>ODAK010000264.1_pt1 | contig 59956 bp, 45 predicted proteins | sample 1539591 | NCBI WGS metagenome assembly ODAK01 (sample SAMEA3539303, study PRJEB22396) | soil metagenome | biome: tundra; feature: field; material: soil | place: USA | collected 2010-05 | depth 0.15 m | reverse complement strand
TCAACAATGTCACCGCCGTGATGCTGGCCTATGCCAACTCCGACGGCACGACACCGGTGATTGACCAAAGCACCTGGAACTCCACGATGACCAGCAGCGTGCTGACGCCTTCGACTTCTACCGACACGCTGATCACCATCTTCGGAGACTTCAATGGAGCTTTGATGTCGGTCGCGAGTCCCTCCGTGGGCGTCGCTTTTGTGGGGGACAGCGTCTATGCCTCGACGTTCGCGGCAGACCAGTACCTCACCAGCGCCGCGCCCGTCCCAGCGATAACTCCTTCCGGTAATTCGGGTCAAGGCGTATCGGTGACGATCCTCCTCAAATACTGACCTGAATCCGAGGGCCGCGGTCGTCGGCGGGACGGCCTACACGCCGTCCGCTAGCGCCATCTCTCCCGACTCGGCTGCGAACACTGGCGACTTGGTCGTCAGTCTCTTTCCGGAACCTTGTGGAGCAACGCGACCAGGGCTCGCGGAGGGTTTGAAAGCTGTCCTCTAAGGTGCGTCAGGGGCAGACCTTGTTGGCCGTCGGTTGCCGACCTCGATCGTGAAGCGCTCGGAGCTGGCAAAGCTAGCGCCGACGTAGTTCTCTTAGCACCCGTACCAGCTGAGCCCGCCCAGTGCCCGTCGGCCGCCGACAGTGTTTACTTCAGGCTTCCCGCTCCCTCCGGCCGGCTGGGGCCGTCGGCCATCATTTCTCGGTGCGCGCCTGCTTCTCAGAGGTCGCCCTCGTTTGTCCCGGTTTGCCCGGCTCGCCTCTCTCTCCCCACCTCGTGATGTCGCGCCAGGTGGTCAAGTCGGCGTCCGTAGCCGAGAACGGCACGCCCGGGATGCCGGGTGGCACAGGTCTGGGTCCGAAGCGGACGCCTTAGGGCAGCCGGCCACCCAGGCGATCTCGGAAAGCCTGGATGCACATCTAGCGATTTGGTAATAAGGTCCACTTCGACCGGTGCCCGGGCCGGGGGCGAGGCCACGTAGGCCCGGGTGCAGGTCCGCCAGAACGCCACCTAGTTGAACCGCGGCCCCTGCGCTCGCCCCTGATCCTTGTCACCCCCACGAACCGGAAGCTCCTTGCAGCAACACTTCGGATCGCCGCAGATGGCTAGGCGGACGCCTCGATCGACGACACAGCCACATCCGGCGCATCTGATCTCCATAGCCGCCTCCTTGGCTCGCCCAGCTTTGGCGGGTCCCGCACTTGCGACACGTTCCGGCGTGCTGACTTTCCGCGGCCTCGAGCCGCGACCCGCACGTTTCGCAGCGGTTCCGGCCACGCCTCTCTTGACGGCCCTTCTTGATCGAGTTGACCGACCTCCACACAAAGAGCAGCGCAATCATCACGACAAAAAAGATGGCGAGCGCAGTTCGCATCCCCGACCTTCCCTTGCTTGATTGTCCCAGCCTCCCGCGCCGGCTGCTCGACGTCTGGCGCGTCACCGCGGAACATGATGGCCCGCGCCGATGCGTGCGGGACCGGCACAGGTGCCTCGATGGCTATCCGGCCGCTCGAGTGAGCACGTCGCGGAGCTTGACCCGTCCACCCGTGCGGAGAATGGCCCTCCGGTAGATCCCGGTAGCCAGTCTCGCCACACCCACGGTGCACACAATGCTGATTAGCGCCGATGCAAGAAACTCCCACCAAGTGACCTTTCCGAGACCGACGAGGACCGGCATGGCGAACGGGGCCGTCGGAGGCAGATACGCAAGGACCTTGAAGAAGGATGACGGGCTTGCCGAGCCCGCCGCAGTGAGGGCCATGATGTAGCCGAAGATGATCGGGAGGCTCAAAGGGAAGGCCAAGCTCTGCACCTGGTCCTGGCGCTCGGCCAAAGAACCTGCGGCCGCGTAGACCCAACAGTAGAAGGCGTAGCCCAGCACCAACCACACCAAAGTGCTCGCGAGCATCACGGGTGCCGTGCCATGCAGGAGATCGGAGCCAACGCTCTTGGCCAGCACTAGGGCGAACACGACGATCGCGGAGGCCTGGACGAACGCCACGAGGCCGATCCCGAGCACCTTGCCCGTGAGCAACTGAATGGGGCGCACGGCAGCCAGGAGCACCTCTATGACCCTGCTCGACTTCTCCTCCATGACCCCGATCAGGATCCAGGTGTTGTACTGCGAGAGCATCACGAATATGAGAACGAGTCCGATCAGCGAAGTGGTGTGCGTGGCCCCCTTGACTGCTCCGGGTTGGAGGCTGTGCACCGGGAGCGCCCTCGCCCCAGCCAGCTCCGAGGACTGCGCCGACGTGAGATGGGCCGCCTCGACCGCCTCGACGATGCCGAGGTTCTTGGAGACGGCGTCTACGAACTGGGCCGTCGTCGAGATGTCTGTTGATCCGATGGGTTTGTTCACGACGAGCTCCCGACCCTCGACTATGGCCAGATCAACACGCCCTGAGCGCAGATCGGCATGGGCCGCCTCCTCGTCGGCTACGGACACGAAGTGAACCGTGGTGCCGACGCTCTTGGCCGAAGACACGACGGCCGCTCGCAAGGGAGCCGAGAGAGCCCCGACAAGGCCGACTCGTTGGGGTTCTGGCTTCCCGTTGTCGAGCGTGGGGATGACGATGGCGGCCGCGACCACCGCCAGGATGAGCAGGGTCCCGACGCGAAAGATCTTGCCGCGGAATCGCTCCCGCATCTCCCGGGCCGCCACCAAGCCCACGTCGCTCGTGAAAGGCCCCAATCCGCCGTGAGTCTGGCGTTGGCCGGTCGTTCGGCGTCTGCGACGCCCCCACACCCTCACGATCACGGCGACGGCCAGCACGGCCGCAATGAGGCCTCCCCTCACTTCAATGCCTCCCGGAACACTTCTGACAATCGGCGGCGCTCGAAGACGAACTCGGTGACGCGGCCTGCAGCCATGGCGGCTCGGAGCACCGACTCGCTCTCCACAGAGGAGTCGAGCACAAGTCGCGCCGCGCCTCCATCGACTTCTGAGATGGTGACGCCGGCGGTGCCGCGTGCCCACGAAGCATCTCGGTCCCCTTCCACCCGCACGACTAGGCGGCGCGGGCCGCTGCGGGCGAGGTCGTCAACTCTTCCGGTCACTACCAGGCGACCGTGATCGATGATGGTGACCGATTCGCAGAGATCCTCTACCTGGTCGAGCTGATGGCTGGAGAAGAGCACGCAGCAACCCGAGCGGGACTGCTCGGCCAGCACACCGCCGATGGCGTCGATCCCCGTTGGGTCCAGTCCGGCCAGCGGCTCGTCCAAGATCAGCACCTCAGGGCCGTGAAGCAACGCGGCGGCAAGCTGCACTCGCTGCTGGTTCCCGTGGGAGAGGGCATCCACCTTGCTGTCGGCCCGTTCTGCGATCCCCAGCCGTTCCAGCCAAGTCGTCGTGGCGGCCTGGGCGTCGATCGCGCTCATGCCGTGCAATCTCCCGAGGTACTCGAGCTGCTCGGCCACGCGCATGGCCGGGTACAACCCCCGCTCCTCTGGCATGTACCCGAAGCGACGCCGTTCGGCCTGACCGACTGGGGCACCATTCCACCTGACCATCCCAGCGTCCAGATCGGTGAGGCCGAAGACAGCCCGCATGGTGGTCGTCTTGCCTGCCCCATTGGGGCCTAAGAAGCCCACCACCTGTCCCGTTGGAACGGAAAAGGAGAGACCGTCGAGGGCAGTAAGCGTCCCGTAGCGACGAGTGAGTCCTTCGAGCTCGAGGAGGCCACTCACCGCCTCAGGCTAATTCCTGCCGCATCACCTGACAGTGGGGACGAAGACCTGGTCTTGCGAGGCGGGCGATCAAGGGAGTTAGCCGATTGGGACCCAGCAGCTGTCGCTTGGTGAACGCAGTACCTCACGGTGGTCGTCCTCGTCCCCGAACATACCTTCTACCGGCAACGGAACGGGTTAGGCTCCCATTTTGGTGGCGCTGATCCGGGTCGTCCTGGCGGAGGACAACGCGTTGTTGCGCGAGGGAATCTCGCGACTGATCGAGGCCCAAGGCGACCTCGAGCTTGTCGGTGTCGCCTCCGACCTTCCTGAATTGCTGGAGCTCGTCGCCGAGCACAAGCCCGATGTCGTGGTGACAGACATCCGTATGCCTCCGACCGGCAGCGACGAAGGCATCCAGGCCGCGGCATGGCTGCGCGAGCACCAGCCGACGGTCGGCGTCGTCGTCCTCAGCCAGTACACCGCTCCGGCCTACGCGCTGGCGCTCTTGCAAGAAGGCTCGGCCGGCCGTGGCTACCTTTTGAAGGAGCGGGTCGCAGGGGCGAACGAGCTGGCCCAAGCCATCAGGGTGGTGGCAGGCGGTGGGTCGGTCATCGACCCTCTCGTGGTCGACGAGCTGGTCCGGGCCCGGGCCAGCCGCCGCAAGTCCGATCTCGAATGGCTCACGCCGAGGGAGTCCGAGATCCTGGCCGAGATGGCCCAGGGCAAGTCCAACGGGGCGATCGCCGAGACACTGGGCGTCTCGGAGCGGGCGGTCGAGAAGCACTCGAATGCGATCTTCTCCAAACTCGGGCTCTCCGAGGAGCGGGACGTCAACCGCCGCGTGAAGGCGGTGCTCGTCTACCTGAGCGCGCAATCGGGAGGCTAGCCACACCTTAAGTTCGGGTGGCACCTTCCGGGTCTTCCTGTGCCTCCCATGGGAGAATGGACTCCAGATGGACAACCCCCTCTCCGTCATCGTCGTCGATGATCAGGCGCCTTTCCGCTTGGCCGCGCGTGCTGTCCTGCGCCGCACCGAGGGCTTCGAGCTGGTCGGTGAGGCCGCCAACGGGATAGAGGCGATCTCGCTAGCCGACTCCCTGCACCCGGACCTCGTATTGATGGACATCAACATGCCCGAGATGGGGGGCTTGGAGGCAACCCGGCGGATCGTGGCCGGGCACCCCGGCACCGTCGTGTTCCTGTGCTCAACCTACGACGTGAACGACCTGCCGGAAGACGCCAGGACCAGCGGTGCCCGGGCTTACATGCACAAGGAGCAGTTCGGCCCAAAGATCCTTCGCAGGCTCTGGGAAGAGCGCGACTCCAATGGCTTTGCCACCTAGCCAACTGATCAGTTGAGAGGCACCGAGCCCCGGATCGCCGTACCGCGCCCTCGTTCGGACTCCCAGCGCACCGCGCCGCCGATGGCACCCAAGCGGTCCATCATGTTCACGAATCCGTGCCCGTGCTGGGCCGCACGCACGTCGAAGCCCGGGCCGTCGTCGGTGACAGAAAACAGCAGTCCTCCCGAGTCCTCCCAGATGCGTACCGTGACGTGCGCGTCCGGAGCGTGCTTGCCCGCGTTCTGAAGCGCTTCGAGACAGCAGAAGTAGATAGCGGCTTCGATGTCGCCGTCGTAACGCCCGATCCCCTCGGTCGACAGCTCGACGTCGAGCGGGCTCCGGTTGACTACTGGGCGAAGTGCCCCGGCGAGGCCGCTGTCGACCAAGAGCGGTGGGTAGATCCCATGCGCGAGCTCGCGCAGCTCCTGGATCGTGTCCTGGACGGCGGTTCCCAGCTCGTCGAGCATCTCGACCGCCGCCTGCGGGTCCTCCAATAAGACGTCCTTGGCCAGGCGCAGGTTGACCGCCAGGGCTACCAGGTGCTGCTGGGCGCCATCGTGCAGGTTCCGCTCGACACGACGGCGCTCTGCGTCGCCACTGGCCACGATTCGAGCCCTTGACGCGCGCAGTTCGTCGGCTTGTCGCCTGAGCTCGTCGAGCGAAGTCTGCAGGGCGGTGTCCAGCTGGGCGTTGTGGAATGCCAGTCCGACCTGGCGGGCCAGCTCGGTGAGAACACGATCGTCCTCCTCGCTGAAGCTGACCGCACCTTCGCCCCGGGCGACCACGATCGTTCCCAGGAGCTCGCCGGCGTGGCAGATCGGAGCCACCCGGATCGGGCCGACAGGCCGTCCGTTCAACAAGGCGGGCATCCAGACCGAGGCCCAAGCGTTGCCCGACACGCCGGCATGAGTGATCACCGGGCGCTCGCGCCCGGACACGACCAGGGACCGCGCCCCCATGTCCGGGACCGACACGGCGAGCTCGAGGACTTCACCGGTGCCGGTGTAGATCTCCGCAGACTGCAGGGCGAGCGTCTTGCGAAGCGACTCGGCCAACTGCAACAGCAGCTCGTCCATGGGTATGGCCCGGGTCAGTCGGCTCCCGAACGTACGCACGACTTCGTCGGGGGCCTCGCGTGCGCCGTAGACAAAACCGGTCGCCATGCGCGCGAACCGGTCCCGGGCGGGGATGTAGCCAACGGCGGCGATGGCGGCGGCCAGGATCGACAAGCCGAGCACCTCGCGGTCGGTCGTCCCCGTCGGGGTCTTGCCGAGACCGCGGACCACGATGAGGTAGATAGCCGACACCACGACGGTGAAGCCGAGAATCGAGAGCAAGTTCACGAGCAGGCGGTCGCCGTGCCGGGCAAGGCGCGGGCTGGCCGCGCAAAGTAGGCCGACTGCTGCCAGCACTGTGGCGCCGGCAGCGGGGACACCGATCTGGGCCGGCCACGCCACCAACAGATTGAGCGTCGCGGCTATGAGGATGACCTCGCTCCCCAGCACGGCGCCGACGGCGATCCATTGCATCCGCTGGCGCCCCGCGGCGGGCGCGTCGAGGTATCGGGCATGCACTGTGGGGAGCGTGGAGCACACCGCCACCAGCCATCCGAGCGCGGCGGGCCACGGAGCTAGCACATGGGCCGTAGTCGTGAGCGCGACGGCCACCAAAAGGGCCGCCAGGTACCAGAGCCCGGCGCCGACCTGGCGCGACCTACGCCCGAGCACCCCGTCGGGCAACGACAAGAGGCCGTGGACCGATACGGCCATGGCGGCAAGGGCGGCCACCGTGGCCACCACGTGGGGCGCGCTATGGACGCGGTCGGCGTGAGTGAGGGCGAGCCGCGACCCTGCCGCTGAGACCGCCGCGACCAGTGCGCCGAGGGTAACGAGCCAGCCGAGCCGCGCCGCGCGGGCAAGTGTCGCGAACCCTGCCGCCGCGGTGCAGATGATCGCCACCCCAATGACCACTCCGAGGTCGCGATGACCCACGCGTGGCGCCGCGACAAGCGAGACGACCACGAGCGCGACGGTGGCAACGAACACCAGCGCGCCCGGGAGCAACGTGGCCACCTGGACGCGTTCGACCGGCGGGGCACCCGCGGCGGCACCGGAGTCGGCCTCGGCGCCAGCCATACCGGCGACTGCCTCCACCATCACCTGGGTCCTCGCATTCTCAAAGCGTCCCGATCGCGGTCACGCCTTCAGCCACGCCCTTGTTCACGTCAGCGTCGTTGGCGACAATTCGCCCGTCGCGCATCTTGAGCACCGTGTCTGCCACGGCGGCCACGTCCGAGTCGTGGGTGACCAGGACGATGGTCTGGCCCCCGGAGTGAAGGCGGCTCAGCAGCTCGATCACTTCTTGTCCCCCGGCAGAGTCGAGAGCGCCGGTCGGCTCGTCGGCCAACAACAGCGTGGGCTCGTTGGCGAGCGCCCTGGCAATGGCCAGACGTTGACGCTGGCCGCCCGACAGCACGCCGGGCATCGCCGAGACCTTGTCGCCGATGCCGAGCAGGTCGAGCAGGTCGCGCGCCCGCGTTTCGGCCGCTTTGCGCTTGCGTCCCGCGATAATGGCCGGCAGGGCCACGTTCTCCAGTACGGTCATCCCCTCGAGCAGGTTGAAAAACTGGAAGACGATGCCGATGTGGCGCCGCCGCATGCGCGCGAGCTCGTCCTCGGTGCTCCCGGTCACCTCCTCGCCAGCGACCTTGATGGTCCCCTCGTCGGGCACGTCGAGGCCAGCCACCAGGTTCAGCAGCGTCGACTTGCCACAACCCGAGGGCCCCATCAGAGCGAGGAACGTGCCGTGCTCGACAGTGAGGTCGACGCCCCTGAGCGCCCGCACCGGGGCGTTCTCGGCCTCAAATGTCTTGCGCACACCGTGCACTTCGAGAGCGGGCGTGTGCTTGTCCGCGTGGGTCGTGCCGTCAACGGTTGCCGCATCGGTCATGCTGATCCCCCTTCGATTCTTGTCCCAGCCGGCGGTTGGGCGATGGTGGTCACCGCGTCGCTGCCGGATGACGACTGGCCCGGTGACAGGACCTTGTAGGCCACCACTGGAGTATCGCGTCCCTTCACCAGCTGCTCTCCGAGCGCGACGGTGGCGACCTCGCAGGTGAGCGCACGAACCGTAGCCTCAGAAAGCACCGTTTCGCCGGCCGCGGCCAGCTGCTGCAGGCGCTGGGACAGGTTCACGGTGTCGCCTACGAGGGTGTACTCGAGGCGCTCTTCGGAGCCTAGAAGGGCGGCGGCCGCCTCGCCGGTCGACAGGCCGAGCCCGAGCCCGAACGGAGGCAGGCTCTCTTTGACCCAGCGCTCGTTGATCTCGGCTTGACCAGCATGCATGGCAGCCGCGGCGGCGACCGCGCGGTCCGCATGGTCGGCCTGGGAGACCGGTGCTCCGAAGACGGCCATCACCGCGTCGCCGACGAACTGCATCACCGTCCCGCCCTCGCCCAGGATGGCCTTGTTCATCGCGGCACGGTGCGTGTTGAGCTGCCCGGCCAGCTGGCTCGGGTCCGCGTGCTCTGCGATGGTCGAGTACGAGCGGATGTCACTCATGACGACGGTGACTTCCACTCGTTCGGTCTCGCCGATGCGCCGGCCCTCCGAGCGCAGTTTCTCCGCCAGCCCCCCGGGCAGGAGGCGCGAGAGCGTCTCGCCCTGCTCCTCGCGGTCGACTATCGCCTGGTGCAGGAGACGCAAGCGCTGAAGCGCTCCCTGATTGCCGGCGCTCACTCCCTGGGCCAGCTTCAAGAAGACGGCCTCCACCGCGGCGTCCACTGTCTGGGCCGGGAGCCCCCGCGCGGCGGCGATGGCCTTGATCGGCTTGCCCTCGGCCACGAGCGCCAGCAGCGACTCCTCGGACTCGTCGAGCTCGCCGCTCGAGGTAACAGGACGCACGAGGGCTTCGACGATGGCCGGGTCGAGCGCGGTCCCGCCCGTCGCCACCGCCCGGATGGCCTCGACAAGCTGGTTGCCCTCTGCAATGTGGTCCTTCAGAAGGTAGCCGTAGCCGGCAGACCCCTCGGCCAGCAGCGAGACCGCATACTCGGGGTCGTCGTATTGCGACAAGATCACGACCCCTGTGCCTGGGTGGCGCTTGCGCACCTCCTTGGCCGCGTCGATGCCCTCGCGGTGGAACGAAGGCGGCATGCGGATATCGGTCACGAGCACGTGGGGTTCGGTCGCGGTCGCCCCGGCGACAGTCCCGTCGAAGTCGGCGGCCACGCCGACCACGGAAAGGTCCGGATGCCGCTCGATCAGAGCGCGCACGCCCTCGCGCACGATGAGGTTGTCGTCGGCCAGAAAGATCTTGATCGTCCTCGCCGGAATATCGCCCATGCCACTCATGTCACTCCAAGTTGTCGCACAGCCGGACCTCCCGCACCAGGGGGGAGACCCCCGGACAGGAGGGGGTGTTAGGACCACCCCCGGCGTCTGGGCACCACCCTTCTCCCTGCAGCGCGACTGGTGGATCATGGCCGCATGCGATATGAGAGCTCCGTCACCTCGCTGTCATGGATCCCCTCCGAAGCCGTGGTGGGCAGCACGCGCTTGCCCTTCGACGCCGGAGTGGCCCACTACGACCAGCCGCCCCCCGACGTTCTCGGGGACCTCGACGAGCTGCGGGAAGCCGACCGCTTCCGCTTCGCCAACCACCTCACGGCCTGGGTGGAGGTGGACAGGGCGGGAAGGATCACCAACGCCGGCTACTCGGGTGGTGGCCAGATCGGGAGCACAACGGTCCGCATCGGCGGCCTGAGCCACGTGTTCCAGGCGGTCGCCCTCCCAGACATCCAGCACAAGCCTGAGCGCGGCGACGGTTGGAGGCGCTTCACACAGACCGCCGGTGGTCGCACCGGGATGCCCGCCCCCCGCCGCGTCCGCCGGGCACCGTTCATCCAGTGGCAGGCTCCACTCGCCTGGACCACGCTCACGCTCACCCTGCATGCCGACGGCCGGGCCGAGGGGGCGCTCGTCGGCGCCAGCCGGTTCCCTCGCCACTGGATCTACGACCACGAAGGCCACCTCGCGAGCAAGTCGGGCCTCATCGACTTCAAGGACTGGTACCGCAAGTCCTTCGGCACGCACACCCCGTGGGGCGATCAGGAGTCCGAGGCCCTCGTTACGGTCGTGGAGTCCGCCCTCGAGCGGTCGCTGTCCGCGCAGGTGATGCGGGGAGCGGCCAAACCTAAGATCAAGAAGGTGAAAGCGGGCACCAACCTGGTACGCCAAGGTGACGAGGGCTCCGAGGTGTACCTGGTCCTCGACGGCGTGCTGCGCGTCGAGGTCGAGGGCGAGCGCCTAGCCGAGTACGGCCCGGGTGCGCTTCTCGGCGAGCGCGCGCACCTGGAGGGCGGGGCCCGCACCTCCTCACTGGTCGCGGTGACCGCCTGCCGTGTGGCCTCGGTCCCCGCCGAGGTACTGGACCGTCCGGCGCTCGAGGAGCTGTCCACCGGGCACCGCCGGGAAGACCGGGGAGCGGGCTGATCGGGTGCGTGCCCATTTCTTGGGTGTCCGCGGCTCGACACCTGCGCCCGGCGAAGACTTCGTCCGCTACGGCGGCTACACCTCATGCGTGGCCCTCGCCCACAATGGCGACACCGTGCCCAGCCTCGTCCTCGACGCCGGCACCGGGATCCGGCGCGTCAGCGCGCTGTGCGGCGGCACGGCCTTCGCCGGCACGGTTCTGCTCACTCATCTCCACTGGGACCACGTCCACGGGCTGCCGTTTTTCACCGCGGGCGACCGCGAGGACGCGCGCGTCGCTTTGTTCCTGCCCGAGCAGCCTGACGGTGTCGACGCGACCGAGGTGCTAGCCCGCGGGATGTCGCCGCCGCATTTTCCGATCGGCCCCGAGGGCTTGCGTGGCAAGTGGAGCTTCTCCAGCCTGCCGCCTGGGGCAATCGAAGCGGAGGGCTTCAGCGTCGAGGCCATGGAAATCCCCCACAAAGGGGGACGCACCTATGGCTACCGGGTTAGCGACGGGAGCTCGGTGCTCACCTACATGCCCGACCACTGCCCCACCGTGCTAGGCCCCGGGCCCCACGGCTGGGGCGAGTATCACTCCCAGGCGCTGGAGCTCGCGAGGGGAGCGGACGCCCTCGTCCACGACGCCCAGCTGATGGCCGACGAGCTGGCGGCGGCGGCCTTCTTCGGCCATTCCGCGGCCGAGTACGCGGTCGAGCTCGGAAAGCGCGCCGGCGCTCGACGCGTCGTCTTGTTCCACCACCAGCCGGACCGCACCGACAACGCCCTCGACGAGCTGCCCAAGCGCTTCGGCCCCAAGCCGCAGGTCATCGTCGCTGCGGAGTCGTTGGTGCTCGAGCTGTGAGGTACAGCCGCGCTGGCCACGCCTGACGCAGTCGTCGTTGGATCCGGCCCGAACGGTTTGGCGGCCGCGCTGGTGCTCGCGCGCGCCGGCCTGCGTGTAGAGGTGTTCGAGGGGGCGACCATCCCTGGCGGAGGTTGCCGCACCGAAGAGCTCACGTTGCCGGGATTCCACCACGACGTCTGCTCGACCGTCCAGTCCATGGCGCCGCTGTCGCCGTTCTTCCTCGACCTCGACCTCGAACGCCTCGGCGTGGAGCTTTGCAAGCCCGAAGTGGCGTTCGCCCACCCACTTGACCAGAACCGTGCGGGGGCAGTCTTCGGCACGGTGGGCGACACCGCCGCCGCACTCGGTGACGACGGCGCCAAGTACGTTCGCCTGTTCGGGCCGCTGGTCGAGGCGGCCGCGACAATTGTGCCGACAGTGCTCGCACCGCTTCGATCTCCCCCGCGTGATCCGGTCCCCATGGCCCGCTTCGCAGTTGCCGGAGTGCCGTCGGTCGCCCACCTCGTCCGGAGGTTCTCGACCGATGAGGCCAAGGGCCTCCTAGCCGGAGTCGGGGCGCACGCCATGCTGCCTCTCGACGCGCCGCTCACGGCCGCCTTCGGCATCTTCCTCACAATCGCCGCTCACGCCGGCGGGTGGCCTCTCGTGAAAGGCGGGAGCGCTCGGCTCGTCGACGCGCTCTTGACCGAGCTCACCAGCGCCGGAGGAACCGTGCACACCGGACGCTGGGTGCGAGACGTCGCGGAGCTCCCAGCCGCCCGGGCGATGCTGTTCGACACCTCCCTCGAGACGCTTCTCGCCGTTGCCGGGCAACGGCTCCCCGCCCGTTACCGCAACGCCTTGGAACGCTTCCGCCACGGCCCGGGCATCTGCAAGGTCGACTGGGCGCTGTCGGGTCCGGTGCCGTGGACGAATTCGGTGTGCCGGCGGGCAGGGACCTTGCACGTGGGGGGCGCCTTCGAGGAGGTTGCGGCCAGCGAGGCCGAGGTCGCGGCGGGCCGCCACGCCGATCGCCCGTACTGCCTCGTCGTCCAGCCGGGCGTCGTGGACCCGACTCGCGCGCCGGCCGGCCACGAAACGCTGTGGGCCTACTGCCACGTGCCCCGGGGCTCGAACATCGACATGACCGTGCGCATCGAGGCTCAGATCGAGCGCTTCGCACCGGGCTTCAAGGACCTCGTTCTCGCGCGTTCGACCATGACCGCAGTGGATGCCGAAGCTCGCAACCCCAACTACGTAGGCGGCGACATCAGCGGGGGCGCAGGCACGCTCCGCCAGACGATCTTCCGGCCGACCGTACGGTGGAACCCGTACAGAACCGGCGCGCAGGGGCTCTACCTCTGCTCTGCCTCCACTCCGCCCGGTGGCGGCGTGCACGGGATGTGCGGGGTCGGAGCAGCTCGTGCCGTGCTCGCGGACTTAAAGCGCGGAGTGCGGCCATGGGGGCGGTGAGGCTGGCCTTCCGTGCCGAGCTGCGCCGGCGGTGGCGCTCCTGGCTCACCATCGCGCTCCTGATCGCCTTCATCGGCGCCACGGTTCTCGGTCTGGTGGCGGCCGGGCGGCGCACGGCAACCGCGTTCCCCCGCCTGCTCGCGGTGACCAACGGTGCCGACGCACTCGTCTACAGCGCCAGCGGGTTCGATGTCCCTCCGGCCGCCGTCATCCACCTGCCCCAAGTGGCGGAATCCGGTGTCGTCGCGTTCCCCCAGGCCGAGCTCACAGTTGACGGCCGCACACTCCCCTCCTACTGGCAGCTCTCCGCGGCGGCCAGCGCTTCGTTCGGCACGACCATCGAACGCCAGCGGCTCCTCCAAGGGCGCCGGGCGAACCCCGGCGCGGCGAACCAGGCGGTGGTGTCGTACAACGAGCTGAGCGGTGTGCACCTCGGCTCGGTCGTGGGCTTGAGGTTCTACACGCCGAAGCAGGCCGGTGAGATCTTCGACTCCTTCGGGCCCATTGCCGTCCCAGCGGGGGCTTCGGTGACCGTGCACGTCGTCGGGGTTGTGGCGTCCTCAGCCGACTTTCCCTTCGGGGGTTCGCCATCCGCGACGCTCTATGTCACGCCCGCACTGTTGCGTGAGGTCGCGAGCACCTCCGCTGTCGCCTACGTCTCCGCCGTGCAGCTGCGCGGCGGGCTCGGCGACATCGCGTCCTTCGAATCCGCGGTCGCTCACCTTCGTGGTGGGGCCGATCTCTACGTCAGCGACGTCGACGGCAGCTACGCCGTCATCGAACGCTCCATCCATCTCCAGGCGGTGGCGTGGTGGATCCTCGCGGCCATAGCCGGTGCGGCCGGGCTCGTCGTGATCGCCCAGCTCCTCGCGCGCCAGGCTGCCGTCGACGCCCGCGAGTACCCCGTGTTGAGGACGATCGGCATGGGCACCGGGGATCTGTTCCGGCTCAGTCTCATGTCCGCGTTGGCCATAGCACTGGTCGGCGGGCTCGGCGCCATCGCGATCGCGTACGCGCTGAGTCCCCTGACCCCGATAGGCGAGGCCGCCGTTGCCGAGCCTGACCCGGGTCTCGCCTTCGACTCGGTCGCGCTCTTGCTCGGTGCCCTGGCCGTCTTCGTCGTAGTCGCGGCCGTGGGAGCCATCCCCGCCCGACTGGAGGCGAGCCGGCGGAGGACGCGAAGCGACGAAGGTGGCGGCCGTGGACCGCAGCGACCGTCGCTCGTGGCGGGGTGGCTCGCCCGTGGCGGTGCGCCGGTCAGCGCCGTGGTGGGCACACGTCTCGCCTTCGAGCGCGGCCGGGGCCAGACGGCCGTGCCCACGTTCGCGGCCTTCTGCGGCGCCACCCTGGCCGTCTTTGCCCTGATCGCGACATCGGTGTTCGGCGCGAGCCTCGGTCACCTCCTCGATTCGCCGCGCCTGTATGGCGGTACCTTCGACCTCCAGATCGAGAACCCGGGCGGCACGATCACGACCATCGTGCCGGCTCTGCTCCGCTACCCGGACATCTCCCAGCTCAGTTCCGGGGTCGAGGACTCGGTGCGCATCCAAGGCAGGGTGATCGACACGATCGCAGAGGTCTCCGACATAGGGCCACTGCTCACCCCGCCCGTCATCTCGGGCCATGCCGTGGACGGCCCCGACCAGATCGTGCTCGGCGAGACGACGCTGCGCCAGGTGAAAGCGCATGTGGGTGGCCGGATCAAGGTCACCATCGGCCACCGGACGATGCCCTTCACGGTCGTCGGGACGGCGGCCTTCCCGGTCTTCGGGGCCCAGGGCGGACTCGGGACCGGCGCCGACATGAGCCTCCTGTCCTATGACCGCCTCGCCGGCTGCACCCCTGGGGACACGAGCACTATCTGCATCCTCGACGGTGCTTTGTTGAACGTGGGACCTGGCCTTGGGGGCGCCGCCACCCTGGCGCGCCTCGAGACCGCGTACGGCAACGGTGCGGTTCTCCCCGTGGTCCCGACCTCGCTCGTGAATTTCGGCCAATCCTCGGACCTCCCCCTCGCGCTGGGCCTCGCGGTGGCTCTGTTCGGGGCGGCGGCCGCCCTTCACTTCCTGCTCGTGAGCGTGACGCGGCGCCGGCACGACACCGGGATGCTCAAGACGCTCGGGCTCATCGGGCGCCAGGTACGCGCGGTCGTGCTCTGGCAGGTCACGGCCGTGGTGGTGGTCTCTCTCGTAGTCGGGGTCCCGTTCGGCATCGTCGCCGGCCGCTTCGCGTGGAATCTCACGGCCTCGGACTTCGGCGTCATCTCCGACGTCGTGATCCCGGGTTGGCAGGTGGCGACCATCGTGGCCGGATCCATCGCGGCCGGGAACCTGCTCGCCGTCGTCCCGGCCGCCATGTCGTCACGGCTGCGGCCCGCACCCCTGCTGAGGGCGCAGTAGCTGTCGCAGGGCGAAAGGACGAGCCGCGCGGCCACCAAAGATCGTGAACGTTCGCCTATGGCGTCCCATCGGAAGCCGCAGGTGAGTTTGCTACCGTCGAACGCCGTGGCGGCTTGATGGCAAGAGGAGGTACCGAGATGACGAGCGCCGACCTGCTGACTGACGGTTTCGGGCGGATTCACGAGATCGTGGAGGAGGTGCTGGACGGTCTGACGACCACCGAGCTGACCTCTCGCCTCGACGGCGAGGCGAATTCGATCGCCTGGCTCGTATGGCACCTGACCCGGGTCCAAGACGACCACATCGCGGACGTCGCCGGAACCGATCAGGCCTGGACCTCGTCGGGCTGGGCGGAGCGGTTCGCCCTACCGCTGGAGGTTTCCGATATCGGCTACGGCCACGGTCCCGACCAGGTTGCCGCGGTCACTGCCGACGCGGAGCTGCTGGGTGCGTACAACGACGCCGTCTACGACAACACGCTCCGGTTCGTCCAGCACGTGACCGACGCCGACCTTGATCGAGTCGTGGACGAGCGGTGGGACCCGCCTGTCACCCTCGGCGTCAGACTCGTAAGTGTGATTGCCGACGATCTGCAACACGCCGGGCAGGCCGCGTATGTACGCGGGATCCTCGAGCGCCGGCGCTGAGCGCGGCCGTCGCCTGGTCACGAACCGAAAGGGGCGCTAGACGGGTCGGAGCCGCTCAAAGAGCTCGGCGAGCTCCTCCCGGTCGTCGATCACCACGTCTGCCATGGGCCGGCGAGCTCGAAGCAGCTCCGCCGTCGTGCCTGTGGCAGAGAGCAGCGCAGGGTCGCAGCCGTTCGGATCGGCGAGCGCAACGTTGCCGCTGCACGCGGTGACTGCTCCATCGGGTCCTCTCGGGCGCACGACCACGAGGAGCCGCCCCTGAACCACAGCGAAGCGCGCGGTGTGCATCGCGCCTGAGGAGGTCTCGCACTGGCAGATCACCACGGCGAGCGAGAGCCCCGATTGAATGCGGTCACGGGCCACGAGCTGGCGCCGGGCAACCGGTGTCCCAGGCGGTACCTCGGCTATGAGCCCTCCGCCGGAGGCGACGATCTCCTCCGCGAGAGCGGCGTTCGAGATTGGCGTCGGGACGTCCACGCCCGAGCCGAGCACCGCCCAGGTGAGGCCGCCGGCTGCCAGCGCGCTCTCGTGGGCGACGGTGTCGATGCCGGCCGCGAGCCCGGAGATGACCGCGAGGCCTGCAGCGACTGCACTTCTGGCGGCTGCATCGGCCACGCTCCGCCCAAAGCGCGACGGGTGGCGTGTGCCCACGACCGCCACAGCGGCAGCGGGCGGCAACGTGCCGCGTACCCACAGGGTCTTGGGCGGGGAGGGAATCGAACGCAGTCCGGCCGGGTAGTCGGGCGCGTCGATCCTAATGACCTCAGCTGGGAGCAACCTGCCGACGGATCGGTGTGATCGTCGAGCCGTTCGCCGGATGCGGCTCGCCGAGCGGCGCTGAGTCCCCTTCGGTCGCTGGCACCGAAGCCTCGCTGGTAACCGGCGCTGACTCCGTGTCGGTCCCGAGCGGAGACACTTCGCCGGTCATCTCGGGCTCAGGCGACGGCCGAGGCGAGACCCCCGGGCGTGAGGTGGCGAGGGAGCTTGAGGTGGAATTCACAAGTGCCGGACGGGCGCGACCCACGACCCCGATCTGACGAGCTTCGGCACTTGCAGCGGTCGGCTGGCGAACAAGAGGCGCCGCCGCCTTCTGGCGCAGTTCCATCAACGACCTCGCGCGCTTCCATTCCTTGCCCTGCAGCAGCTGCACAAGCTCGGGCATGTCACCAAGAAGATGCTCGGCCTCGCTGCGGTACTGCCCGGCGACACCACCCATGGCGAAGATGGCGGCACGAGAGAGCGAGGCGCCTTCCTCGGTCAGGGCGATCACCTGCAGGCGCGACGAGGCAACTGCGGCATCTTGCATGGAGCCCAGGGCGTCCTGGAGGCGGGTCATCTGGCGCACGAAGCCCTTCAATTCACCGTCGTACAGCCCCGAGGCGAACTCGAGCGCGTAACGGAGCCTCTTGCAGCGAATGCGCAGCCGGTGGTAGTCGGTTGCTGCACCCGTGCGCTTGGCCCGGCGGGCAGCCTTTCTCGCAGCACGGTGCCGCTCTTCGATCAGCTCCGGCATCGTCGTCACCGCGGGCGCGCGCCCGGCGGTGGAACGGCTGGAGGGACCCTGTACGAGCATCGCCACGAGACCTGACACCAGCCGTTCGTAGCGCCGCGAGTCCAAAGCCTCGAGCAACGCTCGCCTCGCTTGCACACGATGACCGGCAAGGAGATCGGCCAGCTCGTCCAGGGCCTCACGGTGATCCCCGGGCATTTCCTCGGTCCAGTCATCGAAACGGCCGAGCTGGATGTCAAGGTCCCGCACCTCGCCGAGCAGCGCGGCCAGCCAGCCGAGCTCAGCGCGCAAACGCCCGGCCCGCACGGGAAGCACAGAGGCGAACATGTCCATTCCCGCGCGCATCCGCCTCGTCGCCACCCGCATCTGATGGAGCGATTCGATGTCCTCTCCGAGGCGCGTCCCCGGCACGCGTGCGAGCATCGCCGAGGCTTCCTTGCGAAGCACCCGGTAGGCGAGCTCGCCGAGCGTCGAGTCCGGGGACACCCCGACTGGCCCGAGGTCCGGGGGACCCGGGATGCCGATTCCGGCGGCCATGAGACCAGCTTCGAACTTGGACAGGGTCGCCGGCTGAAGGCCGCACTCACGCCGCAACCGCTCCACGAACGGTTGCATCGCGTCCACCCAGGCAGGCTGCACCTCGACCTCGACGCGAGTCAGGCGGAGCCGTCGTCGTTCGTGCCCGATCGCGATGACCGTGTCGTCCAGCGCGAGCTCTCCCACCCTCTCGCCGTGGATAGCGAGATCGAAAGGACGTCGCCGTGTCCGCACCTCCAGAACCTGGTTGAGAGCCCGCGCTCCCGCGAGCGCCTCCACCCGCCATCCGACCTCACCGGCGCGATCCAAGCCTGACAGGCCCGACGCGGGCAGCGGTTGAGTCACCTCGAGGCGGCGACGCAGCCCCTTCGTAGCGGTCGAAAGGTCCTTGAGCGTCGTCTCCAGGCGTCCGGCGCGCCGTCGAACACGCAGGACGTAACCTGCGCGGCCCATCCTCCAGTCTTCGGTGTCGACATAGACGTCGACAAGTCGTTTCGGGGCGCCCGGCACGATCTCGAGTCCCGGAATCGACTCGGCGACCGCCGTCGGACCGGTCCTCAACGCCAGCCAGCGCTCAACCGGCCGCAGGTCGAGTGCGTCGAGCTGCCACTCGACCTCTATGTCCGTTCGAGACTCACCCTGTGCGGACACCGAATACAAGCTAGCCGCGGAACACAAGAATCCTTCACAGTGCTATCGGTTACGGTCGGAGCATGACCGATTCTGCAGTGGCTCCGCCGCATGACCGCAGCGTCGTGCACGCCGCGGGGGGAATAGTCCTTCGCGCCGGCGACTCGGGCGGATGGGAGGTCGCTGTCGTGCACCGCCCCGAGCATCTCGACTGGACGCTCCCCAAGGGCAAGCTCGAAATCGACGAGACCCCGATCGAGTGCGCGCTGCGCGAAGTACGGGAGGAGACGGGCTACAGCTGCCACCTCGGCAGGTTCGTCGGTCAGGTCGAGTACACCGACCGCCGCGGCCGCGTGAAGGTCGTCTCGTACTGGCTGATGCAGCCTGTCGACGGCGCCTTCGAGCCCACGCCGGAGGTGGACGAGCTTCGCTGGCCGTCGCTTGGCGATGCGGGCCGGCTGCTCAGCTACTCACACGACCGAGACCTGCTCGAATCGGTCCAAACTCCCCTGACAAAGGCGAGCGAGTAACTCCGGCACCGGCGCGCCAGCCCGTGGCAGTCCTCACGCGAACACGTGCAACAGGCCGACCGCGGCGCCTCCGAGCACGAGCCATGTCGCGTTCACGCGCCACCGCCACAGCAGGCCAAGACTGCATACGGCAGTGAGCACGGCAAGCCAGTCGACCAAGCTCGTCCGACCCAGTTGCACCGTGACACCGGTCATCAGGGCGACAGCGGCGACGTTGACCCCGTCGAGCGCGGAGGCGCTCCACGGCGAGCGCCTCGCGCGACGCAGCAGCGGCATCAGCGCGGCCACGAACACGAACGACGGCAGGAAGATCGCGACGGTGGCGAGCAGCGCGCCGGGTAGTCCGCCGACCACGTAACCGATCGAGGTCGCCGTGGTGAAGACCGGACCCGGGGTCACCTGGCCGATCGCCACCGTCGCGAGCAGCTGGGACTGTGTCAGCCAGTGGTTGCCCAGCACGAGATCGCTGTGGAGATAAGACACAAGGACGTAACCGGACCCGAAGACGATCGAGCCGAGCTTCAAGAATTCCAGGAACACCGACGCCAGCGAGGCCCGCGCGAAACGCGACGAAGGAGAGCCGACATGACGAGCGAGATGCATCCTCGTCACGAGCATCGGAACCGCCGAACCCGCGCCGCCCGGCACGGCTCGTGTCAATCGATGTATGTTCTCGACAAGGGCGACGACCAGCGCCGCGCCGAGAAGGATCAACAGCGGGCTCACGCCGAGGAAATACGCAGCAAGGCCCGCGCCGGCGACCACGGCGAGAAGCCGACGTTTGACGGCGGTCCTTGCCAGTCCCACCACCGCGTTCGCGATGATCGCGACGACCACAGGCTTGATGCCGAACAGCATGCCGGCGCCTGCGTCCGTCGTCCCGTAGCTCACGTAAGCCCAGGAGAGAACGAGCACGAGCAACATCGACGGCAGGATGAAACAGGCGCCGCCGACGATGAGCCCCGCCCAGCCTTTGCGACGACGGGCCAACATGAGGGCGACCTCGGTCGACGTCGGCCCGGGGAGCAGGCTCGCCCCGCCGATGAAGTCGAGCAGTTCCTGCTCGCTCACCCAGCCTCTGCGCATGACAAGCTCAGAGCGCATCATCGCGAGGTGCGACGCCGGACCGCCGAAAGCCGTAGTGCCGAGACGGAGATATGAGCTCGCCACCTCGGCGAGCGTCGTCCGCAGCTCAGGCGCCGGTACGCAGGGCTCTGCGTCGCCCGGCAGCGCGCTCATGGCTGGTGGCGCCGCAAGACCCGCCCACCCGTCCTGTCGCGGCACACGGTCGACAACCTAACCGGACCCGGCCGGCCGGCCGTGAGAAGATCCGTTCATGTCTGACTCCTGCCAGGCGCCGCAAGGCTTCCTAGAGGCAATCAGCGACGCCGTCGGACCCGATCACTGCCTCAGCGATCCGGATCTCAAGGCCTCCTACGAGCTCGACTGGACAAGGCGCTTCGGTGGCCCCGCCCTTGTCGTGGCCCGGCCCGCGAACACCTCAGAGGTCGCCAAGGTGCTCGCCGCCTGCAACCGGTTCCATGTTGCCGTGGTTCCCCAGGGCGGCAACACAGGTCTCGTGGGCGGCTCGGTGCCGAGACACGGCGAGGCAGTGCTGAGCGTCAGCCGTCTCAGCCGCGTCCTCAGCTGCGATCCCGAGGAGGGGCTCATCGTGGCGGAGGCGGGCACGACGCTCGCCGCGGCGCAGGCGGCGGCGGCGGGCGTGCACGCCGAGCTGGGCATCGACATCGCGGCGCGCGACTCCGCGACGCTCGGAGGCATGGTCGCCACCAACGCCGGCGGCATCCACGTCATCCGGCACGGCCCGATGCGCGCCCGCCTCGGCGGAATTGAAGTCGTGCTCGCGGACGGCACCGTCGCGAGCCGCCTGTCGGGGCTCGTGAAGGACAACGTCGGGTACGACCTGGCCCAGATCATGGCGGGCAGCGAAGGCACGCTCGGCGTGGTGACAAAGGTCGTACTCCACCTCGTTCCGGTTCCGCCCTTCCGCGTCACTGCCCTCATCGGTCTGCGTGGCATCGAGCACTCGTCGGCAGACCCGGCTGAAAGTGTCCGCTCCGTGTCGGAGGTGGCAGTCGGGTTGGCAGCTCGGCTGCGCCGACGCGTGGACGGGATCGACGCGCTGGAGCTCGTGTACGCGGACGGGATGACGCTCGTCCGGGAGGTGATGAGCCTTCCCGCCCCGCCGGACCCTGGAGCCGACGCCTGGCTTCTTGTGGAGGCCTCGGGCGGGCGGGACCCGAGCGACATGCTCGCCGAAGCCATCGAGGACGCCCCGGGGGTCACGGAAGTCGCCGTCGGCGACGATGCGGGCGGCCGCGCTCGCCTGTGGGCGTACCGTGAGCGCCATACCGAGGCGATCGCGACGCTCGGAGTGCCTCACAAGCTCGACCTGACGCTGCCGATGAAGGCTTTCGCCGAGTTCGCCGGTGCAGTCCGGTCCGAAGTCTCGGCGGCATTGCGCGGGCGAACCGACACGCGAGTCATCATGTTCGGGCACGTCGGTGACGGGAACCTGCACGTCAACATGATCGGCCCCGAGCCCGAGGACTACCGCGCCGATGACGCCGTTTTCCGAATGGTGATACAGCGCGGCGGCTCCATCAGCGCCGAGCACGGAGTCGGCGTCGCGAAGCTCGACTTCGTCTCGGCGGCCCGCTCGGCCGGCGACCTAACGGTCATGCGGAGGGTGAAGGACGCGCTCGACCCGAGCGGGATACTCAACCCTGGTGTGCTCCTGCCGCCCGTTGGCTAGCAGGATTCGGCGCGCCCTGGCGGAGGCAGTACCGTCCTTGATGTGTCAAGGCGCGCATGGCTCCTTTTCGGCGCGCTCAGCGCCATATGGGGCGTGCCGTACCTACTGATACGCATATCGGTACGGGAAGTGGCACCGTCGACGCTCATCTTCTTCCGCACGGCGCCGGTCGCGTTGGTCCTCCTGCCGGTGATCGCGTACCGCAGGCAACTGCCCGAGCTTGTGCGCTGTTGGCGGCCGTTGCTCGCGTATACGGCGGCAGAGATCCTGCTGCCCTGGCTCATGCTCTTCAAGGCCGAGGAGCGGCTCACGAGCTCACTTGCGGGGCTGCTGCTCGCGGCGGTGCCGCTGGTCGGGGCGCTGGTTTCAAGACTGAGCGGCGACGAGGACCGTTTCGACCGGACGCAGATCGGAGGGCTCCTGCTCGGACTTGCGGGCGTTGCGCTGCTCGTCGGCATCGACGTCCGTGGGGCCACCGCCTGGCCCATCGCAGCGATGTCGGTACCTATCGTCGGCTACGCCATCGGGCCGAGGATCTTCAACCGGTACCTGTCCGAGCTGCCGAACCTCGCGGTGGTAGCCGGCTCACTGGCCATAGCGGCACTCTTCTACGCGCCCTTTGCGTTTTCCAACCTGCCTGCACATATGTCCACGGAGGTGACCTGGTCGGTGATCGGCCTCGCAGTCGGACCCACATTGGCCGGATTCATCGTGTTCTTCGCTCTGATCGGCGAGATCGGGCCCGTCCGCACGACCGTTGTCACCTACGTCAACCCGGCTATTGCCCTCATCCTCGGCGTCGTACTGCTCGGCGAGCCCTTCACCATCGGCCTGGGCCTCGGCTTCCCGCTGGTCATCGCAGGCTCTGTGCTCGCGACCCGCCGGCGACAGCCCGTGACCTCCAGGTCGTCTGCCGCGGTCGAGGTTGCGGGACCTGACCCTACGATGTAACGCAGGCGGGGGGTTAGTGGACGGTACTCCATAGCCCAGTGAGGCGGACGGCAAGTGGGGGTGTTCTATGGCCGAGGAGTCTGAACAGTCGTCGGGTCGTCCCGATCCGGGAACGAAGCCGGTCCACATGGGCCGTCGAACGGTGCTCGGGATCCTCGGGCTGGCAGGCATCGGCATTGCCGTAGGCGCGAAGGTCGACAACGCGCTCGGGAGCGTCAGCAGCGCCGTCAGCAACGCCATCGGTGTTCCGTTGCCTGGAGACGACCAGTTCCGCTTCTATACCGTCACCGGCTCCTATCCGGTCATTCCCGCCGACACCTACGAGCTGACGGTCGAAGGCATGGTCCGCGAACCGCTCCGGCTCCGGCTCGCCGACCTCCTGTCCATGAAACGGACCACTCTCGTCCATCGCTTCCAGTGCGTCACGGGCTGGTACGTGCCGAACGTGCATTGGCAAGGAGTGCTTCTTTCCGACGTGCTCGAACACGCCGGGGTAGCGCCCAAAGCCACGGCACTGAGGTTCTTCTCGGCCGACGGCGAGTACACCGAGAGTCTCACGCTCGCCCAGGCCCAGCGTCCCGACATCCTCGTAGCCGACAAGATGCTTGGCGCCAACGTCACCGCCGACCACGGTGGTCCAGTTCGGTTGTATGTCGCGCCCATGTACGGCTACAAGTCGATCAAGTGGTTGAACCGCATCGAAGTGACGAACCAGGTCGTCAACGGCTACTGGGAGGACAACGGCTACCCGGCCAACGCCTGGATCGGCGGCTCATCGTCGGTGAGCGTCGTACCCTGAGTTTCGCCGGAGCCGGAGCCGGAGCCGGACATCGAAATGTCCTCTGACACAGAGCTGGCCCGCTTCGACCTTGTCGAGCGCCTGGTGCATTGGAGCACGGCGATCATGATGCTGACGCTGATCGTCACCGGGGCGATCTTGTACCTCCCGTCCCTGGCCCTTCGTGTCGGCCATCGCGGCCTCGTCGAGAACATTCACGTCATAACGGGTCTGTCCCTGCTCGGGCCTCTGGTGCTCGGAGTCGCCGGGCCCTGGCGCAAACGACTGATCAAGGACCTGCGCCGCTTCGACCGCTGGGGAGTTTCCGACTTCGACTGGTTCAGGAGCCCCGCCCGCCGCTCGGGTCTTCCTCGGGACAAGTTCAACGGAGGCCAGAAGATCGAGGCCGCCTTCCTCGGGGCGGTGATGGTCGCCGCGCTCGTGACGGGCGTCATCATGCGCTTCGCACCGTCGTCGTGGATCACCTGGGCGACAGGGGCCACACTCGTGCACGACGCCCTCTTCTTCGCGATCGTGGCGGCCGTGATCGCGCACGTCGCGTTCGCGCTGTCGCGGCCCGACCAGCTCGTCTCGATGTTCAACGGGCGGATCCCGCGCTCGTGGGCGAAACTGCACGCCGGCGCCTGGCTGTCCGAGGTCGAGGTGTCCAAGGGCGAGGTGTCCGAGGCCGATGTAGCTGGACCACCGGGTGGATCTTCGCCGTAAGATGCGCCAGTGCCACCACGCCGCGGGAGCCCACGTGTACTGGCTGTGGCGCGCGGTGACGAGCCGGCAGATCTCCTTCTCAAAGGTGGCAGCGTCTTCGTGCCCGGCACACGAGAATGGGTGGCAACCGATCTCGCCATTGCAGACCGGACCATCGCGGGTTGGGGCCCTCGCGAGGCGCACGAGACCGTAGACGTGAGCGGAGCGGCGCTCACCGCCGCGTTCGTCGACGTCCACATGCACCTCGAGTCCACCAAGCTCTGGGTCGACGAGTTCGTCCGCGCCGTACTGCCTCATGGGACGACGGCGGTGGCCGCGGACCCGCACGAGATCGCCAACGTCTTCGGCGTTCCAGGCATCGTCGCCTTGGCCGAGGCGTCGGGCAAGCTTCCGTTCACCTTCGGGATCTCGGCGCCGAGCTGTGTGCCGGCATCTCATTTCGAGAGCCCGGCCGCCGAGTTCTCCACCGCGGAGCTGACCGAGCTCCTCGACAGGCATGGGGCGATCGGAATTGCCGAAGTCATGAACTTCCCCGGTGTCGTGAACGGCGACCCAGAGGTCCTCGCCAAGATCGCGACCGCCGGCCACAAGCGCGTCGACGGCCACGCGCCCGGCGTTGCCGGCTGCCAACTGGACGCCTACCTCGCCGCCGGCGTCGAGTCCGACCACGAGTGCACCGAGCTCGAAGAGGCCGAGGAGAAGCGCCGCAAAGGCATGTGGATCTTCATTCGGGAGGGTTCCGCGTCCCGCAACCTCGCGGCCTTGATCGGGACTGTGCTCCTCCACGGGACCGATCGGATCGCGCTCTGCACCGATGACCGCGAACCGGACACACTGCTGCACTCCGGCCACGTCAACGACTGCGCGCGCCTCGCGGTCGCGGCCGGCGTGCGCGCCGAGGACGCCCTCGTGATGGTGACGAGCAATCCCGCCGACTACTACCGTTTCGACCACTTGGGCTGGCTCGCGCCTGGCTACCAAGCTGACGTGCTGTGCTTCGACGACCTGTCGGGTTTCGAGCCGGCGCGGGTTTGGCAGGCCGGCAAATTGGTGGCCACGAACGGTGCCATCGTGCCAGGAGCCGTCCCGAACGTGGGCGCCCCGGACTGGATGCGCGCGTCGGTCCACCTGGAGAGCCCGCCAGGACCCAGTGCGTTCGATCGCCCGCCGCCGGCCGGCGGCCGTGCCCGGGTGATCGGGGTCGAGTCGCGCTCACTGACGACACGGGACCTCGTCCTCGATGTGACCGATCCGTCGGCGCAGGTGGCGCGCATCGCAGTGGTCGAGCGGCACCGCCGCACCGGCCGGATCGGCCTCGGATACGTGCACGGCTTCGGTCTTACCCGCGGAGCCATCGCGTCGACCGTCGCGCACGACGCCCACAACTGCATGGTCGTTGGTGCCATCGACGAGTCCGGTCCGGCCGAGATGGCCGTCGCGGTCGCCCGGCTGGCCGAGATAGGTGGCGGGCAGGTCGCGGTACGCGATGGACGGGTGCTGGCCGAGGTTCGGCTGCCCATCGGCGGTCTGATGAGCGACCAGAGCATCGAGGAAGTGGCCCGAGAGGTGCGACTCCTGGCTGACGCTGCATCCAACGGTCTTGGCGTGACGATCGACTCGCCGTTCATGCAGCTGAGCTTCCTCGGCCTGTCGGTGCTCCCGGAGCTCCGGATCACCGACAAGGGTCTCGTCGACGTGATGAAGTTCGCGATCGTCGATGTCGCCGCGCCTTGACCGACGCGACCGCGACCTGACCGAGCCAACCGCGCCCTGGCCGGCACCGGATGGTCGCTGGAGGTGGTCGGCGACTATAGGCTGTATTTATGCTGGTATTTCTGCCGGTCTCCCTGGAAGAGGCCTTTGACGCGTTCGAGCAATGTCCGGACGCCCAACTCCTCGCCGGCGGGACCGACTTCATGGTCGAGGTCAATTTCGCCCTCCGGCAGCCTCCGGCGGTTGTGTGCCTGCGAAAGGTCGAAGAGCTCAAGGGGTGGCGGCTCGACGGTGCCGACGTGGTGCTCGGCGCCGGCATCACCTACACCGAGCTCATGGCACCACAACTCGGCGACCTTCTGCCGGGTCTAGCCCAGGCGTCGCGCACTGTCGGGTCCCCGCAGATCCGCAATGCGGGCACACTGGGAGGCAACCTTGGCACGGCGTCGCCTGCCGGCGACTCGCTCCCGGTGCTCGCTGCGCTCGACGCCAAGATCGTCGTGGCATCCAAGCAGGGGCGCCGGATCCTGGAGCTCGACGATCTCATCGTCGGCCCCAAGCGAACCACGCTCGGCCCAGGCGAGGTCATCGTCGAAGTCCGGGTTCCAGCCGCGCTGGGGTCGCAGGAGTTCCTGAAGGTCGGCACACGCAACGCAATGGTGATCGCGGTCGCGAACGTGGCGCTCGTCGTCGACTGGGCAGGGCGTTCGGTCCGGTGCGCTCTCGGCTCGGTCGGGCCCGTAGTGATCCGAGCGCGCGACGCAGAAGAGCTCATCTCCTCCAGGATCGACTGGGCAGGACGGACACTCCCCGACGATGGCGACCTCGCAGAGTTCACCGCGTTGGTGCGCTCCGCGGCGCGGCCCATCGACGACCACCGCTCCACGGCGGACTACCGTCGGCACGCTGTGGGAGTGTGCGCCTACCGGGCACTCGGACGCGTATTCGCCAACCGCAGCGGAGAGACATTGGAGCGCACATCGTGGGCGAGTTGATCGACTACCAGCTCCGCGTCAACGGTCGGGAGCGCGACGTTGCCGACGCGTGGCTCGGAGAAAGCCTCCTCTATGTGCTGCGCGAGCGCCTCGGCCTCCCGGGGTCGAAGAATGCCTGTGAGCAAGGCGAATGCGGATCGTGCTCGGTTCTCATGGACGGCAAGCTCGTTTGCTCCTGCATGGTGCTTGCCGCGGGCGCCGTCGGTTGCGACATCGTGACCGTCGAGGGTCTTTCCGCCGGAGAGGACGATCTCTCCGACATCCAAGCCGCGTTTCTCGCCGAAGGCGGCGTGCAGTGCGGGTTCTGTACCCCGGGCTTCGTGGTCAGCGTGCACGACCTGCTCGAGCACAATCCCGACCCTACCGAGCTGGAGGTTCGCGAAGCCGTCTCGGGCAACCTGTGCCGGTGCACCGGCTACGGCCGGATCCTTGCAGCGGTCCGAGCCGCTCAAGAAACACGTCGAGCGTGAGCACCGCCTTAGTCACACGGCGCGGCCGGCTCGGTGAGAGCGCGCCGCGACCCGATGGAGTGCCCAAGGTTCGCGGCGAGTTCGCCTTCTCCTCCGACATGTCCGCCGAAGGCATGCTCTGGGGACACATCTTGCGCTCCCCGCATCCTGCGGCGGCGATCCGCGGCATCGACGTGTCCGAGGCCCTGCGGATCCCCGGTGTGCGAGCGGTCCTCACCTCCGACGACGTGCCCGGTCGCAAGACCTACGGTCTCGATTACCCCGACCAACCCGTCTTCGCGTGGGACGTCGTCCGGTTCATGGGCGAACCGGTCGCTGCGGTGGCAGCGGACCACCCGGACACGGCGCGGCGGGCGGCCAAGGCGATCATCGTCAACTATGCACCGACCGAACCGATGACCGATCCGGTGACGGCCGCCGATGCGGAGCCGATCCATCCGCTCGGCAACGTGCTCCACCGTCAGAGGGTCCGTACCGGCGATCCTGACGCCACCGGAGCAGTCGTGGTCGAGGGTCGCTATGAGACAGCCATGCAGGATCAGGCTCAGATGGGCCCCGAGTCCGGGCTCGCGATCCCGGGTGAGGACGGCAGTGTCGACCTCTACATCGCCACCCAGTGGCTGCACATCGACCAAGAGCAGATGGCGGCATGCCTAGCGCTCCCGCTCGAGAAGGTCAGGCTCCACCTGGCCGGAGTCGGCGGTTCCTTCGGGGCCCGCGAGGACCTGAGCATGCAAGTGCAGATATGCCTGCTGGCGCTGCGCACCGGGCGCCCGGTGAAGATGGTCTACTCCCGCGAGGAGTCGTTCCTGGGCCACGTCCACAGGCATCCGGCGGTCATGTGGTACCGCCATCACGCCGATGCCGAAGGCCGGTTGGTGAAGGTCGAGGCGCGCATCATCCTCGACGGCGGCGCGTACCTGTCGACATCGACAGCCGTGACCATGAACGCTGCCTGCATGGCGCCGGGGCCGTACCGAGTCGAGAACGCTGTCGTCGAGGCGGTTGCGGTCCGGACCAACAACCCCCCGTGCGGGGCAATGAGGGGCTTCGGATCGGTTCAGGCCTGTTTTGCGCATGAGGCCCAGATGGACAAGCTGGCAGCCGCGCTCGGGATCGACCCAGTCGAGCTGAGGCTCCGCAATGTGCTGAAGTCCGGGGACTCGCTGATCACCGGGCAGGTACTGCGGGGCACCGCGCCCGTCGCCGAGGTCATCCGGACCTGTGCTGCTGCTCGCCTGCCCGCCGGCGGTCCAACGACCGCGGCGGAGCTCGAGCTCCCCGGCGGCGCCGGTCGAACCGCCGACCGCAACCGCGTGCGGCGCGGTGTCGGGTTTGCCGTGAGCGTCAAGAACCTCATGTACGGAGGCGGCTTCGACGACTACTCGTCGGCACGATGCCGGCTCGAGGACGGTGTGGCCACCATCACCTGTGCCGCCGTCGAGGTCGGGCAAGGCTTTGTCACCCTTGCGCAGCAGATCGCCCGCGATGTGCTCGGAGTCACCGACGTGATCCTCGTACCTCCGGGCACGGCCGACATCGGCTCGGCGGGGTCGACCTCGGCCAGCCGCCAGACCTGGATGTCCGGCGGGGCCGTCCAAAAAGCCTGCCTTGCGGTCCGTGAGCGGTTGTTCACGTCCGTCGCGACCAGGCACGGCGTCGCACGGGAAACCCTCGAGATCCTCGACGGGCGGATTGTCTCGCTCGACCGCGAACTCGACCTTCCGATCTCCGAGGCCACCCCGGGCGAAGTGCTAGAAGAGACCGTGGAGTTCCACCACGCCCCCACCGCGGAACTCGACGCGGACGGCCAAGGCGATGCCTTCGTCTCGTTTGCCTTCGCCGCCCACCGCGCAGTCGTCGACGTCGACCTCGATCTCGGCCTGGTGCGCGTCGTGGAAATTGCCACTTCCCAAGACGTTGGTCGCGTGCTCAACCCGGTCCAGCTGGTAGGCCAGTTGGAAGGCGGCATCGCTCAGGGTGTCGGGCTTGCCGTGATGGAGGAGATCGTTCTCGATCATGGCCGGGTGCGGAATCCCTCCTTCACCGACTATGTCATCCCGACTGCGCTTGACATGCCTCCCGTGCACATCGCGGCACTGATAGAGGAGGCGGAGCCCGGGTCGCCTATGGGCGCCAAGGGTGCCGGCGAGCCGCCGATGATCTCTTCAGTGGCTGCCGTAGTGGCCGCGATCCGAAACGCCACCGGACTGGAGCTTCCGAGAGCGCCTGTCCGCCCTCAGGACATCGCGCTTGCGGGCTCGGGCCCCGGTCCGGCAACGGGATCAAGTCCAATCAATGTGGAGGTATCGCCGTGAGCACACAGGTTGCCGTCTATCTGCAGGACGCACACGCAGTCCGAGAAGGAATGGAGATCGCGCGCTACGCGGAATCCAAGGGGTTCCACGCGATCTGGCAGGCCGAGAGCCGACTCGTGCGTGAGGCCACCGTTCCGATGGCGGCGTTCCTTGCCGTCACCGAGCGGATCAAGGTGGGCTCCGGGGTCGTGAACAACTGGACACGGAACCCGGCGCTGCTCGCATCGACCTTCTCGACCTTGGACGACCTCGCTCCGGGCCGGGTGATCCTCGGGATCGGCGCCTGGTGGGAGCCACTGGCCAGCAAGGTGGGCGTGAAGCGAACCAAGCCCCTGCTCGCGATGCGTGAGACCATCGAAGCAGTCCGCGCCCTGCTCGCCGACCAGCACGTCACGTACGACGGCGAGTTCGTCCATCTCGACGGTGTCGAGCTCGACTACGTCCACCAGGAGCGCCGGCCCAAGGAGGTGCCGATCTACCTCGGAGCAACCGGCATGCAGATGATGGAGCTGGCTGGGGAGATCGCTGACGGAGTAGTTCTCAACTACCTCGTTTCGCCGATCTACAACGACATGGCGATGGATCATCTCGAGCGTGGCGCCCACCGGGCCGGCCGCTCGGCCACCGACCTCGACCGCCCGCAACTCGTGGTGTGCTCGCTCGACGAGGACCGGGGTGCCGCTCTCGACGCGGCACGTCTGCTAGTTACCCAGTACCTCGGTCAGCAACCACACATCATGAAGGCGTCCGGCGTCCCGGAATCTCTGCTGGAGGACATCAGCAAGGTGCTGACATGGCCCGCAACCGCCGAAGAGGTGGAGGCGGCTTCCAAGTTCGTGCCCGACGAGGTCGTGCAGATGATCACGGCGTCGGGGACTGCCGACGAGTGCAAGGCAAAGGTGGCCGAGTACGTGCACCGCGGGTGCACCTGCCCGGTGCTCTACCCGCTCGGCTCGGACGTGCACGCCATGATCGACGCGTTCGCGGACTGGACCGCCTGAGCGCGCCTGTGCGCGTTAGGTGTCCAGTGGAGGATCGGGGCGCGGCAGCAGTCGCGTCGGTGTCGAGGTGGGCTCTAGAGCCGGGCCCAGAGGCGCTGCGCCTGTTCGCGCGCTCGCGCGCGTATTTCGAGCGCGTCGACGCGTGTCGGGCGTCCGTCCCGGAAGACGACCTCACCGGCGACGACGACCTCAACCGGCTGCACACCTGGAGTGAAGGCGAGATGCCACGGGTCGATCGGGTCGTAGCTCCAGCGGACTCGGTCCTCTGCTGCCTCCGGGACGAGGGCTCTGCCGCCCTCCAGCCAAGACCAGGCTGCATCAGGAGTCGCCGTCACGTCGTCCTCCCGGTGGCGGACGTAGGCGATGCGGAATTCCTCCAGCATGTCCCCGCCAATGCCGTCGGTGCCGAGCACGACCGTGTTCTCCAGACTCGCGGGGCGGGCATAGCCGACGCCATTGTTCATGTTCGAGCGCGGGTTGTGAGCCACCGTCCCCCGAAGCGGGCGGTCCAGGTGCACGCAGTGGGCGAGAAGCCAGTCGTCAGTCGTCATGCCCTCGAGCCGCTCGCCGGCTGCCGAATCGACGCGACCCTCGGCGACGTGGATGTGCACGCCTCGGCCGAGGTCGGTTGCCAACCCGGCCACCGCCTCGAGCGTGGACTCCGAAAGCGTGAAACAGGCATGGGCGCCGACGAACCCGCGCCCGCCCGAGCGCAGGAAGCGCTCGTTCTCGGCCAAACCGGCACGCATGCCATCAGGACCGTTGCGGTCGGTGACCTCGTAACAACAAGAGCTCCTTACGCCGACCTCGGCGCAAGCGTCCGCGATGACACTGAGAGAGCCCTCGATGGCATTCGGGGACGCATGATGGTCAACGATCGCGGTCGTCCCCCGCTCGAGCGCCTCGAGCGCTCCCAGCATCGCTGACCACCTGATCATGTCGAGGTCGAGCGCACAGTCGAGCCGCCACCACACGAGCTCGAGGATCTCTTGGAAATTGTGCGGTGTTCGCGGCGGCGCCGGCATGCCGCGAGCCAGCGCCGAGTAGAGGTGATGGTGGCCGCAGACCAGTCCGCAGGTCACGCCCGGTACGGAGACGTTGTCCGTGACCTCAAGAGCGGCAGCGCTCATTCGTCCGCCGCGCCGACAGCCGCACCAACCGGCACGCGCATCGGCAAACTCGAGCGCCAAAGGCCGTCCAGGTCGTGCAACGCGGCGGCGACCGCTCCGGCCGTGGGCACCAGGCCGATCTCGCCGACACCCTTGATCCCATAAGGGGATCTCGGCTGGGGCGCCTCGACGAGAATGACCTCGATGGTCGGCACGTCCTTGGCCCGGATGATCCCCAGGCTCCGAAGCGTCATGTTCTGTGGCCGCCCCTCGTCGTCACAAGGGAATTCCTCGGACAAAGCGTAGCCGAGGCCCATATGCACGGCCCCTTGGATCTGGCCCTCACACAGGAGCGGATTGACGGCACGTCCTACATCGTGGACCGCCACGACCTTTTCGATCTTGCCGGTCTCACGGTCCAGGACCACCAGTTGGGCGGCGTAGGAGAAGACGGCGTGGATCACCGGGTTCTCGAGACCCTCATCCAGCGAGTTGGTCCAGTCGACGCGGTACTCGCCCTCGTAGTCCACACCCGGGCGGCATCCGTCAGCGAGCGCGCGCCGACAAGCGTCGGAGACCGCGCCAGCTCCCATCACCGTCCCGCGAGAACCGGTCGTCTGGCCGGCACCCAGCTCGCGCGTCGTGTCGACCACCACCCGCACCTGTCCCGGATCCACGCCGAGCTCCTCGACGGCGACCTGGAGCGCGACCGTGTGGACACCCTGGCCCATCTCGGTCCAGCAGTGGCGAACCTCCACCCCGCCATCTTCGGAGAACCGGACGACTGCCCTGACGATCTCGAGAAAACCGTTCCCGAGACCGGAATTCTTGAGCCCGAAGCCGAGGCCTACAGCCTTGCCGCCGTTGACCGCCTCGTCGTAGGCGGGCTTTACGGCCTCCAGGCAGGCTCTCGCGCCGAGCGATCCGTCATCCATGATCTGTCCGGGCCCCCACACGACGCCTGGCGTCACCGCGTTGCGAAACCGCATCTCCCAGGCGCTGATGCCAACTTCAGCCGCCAACCGGTCGATGACTCCCTCCATCGCGAACTGCGCCTGATTGGCGCCAAAGCCGCGAAAGGCTCCGCACACGGGGTTGTTGGTCCGCACGGCAATGGACTCGACGTCGATCGCCGGCACGCGGTAGGGCCCCGACGCGTGACCGGCGGCGCGTTCTAGGACCTCCACACCGACGGACGCGTACGGCCCGGAGTCAGAGAGCAATCGGGCCTTCAAAGCGGTGAGCCGGCCGTCACCGTCGCATCCGGCCCAGTACTCGATGCGAAACGGATGACGCTTGGGGTGCAAGAGCAACGACTCCTCGCGCGACAGAGTGCACTTCACCGGTTTCTGCAGCAACCACGCGGCGAGCGCTGTCTGGGCCTGGTTGGACATGTCCTCCTTGCCACCGAACGCGCCGCCATTGGACACCTGCTCGACGACGACCTGCGCGGTGGTGACCCCGAGCACTGCGGCGATCTGGTTGCGGTCGTCCCAGACGCCCTGACCGCCTGAGAACACCTTCAAGGTGCCATCCGGTCCGGGCGTGGCAAGTGTCGACTCGGGTTCGAGGAAGGCATGTTCGACGCGCTGGGTCTGGAAGATCTCGTGGACCGTGTGGGCGGACGTGGCGAGCGCGCCATCCACGTCGCCGCGCCGGTAAGCCCTGCGGGCGAGCACGTTGCCGTCGAGCTCCCAGACAGCGTCCTCGGGATCGTCGATCGCCGCCACCGCGTCGGTCAGCGGGCGCAGCGGCCTGTAGGAGACCTCGACGAGCTTGGCGGCCTCCCGGGCAGTCTCCCTCGAGTCGGCGACGACAAATGCAAGGACATCACCCAGATAGGACGTTCGTCCGCCCTCGGGTATGAACACCGGCCAGTCGGCGTGGATGATCCCGACCCGCAGGTCACCCGGGACGTCGGCAGCCGTGAACACAGCCTTGACGCCGGGCACGGCGCCCGCCGCAGTCGTATCGATCTTGAGCACGTCGGCCCTGGCGTGGTCCGCAAGCCGGAGCGCTCCGTGAAGCATGCCCGCAACCCTGATGTCGTCCACATAGTCACGGTCGCCGAGCGCGAGCTCGATGCCCTCGTACCTGGCGCCTCGGGTCCCGAGGCCTCCAGAGGGGACAGCCGGAGGCGATTCGCCGCTTGCCAGCACTTCCACCGCGTCGAGGATCTTGCTGTAACCGGTGCAGCGGCACAGATGCGCCCCGAGATAGCGAGCAGCCTCGTCGCGGGTAAGACCCGATCCCTTCTTGTCGATGAGCGCTTTGACCCGCACGAGAATGCCGGGCGTGCAGAAACCGCATTGCAGGGCCCCAGCGGCGGCGAACGCGGCAGCCAAGCGCTCCCTCTCGGTGGCGTCGAACCCCTCCAGGGTGGTAATCGACCTTCCGGCCACCTTCTCCAGTGAGATCTGGCAGCTCACCGACGCCTTGCCGTCGATCAGCACCGTGCAACATCCGCACTGGCCCGACGGCGAGCAGCCGTCCTTGGGCGATGTGACGTCGAGCTCCTCGCGCAAGGCCGCGAGAAGATGCGGGTGATCGCCGACTTCGACCGGCTGTCCGTTCAGCGTGAACTTCGTCATCGCCTGCGCGTCCCCCTATCGCCTAGGCGGCCCGGTACCCTGCAGACCGAGGCGTTGTTCAAGGTTCTCACAGTACCGGTTCCGCCTTGCGACTTAGCCCCCCCCGGGTACGGCGAGGCGAAGAACCTGTTCCAACGGCCGTCGTCTACCCTCAATCCAGGGTGAAGAGAGTCCCGGTCTCACCATGCAGCGCTCGGGCGACGTTCTCCGGATTCGTCACGATCGCCGTAGTTCCGCCGTTGGAGAGATAATTGACGACCGCCTGGATCTTCGGCGCCATGCTGCCCGCCGCGAAGTGCACGCCCTCGGCCAGGTGCGCCTTGGCCTCAGCCAGCGTGAGGTGGCCGACCAGGGTCTCTTCAGGCGTGCCGAAGTTCAGCGCCACCTTCTCGACCGCAGTCGAGATGATGAGAAGGTCAGCCCCCAGGTTGTTGGCCAGCAAAGCCGACGCCAGGTCCTTGTCGATGACGGCGGCGACACCGTGGAGATTGCCGTCCGCGTCTGCGACCACCGGGATCCCGCCCCCGCCGACCGTGATCACAACGACGCCGGCTGCGATCAAGGCTCGGATCGCGGGAAGCTCGACGATGCGAAGAGGTTGGGGCGATGCCACGACTCGCCTGTATCCCCGATTCGCGTCGTTGACGATGTCCCAGCCTTCCTTGCGGCGTCTTTCGGCCTGCTCCTCGTCCATGAACCCGCCGATGGGCTTGGTCGGGTTCTTGAACGCCGGGTCGTCTGCGGCCACCTCTGTCTGGCAGATGACCGTCGCAGCCTCTCGGTCTACGCCGAGCCGGCGAAACTCGTTGCAGAGGTTCTGCTGCAACGCATAGCCGATCGCGCCCTGGCTGTCCGCACCGCAGACGTCGAGCGGGACCTCGTGCATCTCGTGGGCCGCAAGCTCCGAGCGCCGCAGGATGAACCCTACCTGTGGTCCGTTGCCGTGGCTGATGGCTACATTCCAGCCTTCTTGAATCATGGCGACGATGTGCCGGCATGTCTCTTGGGCGGCGATGTACTGGTCGACCACGGTCTGGTGCTGCTTGTCCTTGATGAGCGAGTTGCCGCCGATCGCGACCACAGCCGTTCCCGGGGTCGTGAACAGGGTTTCCATTGGCGCTCTTCCTCAGCTCATCGTCAGCGCCATCACGGCCTTTTGGGCGTGAAGGCGGTTCTCGGCCTGGTCGTAGACGATCGAGTGCGGCCCGTCGATCACAGCGTCGGCGACTTCCACGTTGCGGTCGGCCGGCAGCGGGTGCATGAAGATGGCGTCGTCGTTGGTGAGCGCCATGCGCTTTTCGTCGGTGATCCAGGTGCCGTACTTGTCGATGAGGCGCTTGTCCTCTTCTGGGTCTTGGGTCGTGAGCAGAGCGCCCCAGCTCTTGGCGTAGATGACGTCGGTGCCTTTGAAGCCCTCGTCGAAATCGTCGAGGATCTCGAATGACGCGTGGGCCTTGCGGGCGTTCTCCCGGCCCTGCTCGACGATGTCGGGCATGAGCTTGAACTCGGGCGGGTGCACGAGGCGCAGGTTCATCCCGAAGCGGGGAAGGAGCAGGACGAGGCTCTGGGCAACGCTGACGGGCTTGGAGTAGCTCGCCGAGCGCGCCCAGCTGACCGTCGCGGTCTTGCCGCGCGGGTCACCGAAGTGCTCGATGATCGTCATGATGTCGGCAAGTGCCTGGTGAGGGTGGTAGACGTCGCACTGCATGTTCAGCACGGGCACACGACTGGCCTCGGCCACGTCGCGCATGTACTTGTTGCCCGTCCCCCAGTCGCATTGGCGGATGGCGATCCCGTCGTTGTAACGACCCAGGATCTCGCCGATCTCCTTTGCCGTGTCGCCGTGCGCTATCTGGGTGGTCTTCGACTCGATGAACTGGGCGTGCCCGCCGAGCTGTGCCATGCCCGCCTCGAACGAGGTGCGGGTGCGGGTGCTCGAGAAGAAGAAGAGCATCGCGAGGACCTTGTCCCTCAGGTAGGCATGGGGCTCGCCGAGGGCGCGCGCCCGCTTCAGGGCGAACGCAACGTCGAGAAACGTGTCGAGCTCGTCCTTGGTGAAATCCTGGAGAGTGATCACGTCCCGGCCGCGAAGATGTGTCTGCATGGCTCCTCCTATTCGATCGCGCCGAGGATGAGCGAGAGCAGAGCCATCCGCATCACAACGCCGTTGAAGGCCTCGACCCAGTAGCGCGCGTGACGCGTGCTGTCGACGTCAGGCGGCAGCTCGTCCATGCGAGGCAGCGAGTGCAAGATGATGGCGTCGCTCTTGGCCTTGTTCCTGAGAAGCTCCCTGGTGACGCGATAAGCGGGGGGCGTGAGGCCCTTGTCCTCGGTGGCCTCGTCGCGCGACATCGTGTAGTCGGCCTGCACAACAGGCTCCATGTAGATGACGTCGGCGTCCGCGATGCAGCTCTCGACGTTCTCCTTCTCCTGGTACTGGACGCTGAGCTGGTCCAGTTCGGCCTTGAATTCGTCGAGCAGCGACATCTCCGGGGGGCCGACCACGAAGGCCTCGATGTCGAACTGGGAGAACGCGTAGAGGATCGAGTGCATCGTCCGCATTCGCATGTCGCCCACGCAGAGCACTTTCAGGCCGTCGAGGTGGCCCTTTTGCTGCCAGATCGTGTACAGGTCGGTGAGCACCTGGGTCGGGTGCTCTCCCCACCCGTCACCACAGTTGATGACCGGGACCGAGGCCCACTTTGCCGCCTCTTGCGGCGCGCCCTGCTGGAAGTGGCGCATCGCGATGACGTCGCCGTAGTACTCGAGCATGTGGACGGTGTCCTTGATGGTCTCCTGGTAGAAGTCGCCGGCACGCGTCATCTTGGCGTCCGAGAAGCCCAGCACGTGGCCACCGAGGCGGTGCATGGCGGCCTCGGTCGCGAGGCGCGTGCGGGTGCTCGGCTGATAGAACGCGGTCAAGAGCGTCTTGTGCTTCAGCAGGTCACCGTTGCGTCGTTCGGCGGCGAACGGCTTCAGCCGGTCGGCCACCGAGAAGATCTGGAAGTACTCCTCTCGCTCCATGTCCTGCAAGGACAAAATGTCTCGACCGAGGAAACTCCTCATGTCGTTGCTCCCCTTTCACTTTGCTGATCGACGGCCCCTCACACCTTGGCGAGGCGCGACACATAGCTCGCACCGGCCTTCTGCCGGACGGAAGCTTGTTGACCTAGGTTCGTTTTGCCTCATCGTACAAGCGTTCCGCCGCCGCGTGGGGCGGACGGTGACGCCCGGCATCGAACCCGGTTCCGAACGAGTATCGCACAGGCGCCGCGAACGAGGCCCCCGAAAGGGCTCCGTCCACAGTCCTCCCGGTCTTTGAGGCGGTCGCGGCGAACCGTGCCGCAGCCGATGACGCGACGCTCAGGTCCACAAAGAGCGCGCGCGGCGAGCGAGCTCGCCGTGGGCGGCGCGTAGGTCCACGCGCACGAGCGAGCCGTCGGTGACGACCACATCGCCTGCGACGAGAAGGTGGAGCACCTGACGCGACGGCCCGAGCACCAGCCCGGCAATCGGGTCGGCGATGTCGGCGATGTCGTCCGCCGGCCAGACCGCGATGTCGGCCGGTGCTCCCACCTCGAGACGCCCGAGGTCGGGGCGGCCGAGGCAGCGGCCGCCGCCCGAGGTGGCGAGCTCCAGTGCCTGGCTCGGCGTCAGGGCGTCCGGTTGACCGGAGCGGAGACGAGCAAAAAAGAGCGCCTGCTTCAGTTCCGGGAGGAGGTCACCCCCCTCGTTCGAGGCTACGCCGTCGACGCCGAGCCCGACCGGGGCCCCGGCGTCAAGGAGGTCGCGCACCGGGCACAACCCCGACGCAAGACGAGCGTTCGAGCTCGGGCAGTGGGCCACGCCGGCGCCGGCTGCCCCTACCCTTCGCACCTCCGAGGCGTCGAGATGGACGGCGTGGGCGTACCACACGTCCCCGTCCAGCCATCCGAGCTCGTCAACAACATCGAGCGGGCGCCGGCCAAAGCGCGCCAAGCAATCGCGTTCCTCCGCGACCGTCTCCGCGAGGTGAGTGTGCAGCCGCAGACCAAGCCGGCGGGCGAGCGCGGCCGACTGTCTCATGAGCTCCGCGCTGACAGAAAACGGGCTGCACGGCGCCACCACGACGGTGACCCGGTCACCGTCGTGCAACCTGGCCACCACCGACTCGGTCGACGCGAGGATCGCGTCGGTGCGCTCGACGACGTCGTCAGGAGGCAAGCCCCCGGCGCTCTGGCCGAGGTCCATCGAACCACGGGAAAGGTGGAGTCGAACGCCAACGGTTCGTCCTGCCGACGCGATGGCGTCGAAGACCGAGTCGTCGCCGTGCGGCACGATGTAGTGGTGGTCGGCGACCGTCGTCGCCCCGCTCAACGCCAGCTCGGCCAGGCCGACCGTTGCCGCTACGCCAACGTCCTCGACAGAAATACGCGCCCAGACCGGGTAGAGCTCCTGGAGCCACGTGAACAGGTCGCAGCTGGTGGCACGACCGCGAGTCAGCCACTGGTACAGGTGGTGGTGGGTATTGACAAGGCCAGCTGTGACGATGCCTCCGTCACAGGCGATCACCTCATCACCCGACCTCGGGGCGATAGCGCCGATCTCGGTGATCACTCCGCCTTCGACAGCTATGTCACCAGGCCAGCGCGCCCCTCGCAGAACCTTCCTTGTGGTCACGCCATGTAGTACCGTGCGCCGCGACGAGCTGTCAACCGGCGGACAAGGCTCTGACTTGGCCGTATCTTCCCAGCCACTTCACGCGAGGCCAAATGCAGGCCGCTTGCCGGAACCGGCATGAGCGGGGAGAATCGTGCGGTGAACATCTACGGACTCGATTCGGAAGTCGTCGACCCAGCCGCTGTCGAGCGAACCGCGCAACGCTTCCGGGAGCAGCGGATCGTGCTGCCGACCTTTGGTCAGCTCCGGGACCCGCGCACCGCGCCGAGCGCGCTCAGCGGGCAGTTGAGCGGCGTCGACAGGAATGCCGCTTCGCCCGCGAACCTCTGGCGCATCCACTGGTACAACAAGCTCGACGGAAGCCTGACAGGAGTGCCTGAGCACGTCGTGCTGACCAAAGAGCTGACCGGTGTCGACGCGCCGATCGTCGTCGCCTTCGGCGACCGCTTCCCGATGATCGGCGCCCACAAGGTGCTCGCCGCGTACGGTTGCCTGGCCCCAAGACTGGCCACCGGCACCTTCGACCCCACCCGCCACCGGGCGATCTGGCCTTCGACCGGCAACTACTGCCGTGGCGGAGTAGCGGTCTCGCGGGTGATGGGCTGCCGAGGAGTGGCGGTGCTGCCGGAGGGAATGAGCCGTGAGCGTTTCGACTGGCTCGAGCACTGGGTCGTGGACGAGGGCGACATCATCAAGACTCCGGGCACCGAGAGCAATGTCAAGGAGATCTACGACCGTTGCCACGAGCTCGCGCAGGACCCGGACAATGTCATCTTGAACCAGTTCTGCGAATTCGGTAACCACATCGTCCACCGCCTGGCGACCGGTACGGCACTCGAGCGGATCGTCGAGCATCTTTCGTCCTCGCAGCCCGAGCTCAAGGTCCGGGCGTTCGTTTCGGCGACAGGATCGGCCGGCACGATCGGCGCCGGGGACCACCTGAAGGACAGGTTCGGGTCGCTCACCGTCGCCGTCGAAGCGCTGGAGTGCCCGACCTTGCTGTACAACGGGTTCGGCGAGCACAACATCCAGGGCATCGGCGACAAGCACGTGCCCCTGATCCACAACGTGATGGCGACCGATGTCGTGATCGCCATCTCGGACCGTGCCACCGACTCGTTGAACGTGCTCGCCAACACCGACGCGGGCCGGGGCTACCTGGCGGGCCGCGGCGTGTCGCCCGAAATGATCACCGCCCTTGGGTCGTTCGGCCTCTCGAGCTGGTGCAACGTCTTGGCCGCCGTCAAGCTCGCCAAGCGGCTCCACCTCGGTGGCGACGATCTCGTCCTTACGGTCGCCACCGACGGTGCCGCCATGTACCCAAGCGAGCTCTCCGAGGCGCTCAAGCGCGACTGGACGGACGGGTTCACCGAAGTCTCCGCGGCCCAGGTCTACGGAGAGCACGTGCTCGGCGCGAGCGAAGACCATGTCCTCGTGTGCACGGACATCGACCGGAACCGGATCTTCAACCTCGGCTACTACACCTGGGTAGAACAGCAGGGGGTGTCGATCGAGGAGTTCCAAGCCCGCCGCGAGCAGAGCTTCTGGCACTCGCTGCTCGATATGGTCCCGGTCTGGGACGATCTCATCACCGAGCTGAACGGCCGGTCGGGCGCGCTGCCGGCCGCCTGAAGCTACCGGGCCGGTCGCGGGTCCTCAGGGCCCGAGGCGTCCCGTCGTGCCGGCCTGAGTGACGGGCATCCCCCATCTCGCGCGCGCTCTCCGGTACGTTCGCACGAGTGAACCGAGTTCTCCGCAGCCCCCAAAAGAGTGAGAAATGAGCCAGGGAAACGCTCGTCACCGCCGAAGCAGCGGGCGGGGCGGCGGAGGCTCCGGTTTTCGGCGATGGGTCGGGGGGCTGGGACCTAGACAGCGCATCGGTCTCCTCGCCGGCGCGGCCGTGGTCGTCGCAGCCGTCGCGGTCGTGCTCGTAGTCATCTTGGCGGGCGGCAGCACGAAGGGGGCCTCGACGTCCTCGTCCACCACGACGACCTCCGGCTCCGGTTCCACAAGTACCCAGACATCGACGACCCGGCCGCACCCTGTGGTGTCGTCGAAGATCTGCCCGCTCACGGGCCGGGCGGCGCCCGGTGACACGGCGCCGCAGCATCCGGCACTTGCCGTGAAGATCGGCAACGACCCGGCCTCTCGCCCGCAAAGTGGCCTCGACCAGGCAGACATCGTCTACGAGGAGATGGCAGAAGGCGGGATCACCCGGTACATGGCCGTCTACCAGTGCCAGAGCGCACCGTTGATCGGGCCAATCCGCTCGGTGCGCTGGGTCGACTGGCACATCCTTGAGCAGTACGGGCACGCCATCCTTGCCTACAGCGGCGGAATCACGCCGTGGACAATTGACGCTGCGTCGCTCCCGTGGATCTACAACGCCAACGGCAGCAATTATCCCACGGCCAACGCTTTTTATCGCTACAGCTCCTCCACACCGCCGGCGAGCCTGGGTGCGCCGTACAACTACTACAGCTCAACCTCGGCGCTTTGGAAGCTGTTTCCCGGCAGCAAGTCCCTTCCACCAGTGATGTTCCAGTTCTCGACAAAAGTCCCGACCGGCGCAACCCACGTCGTGTCCGCGTCGATCCCGTTCTCGGGTGCCTCACCGGTCGTGTGGCAGTGGAGTCAGGCGGACAGGCAGTGGCTGCGCTTCTACAACACCCAACCGGATGTCGATCCCGCCGGGCATCAACTGCATGCCACGAATGTCGTCATCCAAATGGTGATCACCCAGAAAGGGCCGTACAACGAAAGCGGCCCGGACAGCCAGGACGTCGAGAGCATCACGACCGGAACTGGCACCGCCTATGTGTTGCGCCACGGCGTCATGTTGAAGGGGACCTGGAGTCGCCCCACCGGTTTGAACATCACGAGGTTCTCGCTCCCGAACGGGAAGCCGATTACCCTCGAGCCTGGCACGACGTGGGTCGAGGTGGTCCCCGACTCAGTTGCAGTCAGCTTCACGAAGTGAAGCACGCGCCGTCGCTCTAGCCCGACAGCCTGGCCGGGGCGGTCCGGTCAGAGTGCCCGGACCGCCTTCTCGAGAACCGAGAGCCCCTCGTTCAAGAGATCATCTGAGATCACGAGCGGCGGAAGGATGCGCACGACGTTGTCGTAGGTGCCGGCCTTCAACAAGATGACGCCCTCGGCGTGGCACGCGGCGAGAGCCCTGGAAGTCGCGGCGGGATCGGGCTCCTTCGTCTGCGGGTTGGTGACGAACTCGAGCGCGGCCATGGCCCCGATGACACGGACGTCACCGACAGCCGGCACCTCCTCGGCAAGATTCCCGAGCCGAGCCTTGAAGATCTCGCCGATCTCCTGCGCGCGACCCACAAGGCCGCGGGACTCGATCTCCGACAGCGCCCCAAGGGCCGCGGCACACGACACGGGGTTGCCACCGAAGGTGGAGCCCAGCCCGCCGGGATGAATGGCGTCCATGATGTCGGCTCTCCCTGTGACGCCACCGATCGGAAGCCCGCCGCCAAGTCCCTTGGCTGTCGTGAGCAGGTCAGGGACGACCCCGAAGTGCTCGCACGAGAACATCTTGCCGGTCCTGGCCATGCCGGCTTGCACTTCGTCTGCGACAAAGACGATCCCGTGTTCCTTGCAGTAGTCCGCCAACCGCGGAAGGAAGCCCTCCCCGGGAATGATGACGCCGCCCTCACCCTGCACGGGTTCCACGAGCAGGCAAGCGATCCGATTCCCGCCGATCTGCTTGTCCATCGAGGCGATCGCCAGATCCGCACACACCTCACCGCAGCGCTCGGGCGGCGCCCCACCGGCACAGCGGTAGGGGTAGCTGAATGGCTCGCGGTAGATCTCAGGAGCAAACGGCCCGAAGCCCGACTTGTAGGGCATTGCCTTGGCGGTGAGCGACATGGTGAGCAGAGTCCGGCCGTGGAAGGCGTGGTCGAACACGACGACTGCCTGACGGCCGGTGAATGATCTGGCAATCTTCACGGCGTTCTCGATTGCCTCGGCACCCGAGTTGACAAAGAGGCTTCGTTTCTCCTCCGTGCCCGGAGCGAGCGCGTTGAGGCGCTCCGCGAGTGCGATGTACCCCTCGAAGCCGGTCACCTGGAAACAGGTGTGAGTGAAACGCTGCACCTGCTCGGTGACGGCTTCTACGACCAAGGGAGCACTTGACCCGACGTTCAGCACCGCGATCCCGGCACCGAGGTCGATGAACGAGTTACCGTCGACGTCGACCACGATGCCGCCGTAGGCACGCTCGGCGAAGATCGGCATCGTGGCTCCCACGCCCGCTGGGACCGATGCCCTCCTTCGTGCGGCGAGCTCCAGCGACCGGGGCCCGGGGATGGAGGTCCGGACCTCGCGCACCTGGGGGACCTCAGCGGATTCCAACACGATCACCACCTGCCGTTCGGGCGAGCATGCCGCCTTGCGCGCAGCCTCGCTCGCGTGGATTCGATCGCTACGGAGCTTAGTAGCGAGATTGGCGCCATTTCCCTGCCCGTCGACCGAGACCGCTGAGCTGCCGCCGGCTTGCGGCACCTCAACGCGTTCGGCACATCGTCGGCGACAACGTGATCACGTTCTTGGCCCTGCCCCCCCGATATGCTCCGGCCGTGCTGATCACGAGCGCTCATCACTTCGCGCACATCATGCTGGTGGCCCGATCGGGCGGTCTTGGCCACGCGGCGGCTCAACAGAGCAAGATCACCTTCTTCCAGGCGGTGGTGCTCGGGGTACTTCAGGGCGTGAGCGAGCTCTTCCCCGTCTCGAGCCTGGGCCACGCCGTCGTCTTCCCGGCCCTTTTCAACTGGCACAACCTGGTCGCGTCAGAGAGCAAGCCCGAGTCGTTCTGGCTCGCCTTCGTCGTCGCTCTCCACGTGGGTACAGCGCTCGCTCTCGTCGCGTTCTTCTGGAGGGATTGGAAGGCGATTGTCGGCGGCTTGGTTCACTCCACTCTCACCCGGACAGTCACGACTCCGACCGAACGGCTCGGCTGGCTCCTCGTGGTCGCGACGATCCCCGCTGGGATCACCGGTCTCATTCTCGAGCACGAGCTCCGGGTGCTGTTCTCCAAGCCACTCGCAGCCTCGATCTTCCTCGTGGTCAACGGATTCATCCTCTTCGGGGGAGAAGTCGCCCGACGCCGCGCCGAGATCCGGGAGCGGCGCGGCCATTTGCCGCCACGGGAATTGAAGACGCTCGAGTTCAAGGAAGCCGGCGTGATCGGAACGGCGCAGGTTCTGGCATTGCTCGCGGGCATCAGCCGCTCTGGCATAACGATGGTGGCCGGGCTGACCCGGGGGTTGGACTACAAGGATGCGGCCCGGTTCTCGTTCCTGCTCGCAACGCCGGTGATCCTGCTTGCGGGGCTCTACAAGATCCCCGACCTGATGGGGACGCTAGGAAACGGCGTTCGCGGTCAGGCACTCGTCGGCGCCTTGTGCGCCTTCGCCGGTGCCTTGATCGCGGTCCGGTTCTTGACGCGGTACTTCAAGACTCGAACCCTCTGGCCCTTCGGCCTGTACTGCCTCGTGATGGGCACCTTCTGCGTCGTCCGCTTCGCCTGACGGCGGCCGTAGTCTGGCGAGGTGGCCATCTACGACACCCCCATGCATTCCTTGCAAGGCGAGCCGCTTGACCTGCGCCGCTTCGAGGACAAGGCGCTCCTCATCGTCAACGTGGCGTCGCGCTGCGGGCTCACCCCCCAGTACTCCGGTCTCGAGAGCCTGCAGGAGCAGTACGCCGACCGCGGTTTCACCGTGCTCGGGGTTCCCTGCAACCAGTTCGGGGGCCAAGAACCCGGGTCGGCCGAAGAGATCGAGGCTTTCTGTTCCACAACGTACGGCGTGAGCTTTCCCATGACTGAAAAGCTCGAGGTGAACGGATCGGGCCGCCACCGGCTCTACGCCGCGCTGACCAAGGTCGCCGATGCCGAGGGGAATGCCGGTGACATCCAGTGGAACTTCGAGAAGTTCCTCGTCGCCCCCGGAGGTCAGTCCATCGTGCGCTTCCGGCCGACGACCGAGCCGAGCGCACCTGAGGTGGCAGCGGCGATCGAGGCCGCGCTGCCGGGCTGAGCGTTCAGGACCGAACGGCCGACCAGCGAAGCCATCCCACGCGCTCGAGGAGCTTGACCCATGGTCGATGTGAGCGGTGATCTCGTCGTGACGCGGTGGCTGACGATTCCTGCCGGCGAGCTCCGGTGGCGATTCTCGGGGAGCGGTGGACCAGGCGGGCAGCACGCGAACACCTCGAACACCAAGGTGATGCTGACCTGGAACATCGAGACGTCCGAGACGCTCACCGACTTCCAGCGGACGCGGCTGGTCTCCGAGCTCGGGCCCGTCATACGTATCGTCGCTGTTGACGAGCGCTCGCAGACGCGCAACCGAGACATCGCGCTCGAACGCCTCCGCGACCGGGTGCGGGCCGCGCTGGCCATCCGTGCCCGCCGGCGGCCGACCGCGCCGACAAAGTCCTCAGTCGCTCGCAGACTCGCAGCAAAACGCCAGCGATCGGAGCGCAAGACCGAGAGGCGTGGCGACCAAGACACCGAGAACTAGGCCTCTGAACAGGGATAATAGAGGTGGCCCAAGCACTGCACCGCAAGCGGTGAAAGAGCGATCCGTCACCGGCCCCCAACCTGCAGAATCTCGTCAGGGGGTGCTCGCCAGGACAGATATTCTTGAGTGGCTCCTCGGGACATCCGGGGGTTTCGTCTCGTAGCGGATCCAACAATCCTGAGCACGTCGATCACACTTGGTCCGACAGAAAGCGCTGGCGCAATAGGCATCATGGCAGTGGACACCGCCGATACGGTGACAGCCGGCGCTCCCACACGCGCCGGCGCTCCGGGAGCCGAGGCCTTGGAAGCCGACGCGCCGGGAGCCGATGCGCCCGTCGACATCGACGGCGTGTCCCTTCGCCGGTTCGGGGCGACCACTGGCGTGGCGGCAATCCTCCTCGGCCTCTTCGTCATCTGGGTGGCGTCCCACCCAGGCGTCCACCGTTCCACAGCTGACATCGATGCTGTCGTCAAGCTCGTCGTCGCTGCGCTCGCTGCCGCCAGCTGCGTCGTGTTCGGCCGCCGCGCGGCCCCTCAAGTACGCCTTGCCTGGATGTGGATCGGGGCCTTCGCCGCCGTCTGGGCTGTCGGGGCAGCTGTCCTCACGTGGTACGACTTCGGGAAGAACGGTGCCGTGCCGTTCCCCTCGGCAGCCGACGCCGGCTTTCTTGCCGCGCTTCCACTCGCCGCAATCGGCGTCCTTCTGTTCTCCTCAGCTCCTGGGCCCGGCGTCTCCCGGGCACGCATGCTGCTCGACGGCGTCATCGTGGCCGGATCGCTTCTCATCGTGAGCTGGACCACCGCACTCGGCACCGTGTACCACTCCGGCTCGGGCACCGTCTTCTCCCAGGCAATCGGTCTTGCCTACCCGATAAGCGACGTGATCGTCGCCACCGTCGGCGTCAGCGTCCTCGCCCAAGGTCGCAGCCGCCAACAAGTCCCGCCCGTGCTCGTCGTAGCCGGGTTGCTATGCCTGACCGTCGCCGACAGCAGTCTCGCTTACTTGAGTCATCTCACGTCGTTCCGGTACGACGTGCTTGTCGACGCCGGCCGCGTGGCCGGTTTCATGCTCATCGCTCTCGCCCCTATTTGGCCGCTCGACCCGAATACGACAGCGCGCGACGAGGTCGAGGGGCCGTCGCCGTGGCAGGTCGCGCTCCCCTACCTCTTTGTAGCCATCGCTATCTTCGCGGCCACCCTCAAGGGCACCCAGTCCCGTCACCTCGACCTGTTCGACGTGATCGCCGGGCTGTGCGTCATCGCCGCTGTGCTCACTCGCCTGGTTCTCACCCTCGTCGAGAATCTGCGTCTCACCAGCCAAATGCGCTATGCGGTCACCACGCTTCGCGCGAACCAGGTCGAGCTCGTTCATTACGCCCTTCACGACTCGCTCACCGGCCTGCCGAACAGGGTGCTGTTCGGCGATCGCATCGAGCACGCGCTTGCCCGACGCTCCTCACCTACCCGCCGCGTCGCCGTGATGCTCTGCGATCTTGACAGCTTCAAGGACGTGAACGACACGCTCGGCCACTCAAGCGGTGACGAGGTGCTGATCGCGGCCGCTGATCGTCTGAGCTCGTGCGTCCGTCCGGCCGACACCGTCGCACGCATCGGGGGCGACGAATTCGCCATCCTCATCGACGATGCCTCAGGAGTCGACGAGGTTGCGTCGGTCGGCGCCCGCGTGTGTTCGGCGATGCGCACCCCGTTCACCGTTGCCGGACGCGACTTCATCGTGCAAGTGAGCGTCGGCATCGCGATGGCCAATCAGTACGACACCCGCAGCGAGAAGCTCCTTCAGGATGCCGACGTCGCCTTGTATGCGACCAAGGATGCTGGGGGCAACGATTACACGTTCTTCGAACCACGCCTCGGCAAGGCTTACGTCGACCGGCTCGGGCTGCAAGCCGAGCTTTCCGTGGCTCTTGACAACGGCGAGCTCTTCATGGAGTACCAGCCGGTCGTCGAGCTTGCTTCAGGGCGCACCGTCGGCGTCGAGGCGTTGCTGAGGTGGCGTCATCCCCGGCGCGGCGTGCTGAAGCCCGTGGACTTTCTCCCAGTCGCGGATAACTCCGGCATCGCAGTCCAAATCGGTGCTTGGGTTCTGGGCGAGGCGCTGCAGCAGCTTCGGGGATGGAGGGAGCGGACCCCGTCAGCCGCGCGCCTCTGGACGGCGGTCAACGTCTCGGCGCGACAGCTCGCCAGTGGCGACCTCGTCCGTGCCGTCTCCAAAGCCATCGACGCGAGCGGCCTGGAGCCGGAGTCGTTGCACATCGAGCTGACGGAAAGCGCGGTGATCGACCTGGTCGACTGGTCCTTGCTCGTCCTGACAGAGCTGAAGAACCTTGGGGCGACGCTGGAGATCGACGGCTTCGGCACGGGCTACTCCTCGCTCGCATACCTGAAGCAGTTGCCGATCGACGGCGTGAAGATAGATCGTGTTTTCGTGGACGGTCTCGGTACCGACGGTCGTGATGCCGTCATCATCGAGGCGGTCGTCTCACTGGCGCACGCCTTGCAGCTGAAGGTCGCCGCCGCGGGCGTCGAGACCAGTCGGCAGCTCGAGTGGCTCCGAACTCTCGGATGCGATTATGGGCAAGGCTACCAGTGGAGCATCCCGCTGCCCGCTGCCGATCTGGAGCGGTGGCTGAGCCGTAGTTGAGAAACGGCAGTCAGCGAACAGAGCCTCACCTTGCGACACCCGGACTGCGAAAAAGTTCTCAAGACAAGAGCGCAACACGCCGATCAAGTAGCTCATGTCGCGCTCTCACAACACAAGTGCCCAAGAACCGCGAGGTCAAGAGGTGAGGCCTCACAAAGAAGCGGTCGTGGCCTCGACACCGCCGAGCCAAAGTACACTTACACCGTTTGACGAACCCCGAGGCGAGGAGTAAGGCCAATGCGACTCACGCGTAGGATCGTAACCATCGTCGTGAGCGTCACGTGCGGCCTCGCTCTTGCGGCGTGCGGCCAACAAGTCGTTGCGCACGTGAAGGCAAGCGACTCCGTTCACTCGGCTTTGACCAGCGTATTCAACAGCCCTACGACTCAATTCGTCGTCACCGTACAGGACCTTCCCGGGCAGGCGAGCATCGCCGACGGCAAGTTCTCCGTCGTGCTCACGACATCTCATGACCAGGGCACAGGCACGTCCACCTCCATGTCTGATCAGTCCATAGATGTCTCGATCGACTATCAGTCCGCCGATTTGGTCGACCTGCGCGCGGTGGACGGGTCGGAGTACTGCCGTCTGGATCTCAAGTACATCGAGGGCCTTGCAGGCCCTACGGCGTTCGCCGCCGAATCGAAGACGCTCGACGCATTGGCCGCCCGTCCGGGCTTTGGATTCATCCACGACATCTTGCTCGGCAACTGGGTCGGCGTCTCAACGAGCACGCTCACTGCGGTGGCCCGCCAACTCGCGCCCGAGGTGCCAGGAGCCGATTCATCGATCTCTGGTCTGCAAAAGGCCAGCGGTCTAGGCCCTCAGGTCGCGAGCTCCTGGGTGCAGTCGGTCCGGACATGGCTGAGCATTCACCAGACAACGACCGACAAGTACTCGCTCACACTTCCGGTTCGAAGCTTTGCCGGGTCAATTCTCCAGGCGGTGGCCAAGCCCTTGGCAACGTACTCGAAAGAACCATTTCTATCCCAATCACAGCTTCTGAAGACGATCGATGAGATTCCGGCCAGTCTTTCCGTTCATGCAAACTTGTGGGTCTCAAAAGGGTCCGTGACCAAGCTGCAGATCCTCGTCCCGAATTCCAGCGGCTCTCTGATGATTGCTGTCTCCCACCCGGCGGCGCCGGTTCAGGTTCCGGGCAACGCAACACTGTTGACGGCTGCCAACCTCACCTCTATCTTCGGATCGCTTTCGGGCCCCCTCGTCAAGGCACTTGGCTCGAGTCGTGCCAGTTCCTTGAGCGCGCTCTGAGCCGGAGAACCGTCGGAGGACGGGGATTCCGGCTCCGAGGCTGAGCCGCCCCGCCCGCCGTCGGTCGAGACAGCTGGGCTCAGGAAACGCTCGTCGACGACAGAGTCTGCAACGAATCGGTCAGCGACGGGAAGAAGCTGAACCCGTGGACACCGTGGCCGACCACCGCGTAGTCATAGCTGGTGAATAGCCACACCCAGACGGCATTCGCGGTGAGCCTCGCCGATAGCTCGCTGTAGTCTCTCTGACGCGCTACGGCCGAAGACGACTCGTCACCTTCAACTAGCAGGTTCTGAAGGATCGGCGAGCTGTACCCGGCGGGCACTCCAAGGTCCGCGCCGGGACCGAAGTACCGGCCGTACATCGTGTAGGGGTCCGGGTCGGCACCATTCCAGGCGAACGCCGCCTGAAAGTCACCCTTCAGCCAGTCCTGAATGTAAACGTCGCTCTTCAGGTTCTGGATGTTCATCTTGATCCCGGCCCGAGCCAGCTCACTTTGGGCTGCCTTCGCCTGAGCAGAGCTCGTGGGGTCGAGGGCGACCGAGGTGATGGCGGTGAAGGAGAAGCCGGACGGGTCGCCCGCCGCCATGAGATAGCTCTTGGCCGCCGCGAGGTTCGTGGTGGGACACAGCGCGGAGACCGGCTTCGAGGCGAACGGCCCGGCGGGGACCGGCCCCACAACTCGGCCCTCTCCGAAGACCGAGTCATTGACGATCTGTCTGCGGCTGATGGCACACTCAAGCGCCCGCCGGTTGTTCACGTTTGCGAGCGGCCCAGGCTTGTCCTGGAGCATGAGGGCCCGGTACGAGAGATCGAGAACCTTCTGCACCGTATAACCGGTCAGCGTCTTGGCGACTTCCGGCTCGGTGAGCAAGCCCAGCTGGACGGTGTTCGCCTTGATCGCCGAGGCGATCAATTGCGCGGTGGGGATCGCTTCGACCTTCACGGACGCCTGCTTGACATCGCCACCCCAGTAGTGCGGGTTCGCTTTCAGCACCAGGTAGTTGTTAAGGCTCCAGCTGGAGAAGACGAACGGTCCCGTACCGTCCGGCTTCGTCGCCACCGTGCCTGCTGCGATGGCTTTGGTCGAAAGGATGGAAAGGTTCACCGAAGTGAGCCCTGACAGGACCGAGGAGTCAGGTCGGCTGAGAACGAGCTTCACGGCATAGGGGCCCGTGGCCACGATGGACTTCACGGCCGAGAGGTACGAAGCCGAGGCATCGCCGGTCTTCGGAGCCAGCACTCGGTTCAAAGACGCGACCACGTCGGCCGAAGTGAACCTCGAGCCGTCGTCGAACGTCACGCCCTTGCGGAGCCGGAAGGCGATCACCCGGTTCCCATTGCTGAACATCCAGCTCATCGCCAGGTCCGGCACGAACTGCAGCTTCTTGTTGTAGCGGACAAGCTGGTCGTACACGAGCCCGAGCGCCTGAAAGTCGACGAGATTCGTGACGGTATCAGGGTCGAGATTCTGAACGCCCGAGGTACTTGCGACGACGAACGTGCTCCCATTGGACGCATGGGAAGCCTGCACGCGCGGTGCTGCACCCACGGAGGAGCAAGGCACACCTGCCAGACCGAAGCTGGTTCCAAGCGCTATGACACTACGGAGAACGTTTCTATGCCTCACGAACCACTTCCAAGTCGTCAGTGCGGTGACCGTAACACATTATTGCGGTTAGGTTAAGCGGTCGGCCGGTGAGTACTTCGACAGTACAGGCCTCTTCAGGCAAAAAGCCAGGGAGCTTGAAGCGGGCGAACGTGCCGCAGACCAGGTCGGGCGGCGCCTGGCGGCACTCTTATCACGGGGTGGTCTCCGAAGCGAGCGTTCACGGTCTCGACGAGAACGGGACCGCCGCCCCTGTCGCGTCCGGCCGCGGGCTCGGGAGTCGTTTGCTCGCCAACGCGCTAGAGGACCTCGAACAGCGATGCCTCGGCCCGAGGCCACCCTGTGGCACACTGGCTCCACGGGTACCTCGTTGCTCATCTCGCGACCGCTCGGTCTCGCCGTCATCTTGCTGACGAATGCAATCCACCCCATCGACGCATCACCGAGCAGGCCGAGATGCGCGTCACGATCCACCGGCCCATGAGCGAGGCCTTCAATTGAGCCACTCCCGTGAGCTCGCAAGTCTCGGTGCACTCGACACCGAGGCGGTGCGCCCCGAGCTCGCCGAGCTCGACGTCCTGGACGTCCCTGATCTCGTCGCGCTCATGACCTCGGAGTCAACCCGGGCATCCGATGCGGTCGTGGCGGCTACGCCCCAGATCGCCGGAGCAGTCGCCGGGGTGGCCCGACGGCTCGCCGAGGGCGGGCGGCTGATCTACGTCGGGGCAGGAACAGCGGGCCGGCTCGGCGTGCTCGACGCAGCAGAGGCCGGACCGACATTCGACGTCCCCGACGGCTTGGTGCTCGCCGTCTTGGCCGGAGGCAGTGACGCAATGGTCCGTCCCCGAGCCCGAGAAGGAGCCGAGGATGACAGCGACGCCGCCACAGTTGAGCTCCGCGCGCTTGGCTGTTCACCTCGAGACGCCGTGGTCGGGATCTCGGCGAGCGGCCAGACGCCCTTCGTCGTAGGCGCCATCACCTACGCACGAGCCGTCGGCGCGCTAACTGTCGGGATCGTCTGCAACCGTGGGAGCTCGATCGCGAGTGCCGCTGAGCTCGCGATCGAGCTCTTGGTCGGTGGCGAATTGATCGCAGGCTCCACGAGGTTGAACGCTGGGACCGCTCAGAAGATCACCCTGAACATCCTCTCAACCGCTGTGATGATCCAGCTCGGCAAGACGTACGGGAACCTCATTGTCGACGTGCGACCGACCAATGAGAAGCTGCGAGATCGGGCCACGCGGATTGTGGCGACCGTGGCCAAGACGTCGCCAGAACGGGCCAGGAAAGCGCTCGAGGCATGTGGGTGGCGAACCAAGCCCGCTTGTATCGTCGCCGCTTCGACCATGGGCGCCGAAGAAGCAACCGGGCTCCTGGTGGCGAGCGGCGGCCGGCTGCGTGCCGCGCTCGAGGCTGCCCACATAGGCCAGCGAACGACGACAGGTCGGCCGGTTAGCCGCTCGGGGAACCAGCGCCGGCTCGGCGTCGCCGCCTTCCTCCAGCACGGCCGGCTCGTGCCCGGCGACGTCGCCGTCGCCGACGGTCGGGTGATCGCGCTCGGCCTGACGCCGGGCAGGCGCGGGATCGCCATCCCAGGGCTCGTGGATCTGCAGGTGAACGGTTACGCGGGCGTCGACGCGTTCGGCGCCTCGGTGGAGGAGCTCGCGACTCTCGCTACGGCGCTCGCCCACGACGGGGTGCTCGCCTACCAGCCGACACTCATAAGTAGTGAGACCGCCGCCACAATGACGGCCGCAGGGCACATCGCGGAGCTGTCTACGCGAGAGCCGGACGGCGCACGCATACTCGGTATCCACCTCGAAGGGCCCTTCCTCTCGCCCCTGCGGGCTGGAACGCACCCAGTTGAACGCCTCGCAAGACCGGACCTCGAGCTCCTGATGTCACTGTTCAACGCAGGCCCGGTCACCATGGTGACCCTCGCCCCTGAACTGCCCGGTGCGCTCGATCTCGTGGCGGCATGCCACCGCCGTGGGATCGTCGTCTCCTTCGGCCACAGCGACGCCGACGCATCCGAGGCGCGTCGCGGTTTCGAGGCAGGTGGGCAAGCCGTCACCCACATCTTCAACGCGATGTCTCCGATCTCCGCCCGCGCGCCCGGCCTGGCGGGAGCGGCACTGGCAGACCCAAGCGTGACAATCCAGATCATCGCCGACCGGGTCCACGTGGCCGACGACCTGCTCCGAGTCGTGCTGGCCGCGGCACGGGGACGCTGGACTCTCGTGAGCGACGCCACTGCCGCCTCGCGTCTCGGTGACGGGGACCTTCTTCTGGGAGAGGTGCACGTGACCGCCGGGCAAGGAGTGGTCCGGCGCCCGGACGGGACACTCGCCGGCTCGGCCGCCACGCTGCTCGACGGCGTTCGCCGCGTCGCCGACATCGGCGCGGCGCTCGGCGATGTCCTCGCCGCGGCGAGCGAACGTCCGGCTGCCTTGCTCGGGCGCGAGGACATCGGGCGGATCCGCCTCGGCGCCCGTGCTGACCTTGTCGTGCTCGGGGACGACCTCGAGGTGCGTGAGGTGCTCCTTGAAGGCCGATCGTTGAGTTGACCGAAGTCAGGCTTTCCTCAGATGAGGCGAGGGGATGACTCCCGAACCCGTTTCTGGGCCCGCTGGCGGTCGCGATCGCCTGTTCTGCTACTTGACTCACGGCTACCCCCTGCTGCCTATCAGCGAGAATAGGTAGCCATCCCAAGCCGGCCCGTCACAACCAAGGGAGACACACAAAGTGACGACCACTGACATCGGTACTCGTCTGCGCGACGTGCTGGCCGAGAGCCGCATCGACACGACAGCGATCGCACTCACCGTCAACGCTCGCGACGGTGGCTTTTACGAGTACCGGCCTAAGGCCGTCGTCCGCCTCACGAACGAGGAGGAGGTGCGCGCTCTGCTTGGCGTCGCCCGCGATCTGCGCCTGCCGGTCACCTTCCGGGCCGGCGGCACGAGCCTCGCCGGCCAGACTGTCGGCGAGGGGATCATCGCCGACATCAGCCACGCCTTCACCGCGATCGAGGTCCTCGACGCCGGCGCTCGGGTGAAAGCCGAGCCGGGCCCGACCGCGGAGATGGTGAACCGGGTGCTGTATCGATACGGGCGCCGGATCGGCCCCGATCCGGCCTCGATACGGGCCGCTCGGATCGGCGGGATCATCGCGAACAACTCGAGCGGGATGATCACCGGCGTCAAGCTCAACGCCTACCACACGATGGACTCGGTCCGGTTCGTCCTCGCGGACGGATCGGTCTGGGATACCGAGGCCGAGGGCGAGAACCAGCGCTTCGCCCGCGAGCGCCCCGACCTCGCACAGGGCCTGGCGGCGCTGCGCGACGATGCGCGGGCCGACGCAGACCTAGTGGCGTTGATCAAGAAGAAGTTCTCGATCAAGTGCGTGACTGGCTATGGGATAAATGCCCTCGTCGACTTTGACGATCCGCTGGCCATCCTCGCGCACCTACTCGTGGGCTCCGAGGGCACGCTTGGCTTCATCTCCCACGTCGTGCTGAACACGGTGCCGCTCGACCCCGAGCGCTCGACGGCGCTGCTTCTCTTCGAAAGTCTCGAGACGATGGCGAACGCCATCCCCGCAGTCGCGGGGACGGGCCCCAACGCGGTCGAGTTCCTCGACGACGCCTCGATGCAAGCCGTGTCCGGCGTCGACGGCCTGCCCGACCTCGTCAGGACCCATCCGAAAGGATCGGCAGCACTGCTCATCGACTACCAGCGAGCATCCCAGGACGCCGTGCACGCCGCGGTCGCCGCTGCGCTCCCGAAACTGAGGGCGCTCCCGGGCATGATCACGATGAGCGACTTCAGCACGACGCCCGAGAGCCACGCGCGCCTCTGGCGCGTGCGCGAAGACCTGTTCGCGATCGTCGGCGGCGCCCGCAGACCTGGTACGACGGTGCTGCTCGAGGACGTGGCCGTGCCGTTGGACGAGTTCGCGAGGTTGCTCACCGGTCTCGAGGTGCTGTTCGTCAAGCACGGCTACACGGACCCGGGGCAAGGCGTCCAGTTCGGGCACGCGAACGCCGGCAACGCCCACTTCGTCTTGACCGCGGACTTCACCCAGCAACGGGAGATAGACCGCTTCATGGCGTTCACCGAGGACTCCGTCGCTCTCGTCGCCGATGAGTTGCACGGCTCGTTGAAGGCCGAGCACGGCACCGGCCGTGCAATGGCCCCATTTGTGTCACGCGAGTGGGGCGACAAGGCGTACTCGCTGATGACCCGGATCAAGAAGCTCGTCGACCCCGATGACCTGTTCAATCCCGGCGTGCTGATCAACGACGACCCCGGCATCGTCAGCAAGAACATCAAGCGCACACCGCCGGTCTCCCCGCGGATCGACAAGTGCATCGAATGCGGATTCTGCGAGCACGTCTGCCCGAGCCGCCTCGTCACGCTCACCCCTCGGGGGCGCATCCAAGTCTCGCGCAAGCACACAGAGCTGCTGGCAAAGGGCGACGACCTCGGTGCGGAGGAGCTGTGGCACCAATACCAGCACGAGGGCCTCAACACCTGCGCAGCCGATGGCATGTGCGGAACGAAGTGCCCCGTCGGGATCAACGTCGCCGAATACACCGCCGATCTGCGCGCCGAACGCAACAACAAGGCCGAGACGTCCCTCGGCTCGGTGTTGGCGCGCCGCTACGCCGAAGTCGAGAGGATCGCACGAGGCGGTCTCACCATGGGGGTGCTTGCCAACAAGTTCCACACGATGGAAGTCCTCACGAAGGCCGTTCACAAGCTGGTCCCGTTCTCGCCGGTCTGGTCACCGGCGATAGGCAAGAGCCCAATGCCCCTGTTCCGGTCCGAGAGCGCGCCCGAGATCGCCTACTTCCCAGCCTGTGTGACACGGATCATGGGTTCCTCGAACCTAGGCAAGGCGTCGGTCACCGAGACCGTGCTCGCCGTCGCCGCCCGCGCGGGCATCAAGGTTCGCCTGCCCAAGTCGGTGACCGGTGTCTGCTGTGGCCAGATCTGGAAGCACAGGGGCTACGCCACCGGTCGACGGTACATGGCGAACCATCTCGTCGAATCCATGTGGGAGTGGAGCGACGGGGGCCAAGTGTCGGTCATGTGCGACGTCACGTCGTGCACACAGACGATCCTTCGCGAAGTCGCCGACCAGCTCACCGAAGAGAACGCCGAGCGCTACCGACAGATCAAGGTCGTCGACATCGCCCCGTGGCTCGTCGAGGACGTGATGCCCAGGCTCGAGGTCACCACGCCGAAGCAGAGCGTCGCTCTCCACCCGACCTGCGCGTGCGTCGAGCTCGGGGTCGACAAGCTGTTGCAGGCGATCGGCAACGCCTGCGCGCAAGAAGCAGTGACCCCGTTGCACTGGGGCTGCTGCGGCGTCGCCGGCGAGCGAGGCTTCATGTACCCCGAGCTGAGCGACGGCGCCCAGCGCGACGAGCTGGCTGAGCTTGTCGGACGAGTCTTCGACGGTTACTACTCCGTCGCGCGCACCTGCGAAATTGGCCTCAGCGAACGCTCCGGGCACCAGTACGAGTCGATCGTCTACCTCGTCGAGGAAGCGACTCGGCGAAGCGGCACGACGGGCAAGGCGAAGTGACCGTCATCGCGAAGTACCCCCACCCCGAGGATGATCGCCGAGCTACGTATCGCCCGGACTCGGCACGGCTCAGCTGATCGAACAGATCACGTCGGCGCCGCGTGTCGCCTGCCCAGCGTCGACGTGCACAGGGCGCAACGCCACGCAGGTCATCTCGACTTCGTTGGTGTGGACCATCGGACTGTGTCCGGTAACCTGATACACCCCCGCTGGCAGCGACAGTACAAACCGTCCGCTCTTTGTGACCGTCGCCGCGAACTGGAGCCCGGCCGAGTTCTTGGCCGTCACTCGCCCCGACAGCGGGAAGGCGGAGCCAGGAGCTGGTCCCCCAACTCGGACGAGAGTCCCGGCAATCGAACCAAGGATCCGGCTCGGGCGACTGCCGCAACCGGCCAGCGCCAAGACCACCATCGCCGATACGCCCAGCTTGCGCATCTTGGTCATCGTGCCAAGAAGCGTCCTCGTCGGACTTTCGCGTAACGGGCGAGCCAAGAGACTGAACGACCGGATGAACGCCTTGATCCCTTCCAAGCTCGCCCAATTGACGCTTGAATCCACAACCCGTGTCACACGGTCGTGTGAGACTCGGAACTGACCGTCACACCGGTCGTTGGTTGCTGCTGGTCTCGTGGCATCAAGAAGCCTCCGACCACAACGAGTCAATTCCCCTTATGTTTGGGGCCTCCCTTGCAGTGTTGGGCCTTCGCTTTGGCCTTCTTGTAGTCGTTCTTGGCCTGCTTGCACACCTCGTCGTGGGCAGCGGCCAGCGGCTTGACGGCCTCCTCGAACGCATGACGGATAGGCTTGTTTGCCTTCTCATATTCCTTTCGGAATGGCGCGACGGTCTTGCTAAATGCCTCGTCGGCAATCGCCAGGTCCAGCTTGTATTGGATATAAGCCTTGTGAGAGGCCTTCTCATAAGGTGTTCTGTAATCCTTGGGACTCACAGTTGCGCCTCCTTGCCATAACTCGCTCAGTGGTCTTTCTCTCCTTGCTGGGTCGAGTCGGCGCACTCCAACTCCTCGTCGTACCCGTTCCGCTGCTTTCCCGTCACGGCCGGGCCAGAGCGACATACGTCACGATACCGACAAGCAGCGGCACAAGCCGTCCGGCGGCGTGTGCATTTCCCTGCCTTCGCCGGAGTGCCCGTGCCGTCTACCGCTCGGATTCGGCCCCGCCGACCTGCTCGCGATGCCGATCGGTGCGGAGTTCCTCGCCATGGCGATCGAGGCCGGCCTCACGAGCGCCATCACGCCCGCTCGCCGCTTTGGGGGGCTCACAACTGCCGCATGCTGAGTAGCTTCTAGTCGGCGTACGTATGTTCTAGTATGGATGCATGAACCTGTCCGATTGGGCGGAACGTGTTGGAGTGAGCAAGTTCACCGCCTACCGGTGGTTCCGGGAAGGCACGCTGCCGGTGCCCGCGCAGAAGGTGGGCCGGTTGATCCTGGTGGACATGGAGAGCTCCGAGAGTCTCGGCGGTCGCACGGTCCTCTATGCCCGGGTGTCCTCCCACGACCAACGGGGTGATCTCGACCGCCAGGTGGCCCGCCTCACCGAGTGGGCAACGAGACGTGGCCTGTCGGTCGACGAAGTAGTCACCGAGGTCGGCTCGGGCATGAGCGCAAAGCGCCGAAAGCTAGCCCGGGTGCTGGCTGACCCGACGGCGCTCACCGTCGTGGTCGAGCACCGCGACCGTCTCGCCCGCTTCGGGGTAGAACACCTCGAAGCCGCCCTGTCGGCGGGAGGTCGGCGGGTGTTGGTCGCCGACGAGGGCGAGGTCGATGACGACTTGGTCCGAGACATGACCGAGGTGCTGACTTGGTTCTGCGCCCGCCTCTATGGGCGCCGAGGGGCGCGCAACCGGGCCGAGAAGGCACTGCGGCGTGTCGAACACGATATGGGACCCATGGCGCTGTCACACCCCACTGCGACAATCTGAATGCATGCCGGTCCATCAGGCATTCCGCTTCGAGCTCGACCCGTCTACCACGACGCGTTCGGCCCTTAGCTCTCACGCTGGGGCCTCCCGTTTCGCCTACAACTGGGGGCTCGCCCTGGTGAAGGACCGCCTGGACGCTCGACAGGCGCTCGAGGTGCTGGCCATGCGCCAAGGAGCTGGTGCCGGCGAGGCTCGGGCGTGGGCGGCCGAGACCGCCGGGCCGGTCCCCTGGACCCTCTACTCGTTGCGCAAGGAGTGGAACCGGGTAAAGGACGAGTTCGCTCCCTGGTGGAGAGAGAACTCCAAGGAGGCCTACAACTCGGGGTTCGACGCCCTGGCCCGGGCACTGAAGGGGTATTTCGATTCAAGGGGGGGCGCCCGGGCCGGCAAGCCCATGGGGTTCCCGACCTTCAAGAAGAAGGGTGGCCAGCGAAGCTGCCGCTTCAGCACCGGGGTGATCCGAGTGGTCGACGACCGCCATGTCCAGTTGCCGAGGCTCGGCGTCATCCGGACCAAGGAGCACACCACGGCATTGCTCGACCAGGTGGTGGCCGACATGGCCAGGGCGCTCTCGGCCACCATCAAAGAGGAGGCCGGCAGGTGGTTCGTGTCCTTCGGCTGCGAGGTGGAGCGTCACGATTCAGTCGCCACCTACCCCGACGCCATCGTCGGCGTGGATCTCGGGGTCCACCACTTTGCCGCCCTGTCCACTGGTGAGCTGGTCGAGAACCCCAAACCCGTCTCTCACCACGCCCGAAGGATGGCTCGGCTCAACCGGGAGCTCTCCAGACGCCAGAAGGGCTCGAAGCGCCGGGCCAAGACCAAAGCCAAGCTGTCCCGTTGTCACCGCAGGGTGGCCAATGTGCGCCGGGACACCTTGCACAAGCTCACAACCCACCTGGCCACCGCCTACGGCACCGTGGTCATCGAGGACTTGGCCGTGAAGAACATGACGGCTTCCCCCAAGCCCAGGGCTGACCCCGAGAACCCCGGTCACCACCTCGAGAACGGCCACGCGGCCAAGGCCGGGCTCAACAGGTCCATCCTCGACATAGCCCCCGGCGACCTCCGCCGCCAGCTCACCTACAAGATGGGCTGGCACGGTGGTCACTTAGTGGTAGCCGATCGCTGGTTCCCCAGTTCCAAGAAGTGCTCGTCGTGCAAAGAGACCAAAGC
>ODAK010000263.1_pt1 | contig 60136 bp, 43 predicted proteins | sample 1539591 | NCBI WGS metagenome assembly ODAK01 (sample SAMEA3539303, study PRJEB22396) | soil metagenome | biome: tundra; feature: field; material: soil | place: USA | collected 2010-05 | depth 0.15 m | reverse complement strand
AGGACGTGTCAGTCGGCCGGCGGCGGCGCGCGCGGAGCGACGCGCCCTACCAACTCAATATGCCAAGGTTGATTTTAACTGCCCTCGTTTCTGGCTGCCGCTTCCGCCACCGATTTCATGGCCGCCAGGCCTTTTTCAAAATCGCGGCCAACCATTTTGTCGCAGTCCATAAACAGGCTGAACGCCTTGAAGAGGAAATTATTTTTACCAAGCATGGTCCACGTCACGACGGTTTGCCCGCCTTCGGCCTTGAAGCTGAATTCTGCGGTGTTGGTGGCTTTGAACGGTTTGATGAATTCAAGGTTGATGCGGATGAGTTCGCTCGGACGGCTCTCCAAGATGGTCATGCGGCCTTCGCCCACTTTCTTGTTGCCGGCCCAACTGAAAATCGCGCCACATCCAGCGGGCGAACCGGCGTATGTGTATTTGCACGCCAGATCTATTTTCGCCCACGGCGACCACGCCTCCCATTTGTGGAAATCGTTCACCTGCGCAAACACCACCGCAGGCGGAGCCGACATGGTGGCCGAACGCGTGACGTGAAACTCCGAAGGCCGCAGGGCAACGACGATGGTCAGCACGACGATAATGACTGCGATGGTGATGAGGATTGGTGTTAACATAGAATTATTTTTTTGACGTTTTTGTTTGCTCGTTCTTTTCGGGATCAGCCGCCCGCCATCGCTCCCACGATCAGGAACGGTTCCGTGCCATTGACAACTTCATCGGGCAAGATCGTCTCGGGCGGTTCGAGGGAAAGGTCTTCCTTGCAGGCGAAGAACCGGACAAAGGGCCGCCGCTTCAGCGTGCCGTAATCGCGGATAGTTCCGCGCAAAACCGTATGGCGCGCTTCGAGCGCATCGAGAATCGCGCGCACCGTGACCGGACTCGCGACTTCTAGCTCCACCTCGTCGTCCACGCGGGCGAGGTTGCGCAAGTGAAATGGCAGCACGACGCGAATCATGGCAGCGTTTGCACTTCGACGGAATAAACCGCCGGCAGGTCACGGACAATCGGATTCCAAGTGTCGCCGTTATTTGCGGAACAATAAACTTGTCCGCCGGTTGTGCCGAAATAAATGCCGCAGGGCTCCAGCGAATCCACGGCCATTGCGTCGCGCAGCACGTTGACGTAGCAATCTTTTTGCGGCAGGCCTTTGGCCAAAGCTTCCCATTCGTTGCCGCCAGTTTTGCTCCGATACACACGCAGCTTGCCGTCCGGCGGATAGTGCAAGGAATCGCTCGTGATGGGCACGACATAAATCGTCTCCGGCTCGTGCGCGTGAACGTCAATCGGGAAACCAAAGTCCGTTGGTAAATTTCCGCTGACTTCGGTCCATTGCTCGCCGGCGTTGTCCGTGCGCATCACGTCCCAATGTTTTTGCATGAACAACACGTCCGGCCGCGACGGATGCAAGGTAATGCGATGCACACAATGGCCCACTTCGGCATCCGGGTCGGGTAGTTCGTATGGCGACTTCAATCCGCGCGTGATGGGCTTCCAAGTTTGGCCGCCGTCATCGGTGCGGAAACATCCGCCGGCCGAAATCGCGACGTAAATGCTCTTTTCATTTTTGGGATCAAGCAGAATGGTGTGAACCGCCATGCCGCCCGCGCCGGGCTGCCAGAGATTTCCCTTTGCGCGGCGCAGACCGGGAAGTTCCCGCCACGACTTGCCACCGTCGGTCGTTTTGAAAATCGCCGCGTCTTCCGCGCCGGCATACGCCGTGTCCGGATCAGTCAGCGACGGTTCAAGGTGCCAGATGCGTTTGAACTCCCACGGGTGCTGCGTGCCGTCATACCATTTGTGCGTGCCGGCCTCGCCTTCATACACGAACTTGTTGCTCTCGCCTTTGGGGAATTCCCCGGGAGCCGGCATCTGCTCCCCGCCGGGCGTGCTCCAGGTAATGCCGCCGTCGTCGGAGCGCTGGATCAACTGCCCAAACCAGCCGCTTGTTTGCGACGCGTAAATGCGGTTCGGGTCAGCCGGCGAACCTTTGAGGTGATACATCTCCCAGCCCGCGAAATGCGGCCCGCTGATATCCCAGTTCTGGCGCTGGCCATCCGCCGTCAGGATGAACGCGCCTTTCTTCGTGCCGACCAAGACTCTGATTTTGCTCATGGTTAACTCCTATTGTGGTTTTGGTTTGGTGGGTTTGATTGATTTAATGCCAATTTCCGCGATGCGCGCTTTGACCAGTTTTCGCACCAAAGTAACCGGCAATGGTTTAGCGGTGGTGAAGCGAATCGTGCCTTTGCTGGTCTCGAACTGTTTCAACTGCGGCTGAAAATTTCTCAAAGTCGCGGCGCTCATGGGGTAGAACGCGCAGTGATTCGCCCACGCGCCGAAGGCCACGAGCGGACGTCCGTTCAGGCGAAACGCCGCGAGTCCGTAGCTGATGCACTCCTCCGCCATGGGTGCGACGGCACGAATGGTCTGCCGAAGTTTTTCGAGGACCGCCCGCTGATCGGCGGACTTCACGTTCGTGAGGTATTCGTCAATCGTCCCAAGTTTTGTTTTTGCGGAAGCCATAAGGTTTGAATCGTTTATTTTCCCGCGTAGGCGGCCTTCAGTTTTTTGATGTCCAGCTTGCCCATCTGGAGCATCGCCTGCATGACACGTTGTGATTTCTCCTCGTCCTCGTCATTCAACAACTCGCCCAAAATCGGCGGAACGATCTGCCACGACACGCCGAACTTGTCCTTGAGCCAGCCACATCGGGATTTCTTGCCGCCGGCGGAAAGTTTCCCCCAGAAATAATCAATTTCCTTCTGCGTCTGGCAGCTTACGAAAAACGAGATGGCCTCGGTGAACCTGAACTGCGGCCCGCCGTTCAACGCGATGAATTTCATTCCGTCGAGTCGGAACGTCGCGGACATGGGCGTGACGCTTTCAATCTTCGAGCGCTTGAAGATGGAGGTGTAAAACTTCGCGGCCTCCCCGGCGTGGCCGTCGAACCACAGGAATGGAGTGATCTTTTGCATTTTCTTGGAAGCGGGTCCGTTCTTCAGGCAATTTTTGCGGCCAGCAACGCTTTGTAATTTCTCCGGCAAGCGTAAGCCAGAAACAAATTTCCCAGCATCAACGGTATTGCCACGGGCAGGCCTTCCGGGGCCACAAAAACGTGATAAAGCAAAATGTTCAGAGTGATCGGAAATATTACCACGGTGGCCAGCGGCACAAAACGGCCGACGACAAAGGCCAGCCCGCAGACCAGTTCCGTCGTCTTCAACAGCGTCATGAAATAGCCAGTCGCCATGATGCCGTCCATAAACAGCTTGGCGTTGCCCTTCATTTCGGGATGCGGCATGAGCTTGAAAAGAACAACGATGGAGGCGAACAGGAACATCAGCCCCATCAAGATACGGACCACGATGATTGCAATTTTCATATTTGGACGATTTATCCTCTTGCGAGAAATTCCGCGAGTTGATCAAACGTGCCAGACCAGCCTTGCCTCATGCCATCGCGCGCGATGACAAAGGGATTGATCGTTGCCGTCATGATGTCGTGGCGTTTTACATTTTTGAGAAATGGTCACGCCACGGCCAGCGCGGCGCGTTCAGCCCGCGCTTCCTCCGCCATAGAACATTCGCCGGCCACAGGACGGACTTCGATCTTGGCACCGTAGGGCAGTCCGGGGCACTCTTGCGCGATGGCGACAGCTTCATCCAAATCACGCACGGTGAGGAGAAAATAGCCGCCAATTGCCTCCTTGGATTCCGCGAACGGCCCGTCGGCGACGATGCGTCCGTTTTTGCCCGAGACCATTTTGCCCTTTGGTTCCAGCGGATTTCCGGCAATCGCCTTGCCTTGGTCGGTCAACGCCTTGAACCACGCCATCCACTGGTCCGATATTTTTTGCATTTCTTCCGGCGAAAGTCCTTTGTGCCAGTCGTTGCCGCGAAAGATGAGCATGTAAGCATTTTGGTTGGTCATAAATTTAATTGGTTTGGTTTTTTGAATTCGGTTTGGAGATTTTTGAACTCCCTCTCAGTTAAGCCGGCTTGACCAAAACCATCCACATCACGCCGAAGCGGTCGGCCAGCATGCCGAAGCGAGCGGTGAAGAAAGTTTTCGCCAACGGCACCTGCACCTGCCCGCCGTCGGCCAACGCATGGAAAGCGCGTTCCGCGTCCGCCTCGGCCGGCACCGTGAGCGACAACGAAAAGCCCTGGAAATTTGGCTGGCCCGTGCAACGGCCGTCGGAGGCCATGATGACCGTTCCGCCGACTTGGAATTGCGCGTGCATGACTTTGTTTTCCGAACCCGGCGGAGTGCAGCCGGGCTGCGGCGGTTCGGGACTGTCCTTGAACCGCATCAGCATTTGGACTTCCGCGCCCAGCGCGCGATGATAAAATTCGATGGCCTCTTCACACTTGCCGTCGAAGAACAGGTAAGGTTGGACGATGGTGTTTGCATTCATATTTTTGTCTGGTTGATGGTTGTGCCGTCATAGTTACGACGAATGAACAAACGCATTCAGGACAATTATTTTGCCTTGGGATTCATTTCCCAGATGGCAAAAGTGTTTTTTTCCGTGTCCTGGCAAATGGCAAAATAACCCATGCCAGGCACGGCGGTCTTTGGTTTGCAGATGCTGCCACCCAGTTTTTCGACCTTGGCCATGAACTTGGTGACCGACGGCACACTGATATAAGTGGTGATGGTGTGGGCCGGGTGCATGCGTTTCATCAAGCCGCCATCGGGCGAGGCGTCCGCGCCACCGGTGTCCAGATGCCAATAATCCGCCATGTTCGGCAGCGGATTGATCTGCCAGCCAAACAATTTGCCGTAAAACTGCTTGGCGCGGGCGGTGTCGTCCGCCGGGATTTCAAACCAGACCAGGCTGGCTGGCGATTTTTTCTTTTTGCTCATAATGATTTATCTTTCTTTGGTTGATGGTTTCGTTCCGTCATAGCTACGACGAACGGTTAAACGGGTTCAGGACATTTGTTTGATCTTTTTTCAAATTTTCTTTTTCACAATGCGCCCGCCAAAACCGGCTCGCAGGCGTGCAGCTTCTTTGCCAGAAACGACTGCTCCGATTTTATTTCCTCCAGTTCCAGCGCCTTTCGGAAATGGTCGGCAGCAGCGGGGAAATGATCCAATTGCGCCTCCAATTCGCCGCGCACGGCGTGAAACAAATAATAATCCTGAAGCGACGGCGCGGGGGCGATGGCGTTGACCGCGTCCAGGCCCGCCTGCGGGCCGCTCATCTCCGCCAGTGCCACCGCTCGATTCAGGGCCACAACCGGCGATCCGTCGAATGCCAGCAATCGGTCGTAGAGCGACAAAATCTGAAGCCAATCGGTGGACTGATAATCTTTGGCCGTGCAATGGCACGCCGCAATGCCCGCTTGCAAATGATATTCGGTCAGTTCGTCACCTTCAGCCGACTGCGCGAAATGAAACATGCCGCGCGCGATCAGTGATTGATTCCAGAGCGTTCGGTCCTGCTCGCGCAGCCGGAGCAGATTGCCCGCGTCATCCAAGCGCGCCGGCGTGCGCGCCGCGTTCAACAGCATCAGCGACAACAGTGCGTGCGTCTTGGGTTGATTGCCCGCCGGATGCTCCGCCAGCAAATCCGCCAGACGAATCGCCTCGTCGCAAATATCTTCGCGCACCAGCTTGTCGCCGGCTGACGCCTTATAGCCTTCGTTGAACAGCAGATAAAGCGATTGCAAAACGCCGTCCAATCGCCGTGCCAGTTTCACACCGGATGGAATTTCAAAAGGGATTTTTGCCTCCGCAATTTTTTGTTTGGCGCGCGTCAACCGCTTCGCAATTGCGGCATCCGTCGTCAGGAAGGCACGGCCAATTTCCGTAACGCTAAATCCGCACAGGGTTTTCAACGCGAGCGCCACCTGAGCTTCGGGCGGAATTTGCGGATGACAGCACACAAACATCATCCGCAGCCGGTCATCGGCAATTTCCTGCTCGTCAAAAACCGGGGCGTTGGCGGTGGAATTCTCGTCCTCGATCAGGCGGCTGATCTCGGGTTCCTTGTCACGAAACACTTTCTCGCGCCGCACGACGTCCAGCGCGAGGTTGCGCGAAGCCCGCATGATCCACGCGGCGGGATTGTCCGGCAGGCCGTAAAACGGCCACGTTTGCAGGGCGCGCGCCAGCGCCTCCTGCACCACGTCTTCCGCCAGCGTGAGATGTTCAATTCCGAAAATGCCGGTCAACGTGGCCACCATCTTCCCCGCCTCGTGACGGAAAAGGTGCTCGACCACGCGGGAAATTTCCCGCGGTTCATGCGCGTTGATTGCAGTTTGACTCACTCGCCGCCTCCGGAAATATGGGCGAAATATCCCGTAACGGCGGCAGGGAGTCAAGCAACACTATTCGACTATTTAATGCGCTTTCTTAGCGCGAATGTTCAACCCAAACGGCACCGGCAGCGGCTGCATGTTGAACCGGTGCCCTGGCGGGAATTATTTATCCGCCGGCACAAGCCGCAGGCTGCGGAGGTTCATCGGCTGCCAGCCATCGGCGACGGGCTTCACCGTCAGCGTCACGGAGCCAGCGGGGAGGTCGAGCGTGCCAGTCAGGTTCGTGCTTTTGAAGTTGGTGTAATCTTTGGTGTCTGGCGCGGTGCCGGACAGTTTTTGACCGCCGACGATGACTTCAAATTTTCCCGAACCCTCCGCCGCGATGTCCGTCGTCACGGTGAATTTGCCAGCGCGATCCACCTTGAAAGTCCAGCTCGCGGTGTCTTCGGGATTCGTCCAAAAACCGACGTTGTCCTTGCCGTTGCCGACCTCGTATTGCAGGCCGCCATGCAAATCCGCGTCGCTGGCCGTCAGGCGCACCGAACCATCGGACGACTGAAGGATAGTCGCCGTCGCGGCGACTTCCGGAGCGCCTTTGATTTTCAAAACGATGGTCGAGGAAATTTTGTCCGGCACCTCGGTGGGAACGGTCACTTCGACGCCGTCCGCCGTGCTGCTGAATTTTACTTTCTTGCCGCTCGCGAGCAGGCGCGCGGATTTCACGGAATTCTTCAAGCCCGGCACGACGAGCTTGCCGTCCGCCGGCCAGTTGAAGACATGCAAGTAAAGCGTCGTCTCGTCGCCGGAAATTTTCTTTGTGCAACGACCCCACGACAGGCGCTTGAACGGACTCGCGGTCGTGCCGTAAATGGCTTCGCCGTTCACCTTCATCCACGCGCCAACTTCCTTGAGCCGCTCGATGCTGGGTCCGGGGATCAGACCTTCGCTCGTCGGGCCGACGTTGAGCAGGTAATTGCCGCCCTTGCTGGCGATGTCCACGAGGTTGCGCAGAATCGTCTCGGTGGATTTCCAATTGTTGTCGTAGCTTTTGAAACCCCAGGTGTCGTTCATCGTCATGCAGGTTTCCCAGTCGCGGCCTTGAAAGCCCGTCGCGGGAATGGTCTGTTCCGGCGTTTCGGTGTCGCCCTTGTAGCCGCCACCGAGCCGGTTGTTGTGGATGATGCCGGGCTTGAGTTTGAGCGTGGCGATCAATTTGTCCGCGTTTTCCTTGCTCATGTCGCACGGCGTGTCCCACCACAGCACGGCCGGAAATTCGCCATAATTCGACAGCAGCTCTTTCATCTGCGGCACGGCAACTTTGTCAACGTATTCATTCATGTCGTGCTTCTGGGCGGGATCCCAACTGCCGCTGCACTCGGAACCGCCGTTGTTCCAATCCTGCGCCTGCGAATAATAGAAACCCAGCTTCACGCCGTATTTGCGGCACGCGGCGGCGAGCGGCTTCAAAACGTCTTTGCCATAAGGTGTGGCCTGCACGATGTTCCACGGGCTGGCTTGCGTCTCAAAATTCGCGAAGCCGTCGTGATGTTTTGAAGTGATGACGATGTATTTCATGCCGGCTTCCTTGGCGAGCCGCACCCAATCGTCGGGATTATATTTCACCGGATTGTATTCCTTCGCGTAGGCTTGGTATTCGGTCATCGGGATTTTCCCGGTGCACATGATCCACTCACCGATGCCGCCAATCTGCTTGCCGTTGTAAGTTCCGGCGGGGACGGAATACACGCCCCAATGAATGAACATCCCGAAGCGCGCGGCCCGAAACCATTCCATGCGCGCGTCGCGTTGCGCGGTGGTTTCATTGGCATAAGGATCGGGCGAATCCGCAGCCGGAGCGATGGTCGGGAGCAACGCTGCCAGCAGCAGGCTGGACAGCACGAGTTTGGTTTTGATTTGTTTGATCATAAGAAATGAAATTGCGGCTTGGAATAGTTCACAATTCAAGCTTGCGCCAGTTATAACTCGCCGGATGTTGTCGCGAAATCAGCAGCCAATTTATTGGATGCGAAAGGGCAGACCGGTCACCGGCCAATGGCTTACCAGCGCCTCTTCGTTCAACGCCACCGCCGCATTCGCCACCGCCGCCGGGCTGACGGCGATGTTCCAGCCGTCCACCAACATGAGGGGCAATTGGCCTTTCAAATCCGCTTGCGCCACCTCGATGGAAATGGTCTTGGATTCACCGGGAACGAGCGAAACGTAATTGTCCGAGTAATAGGCCGGAAGCACGCGTTCGCCGGAATCTTTCCGGCGCAATTGCAGATGCGTCATCAGGGCAACCTGCGTGCCCGGATTGTGCAGCGAGACGGTCAGGCGGCATTTTCCGTCCGCATCCCGCCGCGCCACTTTTGTGTCGAGCGTCACGACCGGCAAAGTTCCCAGCGCCTGCAAGTCGTCCGGGTGCGCCGGCAGAGCGCGCCAGTAAAAATTGTCGGAAAGCAGTTTGCCGGCGGCATCGTGCAATTCCAGCTTGATGAAATGAACGGCTGAGAGATTGGCGGGCCACTCAACCGCGCCGACGCGGGTTTCCGCCGTGGGCGCGGCGGCCGCATTGAATTCCTGTTTGGCCACGACCGAACCGTCGAGATTGTAAATAGTCACACTGGCGCGAACCTGCGGCAAATTCGCGGGAAGATTGTTGATGACTTCAACCTCGCCATTTTTCTCGTTGAGTTGCACATGCACCGGCTCGCAACCCTTTTTCACCGCGAACAAAGAGGAATTCGCCTCCAGGTCATGATGATAAAGCTGCCATACAAAACTCGGCTGCGCGGGATTGCTCATCCAGGTGATCACACCCGTGCTGGGCTTGAACATCTTGGCGTTGCGGCCCTCATACATCGCGCGATACGCCTCGTAGTTGGCGAGCTGCGACTTGCGGACAAAATCCGCCAGGTTCGCCACCTTGCCGTAGCGCTGATTGATCATCTGCGGATATTTGTCGCCTTGCTGCGCACCCTTGGCGAAATCATGTTCCGCCCAGTCGTCGTTGATCACTTCCCAGTCTTTCTCCGGCATCATGCCGTGAATGGATTCCAAAGTCGGGACGGAAAGGCTGCCCAGTTCGGTCTTGAAAATATCGTCGGGGCCGAACGTGTAAAACTCACGCGGCTCGCGCCAGCAATACGGACCATGCGAATACACGCCGCGCCCGGCCGTGGAACTCGCCTGATACAGCCGCTTCGGTTCCAGTTCCGCCATCAATTTCTGCAGCGCGTCGTCAATTTCCTTCGGCGGATAACCTTCGTTGCGGGCGCACCAGACCGCGATGGACGGATGGTTGCGGAAGTGGAGAATTTTATCGCGCACGTTGGCAATGTAGGTGTCGAGGTCGGTCGGGTTCGGACCGTCGCTGGGATTCGGCTGGAAAAATTCATCCCAGAGCAACATGCCGTATTTGTCGCACATATCGTAAAAATCCTGGCCCGTGCTCTGGCCGACCCAGTTGCGGAGGATGTTGTAATTGGCGATCTGGTGCATCCGAATCTGCGCCTCCAATCGCTCGCGCGGAATGCGTTTCATCGCCTCGTCCAAGCCCCAGTTGCCGCCTTTGCAGAAGATGCGGACGCCATTCACGGAAATTGTCAGGAATTCCGAATCCGGCACCGAGTAGGTGATCTTGCGAATGCCAAACTGCACGTCCGTTTGATCCGAAATCCCGCCGGCAACTTCAAAACTCAAATGCAGGGTGTATAAGTTTTGCGGGCCGTAACCGTTCGGCCACCACAGCAAAGGTTTTTTGACGTGCAATTGCGGGACGCTTTGTGGATTGAGCGAAACCGTTTGCACCCCGTGCGCGGCCAGTTCCACCGGCACCTTGAAAGTCACCTTGCCAAAATTTCCTTTGAGCCAGCCTTTCAGCGGCAGGTCGGAGATGTTTTCCAACGTGGTTTGAATGGCAACGTCGGCCGAGTCCAGTTTCGGCAACGGCAGTTCCGTGGTCACGAGCGGATTTTTAACGAGCACCGGGCCGCTGGCGGACAGAAACACTTTTTGCCAGATGCCGGCGTCACGGTCGCGGATGGCCGGAATCCAATCCCAGCCGATGGTGCAAAGAAACGTCGGCCCATCAATGGCCGTGATGCCGCCGTTCAGGCCCATGCCATTGGCGATCGTGTGCTCGTGCGGCTCGCCCGGATTCGGCGGCGGCGTCACGCGCACCGCCAAAACCGCTTCCTTGCCGGCCGTCACAAATTCAGAAACATCAAACACGCCCCGGGCGAAAGCGCCGCGCATCGCGCCGACGTTTTTGCCGTTGACCCAGACTTCGGCGGAATAGTTGATGCCATCAAAGTTCAGCCAGATTTTTTTCCCGTAGTAATCCTTCGGCACAGTAAAGACGGCCCGATACCAATACGACGTCCGGCACAAGCTTTCGGGAATTTTATCGGGACGATTGTTTTCGCCGTAGAGTGGCTCCGGATAGACCTTGTTGTTCACCAGTGTCGTCAGCACGGTTCCAGGAACGGTGGCCGCATACCAGCCATCCGGATGAAAACCGGCCTGTGCGATGTCGCCGCCGGTGGCCGCCGTGAGCGCCGCAGACTGCAATTGCCAGCCGGAATCGAGAACCAGCGGTTTGGGAAAAGAGTCGGCCAGACTTGCGGTTGCCAGAAATGCAGCTTGGGTTATGCAAAAAAATAGTCGTTTCATATTTTTATCGGGTCTAGGCCAAACAAGATAGACGCCGTCTTTCTGCAATGGAAGCGTTAAAGTGTCTTTGGCTCGTTGGCGTTTTCATTGCTTGAGGCGGAAAAGTCGGGATGCAAAAATACAGCAAAGGTTGCATTTTTCATCTTTCTTAACCCAAGCCGGCGGCGCAAACTAAGGCGATCCAAAACCACGGCCAGATTGCCTGCCATCGCCATTCCAGCCATGAAAGAAGTGCTGCAAAAAACACAAACAATGACTTTTGACAGGCATTTCCTGTGTGGTTCCGCTGATCGCAGACGGCGGCAACCTGATCGCCGTTTCTATTGCGCTCGCGCCGATGACGCCGACCGGACCGGATTCCACCAACAACCTGCCGCCCCTCGGCACCACGACCTTCAAGTTATTTCCCATCGGGCTGGCCGGGCTGGCGAAACAAACTTTGGACGAAGCCTTCCGGGCGCAGTTGGAATCCGAAGCAAACCCGTAATCGCCTCATTAATTTCAAGCTGCTCCAATTTTTAGCCTTGTCCGCTTAAGGATTTTTGCGACCAAAAAAATGAAACCTCTCAAATTTTTCATCGCCACCACGCTGATTGGCTGGCTGGCTGGCATCCAGTCGTTTGCGGCCACGATTGAATCCGACATTTGCATTTTAGGCGGCACATCTGCCGGCATCATCGCCGCCGTGCAGGCCGCCAGCATGGGCAAAACCGTAGTCGTGGTCGAACCTGGTAAGCACCTCGGCGGACTGACCGCCGGCGGATTAGGCTGGACGGACATCGGCAATAAAGCGGCAATTGGCGGCCTATCCCGCAATTTTTACCGGCGGCTGGGCAACCATTATGGCAACGCGGAGGCGTGGACGTTTGAGCCGCATGTGGCGGAGAATGCGTTTGCCGCGATCCTGCAAGAAGCAAAGATTCCCGTTCACTTCCAGCAGCGGCTTGCAAAGGTAAAGAAAGATGGGGCGCGAATTTTGGAACTTATCACGGAAGACGGCACTGTCTTTCGCGCCCGGATGTTCATAGATGCCACCTATGAAGGCGACTTGATGGCGCGAAGCGGCGTATCTTACTTTGTTGGACGCGAAGCTAACTCAACTTATGGCGAAACCTTGGATGGCATCCGGGAACAAACTCCAAAGCATCAGTTTTTGGTGTCGGTTGATCCTTACCTGAAGCCCGGAGACACGAACAGCGGCCTGCTGCCATTTGTGCAGGCAACTCCGTTTGGCCTTCCCGGCGGGGGCGACAAAAGCGTTCAGGCTTACAACTTCCGCCTGTGCCTGACCCAAAATCCGACCAATCGGAAACCCATCGAGCCGCCGGCAAATTACGATCCAAACCGGTTTGAATTGCTGGGCCGCTATTTTGATGCGCTGAACACTGCCGGAAAGAAAGTCACCTTGGAGAACTTTATGAAGGTGGACATGGTGACGCCGGACAAGACCGACATCAATAACAACGGCGGCTTTTCCACAGATTACATCGGCAAGAATTATTCCTACCCTGATGCTGACTACGCCACGCGTGAACAGTTCCAGAAGGAATGCCTTGATTACACCAAGGGTCTGTTGACTTACCTCGCCACCAGCCCGCATGTGCCGGCATCCATTCGCGCCGAAATGCAGCCATGGGGACTGTGCCGCGATGAATTTCCAGACACTGGCGGCTGGCCGCACCAGTTGTATGTGCGCGAGGCGCGACGGATGATTTCCGATCATGTGATGACCGAAAAAAATTGCCGGCGCACGGAGATCGTTCCTGATTCCATTGGTCTGGCGGCCTATAACATGGATTCGCATAACTGCCGCCGGCTCGTCCGCAATGGCGAAGTAGAGAATGAAGGCGACGTGCAAGTGCCGCCAATGAGTCCTTACCCGATTAGTTACCGCGCCTTGGTGCCGAAGCAGGCCGAGTGCGAAAACCTGCTGGTTCCAGTCTGTCTCGCCGCCTCGCACATCGCCTACGGCTCCATCCGCATGGAACCGGTGTTTATGATTCTTGGGCAATCCGCCGCCACCGCCGCCTCGCTGGCCATTGATGAGCAAGTTGCCGTGCAAAAAATTGATTATTCCAAACTCCGCGCCAGACTGCTCGCCGACCGGCAGATTTTGGAATGGAAGCCAGCCTCTGGCGAGAAAACCGCGCCGTGAAATTTACTACGGCGAGTTTTCAACCCGAATTCCGAAGCAAGCGATGGCCACTCCGATAGGTGGCACAGGCCACTGGCCTGTGCCGAGCGGCGACCCGCCGCTCGGAATGGGGAAAGCATGCGAACGGTTCTGCGCGGCGGTTGCCCGGGATCAACGTCCTTCCCGTTCCGTCCGGCCAGTGGCCGTCCGGCACAGGCGGGTTGCCTGTGCTACCCAGGCCAACTTCGGAATTCGGGTTCAAAATGCTTTCGGAGCGCGCCCGTCCCGGGCGCAGCAACTCCGCTGGCCAGAGGGTCTGAAAAACCTGTGCAACCCGCTTTCCGGCGAGCATCGCTGCGGCCGAGGACGGCCGCGCTCCGTGTTTTGAACACACGCCTTAGATCGAAACTTCCTTGACCACGCTGCATGCACGGCAGGGTGGGCGAGTTCCAGCAGTTCGGCGCGGCAAATAAAACGGTTCCAGGCCGCAGACAGACCGCCACCAATTCGCCCGCCTGTTCGATGAGGTTCTCATAACACCTTTCAGGGGAATTTCCAGGCGCGGAAAGGCAGCCACATGGCGGTAGATGGGCGGTTGAAGCTGCCGCCCGCACACGAACACCTCGCCGGTTTTTTGCCGGACGAGAAATCGCTTGAGGCATTAATCCAGCAGCGGCGCGGTTTCCATAGTGGTGAAATTATGGCTGGAGAGCCACAATGCACGCCACTTTTTCCTCGGTTCAAGATGAAACGCACTGCATTTTTTGCCGATTACGCGGAAAACTTTGCCATGCACAATCAGCCTTCTCATCACGGCAGGAAAATGAGTGCAAGTCACTTTCTTGGGCACGCCGTCTCCTTCTGTGCCACCCCAAGAGTTGCGTCGTTTAGCTTCAAAAAATTATAGACTGTCTGATCAGTTCCGCCGGTCAGACGCAGCGAGTTAATAATGTGGAACTTCCGCCAAAGTTGCATCATTGGGAATTATTTCTTGCGCGGGTTTTCGCCCAAAGTCGGAGAAGGCGGTATTAAAACTGCTTTGATTGGAATAACTGGAATCCCCGCTGTTATCAGAAAATGAAGAACACTGCCATTATTGCCGATCCGACTTTGCCTTCGGATCTTTTGACCGCCGATGAAGTCGGTCGCCGGCTGCGTTTGCCGTTGTCCACGGTTTACCATCTGGCCAAAACCGGGAAACTGCCGGCCATTCAATTCGGACGGTCGTGGCGTTTTCCTGCCGCGAGCATTGAACGTCTCGGCGGCGCAACCCCGTCTCTCCGCGTGCTGGTGGTGGATGACGATGCGGTTACCTGCGGCCTGGTTTCCAGCGCCTTGGAACCCTGCGGCTGCCAGGTTTCCGAAGCCGGGAACGTGGAGCAGGCGTTGCGGTTCTGCCGTCGTCACCGGTTCGACGTCTTGTTCGTTGATTTGAAACTGCCGGATCGTGACGGCACGGAATTGATCCGTGAGCTTCTGGGCGAGTATTCCTTAAACCAGATGGTGGTGATCACCGCCCATCCCGATATTGGTCTCGTTGGCAAACTTCTGGAAATGGGGCCGGTCACTTTGTTGTGCAAACCGCTCGCCGTGGCGCAACTCATCGAATGCGTCAAGCGGATAACTGGCAAGCATCAGATGGCCGGTGCCGACGACGACCGGGGTGCTAGCCGCAGTGCGAAAAATAGTCCCGCCCCGGCGACCGGCGTCACGCCGCTCAACACTCAAGCAGGAGACACAATTCGCCGATAAGACCAGATGGCAGCACTAAAATCCAACATCACAATAAAACTAATCATCAACCGGAGTTACCAAATGAAACACATCAAGTTCACAAAAACGCTGTGCGCGGCTGGAATGGCCGGCGTCTTGGCAGTAATGACGACGACCGCTTTCGGCGGAGAAACGCCGTCCGCGCCTGAAAAATCCCCGACCGCCGCCGCCGCCCCAGCCACGCGCGAACTGACGCTTGATCAGTGCCTGAACGAGGCGCTGCAAAACAATCATCGCCGGCCGGCATCGAAGTTCGCCGTGGTCATGGCCGAAGCCCAGTACCGGCAGGCGATGGCGGGTTATTGGCCGCAAATCGGCGCGAATGCCGGTTATCAGCGCATGGATGAATCGCCGAATTTCCTGTTTCCTGCCAGCCAGATAATGGTGGCGCCGCAAACGATCAACGTGCCCGCCGGCAGCGCATTGATCACCGTGCCGGCGCAACTGGTCAATCCCGCCGCGCCTCCGGGCGCGACCATCCAACTGCCGGTGGCCACCCCGGCCCAGAACATTCATGTGGCGGCGCAGCAGCTTCCCATTCCCGCCCAGGACATCAAGCTGATGGATCCCGACAACTATATGGCTTCCGTGAACGCCACCTGGCTGCTCTATGACGGCGGGATGCGCAAGGGTTTCCGCGAGCAGTCACAAGGCCTGGTGGACATCATGAAACAAGAAGCCCGCCGCACGGATTTGGAAATCATGGACAGCGTCAAGCGGCTCTACTACGGCGCGGTCCTGGCGCGGCAGTTGCGTCAAGTTGGCGACGACACGCTGGCCCGGATGGAAGCCACCTTGAATCTCACCGAGACCATGTATAAGGAAGGCAGCGGCAAGGTAAAGAAGACCGACTGGCTGGATAACAAGGTGATGGTGGAAACCTTGCGCGCCATGGTCGCTCTGCTGGAGAAAAATGAAGCGATGGCCCAAGCCGCGCTGGCCAACACGATGGGCCTGCCGTGGACTGCGAGCATCAAGCCGGTGGACAAAGAAATGCCTTTCACGCCGTTCGTTGGCAACTTGGATACGATGGTGAGCACGGCCTATCAGTTCAGCCCGGATTGGGCCAAGGTGGAAGCCGGCATTCGCGCGGCGGAAGGCGCGGTGCGCACCGCCAAGAGTGATTACTATCCCAAGCTGGCCGTGACGGGCGAACTGCACAAATGGTTGAATGATTACAACGCCGGCATGGCGACGGATCGCAACAAGGAAGGCTGGACCGCCGGTGTGGGCGTGGAGATACCACTGTTCAGCGGTTTTCTCACCAAGAACAAAGTGGCCGAAACCCGCGCCCGCGTGGACAAAATCAAGGCGGAACAAATCCTTTTGAAAGATGGCATTGGTCTTCAAATCAAAGATGCCTTCCTCGGCCTGAATGCTGCGCAGAAATCTTATCAGGCCACGCTGGACGCCATGACCGCCGCCACCGAAAACCGGGACTTGAACACGCGCGCCTACCAGAATGAACTCGTCGAGACGGAGAAAGTCATCCGCGCGCAGTTGATGGAGGCCTTGATGTCCGCCCAACACTACAAGCCCCGCTACGACCACATTGCGCTCCAATCGCAAATAGATTTGCTGGTGGGCACGGAAATGACGAAACGGTTTCAAGCGGCGCACTGACCTTATTCACCTAACGCCCACTTATCAACGCGCCAAATCCGATGACACCAAACGGCCCCCAACCGCCGGGCGATTCACGCATCGTGATTCCCCGGCGTTTTGGCGCGCTGGTCATCGGCATCAGTTTGCTTGCCGCCACGACATTGCTCGCGGCAGATACGTCTTCCACGGACAATGTGACTGACCAACTCAAAAAGTTCAGCTTCATGGAACTCATGCAGGTGCAGGTGGACACGGTCATAGGTGCCTCCAAGCATGAGGAGAAAATCAACGACGCGCCGGCCAATGTGACCATCGTCACGGCGGAGGAAATCAAGCTCTATGGCTGGCGCACGATGGGTGACGTGCTGCGCAGCGTCAGCGGCCTGCTGGTGACATACGACCGCAGCTATGCCTATCTAGGCGTAAGGGGTTTCAACCAGCCGGGCAGCTACAGCGGCCATGTCCTGCTCACGGTGGACGGACATCGCATGAACGACGCGATCTTTGACTCTTCGTCCATGGACACGGATTTTATCCTGGATCTCGACCTGATTGAGCGGATCGAGGTGATTCGCGGCCCCAACTCAACGCTTTACGGCAATGATGCCATTTTTGGCATCATCAACGTCGTCACCCGCAAGGGGCGAGATGTGCATGGCGCGGAAGTGTCCGGCGCTTACGGCAGTTTCGACACTTACACCGGCCGGGTCACTTACGGGAACCGTTTCACCAACGGCGTCGAACTGCTGCTGTCCGGCACCTACTACGACAGCCAAGGTAATTCCGAACTCTATTATCCTGAATTCAGCAGCGTGAACAAGGGCCATTCCGTCCATATGGACGACGGCCATGCGCCCAGCGTGTTCGCCAGCCTGTCTTGGAAGGAACTTTCCCTGGAAGCCGGCTATGTGGACCGGTTCAAACGCGAGCCGACCGCGCAGTTTAGTTCGCCTGACGCTCTAATTGCTTTTAACGATCCGCGCTTCCGCACCACGGATGAGCGCGCTTATGCCGACCTCAAGTTCCAACACACGTTTGAAAATGACTGGGTGATGGAGGCGCGGGCCTATTATGATCATTATCGCTATGATGGTTGGTATCCTTACATCTATGCGGAGGACAACCCAATGGCTTTCACCACGGTCAATTACGACCTGCAGCAATCCGAATCCGTCGGCGGCGAGCTGCAATTGAGCCGACGCTTCTGGGACAAGCACTGGCTGACAATCGGCACGGAAGGGCGCTATGATTATCAATTGAAACTGTGCAACGAGGACATCCAGCCGCAATCCACCTACCTTGACGTCAACCAGTCCGGCTATTTTGCCGGCGTTTATATCCAGGATGAATTTCAAGTGCTGAACAATCTGAAACTGGATGCCGGCGCACGCTACGATTACTTCGGCAATGCGGGCGGCACCGTGAACCCACGCGCGGCCTTGATTTATCATCCTTGGAAATCGTCCGCCTTCAAATTACTTTACGGGCAGGCGTATCAGGCGCCCAACGCTTACGCGAGCTATTACAACTGGCCGGTTCCGGCCAACACGCCACGGCTCAACCCGGAAACGATCCGCACTTATGAACTCGAATACGAACAGAACATCAATTCCGTCTGGAGCGCCAAGGCGTCGTTATTCTGCAATGAACTGAACAACCTGATCAACGGCTCCGGCGACAACGGCTACATTAATCTTGCCTCGGCCACGACCCGGGGAATCGAAACTGAGGTGGCGGCCCATTGGGCGAATGGCTTGCAAGGACGGGTGAGTTACACCTTCTCGAAGGCCGAGGATTCGGCCGGGAACCGCCTGCTGAATTCACCCGAACACCTCGCCAAGTTCAATCTTGCCATGCCGGTGTGGCGAAAAAACGTCTTTGCCTCGGTGGAACTTCAGGCCATGAGCAGCCGCAAGACTGTCCAAGGCGGAAGGGTTGACGCGTTCTGCATCGCCAACGCCACGCTGTTCAGCCGCGAACTGGTCAAGAATCTCGAAGTCTCCGCCAGCGTCTATAACTTGTTTGATCAGCATTACAGCGACCCGGTGACGGCGGATTTCACCCAGGACACCATCCAGCAGGATGGCCGCAGTTTCCGCTTGAAACTCACTTATCGTTTTTGAGCGCCACACCATGAAAGCCCAGACCATAAACCTAGCCCGGCGACCAGTGCGATGCCTTGCACTGGTCACCAGCATGGCCTTGGTGGCAGCCACGCGCCCGCTGGCGGCGGAGCCTGCGTCCACCAACAATCTTGCTAACCAGCTCAAGCAACTTACGTTCGAAGAACTCATGGGGATAAAGGTGGACACCGTCATCGCCGCCTCCAAGCGCGAGCAGAAGATCACGGAAGCGCCTTCGGCCGTTTCCATCGTGACCAAAGAGGACATCAAACAATTCGGGTATCGCACGCTGGCGGACATTTTGAACGACGTGCGCGGACTGTTCGTGACCTCCGACCGGGCCTACTCCGGCCTGGGCGTGCGCGGTGTGAACCGTCCGGGCGACTATGGCGGGCGCGTGCTGCTGCTGATTGACGGTCACCGGATGAACGAGCCGCTTTATGACTCCTTGTTCATTGATCATGATTTTCCGCTCGACGTGGATCTGATTGACCGCGTGGAAGTCATCCGCGGCCCCGGCTCCGCACTGTATGGTGACAACGCCTTCTTCGGCGTCATCAACGTGGTCACTCGCAAGGGACGCGACTTGAACGGCGCGGAAGCGTCCGCCGCCGGCGGCGCTTTCGACACTTATGGCGGCCGCTTCAGTTACGGCCAGCAATTTACAAACGGAGTAGAACTGCTCCTTTCAGGCACTTATTTCGACACTCAGGGACAGAAAGACTTGACTTATGATGATCCAACCATTCCTTCCGGGCCCCACCCCGACTATCAGCGGTCCAAGGATTTCTACGGGTCCGTTTCCTATGGCGGCTTTACGCTGTGGGGTCTTTATGGCCAGCGCACGCAGTCCGTTCCGCCGGGCGCTTATGATACTATACTTACCGATCCCGCCACCACGATCGAGGACACCCGCGCGGTGGTGGAACTAAAGTATGAGAGAAATTTCGAGCACGACTGGTCAGTGATGGCGCGGGCATACTATGACTACTACGGCTATGTAGGAAACTACGTCTATGACTACATGGACCCGCTCAACCCGGGCCTCACGCTTAACCGCGACCAGCCGCACGCCGATTTCTTGGGTGGCGAAATCCAGGTCAGCAAGATGATCTTCGACAGGCATCACCTTACTTTTGGCGTGGAGGGACGGGATGATGCGGAAGTGAATCAACTCAACTATGACGTAAGTCCCGCGACCACTTATCTCGACAAGACAACCAGCGCTTACTCTTGCGGACTTTACGGCCAGGGGGAAATTGCGCTGCTGCCCAACCTTACGCTCGACCTCGGCGCCCGGTTCGATCAGTTTTCGACTTTCGGATCAACCTTCAACCCGCGCGGCGGACTTATTTATCACCCGTGGTCGCGCACTACCGTCAAGGCGCTCTATGGTCAGGCTTATCGCGCGCCGAACGCCTTTGAATCCGACTTTGAGAACACGGTTTACGCCGCCAACCATGATTTGCGTCCGGAAACCATCCATAGTTATGAGCTGGTCTGGGAGCAGGATCTCGGCCATCACCTGCGCCTGTCCAGCTCGCTCTATTACAACCAGATCAACGACCTGATCACCCAGGTGGACGAAACGGACAACCCGGCGGTGGGACGTTTTATCTTTCGCAACACGGACAAAGTGAACGTGAAGGGGGGAGAGGTTGAATTGGAGGGCCGTTGGGAGAACGGATTCCGCACGCGTCTTAGCTATGCCTATGCCGACGCCCGTGACGGCCAGACGGACGCCTGGCTCGCCAACTCACCCCGGCATCTGGGCAAGTTTCAGATGGTGATGCCGCTTTACCGCGACAAGGTTTCACTTAGTTTCGCGCTCCAGGCAGCCAGCGACCGGCTGACTGCGCGTGGCAATTCTAATCCTGGCCACATCGTCGGCAACCTCACGCTTTTCAGCCGCAAACTGGTGAAGAATCTCGAAGTGTCCGCCAGCATTTACAACGTCTGGGACGCGAAGTATTCCGACCCGGTCAACACGGATTTCGTCAGTGACACGGTGCCCCAGGACCGCCGGAGCTTCCGGGTGAAAGCGACTTATAAGTTCTAATCCAGCCATGAACCTAACTCGCATCATCCGTTGGAACTGGCTGGGATTGCTCTGCCTCTGGCTGACCGTCGGCTTGGCGGTCGGGGAGGATAAGAGCGTTGGGGTCAGTGAATATCAGGTGAAGGCCGCCTTTGTGTTCAACTTCGTCAAGTTCACGGACTGGCCGGCTTCGACTTTCACCAATGCCAAGGCACCCATCGTCATTGGTGTGGTTGGTGAGAATCCCTTCGGCCACACGCTGGATGACCTGGTGAAGGGCGAGTTAGTTTGCGGCCATCCGCTAGTGGTGAAGCGATTCCAGACCGGCGAGGCTTTCTCCGCCTGCCATGTGTTGTTCGTCAGCCGCCCGGCGAAGGAAAGTCTGCCTGCCTTGTTGGCGGCCTTGAGGAACAAACCGGTCCTGACCGTGAGCGAACTCGACCGGTTTTGCGAGCAAGGCGGCATGATCAACCTGGTGCTTGCCGGCAGCGGCACCGTGCAACCGGAAATCAACGCCGCCGCCGCCCGGCTCGCCGGCGTGCAGATCAGTTCCAAGCTGCTCAACCTGCCAACCGTGCGCCTGGTGCAAACGGAACCCTGACCCGGACCAACATGTTTAAATCATTTCGCGACATTCCGATCAAGCGCAAGGTGATGCTGACCATCGTGACCGCCTGCATGGTGACGCTGCTGCTGGCGTTCCTAAGCCTGCTTGTTTTCCAATGGATCAACGCGCGTGCGGGCATCAAACGCACGCTGGCGGTGCAGGCGGAGATGGTCGCCGCCTACAGCGCGGCGGCCCTGGTCTTTGAAGATAAGAAGGCCGGCAATGAAGTGCTGGCCGCGCTCAAAGCCGAGCCTCATGTTCTATATGCGTGCCTCTATTCAACTGATAGGAAGCTGTTCGCACATTACGGGGCGGAAGAGGACAAAGACAAGCTGCCTTCCGGTTCCTTGCCGACGGGTTTTCACTTTGAAGGATCACAATTGGTCTTGTTCCAACCCATTTTGCTTAACGCGCGAACCATCGGCACGCTCTACTTGAGATTCGACTCCCGCGCCATGGAACGGGAGATGATCCTGCCTTTTGTCCTCATTCTCGGCGGCAGCACGCTGGCCGCGCTGCTCGCCGCCATCATGGTTTCCTCGGTGCTGCAACGCGTCATCACCGCGCCCATCCTGCGACTCACTTCCACGGCGCGGGCGGTGGCGGACAAACAGGACTACACGGTGCGCGCCGATTTCCGCGGGGCCGATGAACTCGGCACATTAACGCAGGCGTTCAATCAAATGCTGGCGCGCATCCACGAACAGGACGGGGCTTTGCGGGATTCGGAAGGCCGTTATCGCCTGCTCTTTCAAAGCAATCCCATGCCGATGTTTGTCTATGCCGAAGCGACGAACCTCATTCTCGCGGCCAATGAGGCGGCACTCCAGCACTACGGCTATTCCCTCAACGAACTGGAAAAAATGGCGTTTGGCGACCTCGCGGCACCCGGCCAGACCGGCGCGAGCTGGGCCGCCGTGGCGCGGGAGAAATCACTGGCCACTTCCTTGTATCAGATCCGGCACTGCAAAGACGACGGCACGCTCGTCGAGGTGGAGGTCGCGAGCCATCTAATAGAGTTCACCGGCCGGCCCGCCCGGCTGGCATTGTGCCTCGATGTCACCGCGCGCAAACTGGCGGAACAGCAGGTGGCCACCGCCTTCAATGAACTGGAGGCCAAGGTCGGCGAGCGCACCCGGGAGTTGAACCAGGCCAAGCTTGCGGCTGAAGCGGCCAGCCTGGCCAAGTCGCGTTTCCTGGCCGCGATGAGCCATGAAATCCGCACGCCGCTCAACGGCGTCACCGGCATGCTCCACCTGTTGCGACCGGCCCAGCCCACGGCGCAGCAACAACGCTGGATGGACATGGCCCAAAACTCGGCCGACACCCTGCTGCGCGTGATCAACGACATTCTGGATTTCTCAAAGGTGGAGGCGGGCAAGCTGGAGCTGCGCGCCACCCCGACCAGCCTGCACACGACCATTCAAAAAGCCGCCGCCGCGTTTGCCCACAAGGCCGCCACCAAGGCGTTGGCATGGGATTTTCACATTGATCAAGCCGTCCCGTGGGTCGTGGAGACGGATGCCGACCGTCTCGCCCAAGTGCTGGGCAACCTGCTGGGCAACGCAGTCAAGTTCACGGAAGCCGGGAGCGTGGCCCTGCGCGTCAGGCTGAAATCTGAAATTGCGGACATCGCCGTGGTTCGATTTGAAGTGACCGACACCGGCGAGGGCATCAGTCCGGAACAGCAGCAACGCTTGTTCACACCTTTTTCCCAACTGGACAACTCCTCCACGCGCCGGCACGGCGGCACGGGTCTGGGCCTGGGAATCTGCAAGCAGTTGCTGGAATTGATGGGCGGTAAAATTGGGGTTGAAACTGCGGTCGGCCAAGGCAGCACCTTCTGGTTCGAGGTGCCGTTTAGAAAAGCGACACTGGCGCCGACACCGTTAATTACGAGGCGGGATGCAACCGGCGCGAACGGCTGGCAGACTTCCGAGTCACGGCTTGAAACGGGTGTCAGGCGCGTCCTGCTGGCCGACGACAATGAAGTCAATCAGGAGCTGGCCCGCGAAATCATCGAGTTTTCCGGCTACCAGTGTGACTGTGTCGTCAACGGCCACGAGGCCGTGCAGGCGGTTCGGGACCGCAGCTACGAACTGGTATTCATGGATTGCATGATGCCGGGGATGGATGGCTATGCCGCCACCCGGGCCATCCGTGATGCGGAGGCCAGACAAGTCGCCGCTGGTCAAGCCTCGCGCCGGCTGCCGATCATTGCGATGACCGCCAACGCGATGACGGGCGATCGCGAAGTCTGCCTGGCCGCTGGGATGGACGATTACCTGGCCAAGCCGCTGAACCCGGAGGATGTGAGCCGGATGCTGCTCCGCTGGCAAGTGCTCGGTCGTGAGGAGGCTCTGCTGGCCGATGCTGGCACCGAGATTGTGGTGAAGCGCGCGATCGCTGTGGCCACCAAAGAATTGAACACGAAATGAAGCAAACATTCATCAAAAGAATTATGTTTGCGGCGAGGCTGGCCGCCGGGCCGGCCGGGCGCGGATTGGTCAGGTTGTTCCTGTTGTGTGGCGCACTGCTCCTTCCCAACCAAAACGCCAACGCGGCCGATGGGCAAAACCAATTGCCAACCGAGCCGGCGAGGCTGACCATCGTCACGAACCTTGATGCCGCGTTGACTCTTCCGCTGGCGGAAGCCCAGCGCGGATACCATTTAAAGGCACTGGTCACTGTCACCTATTGCCACCCGCAATGGGGCATGCTTTTCGTGAAGGGTGAAGACTTGGGCACTTATATCAGCATCACCCCCGACACGCCGCCGCTGCGGCCCGAAGAGGTGGTCGAAGTGGAAGGCTTCATCACCGCCAGTCGCGGTTTTCCAGAAGTAAAGATCGAACGCGTCCAACCCACGGGTCAGCGGCGGACGCTGAAGCCAAAATCCTGGAGTCTGGAGAATATTTTAAACGGGAACGCCTCCTGCCAGTGGGTGGAAATCGAAGGGCGCGTGCTGGCGGTCTACGGGAAAAATGGGCGGACAATTCTTCAGTTGAAGGTGGGTTCCACGAATCTGCCCGTTTATCTGTTGCAGGGCAAACCGGAGCAGGCCCGGAGATGGCTTGATGCCATCATCCGCGTCAGCGGTGTGGTGGAAATGATATACGATGCCCAGGGGCAGATCACCGGGGTGGCGGTGTTGGCCCAAGAGTTAGACCAATTCAAGCTTTTGCAGGGCGCGGCGGCAAATCCGTTGGATCTGCCGCTGACTCCGATCAGCCAGTTGCGCATTCCAGCGGCGGGCAAGCCACCTGAACGGGTTCATATTCAAGGCGTGCTGGAACAATTGCAGTCCGATTCGGTGGTGTGGGTGCGGGACCGCAAGGGTTCGATTCAGGTCCAATGCAGCTTCAAGCCCGATGCGCGGGCGGATGACAATGTGGAGGTGCTGGGTTACCCCGTCCTGGCCAATGGCGAAATGCTGCTCCGCGACGCCGCCATCCTGCCGCTAACAGCCTGGGTAACTACTGGCAGTGACATGGTGCCGGAGCCTTCCTCCAGCACAAACAATCTGCCATTGGTGCAAACGGCCAAAGCCGTTCATCACCTGAGCCGAAAGGAAGCGGCCCGAGGTTATCCGGTGCGTTTGGAAGGGGTGATAACTTACAGCGACCCGTCCTGGTGGATGATCTTTTTGCAAGATGAGACCGACGCCATTTTCGTGGCACCCCAAAGCAACCAAATTGAAGTGCGCCCCGGCCAGCGCGTTGTCGTCAATGGAGTGACGGCAGCAGGTTCATTCGCGCCGACCGTAGCCCGCGCCAGTTTTACGATTCTCAGCAATGCGCCGATGCCCACGCCGACACAGCCGACCCTCGGAGAATTACTCACCGGTCAGTTTGACTGCCGGTGGGTCAAGCTCACCGGCATCGTCCAGGCCTTTTCTGAAGAGGACGGGCGGGCCACTCTTTCCATCCGAGCCAGGGAGGGGGCGATCAACGTCATTCTGGCACCGACAATTCCGATGCCAGAAGCCAAGCGTTTGGTGGATGCCCGAGTCACCTTGCATGGGGTGATCGGAGTTCTGCTCAACCAGCGAGGCCAACTCATGACCGTTCGCCTCCATGTTCCAGATCTTAAGTCAATCCAGATTGATGAACTGCCGCCGGCCGACGCGTTCGCGCAGGCGGCCCGCAAAATTGGAAACTTGCTTCGCTATAACCCCGACGATGATGCCGGCAGCCGGATCAAGGTCGCCGGCACCATCACGAGCGCGATGACGGACGGGACGGTCAGCTTGCAGGATGACAGCGGTGGGATGCTGCTGCGACTGGCGAGTGGAACGACCTTGCCGCGACTCGGCGACCGGGTGGAAGTCATCGGGTATCCCACCCTTGGCGACTTCTCAGCAACGCTGTTGGATCCCCGGTTGCGCCTCGTGAACTCCGGAGCGGAACTGGTGCCGACCAATACCTCACCCGAAGAAATCCTTGCCGGCACCCGTGCCTCGGAACTGGTCCGCATCAATGCCCGCCTGATTGAAGACGCCGCTTTCACTCCGGGTGGAAGCCTGATTCTCCAGTCTGGCTCCGTTGTCTTCGAAGGCATCCTTCCCGCCGGCCTCCAAGCGATCGGAGCGGAACCTTTACTTGCGGGAACCCAACTGGCCGTGACCGGCGTGTGCCACACCCAAGTTGGACTGGGAAACCAGCCCAAGTCGTTTCGCGTGATTTTGCGCCGGTCGCAGGATGTTGAAATCCTGGTCCGGCCTTCGTGGTGGAATCTTCGTCACTTGGGCTGGGGGCTGGCTGGCGGCGGCGTTGCTGGCGTGCTGGTGCTGGCCTGGAGCTTGTTGCTCGCGAAAAAAAACGGGCAGTTGCGCGAGAGCGAGGAGCGGGTGCGCACCATCCTCAACCACGTTCAAGCCGGAATCATCGTGGTTGATCCCACCACGCAGGAAGTGCTCGAAGCCAACCCGGTGGCCCTGTCCATGTTGAAAGGCAGCCGGGAAGAGATCGTGGGCCACGTCTGGCGAAACCACTTCTGTCCGGCGGAACGGGAGGCTTGGCCAAACTGTGACCTGAGTCAAACGGAGGGAGACACCCAGCACTTGTTGCGGACCGACGGCTCACTCCTGCCGGTGCAGACGACGGTCGTTCCCGTCGTATTGGGCGGACGCCAAGTGTTGCTGGAAAGTTTCGTGGACATCACGGAACGCAAGCGCGCCCAGACCGAGTTGGAGCAGGCCAAGCTGGCCGCCGAGGTCGCCAGCGAAGCCAAGTCGCGCTTTCTCGCCATGATGAGCCATGAAATCCGCACGCCGCTCAATGGCGTCACCGGCATGCTTCACCTGTTGCTGCCGGACAAGCCCACCGCCCAGCAAAGTCGTTGGATCGAAATGGCCCGGAATTCCACCCATACGCTCCTGCGCGTGATCAATGATATTTTGGATTTCTCCAAGGTTGAGGCGGGCAAGCTGCAACTGCGCGCCACGCCGACGAACCTGCACACGATCATTCAACAAACCGCCGCCGCCTTTGCCCACAGTGCCGCCATCAAGGCGCTGGCTTGGAAGTTTGACCTTGATCCGGCCGTCCCGCGCGTCGTCGAGGCGGACGCTGATCGGCTCGCCCAAGTGTTGGGGAATCTGCTGGGGAACGCGGTCAAGTTCACCGATGCGGGAAACGTGAGCCTGCGCGTCACGCTAAAATCTGAAGCCAGCGACGTTGCCACGGTGCGTTTTGAAGTGACTGACACCGGCGAAGGCATCGGTCGGGATCAAGAGGAACGATTGTTCAAACCTTTCTCACAGGTGGACAACTCCACGACGCGCCGTCATGGCGGCACCGGTCTGGGTTTGGGCATTTGCCGGCAACTGGTGGAATTGATGGGCGGCAAAATCGGCGTCGAAACTGCGGTTGGCCGGGGCAGCACCTTCTGGTTTGAAGTGCCGTTCAAGAAGACAACGATGGTGCCGGCGACAGCGATCGCGAGTCCAACCGCCACTGTAGGCGCGAATGACTTGCAGGCGTCCGGACAGTTGCTTGAAACGGGCACCAAACGGGTCTTGCTGGTCGAGGACAATGAGATCAATCAAGAACTTGCCCGCGAGATGATCCAATTTGCCGGTTATACGTGTGACTGCGTCGTCAACGGCCACGAAGCCGTGCAGGCGGTCCGAACCGGAGGCTATGTCCTGGTGTTCATGGATTGCATGATGCCGGAGATGGATGGCTATGCCGCCACCCGGGCGATTCGCGAGGAAGAGGCCAGACAAGCCGCCGCCGGCCAGACCGCGCGCCGGCTGCCGATCATTGCCATGACGGCCAACGCGATGACAGGCGATCGCGAAGTCTGTCTGGCCGCCGGGATGGACGATTACCTCGCCAAGCCGCTGAATCCGGACGACGTGTGCCGGATGCTGCTCCGCTGGCAAGTCCTCGGTCGTGAGGAAGCTTTGCTGGCCAAGCTGGAGAGCGAAAGGACGTCAGCCGCCGTCGGCAGCCTGGCTTCAGCGAGGGAGCTGACAAGATGAAAACGGCGCTCACAAAGTTGATTTCCGCTCTCATGTTTTTGTGTCGCCGCACGATACCGCGTCGCCTGGTCGCATTGGCATTGGTGGTTGCTTCAGTGTTCTTCCTCCGGGGGGCGGGCGCTGCGGAAAGCACCAATTTGGAGCCGATTCGATTTGCCTTCTCGTTCCATATGTTCACCGATGTCAACGAGAACGATGCCAAGGCTTCGGTCAAGGCGTGGGCGCTGGCGTTGGCGCAGGAACGGCAGGTGCCGATGAGCACGGAACCAATCATCTTGTCGGGTGCCGCCGAACTCAAACAGGCGCTGCGGGCGGCCACGATTGACGGCGCTGCCGTGACGACGGAGGAATTTCTCAGTCTGGAGCCGGAGCTGCAGGGCACCAATTTGTTCATGTCGGTAGTGGGCGGCCGGTTCACCGAGGAATACCTGCTGCTGGTTCGCGCTGACTCCGGCATCACCGATTTGCGAGGACTGCGCGGATGCAAAATTATTTTATTCGAGAACGCCCGCGCGTCCCTCGCGCCGCTGTGGCTCGAAGTGATTCTGTCGGAAAAAAATCTCGGCGCGCCCGCCGACCATTTTGGTCAAATGCACACCGCGCAGAAGCTGGTCAAGGTGGTGTTGCCCGTCTTTTTTCACCAGCAGGATGCGTGCATCGTCACCCGGCGCGGCTTCGACACGATGTGCGAATTGAATCCCCAGGTCCGCGCGCAACTGCGGGTGGTGGCCACATCGCCAGAGTTGGTGCCGGCCGTGGGTTTCATCCGGCGCGGCTATGTATCACCGTTGCGCGACACGCTGATGGCCGCGCTGCATGGTTTGGAAACAAGTGCGAACGGAACGCAGGTGTTGACGCTGTTCCAGACTGATCGAATGCAAGAATCTTCCGCGATACTCCTCAACAGTGCCCGCGATCTGATGGCAACCCGCCAGCACCTGAAGCTGGTCGCCGCCGACGTTGCCAGTCCGTCTCGGCCAGATCCTGACGACCACCACGAATCGGGAATTGTGAAACCATGAATCCCAGCCAACATCCGCACTCATTTCGGCGGGCGCCCCGAGTTGCCTTCCGACTGATTTTGCTCGTTGCCATGTTCTTGCGCGGCAGCCACGCGGACGAAGTGGAAAGCAACCTCTTCCGCGTGGGCTTCTCCCACACCCTGTTCACCGACGTGAATGAAAACGATGCCAGAGCCGCCGTCAAGGCCTGGGGCCAGACCATTGCCCGGGAACGAAACATTCCCACCGATCCGGAGGCGCGCATTTTCCGGAACACCCCCGAACTGCTGCAGGCGCTGCGGGACAAATCGGTGGACGCCGTTGGGATTTCGACGATTGAATACGCGGCCGTGCGCCGGGAAGTGCCATTGGCTCCCCTCTTCATCACCTACAATGCGGGACGGTGCCGCGAACAATATCTGCTGCTGGTCCACCGGGACAGCAAACTCGAGTGCCTGGCCGATCTGCGCGGCAAGAGCCTGATCTTCCACGCAAACTCGCGGGCCGCGCTGGCGCAACCGTGGCTGGACACACTGCTGCTCAAAGCGGACGGCAAAACTACCGCCGCGTGGCTGGGCAAGATCACGCGAACTCCAAAAGTGGCGCAGGTGATCCTGCCGGTGTTCTTCCGCCAGACCGATGCCTGTGTGGCGACGCGCACGGAGTTTGAAACCATGTGCGAACTCAATCCACAAATCGGCCAGCAGCTCAAGGTTCTCGCTCGCTCGCCGGAAATGGTGCCCTCGCTGTTCTGCTTCCGGGCCGGCTACGCGTCCACGTTCGAAGAGCAGGTTTTTGCAGGTTCGCGGGATCTGCACAAGACGCCCGCCGGGCTGCAGGTGCTGACCATTTTCCAAAGCGAGAAGGTTGAGGATCAGCCGGCTTCATGCATGGACAGCGCCTTGGAATTGCTGGCCCAGCAAGCTCAATTCGCCGGCGGTGACAGGGCGACAAACGCCCCGCAACCAGGCGAACCACCACTACCCGCCAAAGGGCTCAACCCGTGACGATCACATTTTACCTGCCTCCAGTTCTGTTGCCGCGTTGCACGCCCCGCTGGCGTGCAAGGTTGGCGTCCTTGTTCATTGTCGCGGTCGCCGCGCTCCCCGTTGCGGCCAAAGACGCCGGTCGGACCAACGAATTAGTGGCGGTGCATTTTGCTTTTTCCAAAGCCATGTTCAAAGACATCAACGAGAACGACGCCATGGCGGCCATGAAAGTCTATTCCAAAAACATTGGCGATGAGGGCGGGGTTGACACGAGTTTCGGCCCGATCTATCTGGACGGAACCAATGCCATCGCCGAGGCGCTGCGGCGCAAACAGATTGACATGATCTCTTTGACCTCCGAGGAATATCTCGCCTTGGAGGATCAAGGTTTGAGTGGGCCTTTGCTATTGTCCACCGTCAATCAAACCGTCATCGAAGAATATGTGCTGCTGGCGCGCAACGACAGCCCGGTCCGCAGCATTGAGGATCTGAAGGGACATAGTTTGATTGTTGCGAATGACATTCGCGCCTCGCTGGTTCCCATCTGGTTGGAGGTGCTGTGCCGGCAACACGGCCTGGGTCCGGCGAACCAGGTGTTTGCCAAGATCACGTCCGCTTCAAAAACCACCCAGGTGGTTCTGCCGGTGTTTTTTGGCAAAGCGGATGCGTGCGTCACCACGCGCAACGGCTGGGAAGTGATGGGCGAATTGAATCCGCAAGTAAAAAAACAATTGCGGGCAATCGCGGTGTCCGCTCCTGTGGTGCCGGGCATGGCCTGTTTCCGCCGGGATTTGTCCGAGCCACTCAAGGAACGGATCCTCAAAACGGCGGAGTCATCTCGCGGCAAACCCTCGTTCATGCAGTTGATGGCGCTGTTCAAAACCGACCAATTGAGTCGCCAGCCCGTCTCCGTGCTCACGAACACGCGGCAATTGATGGCGACCTACCACCAGTTATGCGCCGGGACAAATGATAGCAAGGCCACCGTTCAGGCATCGGGCATGACCACGAGTCAGACCGAAAGAAAGGAAAGTAAATGAGCGTTCGCAATCTCCATTCTGATAACCGATCGAAGAAAGTCGCGCTTGATCTCAAGGGCGTTCCGCTGCGCCCGACCAATTTGCTGCCGGCCTTCCTGTCGCCGAGCGGGATGCACGATTGGCGCATCAGCTTGCTGGTGGCGTTGGTGGTGGCTGCCTCGCCGCTGCGCGGTTTCGCCGAAAACCCTGATCTGGCCGCTGCGCGCACCGAAGTTCACTTCGCCTTTTCCAAGTCAATGTTCGTTGGCGTCAACGAGAACGACGCCAAGGTGGCAGTGAAAGTGTATGCGCAGGCCATTGGGGATCAGAATGGGATTTATGTTGATAGCGAACCAGTGCTGCTGGAAGGAACCAATGCCATCGCCAAGGCCTTGGCGCTCAAACAGGCTGATTTGTTCGCTTTGACCGCCGAGGAATTCTTCGCGCTGGAGAACCAGGGTTTGGAGGGACCGGTGATGTTGTCCAGGATCAAGCAAACCTTCACCGAGGATTATCTGCTGTTGGCGCGCGAGGATAATATGCTCCGCAAAGTGGAAGACTTAAAGGGGCGCAGCTTGATTATTTCCAGTGACGCACGGGCCTCGCTGGCCTTTATCTGGTTGGAGGTGCTATGCCGGGGACACGGCCTCGGCCCGGCGGCCCAGGTGACCACCAAGGTCACGTCCGCGTCGAAAACAACCCAGGTCGTTTTGCCGGTTTTCTTTGGCAAGGCGGATGCCTGCCTCGTCACGCGGAACGGCTGGGAGGTCATGTGCGAGTTGAATCCACAACTAAAAAAACAACTGCGGATCGTGGCGGTCTCGCCGCGCGTGGTGCCCAGCCTGACCTGCTTCCGCCACGGTTATACCGAGACGGTCAAGCAACAGATCATCAAGGCGGTGGATTTCGCTTCCGCCAAACCTGGATACAAGCAGTTGATGGCGCTGTTCAAAACCGACCACCTCGGCAACGCGCCCCTCGCCGCGCTGGAGAGCACGCGGCAACTGATAACTACATACCACCAACTATGCGCCGGCACAAATGACGCCAAGGCCAGCGCTCTGGAACCGGGCATTTCAACGAATGCAACCGAAGGAAAGGAGAAATAGATGGCACTCCAAAATTCAATAATAATGCCTTTCACTTCAACGCCTGCAGCGGATGATTCGGCGCTTCGCCGCCGGCGCGGAACTGCGCGGGTGGCATTCTGGCTGGTGATTTTGCTGGGCTTGGTCAGGTCCATTCCCGCTGGAGCCGCCGCCGCCGATCACCCCACCCCGTCCCGTCCAAGTTTGGTCCGCATCGGCATCGGTCCGGGCATTTGGCAGGGCGTGAATCGCAACGACGCCAGCGCGGCCATCAAGGTTTGGGCGAAAGCCATCTTGAACCAGGGCGAAAATGTTCTGGAGGTGGAAACCCATATTTTTGAAACGCCGGAAGCGATGAGCGACGCGCTCAAGCAAGGCCAGATTGATGCCGTAACCATGCTGTCCGACGACTTTCTGGGGTTGACGCCGGAGCTGCAGCCCGCCACGGTTTTCATCGGGACCAAAGCGCAGGCGTTCACCGAGAACTATGTGTTGCTTGTGCAGCGCAATGCGGGCATCAGCGAAGTCGCCGGCTTGGCCGGACGAAAGCTGGTGTGCCAATCCAACGCGCGCACCAGCCTCGCGCTTCAATGGTTCGACACTCTGCTGGCCCGCCAATCCATGGGTCCGGCGGAAGCGGTGCTCGGATCGCTGACCAAGAACGACAGTCCGTCCAAGGCGGTCTTGCAGGTCTTTTTCCATCAGGCGGACGCGTGCCTGGTGACCTCCAACGTTTTCGCGTTGGCAAGCGAACTCAATCCGCAACTGCGCAAGGAACTGAAAATCCTGGCGGTCTCGCCGGCCGTCGTGCCGGCGCTGTTCTTTTTTCCGCCGGGTTACACGAACACTTTGCGGCAGCAGATGGAATCCGCCATTTTGTCCATGCGCAAAACGCCCGCCGGCATCCAGGTGCTGACAGTGTTCCAAAGCGACGGCATGGTGCAATGTCCGCTGGCCAGCCTGGACGGCACGCGCCAGTTGCTGGCGGAATATGAACGGGTAAAGAATCGCCCGGCCGCTGCCACCCCGGCTGGCTCAATGCAATCCTTGAACCAAAATGCACCACGCTAAAACAGAATTTTCAATCCCGCAGCACCAGCCTTCACTGCATTTGGCGGCGGTTTTGGCCGCGTTCTGGCTGGTCTTGTCGCCGTGGTCCCTGCGGGCTGCGGAAACGAATCAGGTGTCTGCAATGGACATATTTTCGGTGGGCATGGCCAATATCTGTTTCCGTAACGTCAATCGCAATGACGCCGTGGCGGCCTACCGGGTTTTTCTGGAAAGCGCCGGCCACCGGTTTGGAAACATCTACCGGGCCGATCCCGTGATTTATGATGATACGCCCACCTTTGAGGCGGACATTCACCGTAAGCCCATGAACGTGGCGGTCATCAGCAGTTGGCAGTTTCTCACGATGGACATTCATGCGCAGATGAAGCCGTTTTTCAGCATCGTCGAAAACGGGAGGGCGGGCAGAAAATATCTCCTGCTTACCCGTCGCGACAGCGGCCTCACCAATCTGCCAACCTTGCGCGGCAAAGACCTGATCGAATTGGAGTTTGTCAGCCAAGGCGTGGGCCAAGTCTGGCTCGACACCGTGTTGCTTGCCGAAAAGCTGGGCGCGCCGGAGAAGTTCTTCAGCAACATCGAGGTGGCGGCGAAACCGACGGCGACGGTCCTCCCGGTTTTTTTCGGCAAAAAATCCGTCTGCGTCGTGGACGAGGGGAGTTTTGACTTGATGAAAGAACTGAACCCGCAAGTGGGTCAGATGCTTCAGGTCGTGGCCAGCTCCGACACGCTGGCTGATGTCGTGGTTTGCCTGCGTGAGGAACACTGGAGCTCGGCCAAATTCAAGGCCGACACGATCACGGCGCTGAAGGAATTGGATCAGGACCCGGCCGGCCGGCAGATTTGCACGCTGTTCAAAATTGATCGCATGGTGCCTTTCGAGGATGCACAACTCGACACCCTTCGGAAACTGCGGACGAAGTATGCGGCATTACAAATAAAAGACGCCGCCACGAACCAGCCCGCGCCCATGCTGTCCCAACTTGAAAAAAATGATTTGCCTGCGCCGGGGCAGTCCCGGCAGACGAGAAAGAACGAACGATGAAAACAGAACACATAAAGACTCGAACCCTGGGCATCACCTTGCGCGCCGCCTTATTGTCGTGGCTGGTCACGATCGGGACGTTGTTGCTCTTCGTCATGGTGATCATTCCCCAGCAAAAACGAATCTTCCTGGAAAACCTCGAATCTAAGGCTCACGGCGTGGCCGTGTCCCTGCACGAAGTCGCGGCCGGTGCCGCCGTGAACGAGGACTTCAGCAGCGTGGAGGAGCACTGCATGGAAATGCTGAAAGGCGACCCGACGCTGGAATACATCGTGCTCACCAAAAACGACGGCTACTCGTTGATCCATTACCACGGCGGGGAGCGCTGGGGCATTGACACCAACATCGCCAAAGTCTGGCGGCCGGACCATCGGGAAATCAGCAGCGGCATCGGGGTGGTGCCGTTGTTCAACCGCCGGTTGTTTCACTATTCCCAGCCCTTCGACTACTCGGGCATTGAGTGGGGCTGGATTCACGTCGGAGTTTCGTTGGCGAGCTATGACGCGAACGTGGTCACGGTTTACCGTCGCACCGGCCTGCTGGCGATTGGCTGCATTGTGTTAAGTCTGCTGGCTTCGGGACTCTATGCCAAACGGATGGTGCGCCCCATCTTGAGCCTCCGCAAAGTGGTTCAACAAGTTGCCGGCGGCGATCTGTCGGCCCGGGCGGTCGTCGAAAGCGGCGACGAACTGGGGAATCTGGCCAGCTCGGTAAACTCAATGACCGAGGCGCTGCTGCATCGCGACAAGATTTTGCAGAGCGTCCGGTTTGCGGCCCAGCAATTTTTGAGCACCTCGAATTGGGATGCCGTCATCCAGGAAGTTCTGGCCCGGATCGGCGAGGCGGCCGCAGTCAGCCGGGTCTGCGTGTTTGAGAATCATTTCACTGAAAAAGTCGTCTTGCTGACTTCCCAGCGGTTTGAGTGGGCGGCCGCTGGGGTCGAGTCGCAGATAGCCAACCCGGGACTCCAGAATTTTCCCTGGAGCGAATCTGGATTAAGTCATTGGGTCAAACAATTCCGGCGCTCCGAATGCGTCTCGACCACCGCGCAGATTTGGACGCCCGCTGAACGGGCCGTGCTCGAACCGTTGGGCATCCAGTCGCTGCTCCTGATTCCGATCTTTGTTGAAAATGCCTGGTGGGGCTTTCTGGGCCTGACCGACTGTCATGACACCCGCCCGTGGACGGAAGCCGAGCGGGACAGTTTGCGCGCGGCGGCGGACATGCTGGGCGCGGCGATTTCCCGCCAGCGCACGTCCGACGCGCTGCTCCGCGCGAAGGAGGCCGCCGAAGCCGCCAGCCAGGCCAAATCCCAGTTCCTGGCCAACATGAGCCATGAAATCCGCACGCCCATCACCGGCGTGATGGGCATGCTCCAACTACTGCAACGCACGTCGCTGAATGAAAAACAAAATCGCTATGTTAACAACAGCATGACTTCGGCGGGTGCCTTGCTGAAAGTCATCGGCGACGTGCTGGACTTCTCCAAGATCGAAGCCGGCAAAATGGAGTTGGAAAAAACGACTTTCACCTTGCCTGATGTCCTGGACACGGCGGTTGGACTCTTGGCGGAACGAGCCGAAGCCAAGGGATTGGAAATGGCCTGCCGTGTTACCGCCGAAGTGCCCCGGCAACTGGTGGGCGATCCTGACCGGTTACGTCAGGTGCTGCTCAATCTGATCAGTAACGCGCTCAAATTCACCGAGCACGGCTCGGTGGTCGTTTCCTGCACCCAGACCGAAAGCACCGACGAGACGGTGACGCTGCGTTTCGAGGTGCAGGACACCGGTGCCGGCATCGCACCCGCGCAGCAGGCGCTGATCTTCGAAGCTTTCTGCCAGGCGGACAGTTCCATGAGCCGCACGCACGGCGGCACCGGCTTGGGCCTGACCATCTGCCGCCAGCTCGTCAGTTTGATGGAAGGACAGATCAGCGTGCAGAGTGTTCCCGGACAAGGCTCGACCTTTTGGTTCACCGCGCGGTTCAAACGGGCGGCGGCGGCGGACAAACCGGCGGCCACCCAGGCCATCGTGGACTTCCGGGGGCTGCGCGTGCTGGTGGTGGATGATTGTTCCGTCGTGCGTGAAATCGTCTGCGACTATGTGCGCACTTGGAAAGGATTGCCGGAAGCAGCACCAGATTCTGTGGCAGGCTTGGAACTGCTCCGCCGCGCTGCCGCGCGGGGCGAGCCGTTCGCCGTCGCCGTGCTCGACTGGCGCATGCCCGGTCTGGATGGATTCGCTGCGGCCCGCCTCATTCAACAGGAACCCGCCTTGCGGAACACGGGCCTGGTTTTGTTGAGCAGTTTCACCCAAACGAACTTGGCGGCGGATTGTGAAAACTCCGGCTTCGCGGCGTGGCTGCCCAAGCCGGCCCGCAAGTCGGAACTCTACGACGCGATCATCCGGGCCGCCAACGGTCACCTTTCGCATCTGCCGCAGTCGCTCACGACCACGCGTCGTCCCACCTTCGGACTGGTGGAAGCAAAAGGACTGGGCACCGTCCTCCTGGCCGAGGACAACGAGATCAATCAGGAGGTCGCCAGCGAAATGCTCGCGGCCATGGGCTACCAGTGCGTGCGTGTCCGCAACGGACGGGAGGCGGTGGCGATGGTGCAAAATGGGGCGGCAGATTTGGTGCTGATGGATTGCCAGATGCCGGAGATGGATGGTTACGAAGCCACGCAGGTCATTCGGCAGTGGGAACAACAGGAAACGCCGGAGGGTCGCCGGCGGCGGCGGCTGCCGATTGTGGCGCTCACGGCCCACGCCATGACGGGTGATCGGTCCCGCTGCCTCGAAGCCGGCATGGATGATTATTTAACGAAGCCGCTGGAGCCCACAGCGCTGGCCATGACGCTCGCGCGCTGGATGTCGCGCCCCGCCGCGGCAATTAAGCCCGCCGCCGCAATCCCGGCGGAAACTTCCGGGACCACCTTGCCGAGAGCAGGCATAGATTTTCCCAGCTTGTTGCATCGCTGCATGGGCAAGCAGGAACTGGCCGGCCGTCTCGTCCAAAAATTCCTGGCCCAGGCCGGCGCCGACGTGCTGGAACTGGCGACCGCCATTCACGAACAGGACGCCACCCGGTTAAGACTCGTCGCCCATCGGATCAAAGGTTCCGCCGCCAATGTGTCAGCGGAAGCGATCCGCGAAAGCGCCAGCCGGCTGGAAATTTTAGGCCGGGACGGAAACCTGGCCGCAGCCCCGGAACTCCTTGCCCAGTTGCGCACCCACTTGGATGCCGTCAAAGCACAAACCACCTGAATCACCTCGTAAATGAATATGAAAACCACAATTGAGAACGTCAGCTCCCGCAACTTCATCTCAAATGATTTGCCGACCGGCTCTGGGGTCTCCACGCTAGAGTTGACCGCCATCAACAACATCAACATGCCGATGCCACGCAACAGTCAGAAGCTCGTTTGGGTCGTGGATGACGACGAAACCGTGCTCATGCTGGCCGAGGCCGTGCTGACCGGAGAAGGTTTTGAAGTGCAAACTTTCAACGATCCGGCCCGCGCCATCGAAGCCGCCGCGCTCGGTCATCCCGACATTATTGTGCTGGACGTGATGATGCCGGGCATGGACGGGTTCGAGTTTTGTTCACGACTGCGCATGCACGCGGACGGCGTGGATGTTCCGGTGTTGATGGCAACGTCGCTGGATGATCCCAATTCCATCGCGCGCGCCTACGAGGCGGGGGCCACCAATTTCGCCACCAAACCGCTCAACTGGGCGATTGAAACGCATCGCCTGCGCTACATGCTGCGGGTGGCGGAAACGTCCCGCCTGCTCAAGTCAAAAGAACAGGAAACCCGGCTGGCCAAAGAGGACTGGGAGCGCACTTTCAACTCGTTCTCCGATATCGTGACGCTGTTAAGCCCGGACCTGAAAGTCCTGCGGGCAAACTTGGCGACGGTCAACGCCCTCAAGAAGCCGCTGGACTGCATCATTGGTTTCCACTGCTATCAGCTCTTCAACAATTCTGAAGTGCCTTGCGCCAATTGCCCGATCCGACAGGCGGTCCTGACGGGGACGCCCGTCTCCGCCGAGAAGCACTACGGTCATCCCGCCGCCGACTGCTTGTTGACGGGTTCCCCGGTGACCGACAAAAAAGGACGGCTGCTCCATGTGGTTCACATCGCCCGGGATCTGACCGAGCAGAAACAATTGGAGGCGGAATACCGGCACGCGCAGAAGATGGAGGCCATGGGCACCCTCGCCGGCGGCATCGCCCATGATTTCAACAACCTGCTCATGGTCGTGTCCGGCTGTGCGGAACTGGCCCGGCAGGATCCCCAGGTCACCGGTGAACAACGAGAGTTCGCGGACACGGTTTACGACGCGGCCCAGCGCGGCGCGGCCTTGTCACGGCAACTGCTGACCTTCAGCCGGAAAGGGGTGGCCAAAAACGAGAAGCGCTCGCTGCGATTCAACGACGTGATTCGGGATCTGCAAAAAATGCTTCAACGCATATTCCCGAAGGATATCGTCATTCAAACCCGGTTCGCCGCCGACTTGGGACTCATCAACGGCTCCGCCGACCAGTTGAATCAAATCATGATGAATCTGGCGGTGAACGCTTCTCATGCCATGCCCAACGGGGGCACGCTCACGCTGGAAACCCGCAATGTCCAGTTGGACGCCGGCTACTGCCGTCTCCACCCGGAGATTCAACCCGGCGAGTTCGTGCTCGTGGCCGTCTCGGACACCGGCCACGGGATGGACGCGCCAACCCTGCAACGCATCTACGAGCCGTTCTTCACCACCAAGAAGGTTGGCGAGGGCACGGGCTTGGGCCTGTCGGTCGTTTATGGCATCATCAAAGACCACGGTGGTCACATCAAATGCGACAGCGAAGTGGATGTGGGAACTACTTTCAAAATCTACTTCCCCATCCCAAAAACTTCGGGTGAAGCGGCGTTCACCCAGGCCAAAATCCAGTCTGAACTGCAGACCGGCAATGAAACGATTCTGATCGTGGACGATGAGGCTTCCATCCGCACCGTCGTGCAGCGCGCCTTCATCAAGCTCGGCTACTCGGTGGTTTCCGCGTGCGATGGTGAAAGCGCCATGTTGCGTTACCGCGGCGAGGAGGGCAACGGCGTTCACTTGGCCGTGCTGGACATTGGCATGCCGGGGATGGGCGGCTGGGAATGTTTGAAACGGTTGCGCACCATCAATCCCAAACTCCCCGTCCTGCTGACCACGGGTTATGGCGGGCAGGAGCTGCTCGAACGCGCCCGCCGGGAAGGCGCGGCCGGCTTGATCACCAAGCCCTACCAACTGGAAGAACTCCATCGGAGCGTGCGGGAAATCCTCGACGGCCTCAATTTGGATGCGGTGCTGGCAGGGAGAAAACCGCCGGGCGCAGAACCCGCCAACTAACCCGGAACCATGCCGGAGGACAGGCGTCGCGCCTGTCTCTAACTTTTGAATTCACGGCTGGAGGCGAGGTCACTGGTGGCACCGAAGCAGCACCCTTTGGTGAATGCAAAATTTGAAGATGGAGACAGGCGCGACGCCTGTCCTACGCACGCTGTTCCCGATCTGGGTTCGTTTGCGACCGCATGGATTTGGATAAGCTTTGGGCGGCCCGGCATTTTTACGAAACCTGTTTCAAGCCGGGCGTTTTTTCGGCCGCGCAACCCGGAGGAGCAGTTCATTTAGCTCCTGAATCTGCGGTGGTTTGCCCACCACGGCATCCACCTCCGGGGCCGTGTCGCCATCTTCTTTCATCATCGCGCCCCACCCCGTCATCATGATGATGGGGGTCTGGGGAAATTCGGCCTTGAGCGTCCGCGCCAGTTGCCGGCCATCCATCTTCGGCATCCCAAGGTCGGTGACGACGACTTCAAAGGGCTGGTTATCGAATATCGCGGCGCGGAATAATTCAATCCCTTCTTTGCCGCCGGGAGCCGTGACCACGCGGTGATTGAACTGGGTCAGACAATCTTCGAGGAGCTGCCGGATGGGTTCGTCGTCATCAATGCAAAGAATGTGCAAGGAGCGTTTCGGGTCAATTTTAGACAGGGTGTCCGGAACAACTTGCGGAAATTTTTCCCGGATGGGAAAGGTCAGTCGGATGCAGGTGCCGTGGCCGGGCGCGCTGATAATTTCGATGTTCCCTTCGTGGCGTTGCACCATGCCATAAACCATCGCCAGCCCCAGCCCGGTGCCGCCATGGAGAGTCTTGGTGGAAAAGAACGGCTCCAGACAACGCTGCCGTGTTTTTTCGTCCATACCAGTGCCGGTATCTTTGACTTCCACCTGAAGCTAGCGCTCGGTGGCACCGTGTTTTTCGGGATCGGTCACCTGGAAGGAGCGCGTGACAAAGGTGATCACGCCGCCGTGCGGGAGGGCGTCCACGGCATTGAACACGAGATTAATAAGGGCTTCCCGCAGTTCGCTGGGGTCGCTGGACAGCAACGGCAGGTGAGGATCCAGCTCTTGTTGAATTTGAATGGAGATGCCGTCGCGCTGCGACATGTCCCGCCAGCGCGGGCGGGTGAGTTCGATCACATCGTGAATGGTCTGATTGATGTCCACCTGAACCAGCGGCTCCGAATCGGAACGCCGCCGGTAAAACTCCCGCATCCGCGCGACAATCTGCGCGATGTCCTCGCCCGACTGCTTGATGATTTCCAAATAGTGCCGGGACGACTCCGGCAGTTCGGACTCCGTGGTCAGCAGCATTTCCGAATAGGCGACGATGGGCGACAGCGCATTGTTGACATCGTGGGCGACGCCGCTCGCCATTTGTCCCAACGCGCGGAGCCGTTCCTGCTGCACCACCACCTGCTGCGTGCGCCGCAGTTCTTCGTAAGCTTTTTGCACGCCGTCGGTGACACGCACTTGATCGTAAAGGCTGCGGCATTGCTCCTCCGTGGTGAGCACCTTGATCTGCAGGGCTTCTTTTTCCGAACGCACCGCTGAAATTTCGGCGAGGGTCTGCTCGTTCTTATAACGAATCTCCTCCAGGACGAGCACGATCATGCTGACGGCAATGAAAAGTTGCAGCACCGCCGCCATGAAAAAACCGGCGCTGTTAAGGTAAACATATTGCTGGTCCTGAGTCAGCGGATAGCTTCCCAAGTAAAGACCCCAGAGGAAAAACCCCGTCGCCAGCATGCCCGCCCCCACGAACGGCATTTTTTTTCGCATCCGGAAAAAACAGACGCCGGCAAACACGCTGCTCAAGCCGAGCAGGATAAAGACGGGCAGTTACATTGCCATCACACTCGCGCCGGAAATGAAGCTCGGGGCGACGAATGTCCAGACCAAGAGAAACAGCATGAACAGGCCAAACAAGGTCTGCCGGACGGGGATTTTTAAGAACCGCAGGCTGCCCCATAAAAGAAAAACCGCGGAAATCGCCACGCAGCATTGCTTGAGCTTGAACAGGATGTTTTCCGGATTGATGTTGGGCGGATCGTTGACCTCGAATTTCAAACCAAGCGTCAGCCACAGCGCGTAGAACAGCCAAGCCGCCGTCCACACGGTGAAATAATCCCGCTTGGTATAGCGATTGAGATAGTAAAAAAGCCCCACCAGCATCCACACGCTCATCAGCGACACCATCAGCGCCGCCTTCAGATAATGCGTTGAGAAATCCGACAGATCTACTCCCAAGAATGGCATAGATTAAATTTCCGATTGTGTTTGTGCTATTGCTCGATTGTGTTGCCATATTTTGGAAGGCAGCGCAAGCAACTAAAACCTCCGCGCCGGCAACCGCGAATCAGATCAACGCTGCGGCGGAGGTTGGAAACGCGCCGCCGGCAGACAAAGTTTTAATGTTGCCGCCGCCGAAGTTTTTGTTCGCCGCCGCCGGGTTTTTCCGGCTACACTGGCAAAGATTTTTCACGGTTCTCGAACTGGATGATTGAAGTCTCGAATTTAACGAAGCGCTACGCGGGCCGCACGGCGGTGGACGACATTTCGTTTACGGTCGCGCGCGGCGAGATCGTCGGCCTGCTCGGCCCGAACGGCGCGGGCAAAAGCACGACCATGCGCGTGCTCGCCGGCTTCATGCCCGCGACCAGCGGCACGGTGCGCGTGGCGGGCTTCGACGTGTTCCACGATTCGGACGAGGCGCGCCGGCGCATCGGCTACATGCCGGAACATAATCCGCTGTATCCCGAAATGCGCGTCCGCGAATATCTGAAATTCCGCGCGCGGCTCAAAGGCCTCGGCTGGGCAAAATCCCGCGACCGCGTGACGACCGTAATGGAACAATGCGGCTTGACCGAGGTGGGCCGCCGCGTCATCGGCCAGCTTTCCAAAGGCTACAAGCAGCGCGTCGGCCTGGCCGATGCGCTGGTGCATGATCCGGAGCTGATAATTTTGGATGAGCCGACCATCGGCCTGGACCCGCATCAAATTCGTTCTGTCCGCGCGTTGATCAGGAGTCTCGCAGGCAAACACACAGTCTTGATCTCGACGCACATTTTGCCGGAAGTGGAAATGATGTGCGGCCGCGTGCTGATCATGTTCGACGGGCGCGTGCTGGCGTCGGACACGCCGGAAAATTTGCAGCGGCGGATGGCGGGCGGCAGCCAGGTCATCGCGGAAATCGCCGCGCCGGCGGAAGCGTTGCGCGCGGCGTGGGAAAGCCTGCCGGAAGTGGAGCAGTTTGATGTTTCACCGAGCGACGGGGAATTTTTCCGCTGCGCGCTGACGCCGCGCGATGGCATGGACATCAGGGCGGCGGTTTCAAAGCTGGCCTGTGAAAACGGTTGGCCACTGCGCGAACTGTCACGCAGCCGCCATTCGCTGGAAGACATTTATGTGCAGGTGACCAAACCTACCACGGAGGAGGCGGAATGAGAATTTTCTGGGTTTTAATGCGGCGGGAGCTGGGGACGTTTTTTCTTTCGTTGACCGGCTACGTCATCATCGCGGCGGTGACGCTGCTGACCGGCTTGGGCTTCGTGGTGCTGGTGCATAATCTCGGCCCCGCCCCGGCGCGGATGACGGTGACGGAAATGTTCTACAGCACTTATTTTTTCTGGCTGATCGTGCTGCTGGTGACGCCGGTGATCACGATGCGCCTGTTCGCGCTGGAAAAAGCCGCCGGCACGTTTGAAACCCTGATGACGGTGCCGGTGGGCGACGCGCAGGTTGTCGCCGCGAAGTTTTCCGCCGCGCTGTTTTTCTACCTGGTGGCGTGGCTGCCGTTGCTGGCGTGCCTGTTCATCGTGCGGCGGTTTACGAACCAAGGCTCCCTCGACGTCGGCACGGTCGGCGGCATGTTCCTGGGCATCTTTCTTGTCGGCGGCCTGTTCGTGTCGCTCGGCTGTTTCGCCTCGTCACTGACGCGCAGCCAGATCACGGCGGCGATGATCAGCTTCGTGCTGGGGGTGAGTTTGTTCTCGCTGGGGTTCCTCGCGATGCAACTGCCGCTCAACGCCGACTGGCAGACGCAGGCGCTGGCGGTGTTCAACCTGTTCGACCAGATGCACGACTTTGCGCGCGGCGTGGTGGACACGCGCGCGGTGATTTTTTATGTGAGCGCGACGTTTTTGTTTTTGTTCCTGACCTTGCGCGTGGTGGAAAGCCGCCGCTGGAAGTAAAAGATGCAAAACATTCAACATCCAACATCCAACATCGAACCTCCAATGGGCGGACAATCGCGCGCCGGGTTTTGGATGTTGGATGTTGGATGTTGGATGTTGGGTGTTCCCGATTTCCGCAACGCCTGCAACTAAATGGCCACCGACCACACATCCCGCCCCAGTTTCTCCGCCGCCGCCCGTTGGCGCATCGGCTTGGACGTGGCGCTGCGCACGGCGCTGGTGCTGGCGGTGGTGGTGATGGTGAACTATCTCGGCGTAAAATTTTTCCACCGGTTTTATTTGAGTTCGCAGACGCGCGTGCAACTTGCGCCACGCACGTTGAGCGTGCTGCACTCGCTGACCAACCGAGTGGAGGTGACGCTTTACTACGACCGCATGGACGAATTTTTGCCGGACGTCGTGGCGCTGCTGAACGAATACCGCGCGGCGAACCCGAAAATTTCCGTGCATACGGTGGACTACGTCAACGACCCGGGCGAGGCGGAAAAAGTGAAGGGACGCTACAAACAATTTTTCACTTCACAGTCGGACAAGAATCTCGTGATTTTCGACTGCGCCGGCCGGGTGAAAATTTTTCCCGGTGCCGCGCTCACGCAATACCAGACCAAGCAAGTGCAGGCGAAAGATCCGCAGCAGAAAGAACTGGAATTCGAACGGCGGCCCATCCGGTTCAACGGCGAGCAGGCGTTCACCGCGATGCTGGTGGCCCTGGCCAGTCCGCAGCCGCTCAAGGCGTATTTTTTGCAGGGCCACGGCGAACCGTCCCTCACGGATTCCGGCAATGTCGGCTACCAGAAATTTGCGTCCGTGCTGCAGCAAAATTATATCGCCATCACGAACCTCAGCTGGGTGGGCAATGCGGGCGTGCCGATGGATTGCAACCTGCTCGTCATCGCCGCGCCCGACCACGCCTTGAGCGAACCCGAATTGCAGCAGATTGACCAGTATCTGCGCGAAGGCGGACGGCTGCTCATTCTGTTTAACTTCGCATCGCAGGGGCACCCCACCGGACTCGAAACGATTTTACAGCCGTGGGGCGTCACGGTGCTGGACGACATCGCGCAGGACACCGAACACACGATTTCCACCCGCGATATTGTCGTGGAAACTTATGGCAAACATCCCGTGGTAAGTTCCCTGTCGCAGGTGCAACTGCAGCTTTACCTGCCGCGCCCGATCATAAAAAATCTCAACCTGCCCGCCAATGCGCCGCAGGTGGACGAGTTGTTTGGGACCAGCGCCAGCGGAACGCTGCTGGGCAACCGCGCCGAACCGCCGCGCAATTATCCGCTCGCCTGCGCCATCGAGCAGAAACCCGTCGCCGGCACCGCCAATCCGCGCGGCAACACGCGCATCATCGTCGTCGGCGACTCGATTTTCATGGGCAATTATTATATTGAAGGCGGCACCGGCGGCGCCAACCGCGATTTTCTCAACACCGCCATCAACTGGCTGTGCGACCGGCCGCTGCTGGTGGAAGGCATCGGACCGCGGCCTGTTACGGAATTCCGGCTGCAAATCACCCAGCACCAGCAGCGGCAGTTGCGCTGGCTGCTGCTCGGCGCGCTGCCCGGTGGCATCCTCTTGCTCGGCTGGCTCGTCTGGCTCGTGCGCAGAAAATGACCGTGAAATGACTAATGCCGAAAACCGAATGACGAGAGAATTTCCAATGAAGAATTCCGAATCCACTGTTCGCGCGGGTGGAAATGGTTGGTCATTTGGGCTTCGTCATTCTTTAGTCATTAGGATTTCGTCATTCGTCATTCTCCATTCGCCTTGCGCTGGAGTTTTCGCGCGACAAAACGCATGAAATCCCAAACCACCGTCATCTGGTTCGTGCTCGCCGCCATCCTCGCGGCGGCGATCTGGCTGGTTGAAAAACATTTCACGCCCGGCGCGGCGGGGCAAAATGTTCTGCTGGGCGGTCTGCGCGCCAACCAGGTGACGGCCATTCAAATCATTCCCGCCGGGGCGCGCGAAATCAGCGTCAGCCGCACCAATAAAATGTGGCTGCTGGAAAAACCCTTCGCCTATCCGGCGCAGGCCGCCGCGATTGAGAGCCTGCTCGGCGCGCTCGAAAAACTGACGCCGCTCACGGCCCTCACCGCCGCGGAAATGAGCGGGCGCAAAAATGCCGACGCCGAATTTGGTTTTGACAATCCGCAGTTCACGCTGGACCTGGCCGCCGGCGAACAACGCTGGCGCCTGCGGGTCGGCAACAAGACTGCGCCCGGCGACGGCGTCTATGTCCGTGTGGTGGGGGCCACCGGCGCGGCTGTGACGGACGCCGGCTGGCTGCAATATCTCCCGCGTGAAGCCGCCGGCTGGCGCGACACGTCGCTGGTGGACAACGCCGAGACCGTGGACTGGATTGTCATCACCAACGGCGCGAACCTCGAGCTGCGGCGCGATGCCACGAATCATTTGTGGCGCATGATCCGTCCGCTCCAGACCCGTGCCGACAACCTGCGCATCGTCACCGCCTTGCAGCAATTGCGTTCCGCCAAGGTTTCGCAATTTGTCAGCGATGATCCGAAAGCCGACCTGACGGCCTTTGGTTTGGAACCCGCCGCGCTGGATGTCTGGCTGGGCCACGGGACCAATTTGCTCGCCGCCGTCCACGCCGGAAAAGACGTTGCCGGCAATCCAGGACAACTGTTCGCGCAGCGCGAAGGCTGGAGCGCCATTGTGACTACCGCCAAGGAACCGCTCGCTCCGTGGCGTGGCGCGGTGAATGATTTTCGCGATTCGCACTTGCTGGAGTTGACCGCGCCCGTCACGGAAATCGAGGTGCGCGGGGAAAATAACTCCACCAATTTTACGCTGCAACTGCATGGCTCAAACGTCTGGCTGGTAGCCGGCGAAAAATTTCCCACGGACGCCGACACGGTTCAGGCGTTCATCCGGCAGCTCGCCAGCCTGCGCGTCGCGGATTTTGTGCAGGATGTTGTCACCGGTTCGGGCCTGCAAAGTTTCGGCCTCACCAATCCGCCGGCGAGGCAGATCACGCTGCGCGCCGCCGGCGGCGACTCGAACAGCGTCATCGCGCAACTGCTGTTTGGCGCGAGCACCACCAACCAGATTTATGTGAAGCGCGCCGACGAGGATTTTGTGTATGCGCTGACGCTGGATGATTTGAACCGGCTGCCGTCCAGCGGCGAAGAATTCCGCGCCCGTCGCGTCTGGAATTTTTCCGAGGCGAACGTCGTGAACGTCACGCTGCATCAAAATGGGAAAACGCGCCAGTTGCTCCGCACCGGCACGAACGAGTGGTCGCTCGCCGCCGGTTCGCAGGGCATCATCAATCCGCCCGCCGTCGAGGAAACCGTCCATCGCCTCGGCGAACTCGCCGTCGCCGGCTGGCTGGGGCGCAACGCCGCCACGCTGGAAAAAATCGGGCTGAACACAAACAATCTGTCCGTCGCCATCGAACTCAAGTCGGGCGAAAAGTATGCCGTGGACTTTGGCGCGGAAGTGTCGCAGACCGCGCTGGCCGCCGTGACGCTCGAGGGCGAGCGATGGGCGTTCGTCTTCCCGCCGGTGATTTACCAGCTTGTCGCGGCGTATCTGACGATTCCCGCGAACGCCCCGTGATATGCCCGGATTCTGGCGCAAATGCCGCACCGTCTTTCGCTGTGTTCGCTACACGATCTGGGCCGTCGTGCTGCTGGCGCTGGCGGCGTTCGGCTGGTTCAACCTTGTCGGCCTGCCCGGTTTCCTGAAGACGCGCCTCGTCACCGCGCTGCACGAGCGCGGCGTGCAGCTTGAATTCACCCGGATGCGCCTGCGCGTCATCCACGGCCTCATCTGCGACAACGTCCGGTTCGGCTGGTCGCAAACTGCCGACGGCCCGGTGCTGACGGCGCGCGAAGTGCAGGTGCGCGTGAACTTCCCGGCGCTGCTGCGCCTGCATTTGCAGGTGGACGGCCTGGTGCTGCGCAACGGAAATTTCACGTTGCCGCTCTCGCCGACCAATTCCCTCACGCTCACCAATCTGCAAAGCGAGGTGCGGTTTGCGGCGGACGATACGTGGACGCTCGATCAGTTCCGCGCGGAACTGCATGGCGCAAGTCTTTCGCTGGGCGCGGAAATCCGGCACGCGCCCGAGTTTCGCAATTGGAAAATGTTCACCGGCGCCAAAACCGGCGATCACGGCAGTGTGCAGTCCTCGCTGAAAAATTTTTCCGACACGCTGGAACGGATTCATTTTCACGGGCAGCCGCAGTTGAACGCACAGTTGAATGGCGACGCGCGTGATGTTCACTCGTTCACGCTGAACGTCAACGCCCGCACGCCCGCCGTGCAGACGCCGTGGTTTGCCGTGCAGGATTTGCAGTTCACCGCGCGCCTCGCCGCGCCCGCCGACGCCTCAACCAATTACGATCCCGCGTGGAGTTTCTGGACGAACCTGCAACCGTTCCGGCTCGCGTGGACGGCGCGTGGCACGGACTTGCGGTCGGCAAAACTGGACGCCGGCGCGGTGGAATGCGACGGCGTCTGGAGCGCGCCGGAGCTGGCCGTCACCGCGCTGTCCGCGCGGCTCGGCGGCGGCAAGCTGGTGGCCGCCGCGAAACTGAATGTGGCGACGCGCGAGTTGAGCTTCACGAACAATTCCAGTTTTGACCTGCACGCGGTCGCCGCGCTGCTCACGGAAAAAGCGCGCGAGCGGCTCGCGGAAATTTCCTGGACCCAGCCGCCGCTGCTGCGCGCGAGCGGTTCGCTGGCGCTGCCGGCGTGGACCAACGGCGCGTCGGACTGGCGCGACGACATCGAGCCGAGCGTGCGGCTGGCCGGTGATCTGGCCTTCACCAACGCGCTCGTGGACGGTGTCGCGCCGCTGGATTCCGTGTGGACGCATTTCAGCTACGGCAATTTGATTTGGAGTCTGCCGAATTTGGAACTCGCGCAGGGACGGACGAAATTGGAATTGAACATTGAAGAGAGCGAGGCCACGAAAAATTTTCACTGCCTGCTCGGCGGCAAGTTGGACAGCGAAATCGTCCGGCCGTTCTTGACCACGAGCAACGCCGTGCGCGGCTTCGGATATTTGACGATGCACGAGCCGCTGGCGCTGGTGCTGGACGTGCATGGCAATCTGCGCGATTTCGATGTGCTCACCGTCACGGGCCGCGTGGCGGCGACGGATTTTGCGATTCGCGGGCAGACGGTGGACAGCCTGACCGCGACGCTGGCCTACACCAATCTGACGGCGGAATTTTTCCATCCGCAGCTTTCGCGGGCGGACGGCGCGCAGAAATTCGCGGCGGAAAAACTGACGCTAGATATAGCTGGGGAACGACTCTTCATCCACGCCGGCGAAGGCAACGTGGAACCGCTCGTGGTGGGCCGGGCCATCGGGCCGAAGACGGCGCAGGCCATGGAACCCTATCATTTTCACGCCAGCCCGCACGCGCGGGCCGACGGCTGCATTCCGCTGAAACATCGCGACGGCGAACTGGTGGACGACGACGCGGACATCCGGTTCGACATCCTCGGCACCGTGCCCTTTGGCTGGAAAAGATTTGAGACGCCGCGCATTACCGGCACGATTCACTGGCTCGGCAACAACTTGATTTTGACGAACGTGGTTTCCGAATGTTACGGCGGCGAGGCGCACGGCTGGGGCAGCTTCAACGTGCAGACGCCCGGCGACGGCACGGATTTTCTTTTTTTTCTGGACGGCACGAACGTGGATTTCAACGCGATGGGCAAGGCGCTGTGGTCGCCGACCAACCAGTTGAAAGGCGCGCTGTCCGGCACGGTGATGGTGACCTATGCCAATTCCTCGGACTGGCGCACCTGGAACGGTTACGGCCAGGCGCAGCTGAAAAACGGCCTGCTCTGGGACGCGCCGATTTTCGGGCTGATGTCGCCAGTGCTGAACCTGCTCACGCCGGGGCTGGCCGTGGGCAGCAGCCGCGCGACGGACGGTGCGGGCCACTGCACGATGACCAACGGCGTGATCTACACCGACTCGCTGGACATCCGTTCGCTGACGATGCGGATGGACTACGTCGGGACCGTGGATTTGGAAGAAAACGTGTCCGCGCGGGTGAAGGCGCAACTGCTGCGCAACACGCCATTGATCGGCTCGCTGTTCAGCACCGTTCTGTGGCCGGTCAGCAAGGCGTTTGAATGCGACGTCACCGGCACGCTGGGCCAGCCCAAGATCACGCCGGTCTATGTGCCGGGCATCCTGCTCGCACCGCTGCATCCCATCCGCACCGTTGAGAAAATGTTTGCCGCGCCCGCGACCAACGCACCGGCGGCGAAACCTTGAGCCACGAAGCTTGCCCATGCTTCGCAGCCGGTAGGGCGCGTCGCTCCGCGCGCGCCGGCGTGGTGAACCAGGACGTATCGGTTGGCAAGCGCCGGCGCGCGCGGAGCGACGCGCCCCACCTTGCACCGTGGAAAGAGAATGCGGCAATGCCATCGTGAGTCTCCTCGGCGGAAGACTTTCCACCGCGTTTGGAAATATTCCCGGATCAATCGAAAAAGTAATTGCTCGAACAACCGGACCTGCTAACTGGGTCACGGAAACTTTTGCCACCTGCCGCTCAAGTTTGCCGCCGTTTGGCCGAAATAGAACGGGGCGAATTGGATCATTTTGCCCTAGGGCCAGTATTCATGAACACAACTTTGAGTGAACGCATTCCGTTGCGGGCCGCGCCGGCGGCCGACGCCGGCTTCCGCGCCTTGCCGATGGGCATTGCGCGGGTGCATGGCCGCGTGATTGTCTCCGTCAACCCGCGTTTCTGCGAGATGACCGGCTACGCGGCGGAAGAATTGGCGGGCCGTTCCACCGCGATGTTGTATGCCAGCGCGGAAGATTACCGGCGCATGGGCGAGACCTTTTATGCCGATTTGAAAATTCACGGCGCGGCTTCCTGCCAGACCAAACTGCGCTGCAAAGACGGGTCGGTGATCGAGGTGACGCTGACCTCCATCCATGCGTCACCCAACCGGCCCGAAGTCACGTTTGTCATCATGGATGTCACCAAGTCGCGCCGCGCCGAGCAGGAATTATTCTGGCAAAACCGCGAGCTGACGGCGTTTCATCGCATTTCCGAGGTGATGCTTTCCGGCGAATCCACGCAGTTCATTTTTGACACCATCGCGCGCGAGACCAGCGGCATGACGGATTTTCCGATGGTCGCCATCGAGCTGTGTGATTTTGAACGCGCGGTCATGGTGTATCGCGGGGCGCACGGCATTCCGCTCCACGAAATGCCGTCGCCGTTTGAGGTGCCGATGGATGTTTCGCTTTCCGGCCAGGTGGCGCACTCCGGCGAGCCGCTGGTGGAACACAACATTTCCGACCGCCGCGAATACGCCGCGCCGATTCTGCGGATGCTCGGCGTGCAAACGTTCGTCTGCGTGCCGATCAAAACCGACGGCCAGGTGGTCGGCACCTTGAGCCTGTCGCATCGTGAACGGATTCCCGTGGAGCCGCGCGTGGTCAAGGCCGCGAGCAGTCTGGCGAATTATCTCGCGACGCTCTTCGACCGGTTGCAGGCGCGCGAAGCCGTCAGCCGCAGCGAGGCGGAACTTTCCACCGTCTATGACCGCGTGCCCAGCGTGCTCTGCCTGTTTGACGAGCAGTTGCAAATTGTCCGCGCCAATCTGGCCGCCACGGAGTTTGCGGGCCGCAGCGGTGCGGATACCGGCGTGTTGCGCATCGGCGAATTTTTTCACTGCCAGACGATCGCAGGAAATGACGGCGTCTGCGGCAAGGAAACCGCCTGCCTCGGCTGCAATCTCCGGCGCGTGCTGATGGAAACCCTTTCCACGGGAAAAAGCCTGCGCCAGGTCAAGATGACCAAGGCCATCGTCCGCAACGGCCAGCCAACGGACGTGGTTTTGCTTGTCTCCACTGAACGCATCCAGCTCGGCGGCACCGTCCGCGTGCTGATGTGTCTCGAGGACATCACCAAAAACGTCCGTGCCGACGAGCAGATCCGCTCGCAGGCCGCGCTGCTCGACATCACCGGCGACGCCATTTTTGTCCGCGATTTTTCCGAACGCATCATTTATTGGAACGAAGGCGCGCACCGGCTTTATGGCTGGACGCCCGCTGAAGCCGTGGGCCGCATCACCACCGAATTGATGCCCGACAACAATCCGTTTGAATCCACCCGCGCGTTCCACACCGTCCAGCATCACGATGAATGGGCGGGTGAAATGAAGCAAAAATCCCGCGACGGTCGCGAACTCATCATTCAAAGTCGCTGGACGCTGGTGCGGGAACCGGATGGCAAACCCAAAGCCATTCTGGTCGTCAATAGCGACATCACCGAGAAGAAAAAGCTTGAATCCCAGCTCCTGCGCAGCCAGCGCCTCGAAAGCATCGGCACCCTCGCCAGCGGCCTGGCGCACGATTTGAACAATGTGCTCGCGCCGATCATGATGGCCGTCCAGTTCATCAAGGACAACACGGAGGACGACGGCATGAAGGCCTGTTTCCAGACGCTGGAAACCTGTTCGCGGCGCGGCGCGGACATCATCCGGCAGGTGCTCATGTTTGCGCGCGGCGTGGAGGGCGAACGCATCTTGATCAACCCCAAGCATCTCATCCAGGAGATGCAGCGCATCGCCAACGAAACTTTTCCGCGCTCGATTGAAATCAACACGCGCATCGCCAAACAGCCGTGCATCCTGCTGGGCGACGCCACGCAAATCCAGCAAGTCATCATGAATCTCTGCGTCAATGCGCGCGACGCCATGACGCGCGGCGGTATCCTGACCATCGGCCTGGACAAAAAAGAACTGGACGCCGCCGGGGCCGCCATTCATCCCAAGGCCAAGGCGGGCGCGTATGTGGTCATTTCCGTGGCCGACACGGGCAGGGGCATCCCGCCGGAGTTGCTCGACAAAATCTTTGATCCGTTCTTCACCACCAAGCCGCTCGGCCAGGGCACCGGGCTGGGGCTGCCCACCGTCCTGGGCATCGCGGAAAACCACGGCGGTTTTATTCATCTCGAAAGCAAGCTGGGCGCGGGCACCATGTTCTATGTCTATATTCCCGCCGCGCCGGGCGAAGCCGCCGGCGAAAACCGCAGCGGTTCGGCGGCGCCGGTCAGGGGCAACGGCGAATTGATCTTGATCGTGGACGATGAACCTTCGGTGCGCAAACTGGCCGGCGCCATTTTGATGCGCAGCGGCTTCCGCACGATCACGGCGGCGGACGGGCGCGAGGGCATAAAAATCTTTGAGGAGCAGCGCCGCGACATCAAGCTGGTGGTAAGCGACCTGATGATGCCGCAGCTCGACGGACCGGGGATGCTGCGCGAACTGCGCCAGATCGAGCCGGCCGTCAAGTGCATCATCATCACCGGCCTGGGCGAGGAAAACCGCATCGCCGAGGCCAAGTCCGCCGGAGCGGACTTGATTTTGAACAAGCCGTTTTCGTCAGACCAACTGCTGGCCAACGTCAAACAACTGCTCGATTGAGGCGGCGTTTTCATTCCTCGCCACCATGCTCTTCGCAGCCAACAAAAAAGCCAAAGAAAACACGTTTAACTCGGTTGGGCCGCAACTGGCCGACGTGGATTTTGATTTTTTGTGTGAGTTAATCTATGAGCGGAGCCGGATTCATCTGGGGCCGGAAAAAAAGATTTTGGTGTCGTCGCGGCTGGCCAAGCGGCTGCGGCATCACGGCTTGAAAAGTTACGGCGAGTATTGCGAACTGCTGCGCTCGCCGGCGGGCGCGGAGGAAATGTCATTCCTGATAGACCGGATTTCGACCAACCACACGCATTTTTTCCGCGAGCTGAAACACTTCGATTTTTTGAGCGAGGTGGTGATTCCGAAATGGCAGGCTGCGGCGCGGCAGACGGAGCCGTTCCGCATCTGGAGCGCGGCCAGCTCGACCGGCGAGGAGGCCTATTCCATCGCGATCCATCTGGCGGAGCATTTCGCGCCGGCGGAAGCGGGCCGCTGGCAGATCGAAGGCACGGATATTTCCACGCGGGTTTTGGAAGTCGCGCAACGCGGGATTTATGAGGCGGACCGGCTCGCCAGCATTCCGGCGGACGTGCAGAGGCGGCATTTCCAGCGCGGGACGAACCAGTGGGCGGGCCATTTCCGCGTGAAGGACGAACTGCGGAAGCGCGTGAACTTCCAGCATTTGAATCTGCTGGCTGGCGACTATCCGTTTCCGTGGCCGTTTGATCTGATTTTTTGCCGCAACGTGATGATTTATTTCGACCGGCCAACGCAGGAGACGCTCGTGCGGCTGCTCGCGGAACAACTCCTGCCGGGCGGGCACTTGCTGGTGGGCCACTCAGAAAGTTTGAGCGGGGTGAAGCACACCTTGAAGCTCGTCCGGCCAGCGATCTACCTCAAACCGGCGGTTTGAAAAGGCTAAAGCCGCTCCCGTCCTGGCCGATGAAGAAATAATTATCCGCATCGTCGGCGCCGGCGAGTTGAAAAATTTGCGCCCACGTCGTCGGCTGGAACACCAGCCAGAAAAAAATTTGATTTTTTGATTATGAAAAACTGGACGCTCAAACTCTGGCACTACATCGTGCTGGCGGCGGGGGTCGGCGTTCTGCTGATGACCGGCATCCTGTTGTTTGTCATTGGCACGTCGGTCAACAAGGACATCAATTTTGGCACGCAGGAAATGCGGGGCGACGCCTTCCAGCGTCCGCTGGAACAACTGCTGGACTTGTTCCCGCGTTACCAGGCGGCGGCGCGCAAGGCAGCGGCCGGCAGCGAATCGGAGAAGGCCGTCATGGCCGACCTCCAGCGACAGATTGATTCACAGATTCAGACGCTGGCCGCCAATTACAACGGCGAGCTGGGCCGGGCCTTGAAATTCACCGACGCGGAACTGGCCGCGCGGAAGCGCGACCATGCACGGCTCTCCGTCCTGCAGGCCGGCTGGCAAAATCTCAAGAGCGCCCCGCTCACGGTGGCCGCTGGCGACGAGGCCGCCGGCAATCTCGTCGCCTCCACGCGCGCGATGATTGCCCATGCGGGCGACCTCTCCAATCTCATCCTTGATTCCGACCTCGACAGTTATTATTTGATGGATGTCACGCTTTGCGCCCTGCCGCAAACCCAGCAGCGCTTGAGCGATATCACCTTGCAGGTCGGTGGCTGGCTGCGCGCCGGGACTGCGGCCACCAACAAATCTCCAATCGCCGTCATGGCGGCAATGTTGCAGCAGGATGACCAGGACCGCATCACCGGGGACGCCCAGACATCGTTGAGCGAAGACAAGAATTTTTGCGGGGTGAGCGAGTCGCTGCAAAAAAACCTGCCGGCGGCGATTGAAAAATACACCGCCGCGAACCAGGCGTTCCTTGGATTGTTGAACCGCACTGTGGCCGGGGAGAACGTGCCGGCGGCGGAACTGGAAACCGCCGGCTGGAACGCGCGCGCCGAAAGTTTCCGGCTCTGGGATACGAGCGTCAATGAACTGGATGTTTTGCTGGCCACGCGCGTTGCTGCGTTTCGGCACAGCCGGCTGTTAAGTTTTTCCGGCATCGGTGCGACCTTTGCCTTGGTCGTGGTGGTCGTCTGGTTCATCGTGCGCCGCCTGAATGTGTTATTGCGCGCCATCGCCGGCGCTCTTGGCTCTGGATCGGAACAAGTGGTCAGCGCCGCCAGCCAGGTTTCCGCCGCCAGCCAGACCCTGGCGGAAGGGGCCAGTGAACAGGCTGCGTCCATCGAGGAAACCAGCGCGTCCTTGGAGGAGTTGTCCAGCATGACCAAGCGCAATGCCGAAAACGCGCAAAAAGCCAATGACCTCGCCAAACAAACCCGCGCCGCCGCCGACAAGGGCGCGGCCGACATGCAGATGATGAGCGCCGCGATGGAAGCCATCAAGGCCAGCAGCGACGACATCGCCAAAATCATCAAGACCATTGATGAAATCGCTTTTCAAACGAACATCCTCGCGCTGAATGCCGCCGTCGAAGCCGCGCGCGCCGGCGAAGCCGGATTGGGTTTCGCCGTGGTCGCCGACGAAGTCCGCAATCTCGCCCAGCGCAGCGCCCAGGCCGCCCAGGAAACCGCCGCCAAGATTGAAGGCGCCATCAGCAAGACCGGACAGGGAGTGGGGATCAGCAAGAAAGTCGCGGAGACGTTGAATGAAATCGTGACCAAGGCGCGGCAGGTGGATGAACTTGCCGCCGAGGTGGCCGGCGCGTCGCGGGAGCAGACGCAAGGCATCACGCAGATCAACAGCGCCGTCGGCCAGATGGACAAGGTGACGCAGAGCAACGCGGCCACCGCCGAGGAAAGCGCCGCCGCCGCCGAAGAATTGAATGCCCAAGCCTATGCCATGAAGGAATCTGTCCGGGACTTGTTGAAGCTGGTCGGCGGCAAACAAACAAACGGCAGGCCGACCGCCGTCCCGGTTGAAGCAAATCAGCCGGACCTCCCTGCGCGACACACTGCGCGGGTATTCGCGGGCAATGGACGCTTGTCCCGGACGACTGCGCCGGTTCAAAAGTTGAACTGCTGGGAATTCAAAAAATGCGGCCGCGAGGCCGGTGGAGCAAAAGCCAAAGAATTGGGTGTTTGTCCCGCCTACCCGGATCACGGACACAGTTGCGCAACTTTGGTCGGCACTTTCTGCGGCGGCAAAGTGCAGGGCAGCTTCGCACAAAAACTCCCCAGTTGCATCAAGTGCGAATTCTACCTGAGTCCAAACTACGATCGAAAGCAGCAGGAAGCGCCGACAGCCGTCACCGCCGCACAGCGGAAACAGATTCCGTTGGAGGGCGATTTCAAAGATTTTTGACCGGACGATTTATACCATGGGACGAGATGCAGGCTGAAATGACTTGTTTTCAGGGCCGGTTTGTCACAATTTCAAATCGGCATGGACGAATTTATTTACTTGAAGGTTGCCTGTCCAAGTTGCACGGGGCACGTTGAATTTCCATCACAAATGCGCGGACACGTCATTAACTGTCCGCATTGCACTCTAAGCATGGCCTTGGAATTGCCCGGCACACCGCCACCCACCCCGCCGCAGGCGAACCTCTACCAGCGGCTGCGCGCGCTGAATGGCCTGCCGGCAACCCCCATCACCATCAATCTGCCGTCCGCGTTCCGGCAGCAGCCCGAAAGCCGGCCCTGATTTGACCGGCGAAGCCGGCGGCTGGGGCGGCGGAATTCAGGTTGCGGGCCGGCGGCAAAAAAATTTCAAGCCGGCTGAGGCGCGAATGTTCTTTTCCTCACCTCGTCGCCCTATAAATAAAAAGCCGCCCGGCTGTCCAGGGCGGCAATGTTTTTGCACCTGACCTCAAAACCCGATCCTGCTTTCTGATTCCACTTGCCTTCGTCCACCACGAAGAGACGGGCGAAGGCGGTCGCGCCCAAATGCGCAACGCGTGGCGGCGCGGACACTTGGGAAAACCTCGTGTGGTCGAGCAAGCAGGTGAACTCCCGCAAGGGCAACCACCTGCCGCACGAAGCCGGCTTGAAACTGCTCAACGTGCCGCGCGCGCCGAAGGAACTGCCGGTGACGGCGCTCCTCCGCAACGCCCACGGCATCGCGGAATGGAAACTGTTCCTGAACGAATGAGGATGCCGCGCAGAAGCGGTTGCATTAAACGCCTGTTATTGAAAGTTGACTTTAAATAACAGGCGTGACCGCAGTGCGCACTGCATCGTGGAATGGAAACTGTTGCTGAACGAATGAAACAAACCGAAGCCCGGAACGAGCGAAATAAAATAGCCCAGGGCAAGCAACGCAACGCGAGCACAGCCCCGGGTTAATTAAATTAGAATTTTGAGCCTTCAAACGGTGACAAAAAACAGACTCGCATTTTTGAAGAAAGCTGAAAACATTTGCGCGATATGCTGAATCGGGCAGTTGATTTGCAGAAAGTCGCTGGCTTGCCAACCCCGCTGGCAGTTCCTTGCTTCCGGTTCGGGCAGGAAACTCATCCTGTGGTCAAGCTCCAGCGTCTCATAGATTGCTTTGAGGTAATCATCAAGTATTCGGCTTCCATTGCCATTCAAAGTTTTTTCGCCGAAGGCATGCAGAAGCATTCAGAGGAAACGGCAAAACTCATTTTTGCAAAGATTCAACGGCCCAGTTTAGGCAACTACGTGGAGATATTGCGTGAAGTGTGTGGAGTATTTGACTCAAATGGAAAAAGTCCATTCATCACCTATGTGAAACCATTCAGTAGTCTGCAACAGACTGAAAGGCTCTTGGCACTGCGTAACGATTTTAAGGGGCACGGCGCAACGGCGGATGAAAAGCTGGCTGAACTGACCCTGAACAATCACTGGATGGATTTCGCCGGATTATTTGAAGCAGCCACACCACTCGGCGAGCTTCCGCTGCATGAGATTATTAAACCCGGTTTGAACGGAAGCTGGTTCATCCGTCGCTTACTGGGTTACACAATCAGCACGCAAAGCTGCGAATCCATTTTCTCAGGAGATACGCAGGCCGGTCACTTGGTTGTCAGCGACCCCAAAAGTGGCAAGGTTCTGGATTTGCACCCTCTGCTATTACTCATCGATGATGGCAAAGGCCGGACCAGCCCGGTCTTTTTCAATAGCAAGAAACGCAAAGCAATTTCCTTTCTCGATTACGAGTTTGGTGAACATCTTGAGTTTTCTAGCCCTGATGGCATCGAATCATGCTTTGAAACCTTATTCCCCCGCCCGCCTGCCGAAAATTTACCCTCTGACGGGAGCGAAATTATTACCGACTGGTTTTCCGAACTCATAGGCACGACAACGGAGCACTTCGTCGGGCGCGAAAGCGAATTAAAACAATTGGAAATGTTTTCCACTGGGGGTTCGAAATCGGTGCTGGTCGTGACTGGGCCGCCAGGCGTGGGCAAAACCAGCTTGCTCGCCGAGTGGACGAAAAAAGAGATGTGTTTTCGACACTTCATTCGCGAAGGTGACGCTGCCACCTATGAACCTTCTCGCATTTTCGAAAACCTCGGCCTCCAACTCGCAAAAGTTTACTCGTTGGAATGGCATCGCCCCACCAGTGGCCAAATTCTCGATTCACTGAATGAATTTCGTCGGCTCTTGACGGAGGCGGCGACGAAGGCGAAGTCTCCCATTTTGATTTTGATTGATGGCCTCGATGAGGCTGAGCGCGCTGTTCTAGGCGCGCCGGCAGGCAAGGCATTGAAAACCCTCGTTGACTGGCTCCCTTCTCCTGAATCGCTCCCCTATAACACGCGCTGGATTTTTTCAACCCGGCCAGAGTTGACGCTGAATCAAACTTTCGCGATGAAGTTTGGAGCAGACAAGACAGAACGATTACCGCTCGGCCGACTTACAGAAAATGACGTGCGGGCCATGCTTTACCAAGTTTGCAACTGGTATGAGGTGGCGTCATCGCCGGAACTGATTAAAGCCATTCTTGAAAAGTCAGAAGGCAGCCCAATATACATTCGACTGCTGGTTGAGGATCTTGCAGCAGGAAACATCAAACTGGGTGACATCGGCAGACTCCCCGCCGGAATTGGAGCATATTTCAAACGCGTTTTGGCGACAGTTGAACAACTAGGCCGGAACTTAGAGAGGCCGTGGCTTGAAGCACAATTTCGTGCGAAGGTTGAACTCCTCAATCAACTTCAAAAGCAGAAATCAATTTCTGCGGCAGAGACGGGCCGTTTATGCAAAATCGAACGCGAGGCCTTGGAAAGTGCTGTCTCTGCTTCAAGCTTAGAACTTCTGGCTTTGATCGCTTTGGCAAAAGAACCGGTGGGGGTTGCGATGGCGAGTCTGATTTTAGACGAGCCGCAAGAGCGAATTGAGAGAGCATTGCGCGCAGCCCGCAGTGTTTTGGGCGAGCAAGGCGACCGGTTCGTAATTTTCCACAGTGCCTTTCGATCGTTCTTTTTGACAGAGCGGGCGGAAATCAGCGCTCGCATGCGTGCTCGATTAATCGGTTGGTGCGCACGCTATTCGGAGCATCGGTATGGTTACGCGCTGCGACATTACATCGCCCATCTGTGCGACGAATTAGTGCAAAAAGGGGCCACCGGTCAGACTGGCATCCTAGCCAAAATCGAAGAGACACTTACCGATTTCAAATTTATCGAATTGAAGTCAAAGGCGGGCTTGACTATAGAACTGCTGCGTGATTATCGCGAAGCTTTGGCGTTGTGGCCAGGTTATCAACGTTATGATCCATTTGCCGTTCCTGATTTTCCCCAATCTGAAACGTGGATGGCGGAATGTGTGGGTTCTGTCCTGAACGGCATTCCCGATGAATATCCAGATCGTGGCGCGGGTCCAGTTCTCAAGTCAATCAAGGTCCTAAGAGATGAGCAAGGCACACGCTTCCACGGATATGTTGTCGGGCAGGACGCGCCAGTCGCATCGGTGGGGCAAACGCTGCCAGATCAGTATTTTGCTGAGCCGTCCCCGACTACTGCCACAATTGCGGCAATGTTGGGGCAAGAATCCTCGCCGACGGGGTGCAACTCTCCTAGACTAGTTGAAGAATTTTCGGAGTTTGTCTCAAGCCATCGGCATCTCCTTGCCGATAGGTTCACCGATGTCTTGGCTCTGGCATTCAACCACAGTGCCGAAGGAGCGGTGGCAACGAAAGCTGAGCCGATTTGTTGCACTATACACATGCGCATAAATAAAGCGACATTAGTTTCAAGAAAGCCTTGTCGTG
>ODAK010000261.1_pt1 | contig 60257 bp, 39 predicted proteins | sample 1539591 | NCBI WGS metagenome assembly ODAK01 (sample SAMEA3539303, study PRJEB22396) | soil metagenome | biome: tundra; feature: field; material: soil | place: USA | collected 2010-05 | depth 0.15 m | reverse complement strand
GGCGTTGGCGTTGAGATCAGAGGCGTTGGGCGTGGTGCTGCTGTCCGCCGGGTAGACGGTCAGGTAGGTCTCGCTGCTCCCCGAGACCGCGATGACGTTGGCGATCACCGCCACCGGCCCCGAGGAGGGCACGCCGCCGACGCCGGTCACCTGCACCGGCAGGACATCCCCGGCGGTCAGCGTGTCCCCGCTGCACTCGGTCCCTGTCCCCGCCCGGGTGTCGCAGATCCGGGAGGGACCGATCACCTGGAACTGGGTCCCCGCCGCTGCGCTCGAGGTCCCGAACCAGCCGTCGGCGTCGAGGATGAAGTTGATGGTGCCCAGCGAGTTGTACACGCACACGTCGGTGTCCGGCTGCCCCGTGGCGGCCGGCCCCAGGGGAACGATCACCCGGTTGGGCTGGTTGACCTCGGCGTCGACGTTCAGGGTCGAGCTCTGCGGCGGCACCTGACCGCTGGCCGAGCACTGTCCACTCGAGTTGGTCGGGTAGACGCTCAGGTAGGTGGCTTGGTTTCCCGACACCGCCGTCAGGTTGAGTACCACCGCCGCGGCGGTCCCGTCACTGGGGATGCTCCCTCCCGAGCCGGTCACCGTGGCAACGTCCACCTTCTCAACCTGCCCTGGCCCGAGCGGCAGGCTCGGCCCGCTGCCCTCGTTGTTGCAGGGGTTGGCGGGCTGCCCCGCCCGCGAGTCGCAGACCCGCAGCGGCGCCATGGTGTGGAACTCCCCGGCCGTCCCCGAGGGGGCCGCGAAGTACCCCTCCACGTCCGCCACCAGGTTCACCGTCCCCTGGTTGTCGTACAGGTTGACCGCACCACCCGTCCCCAGCGCCACCACCACCAGGTTGGCGGTGTTGGTCTGGGCGTTGAAGTTGAGGTTGGAGCTGAGCGGCTGCCCCGTGCCGGTGGGATAGATGGTCAGGTAGCTCTCCGCCGAGCCCGACACCGCGGTCACGTTCAGCGCCACCGAGGTGGCCCCGGACGGCACCGACTCGCTCCCGACCGTGTAGCCGGTCACCTGGAGGGTCATCGTCCCCCCGGGCAGCAGCGCCCCGGTGCCGCACTGCACGCAGGTCGCGGAGCGGGTGTCCAGGACCCGGAAGGGGGTCACCGGCACATAGCTGGCGAGCCCCACATACAGGTACCCCGCGTTGCCGTCGGAGAGGCTCGACCCCTCGATGTCGGTGGCCACCAGGGTCACGCCACCGGCCGCATGGACCGGGGTGGTGAAGCTGAAGCTGGTCGGGGTCACGTTAGAGATCGTGACCGACGCGCCCCCCAGGGTCACGGTCATGCCGGACGCGAAGGCGTATCCGCTGACCGTCACCGTCTGGCCGCCCCCCACCGGCCCTGCCGCCGGGGTCAGCGCCGTCACCATCGCCGGCGCGATCGGCTCGGTGTACTGCTCGATCAGGTTTTCCCAGGTGGTGCTGGACGCGCTCGGCGCCTGCAGGCCGACCGCCCAGCAATTGACCGTGCCGTCGCACGTCATGGCGTAGAGGTAGTCGTAATCGGTGGCGCCGGTGACGCCGCTGTTCACAGTGTTCCAGCTGGACCCCGAGTACTCCTCGAAGAAGCCCCGAATCTGATCGGTGGCGAGGTCGACGTAGTAGACGCCCACGGCCCAACAGTCCGTCGCGGTGATGCAGCTCACCCGGTTGAGACCGCTGTACACACCCAGACTCGGTGACGAGAACTGCACCCAGTCGGACCCGTTGTACTTCTCGATGAGCGTCTGGTCCGCGGAGGTTTGCCCGACCGCCCAGCACTCACTGGCACTCGCGCAGGTAACACCGTAGAGTTCGGCGGCGGTGGTCAATCCCGAGACGGCCTGCCAGCTGCTCCCACTGTAGGACCAGATCAAGATGGTAGGACTGTACTCGATATTCCCGCCCTCTCCGACCGCCCAGCACTCGCTCGCACCCGAGCAGGCGATGCCGGAGAACAGCTCATTGGCCGGCGTTGTCTGGGAGGCGGAGGACCCCCAGGAACCGCTGCTGTACTGGTCGATGAACCCTTCGTAGACCCCGCTGAACAAGTTGTAGTCGTAGCCGGATGCCCAGCAGTCCGAACTGTTGACGCAGGTCACCCCGGTCAGCCAGTTGGCGCTCCCCGGCTCCGGGCCCGTGACGAGCGACCAGACGCTCCCGTTGTACTGCTCGATGATCGCGCCGTCGCTGTAGGCGTCTCCGACCGCCCAGCATTCGGTGGCGCTTGCGCAGGCGACCGCGTTCAGGTAGTTGGCGGTGGGGTCGGGGTTCGGGCTGCTGACCACGCCCCACCCACTGCCCGTGTTCTGCTCGATCAGTGTCCCGATGACGCCGTCCACGTTGTCCTCGCCCACGGCCCAACAGTCGTCCGCGCCCACGCAGGTGACTGCGTTGAGCTCGTCCTGCTCGGAGGTGTCGGGGCTGCCGACGACGCTCCATGTGTCTGAGCCCCCATTGATCTGCGACGGCACACTGGTGGTCGCTGACGACCCCACACCCAGACGGCCTGCGGCACCCGAAGCCAGGGCACCCAGGTTCAGGTGGGATCCGGATATCGGCTGGAGGCGATCTGTCGGGACTCCTCGCTCAGGCTCCGCTGTCGTGGGCTGCCCAGGCGTCGACACGCCGGAGACGGCCCCGGCCGTCAGCGCCGGGGTGGGGGCGGCCGTGAGCGCAGCCGCGGCGGATACCCCCACGGTCGGGGCCAGCGCGGCGGCGATGGCCAGGGCCGCAACCACCAGGGCTGCGGGAAGACCAGCTCGCCCTGCGTGGCGCGCGAGGCGCTGACGAGACCCAGTGCCGGAGATTGAAATACGGCTACCGCGCATGCCCCACTCCTTTTCGTGACCCGTAGGGCAGAGCGCTCCGACACTCCGGGCCGCTGATCCGGGCGCAGTCTAGCAGTCGTGGCGAGGGATCGTGGAAACGCTTTCGCCGGCCGGTTGCGGCTGTCCGCCGGTCCGGGACCGCGAACGGGGGGTGCGGAGGGTGAGAGGTCGCGGCCAGGCGGGTCTGCCGAACGCTGCCCACGGGGAACGTCCCGCCGCCCCGGATCCTGTGACGCCGGACCCGGAGGGCGGAATCGATCTCCGAGAGTGCCCTGCCTCTACTGGAACCAGCCCTCAATGTCCATGACCATGTTGATGGTGCCGAGGGACTTGTAGACGTCGACCTTGCCGCCCGGGCACGTTCGAGCAGCCCGCGGGGCACCGGTACCTCGTGAAACGCGGTGCCGGCAGGATGGTTACTGGAACCAGCCGGCGACGTCGACGACGCCGTTGATGGTGCCGAGGTCGTTAAAGAGGTCGACGGCCCCCGCGTTGCCCCCGGCGGTGGCCAGCTGGACGATCACCAGGTTGGGCGTGTTCTGGTTGGCATTGACGTTGAGGTCACTGGCGGTGGGCAGGGAGACGTTGGCCGGGTAGAGGGTGAAGTAGGTCTCGGAGCTCCCCGACACGGCGGTGACATTGGCGATCACCGCCAGGGGCGGGCTGCTGCCGCCAGGAGTCGGGAAGCCGTCCGCCCCTGCCACCGGAATGATGCGGGTTCCACGGGGGCCGAGGCTGGTCCCCGAGCACTCGGTGGTGTAGCCGACGGACGCGACGCTGCGCGTGTCGCAGATGCGCGTCGGTGCGACCGCGTAGAAGTGGGCGCCGGGGGGGCTCTCACTGCCGTTTCCGAACCAGCCGTTGATATCCAGGATGAAGTTGATGGAGCCCAGGTTGTTGTAGACGCAGACGTCCTGGTGGGGGGTGAGCGGGACGATCACCCGATTCGGCAGGTTGGTCTGGGCGTAGACATTGAGATTGGAGAAAGCAGGGGTACCGCTCGGGCAGGCGTCGCCGACGCTCGGGGGGACGACCGAGAGGTAGGTGAGCGAGCTGCCGGAGACGGCGGTCAAGTTGAGGGCGACCGCGGCGGCGTCAGTGGTGGGCACCGACTGGGTGCAGGAGGGGTTGCCGGTGGGGCAGCCGGAGACGAGCACCTTGGTCCACAGGCCCTGGCCGAGAGCGCTCCCCGAACACGCGGTGCCCGAGCCGGAGCGAGTGTCGCAGATGCGCAGCGGGGTGATGGGGTGGAAGAGGCCGGGGACCGATGACCCCGAGGCGGCCGCGAAGTACCCCTGCACGTCGACCGCCAAGTTGATGGAGCCGAGAGAGTTGTAGATGGAGACCTGGCCCCCCGAACCCAGGGGGACGACCACCAGGTTGGCCTGGTTGGTCTGGGCGGACACGTTGAGGTTGGAGGCGGTGGGCACGGCATTGCCGGCCGGGAAGACCGTGAGGAAGGTGCCGGCCGTACCGCTGATGGCGGTCACGTTGAGGACCACGGACTGGGCACCGGAGGGTACCGAATCGATCCCGCTGACCTGGAAGGTCATGGTGCCGCCCTGGTCGAGGACGCCGTCAGACGAGCACTCGGTGCCGGTGCCCGTACGCGTGTCACAGATGCGGAACGGCTGCAGTGCCGTGTAGGCACCCGCCGAGACATAGGTGTAGCCATAGAGATCGGTCGCAGTTGCGCCGCCTGGATTCGTGACCGTGACGCTGACCGTGCCGCTCCCGGAGGGCGTGATCGCCGTGACCTCGGACGCGCTCACGACGGTCACGCTCGCGGCCGGACTGGTGCCGAAGGCCACGGTCGCGCCTGATTGAAAGCCACCTCCGCTGATGGTCACCGACTGGCCGCCAGACCCCGAGCCGACGCCGGGACTGACCGTGGCTGACGGAGGCGGTGCCGCCGACCCATAGGCCACGTTGAATCCGTCGGTGTCGCCGTCCGGTGCAGAGGGCGTGGAGATGATCGGGCCGCCCGGGAAGGTGAGAAGCATCTCGCCGCCCTCTGCGGCGGTGAGGCCCGGGTTGCCACCGTTGACCGTCCCCGGGTCCAAGGTCATCTCTCCGTAGTCCGCCAGGGTGGAGAGCCCGCAGTCCGGGGCACAGACCTCCGGTCTCTCCATGATCCACTCCGCCGACGTCTGCGGCCCGCTGTAAGCCTGGACGGTGCTGAAGTTGCTTGCGTCGGTCCTGTCCTGGAGCGCAATCGTCCAGTTGCCGCCGCTCCCCTTGGTGACGCTGGCGCAAACGCTGTCGCCGGGATGGACCAGCCCGAACTCGACCGAATCTGCGGGAAGGATCTCCCACCAGGCAAAGTAATACAGGGAGCCGGAATACGACGCCTGCGTGGTCCCCGTCTGGATCAGATTGTCGTTGCTGAATCCGTCGATGCCGATCCAGGTGGAGGAGAGGGAGTCGGGTGAGGTCACCGGGACCGTGGGTACCTCCCAGCAGCCGGTGACGGCCGAATAGGCTCCTGAGTGTCCGGTGATGGCGTATCCCGACCAGTTCGTGGAGCCCCACCCGATATTGTCGATCGAAGTGTTGACCGGGGTCCGCGATGGGGCGGGCATCATCGGCTCGTGCTGGATCAGCGGCGGCGCGGCTGCCGCCACGCCGGGGACGGCCGCCACCCCGGACGCGGTCACGAGCCCGAGCACACCTGCGGCGGCGAGCCACCGCGGCCAGCTCCTCACGGAGACGGGATCCGGGCAGACGTGATGATCGATCGGATTGGCACTGCGCGGCGATTATGGGTGCCGAGGCCGGGGTTGACAAGTGCCACGGCACCCCAATCAGGCGCCACTCGACTTCCGCCCGGCTCGGCAACCCTCGCTTTCCGGCCCCATCTCGGATCGGTGCGGGAACTGTAGACTGGCTCGCTGCTGAAGACCGCCTCCGGGGGCCACATGTCCGCTCGCGACACCGACGTCCGGCCATCTCACGGGCCGCGCGAACAACAGTACGACGCGGCTTACTACGCCCATTACTACTCCGGCGGGGATCGGGTGGCCTACGAGCGGAACGAGCAGTGGCTCGGCTTCTTCGGCGCCGTCGCCGCCCGGATCGCGGCCGACATGGCTCCCGCCAACGCCCTTGACGTCGGCTGTGCCCATGGCTTCCTGGTCGAGGCGCTCCGCGACCGCGGCATCGACGCCAAAGGCTTCGACGTCTCGGACTTCGCGATCTCACAGGTGCGCGAGGATGTGCGCCCGCATTGCTGGGTGGGATCGGCCCTCGACCCGATCCCTGGGCACTACGATCTCGTCACCTGCATCGAGGTGCTGGAGCACCTGGAGGAGAAGGACGCCGACCTGGCGGTGGGGAATATCTGTGCCGTCACCGACGACGTGATCTTCACGTCCACCTCCACCGACTATCGCGAAGAGACGCACGTCAACGTGCGGCCTCCGGAGTACTGGACCGGCCTCTTCGCCCGGCACGGCTTTGCTCGCGATCTCGGTTTCGACGGCTCCTTCCTGGCCTGGTGGGGCATGCGCTTTCGCCGCACCCGGGACCCATGGCACCGGCTCGCCGTGGACTACGAACGCGAGTGGTGGCGGCTGAAGCAGGAGGCCCGCGAGCGCAACGCGGTCGTGCTCTCCCAGCTCGACCGCCAGAATGAGCTGGAGGGGCGCCTCGAGGCCCTCGCCGCGTCCAACGAAGCCGCGACTGCCCGGGTGACCGAGGTGGAGGAGGCGCTCCAGGAGAGGGTGAATCAGCTCATCGAGAAGGAGAAGGAGCTCCAGGAGATGGGCAAGGTAGTGGCCGCGCACGAGGGTAGCTCCGCGTTCCGCATCGCACGCCGGGTCCGTTCGGTCATGCGTCATGTGGTTCCCGGCGGCTCGCGCCGGGACCGTCCCCTCGAGGACGACCCCCACGGCGGGCAGCGGCAGCGCGACCCTGAACGCGACGCCGCCCCGAAATGACGTCGGACGGGGGCGGCAGTTCTCATGGGGCGAGCCAGCCTGACGGCCAGGAGCCTTCCCTCGCGCAGCTCAGGCGTGAGCTGGATGACGCCCACATCCTTCTCGCCGGTATTCAGGGCTCGACCACGTTCCGCGCCGCGGCGAAGGCGAGCCGCCTGGCCCACCGGCTGGTACCGCCGGGGTCGCGCCGGCGCCAGGTGGTGCGCAGATTGCTGGGGCGGCGCGGGCCGGGCGCGGGGACGGCGCCCGCATCGGTCCTGGAGAGCGGCCCATCCAACCTGCAACGCCTGACCTCGCGCGCCGCGCCGGACGCGCAGGCTTTCACGGTCGTGGTGTGGTCGAGGCCCGGGGGAGACCTCCGCCGGACACTCACCTCGCTCCGCGCCCAGACCTGGAGCCGCTGGCAGGCGGCCCTGACGGAGCCGGCAGGAGCAGAGCCGCCCGCCCGCCTGCCTGTCGAGGACCCGCGCATCCGCCGCCACCGGGGCGCTGCCGCCTCAAGCGCCATCGCCGGGGTGCTCGGCGAGCTGCCCGACAGGGAGATGGTCCTCTTCCTCGAGGCCGGCGACAGCCTCGCCCCCGATTGCCTCTACGAGATCGCGGCGACTCTCCGGCGCGACCCCCTCGTCGACCTCGTCACCTGGGACGACGAGGTCGCCTCGGGGCCCCGCCCCTCCCGCCTACGGGTCCGTCCCGCGTGGTCGCCGGAGACCCTGCTCTCCGCCAACTACCTGGACCGAGCCTTTGCCCTGCGCGCATCGAGCGCCCGGCCGGCAGAGCCGGCCGGCCCCGGGTCTGTGGCGGCGCTGATCTGGCGTCTCCTGCTCCGCTGCAATCTCGCGGACCGGCAGGTTGCTCGCATCGTCCGATCTCTGAGCAAGGCCGCCCGCCCCATGGGGATCTGCCCGCGCGACTCGACCGTGGTGGTGGGCGACGAGCTGGGACGGCGCGGCTGGCCGGCGAGAGCGCGCTGGGATGGTCACGCGGTGCGGGTCGAATGGGCCCTTCCCACCTGGCCGAGGCTGAGCGTCGTCATCCCCACCCGCCACAACCGTGGCTTCCTGGGCCCCCTCCTCCGGGGTCTGGCCCGCTCGGCCTACGCCGACCTCGAGGTGGTGGTCGTCGACAATGGTCCTCGCACTCCAGAGAACGAAGCCTGGTACGCCGATCAGCCGCTCCGTCCGACGGTGATCTGGTGGGACCGCCCCTTCAACTACTCGGCCGTCAACAACGCAGGTGCGCGGGCAGCGACCGGGAAGGTGCTGTTCTTCCTCAACGACGACATCGAGGTGGCGGACGACGACGGCTGGCTTCGTGAGCTGGTGGGATGGACGACCGTCGACGGGGTCGGGTCCGTGGGCACCCAGCTCGTAGCTCCCGATGGGCGGATCCAGCATGGCGGCGTCATCCTCGGGATGACCGGCTTCGCCGGGCACCTCTTTGCGGGCCTGCGCCCCGGCGCCTCGACCCTTCTCGGTCCCACGACCTGGTACCGAGATGTGCTCGCCGTAACTGCCGCCTGCGTCCTCGTCAGGCGCTCCGACTTCGATGCCATCGGAGGGTTCGCCGAGGACTTCATCCTCTGCGGGAGTGACGTGGCGCTCGGCCTGACCCTCCGGCAGCGCGGTCTGCGCAGCATCTGCGTCCCGAGCAACGCTCTGACCCACCTGGAATCTGCGACGCGGGGGACCGCGGTACCGGCCGGCGACTTCTTCGCATCGTGGTGGCGGTACCAGCGATGGATCCGCTCGGGGGACCCGTACTTCCATCCTCGCCTCTCGCTCCAGGGCACCGCGCCGCGGCTGGGCAAACCGGGCGAGCCGACGGCCGCCGACATGGCCGCCCCCCACCTCGGACGGTCCCTGACCGTGTGGCACTCGCAGAACGACCTCGCCGTGGCCGGCATTCTGGCCCGCCGCTGCCGCATCGATCCCGCCGAGGTCGCGGCGGTCCGGACTCTGCACCTGGCAAGCTCTGCTCCGTCGGCTCCCAGGACGGTGAATTGGTTCATCCCGGGGATCGATAGCCCCTTCTACGGGGGCATCAACACCGCGCTGAGGATCGCCGCCAAGCTTGCCGGGGATCACGGGGTGGAGAACCGCTTCGTGGTCTGCGGAGGCGGACCGGAAGCATTCATCCGCAGCGGGATCGTCGCCGCCTTCCCGCAGCTCGCATCCGCTCCGGTGGTGATCGCCGAAACCGACGATGCGCTCAGCTGGGTGCCCGACGCCGACGCCGCGATCGCCACCCTCTGGACCACCGCCTATCAGGTTGCGAGGCACCCGGGTGCGCGCCGGAAGTTCTACCTGGTCCAGGATTTCGAGCCGATGTTCTATCCGGCGGGCACGATCTATGCCCTGGCGGAGGAGAGCTACCGGCTCGGTCTCTACGGGATCTGCAACACCGAGAACCTGGCCCGGATCTATCGCTCCTACGGCGGGACGGCGATGCACTTCACCCCGGCCGTGGACACCGAGGTGTTCCACGCCCGCGGACGCGTCGAGCACGGTCCCGAAACCCCGCTCACCCTCTTCGTCTACGCCCGTCCGGGACACTGGCGCAATTGCTGGGAAATGGCGGAGGTGGCCCTCGACGAGCTCAAGCGGCGCATGGGTGACCGCGTGCGCATCCTCGCCGCCGGGTCGTGGTCGATGCCGGACCCGAGCGACTCGCTGCCCACGACCGCGCATCTCGGGCTGCTCGACTACGCCGACACGGGCGAGCTGTACCGGCACTGCGACATGGGTCTCGCCCTCACGGTGTCCGAGCACCCGTCCTACCTGCCCCTCGAGCTGATGGCCTGCGGGGCGGCGGTCGTCGCCTTCGACAACCCCGCCGGGAGCTGGCTCCTCCGAGACGGCGACAACTGCCTGCTGGCTCCCCGGACCGTCGACGGGCTGGTCGACAGGCTGGAGGGGATGGCGGTCGACCCCGAGCTCCGCCGCCGCCTGGCGGACCAGGGGCTGCAGGACATCGCCGCACGCCACTCCGACTGGGATTCAGCTCTGAGCGGCGTCTACGCCTACATGACCGACCCCGAGCGAGCCGCGGCCGCCGACGGCCTCGCCCCGGCGGACCTGGCGGGAACCCACAGGGCAGATCGTCGGGCGGCGCCGCCCGCGCGGCATGCCTGAGAAGCTACTCCCGGCATCCGCGTCAGCGCGGCCCGCAGGCAGCGGCGCCCCGTCCCCGGCGGAACTGCTGTGGCGGGGGAGCCGAGTGGCCGAGACCCCGGTTGCCTCCGTGATCATCCTGGTGATGGACGAGGTCGACCGCCTGGTCTCCTGTCTGGAATCTCTCGTCGCGCTCCCGGAGGCTCCGCCGCACGAGATCGTGGTCGTGGGCAATGGGACACCCGTGGAGACCCTGGCCGGGCTGGCCCACCGGGAGTCGCTGGTGGTCGTCCCCTGCCCCGTCAACCTCGGCTTCGCGGGCGGATGCAACTGGGGGGCCCGATTCGCCCGTGGCCGGCACCTGGTCTTCCTCAACGACGACACCGAGGTCGAGGCCAGCTGGCTCCAGGCCCTCGTCGACGTGGCGCAGGGCGAACCCCGGGTCGGAGCCGTCGGCAGCCGGCTGCTGGCACCCGACGGCAGTCTCCAGGAGGCGGGATCCGTCCTATGGCGGGACGCCGGGACCCACCAGGTGGGCCGTGGCCTCGCTCCGGGCTCATCGGCGTACGGCCGGGTCCGGGACGCCGACTACTGCTCCGGGTGCGGTCTGCTGGTCACGCGCGAGGCATGGGACGCCGTGGGCGGCTTCGACGAGAGGTACTTCCCCGCGTACCACGAGGATGTCGACCTCTGCCTCGCGCTGCGAGCCCACGGGTTCCGCACCGTCTACGCCCCCGGTGCCCGGGTCGTCCACTACGGCGGCGCCAGCCTGCCCGACGATCAGCGGACCATGGTGGCCGTCCGGAACGGGCGGCGTTTCATCGCCAAGTGGGGCGACGCCCTGCGGGACTTCGACTCGCCGCCGTCCGGTCGCGACCGTGACGAGGCCGTGGCCGCGGCCATCCTCCGCGCGGAGCGCCGTCCGCTGCCACCGCCCCAGCACGTGGCTGCGGCGCGTCCCCCACTCCCGCCCGCCACCGAGCTCGAGGCGCTGCAGGTCCAGTCACGCGCCCTCCGGGCCGCCCAGAGCCTCAGCGACGACCTGCTCAATCAGGTGCGCAGGGACCATGCCAGGCTGGAGAGCCTCCGGCGGGTCGGCGTGCGCGTGCCGGGGGGCCGCGCGGTGCGGCTGTGGCGCCGGGAGGGGGCGGCCGGCGTGCTTCGCCGGCTGCGTTCGCCACGCCAACCGCCGCACCGTGGGACGGGGCCCAGCCGGGTGCCCCTGGATGTCCAGTACCGCCGCTGGCGAAGCCGGACCGAGCCGGACGGCCGCAGGCTTCGGCAGCTGGCGGACGAGGCCCGGTCGGGGAGCGCGCCCGTCTCGATCGTGCTCCTCGTCCCCTCCCAGCCTGGTGACGAAGGCTCGGTCCGTGCAACCTTGCGATCCCTTCAGGACCAGCCCTACGAGAGGTGGCGAGCCGCGGCGTACGTCGATCCCGGTGCCGGCGCGACGCCCGCCGACGGGCGCGTCACCTGGACGCCCCGCCAGCCCGGCGTCCACTGGGGGCCCTCCCTGCTCGATGCAGCGCGGCCCGAGCGGGGCGAGTACGTCGCCGTCATCGCCCCGGGATCCCGGGTGACCCGCCATGGGCTGCTGACGGTGGCGGAGGCCCTCCGGAAAGCCCCCGACTGCGACCTGATCTACACGGACTGGGACGAGATCGACACCGGGGGCCGGCGCCACACCCCGCATCTCGTCTACGGCTGGTCGCCGGAGCTGCTGCTGGGGCGTGACCAGATGGGGGGCCTGGTGCTGCAGCGCCTCGACCTCGTGGAACGCGCCGGAGGGTGGCGGGAGGGCGACGCCCCCGCGGAGACCTACGCGCAGTTGCTCCGCGCCTCCGAGCACGTGCGGGACCCGCGCCGTCTCCCCGCTGTGGCCCTCTCCCGACCGGCAGGTTCCGCGCACGAGCTGCCCGCCGCATTCCGCCGCCCCTGCCTCGAGGCCTGGGTCAGCTCCAGGTATCCCGGTGCCCAGGTCGAGATGGGGCGGGAGCCGGGGGTCACCGACGTCAGGTTCGACCCTGGACCTCCCCAGGAGGTGGACATCGTCATCCCCACCCGGGACCGGCAGGAGCTTCTCCGCCGCTGCCTCGACAGCCTGGAGGTCAGCACCCACCCGCGACGTCGCGTGGTCGTCGTCGACAACGACAGCAGCGAGGGGAAGACGCTGGAATACCTCTCCCAGCTGCCCCACCGGGTCCTGACCCACCCCGGTGTCTTCAACTTCTCGGCGATCGTCAACCGGGGGGTGGCGGCCACCACCGCCCCCTTTGTCGTCCTGCTCAACAACGACACGGTGGTGCGCAACCCCGGGTGGCTGGAGGCGATGCTGGAGTGGTGCGGACGCCCTGGCGTCGGCGCGGTGGGCGCCCGGCTGGTCTTCGGCGACGGGCGGGTGCAGCACGAGGGCATCGGCATCGGCATCGGCCGGGTGGCCGCCAACCTCGACCTCGGCTGGTCGGCGGTGCGCGCCTGCAGCGCGGTCACGGCCGCCTGCATGATGGTCCGGCGGGAGGCGTGGGATGCGGTCGGCGGCTTCGATGAGGGCTTGCCCGTCGCCTTCAACGACGTCGACTTCTGCCTCCGCCTCTGGCGGGCGGGGTGGCGCGTGGTCATGACCCCGCTCGCCGAGCTCCAGCACGACGAGGGCTCCAGCCGCGGGAATCTCGCACCGGAGGACGACTACCGCCGCTTCCGTATCCGCTGGGGCGAGGAGGACCGGCTCCGAGACGCCTTCCTGGGTCCGCACGTGGCCTGGCCGCGGCCGCTCACGCTCCGGATCCCACCCCGCAGTTCCCGGCGTCCCCGCTCCTGAGCGCGCCATCGGACGGCTGCGGCCGGCCCCGGGGCAGGCCTTGATCCGCCAACAGGGGCGGGGCTACTGGAACCAGCCGGCGACGTCGAGGATGGCGTCGATGGAGCCGAGGCTGTTGTAGAGGTCGACGGCGCCGACGTGGGCTCCCGTCTGGGCCAGCTGGACGATGGTGAGGTTGGGGGTGTTCTGCTGGGCGTCCACGTTGAGGTCAGAGGCGTTGGGCGTGGAGGGGCTGTCGGCTGGGTAGAGGGTGAAGTAGGTGAAGGATGTGCCGCTGACGGCGGTGACGTTGGCGATGACCGCCACGGGTGGGGAGCTGCCCCCGGCGGCGGGGATGCCGTCCACCCCGGCCACCTGGATGGGGAGCACCTGGCCGGAACCGACGGTGTCGCCGGAGCACTCGGTGGTGTAGCCGGTGGTTGCGGCGCTGCGGGTGTCACAGATGCGCAGGCCCGGGTCGGCGTAGAAGGAGGCGCCCTGGGAGGTCTCGCTGCCGTCACCGAACCAGCCGTTGACATCGAGGACGAAGTTGATGGAGCCCAGTGAGTTGTAGACGCAGACGTCCTGGTCGGGGCCCAGCGGCACGATCACCCGGTTGGGCAGGTTGGTCTGGGCGTTGACGTTGAGGTTGGAGAAGCCAGGGGTGCCGCTGGGGCACTGGTCCTCACCGTTGGGGGGAACCACGCTCATGTAGGTGAAGGAGGTGCCGGAGATGGCAGTGAGGTTGAGGGCGACGGCCTTGGCGGTCCCGTTGGTGGGGACCGAGGCGGTGCAGGAGGGGTTGCCGGTGGGGCATCCGGAGACCGCCACCCTGGTCCACTGGCCGGCCCCGAGGAGGTTGTCCGCCGAACTCCCCGAGCATAGGGTGCCGGTGCCCCGGCGGGTGTCGCAGATGCGCAGCGGAGCGATGGTGTGGAAGAGGCCGGGGACTGAGGACGACCCCGCGGGCGCGGCGAAGTAGCCCTCGACGTCGACAGCGACGTTGATGGAGCCCAGGGAGTCGTAGACAGAGACCTGGCCGCCGGTCCCAAGGGCGGCGACCACCAGGTTGGCCTGGGTGGTCTGGGCGTTGACGTTGAGGTTGGACGCGGTGGGCCGGGAGGAGCCGGTGGGGAAGACGGTGAGGAAGGTGCCGGCGGTGCCGCTGATGGCGGTCACGTTGAGGACCACGGACTGCGCGGTGGAGGGCACCGACTGGCCCAGTGGGCTGGTGACGCCGGTGACCTGGACGTCCATGCTCTGGCCCTGGCCCAGTGGGCTGCCCGAGCACTCGGTGGAGTTGCCGCTCCGTGTGTCACATACCCGGAACGGCTGGAGTGCCGTGTAGGCGCCGGGACCTACCGGCGTGTAAGTGCCCGGGATGAGCGGGCCATCCCACAACAGACTCGAGTAGGCGGCGTTGAACTCGTCGACGTCAACGTTAGGGGCATCACCTGGCCAACTGCCGGAGTTAATACCTCGTTCGAGGTACTGCCACGCCACCGTGTTGTTGTCGCAGCTGGGCGTTCCCGGAAACCCAGACCCAGTCCAGGCGGGAGTCTGCGACGCGTACGGGGTGTAGGACTGCTTCTCCGGTGAACTTGACCACAGCGGCACGGATCCGATCACGGAGTTGTTCTGCACCGCTGCGCAATACTGCGAGTTGAAGGGTTGGTCCGTGCCACCATTGGGGTTCTCATAGAAACCGGGGACGTATCTGCTTCCCTGAAACGCAGAGTAGTAGTAGTCGATGTAGTCGGTGGTGATGGGAGAGCCAGCCTCCACATCGCGGAAGATGGCCGTCCCTGTCGGCACGCCCAGACTCTGTGCCCGCGCTATTGCCTGCTGTGCGTCCGCGGTGCCTTGCGGTCCCGGGCCGATCGGGTTCGGGTCGCCCTGTGTCTGCTCGCCGAAGTCCTGGTTGGGGCTGTCGATCAGGAGGATGGCTACACCCGAACTCGAGATGAACTGGGCATCGGCGCTCGTCAGCGGTGTCTCACCACCCCACACCAGGTACTGTCCGGCAAACTGGGGAAGGGCCCCCAGGGTAGACTGCGTCTCGCTCAGGTAGTTGTCCACTTGGATGTTGTCCAGCGTGTCGATGCCCCAGAGGGTTGGAACCGCCTGTGCCGACACGGGTGCGACGCGTGTCCCCAAGCTCACCATGGTGATGGTCACAACTCCGATGGCGAGCAGCCCGCGGCCTCGCCCAGCGCGCATCAGACGGGCGAACACCAACTCAGGCCTGCCCAACCGGCATCACGAACGCCGCTTACGGCGCGCTTGATGTTTTCGGGATCGGTGACGTGGAGGTCGCGTCGGAGACTGTCACTCGGGCGCATGCAGCCGACAATGCAACCGCGACGGTACCGATCGGCGGAGATGCAACACGACCGTCAGCGGATGCCATCCCGGCTGTCACAACTCGCAAGCACCCGCAAAGATTGCGAGCGCCTGCACTGCGCGCCGCGTCACCCCGCGACACCGTGCGACCACAACGGCGGGCATGACGCGCTTGCGGCGTGTGCCCCAGGCTGCCAAGCGCTGCTATCATCGCGTCCGCGCGGTCGGGGGGCGTGCGGCTGGGGTCCGCCCCGAGGCGGGGAACCGCCCGAGATGGAGGTGACCAGGTGAAGGCGCTGATCCTGAGTGGGGGTACGGGCACTCGACTCCGGCCCATCACCCACACCAGCGCCAAGCAGCTGGTGCCCGTCGCCAACAAGCCCATCCTCTTCTACGGGATCGAGGCCGTGGTCGCCGCCGGCATCACCGAGATCGGAATCATCACCGGTGAGACCGGGCCGGAGGTCAGAGCCGCGGTCGGCGATGGGTCCCGATTCGGCGCCTCGGTGACATTCATTCCCCAGGAGGCACCGCTGGGGCTCGCCCACGCGGTTCTCATTGCCAGATCCTTCATCGGCGAAGACCGATTCGTCATGTACCTCGGGGACAACCTGATCCGCGACGGGATCGCCGAGTTCGTCGAGGAGTTCCGCCGGCTCCAGCCGGACGCCGAGATCCTGCTGGCCAGGGTGCCCGAGCCGCAGCGCTTCGGTGTGGCCGAGCTGGAGGATGGGCGGGTGGTCAGGCTGGTCGAGAAGCCGCCGGTGCCCCGCAGTGACCTGGCCCTGGTGGGGGTCTACCTCTTCTCCCCCGCGGTGTTCAGCGCCATCGAACGCATCCAGCCCAGTGCTCGCGGCGAGCTGGAGATCACCGACGCCATCCAGCGGATGATCGACGACGGAGCCCGCGTGGTGCCCCACATCATCAGCGGCTGGTGGAAGGACACGGGCCGTCTCGAAGACATGCTGGAGGCCAACCGCATCATCCTCGACACGCTCGAGCCGCGGGTCGAGGGGACCCTCGGCGAAGGCGTGCGGCTCGAGGGCAAGGTCGTGATCCAGCCGGGAGCTCAGCTTCGCAACTGCCTGATCCGCGGCCCTGCCATCATCGGCTCCGGGACGATCATCGAGGAGGCGTACATCGGGCCGTTCACCTCCATCTATCATCACTGCACGATCCGCAAGTCGGAGGTCGAGCATTCCATCGTTCTCGAGGGGAGTGTGATCGACGGTGTCGATGGCAAGATCGAGTCCTCGCTGATTGGCAAAGGATGCACCGTCTGCTCCTCTCCGGAGCGTCCGCATGCCTACCGGCTGATGCTGGGTGACCAGTCCCGCGTGGAGCTGCGCTGATGGCCTGGATGACCGTCACCGAGTCCATGGAGCGCGTGCTGAGCAGCATCAGCTCGGTCCCGGCGTCCCGGCGTCTGGGCCCGATCGACGGCGTCATGGTCAAGACGTTCCGCAAGCACGCCGACCAGCGTGGCTACTTCATCGAGCAGCTCAAGCGAGGAGACCTCGATGACGAGGGACGACCGTTCATCCCCGCTGACCCCTTTGCCCAGATGTCGCGCAGCCTTGCCTACGCGCGCGGCGGTAATCCGCCGGAGCTGATCAAGGCATTCCATTGGCACAAGCGCCAGTGGGACTACTGGGACATCGTGCAGGGCAATGCCCGCGTGGTCCTCGTGGACCTCCGCGAAGGCTCCCCCACCGCGGGTCGCTTCCAGACGGTGATCCTGGGGGAGCACGCGCCCAAAATGGTGGCCATCCCCCCCTTCGTCGCCCACGGCTACCAGGCGCTCGACCTCCGCGACGTCATCCTCAACTACTACGTGACTGAACCCTATGACCCGAAGGATCCGGACGAGGGACGCATCGCCTATGACGATCCCCGCATCGGGTTCGACTGGAGCATCGAGAACATCTGAGATGAGGCTGCTTGTCACCGGGGGCGCGGGCTTCATCGGCAGCGAGTTCGTTCGTATGACGCTGCGCGATCACCTCGAGGACTCCGTGATCGTGCTCGACAAGCTGACCTATGCCGGCAACGAGCGCAACCTCGATCCGGTCCGCGTCGATCCCCGCTTCCGCTTCGTCAAGGGGGACATCGCCGACCAGTCCGTCGTCGATCCGCTGGCGAGCGAGTGCGACGTGATCGTCAACTTCGCCGCCGAATCGCACGTCGACCGCTCGCTCGAGGCACCCGGACAGTTCATCATGACCGACGTCTACGGCACCTATGTGCTGCTGGAGGCGGCACGTTCGGCCGGTCACGAGCGCTTCCTCCAGGTGAGCACCGACGAGGTCTACGGAGACGTCACCGATGGCCGCTCACGCGAGGGCGATCCCCTCCGGCCGCGCAGCCCGTACAGCGCCAGCAAGGCGGGCGGCGAGCTGCTGGTGCAGGCGTACCGCGCGTCTCACGGGCTGCCCGCCATCGTCACCCGCGGCTCGAATACCTACGGCTGGTATCAGTACCCGGAGAAGATCATCCCCCTCTTCATCACCAACGCCCTCGAGGATCGGCCGCTGCCCATCTACGGGGACGGGAGCGCGGTGAGGGACTACATCTTCGTCGAGGACCACTGCCGCGGCATTGACCTGGCGCTGCGCGAAGGGGTGCCCGGCGAGGAGTACAACATCGGCGCGGGGCAGGAGATCAGCGGGACGACGGTGGCCGAGACGGTGCTCCGCCTCCTCGACAAGCCCGCCGCCCTGCAGCAGTTCGTGAGCGACCGCCCCGGCCACGATCGCCGCTACGCTCTGGACTCCTCGAAGCTCCGCGCCCTGGGGTGGGAGCCGCGAGTCGATTTCGGCAAGGGGATGGAGACCACGGTGGCCTGGTACGTCGAGCACCGGGAGTGGTGGAGCCCCCTCAAGAGCGGCGAGTTCTGGGAGTTCTACCGGCGCAACTATAAGCCGGTGGGATCCGGCGCTCCCTGAGCTGTCTCTCGTGAGGATCGAGGTCGTCGGTTCCCGAGGGCAGCTCGGCCGCGAGCTGCTGAGGACGCTCGCGCGGACGTCTCACCAGGCCTCTGGCCACGACGTCGAGAGCGTCGACATCCGCGACCCCGGATCCGTCGCGGCGCTGCTGGACGATGTGCGGCCCGACGCCGTCATCAACTGCGCCGCCTGGACGCGGGTGGACGCCGCCGAGACCGAGGAGGCTGCGGCCAACGGCGTCAACGCCGACGGCCCGCGGGTGCTTGCCGAAGGCTGCCGGTCACGCGGGATCCTGCTCTGCCATCTGAGCACCGACTACGTCTTCGACGGCACCGCGACCGAGCCCATCGACGAGGCGGCGGCGCCCCATCCGCAGAGCGCCTACGGGAGGGGGAAGCTCGCTGGCGAAGCGGCGGTCAGGGCCGCCCTGCCCTCCCATCAGATCGTCCGCACCGCCTGGCTCTACGGGCAGGAGGGCCCCAACTTCGTCCTCACCATGCTCCGGCTGGCCCGGGAGCGGGGAGCGTTGCGGGTGGTCGCCGACCAGTGGGGCTCGCCCACCTGGACCGGGCACCTCGCCCCCGCTCTGGTCCGTCTCGTCGAACGCGGCACCCCGGGCACCTACCACCTCACGAACTCGGGGAGCACGAGCTGGCACGGCTTTGCCCAGGCGATCGTCGAGGAGGCGGGTCTGAGCGTGCCGGTGGAGCCGATCGGGACCGCCGACTATCCGACACCCGCCCCGCGGCCCGCCTACTCGGTGTTGGCCAACCGCGCCTGGGAGCGATTGGGAGAGGCTCCCCTGCCACCCTGGCTGGACGGACTGCGCGGCTACCTGGCACAGCGTGCGGCGGCGCCGCCGGAGGGCGCCACGACGTGACCGACGTCCTCGTGCTCGCCAACGAGCACGTCAATCGGCGGATGGCGGGACCGTCGATCCGCTCCTACGAGTTCGCCCGGGTGCTGAGCGCCGACGGTCACCGGGTCACCCTGGCCTCGCCGTTCCCCAGCGACCTCCCACCCCAACCCTTCTCGGTGACCACCTACGACGCGTCGAGCCTGCCAGCCCTGGTGGCGCAGCACCGCGTCGTCGTCCTGCAGGGGTGGGTGATGGAGCGCTTCCCCATGCTCCGCGAGGCGGACGTCCGCCTGGTCATCGATCTCTACGACCCCTTCCCCCTGGAGGTGCTGATCCTCTTCGGGAAGGAGGCCATGGAGAAGCGGATGCAGGCCCAGCGGGACTCCATCCGGGCGGTCACCGACCAGGTCCGCGACGGCGACCTCTTCCTCTGTGCCAGCGAGAAGCAACGCGACTACTGGCTGGGCTGGCTGACGGCGGCGAGCCGGGTCAACCCTCTCACCCATCAGCAGGACCCGACCCTCCGGGCGCTCATCGATGTCGTCCCCTTCGGCGTCCCGGCGGAACCTCCTCGGCGTCAGCGTCCCGCGATCCGCGGGGTCATCGACGATGTCGGTGAGGACGACCTGGTGGTGCTCTGGGGTGGCGGCATCTACAACTGGTTTGATCCGGTCACCCTGATCCGCGGGGTGGGAATCGCGGCCCAGAGCCTTCCCCGGCTCCGGCTCGTCTTCATGTCCACCGGTCACCCCAACCCCGAGATCCAGACCATGTGGACCCAGGTGGAGGCGCGGCGGGTGGCCGCCGAGCTGGGGCTGACCGGGACCCATGTCTTCTTCAACGAGAGCTGGGTGGCCTACGAGGATCGGGCCGACTGGCTGCTCGACGCGGACATCGGGGTCTCCACCCATTTCGATCACGTCGAGACCCGCTTCTCCTTCCGGACCCGGATCCTCGACTACTTCTGGGCCAGGTTGCCGGTGATCTGCACCGCCGGCGATACCCTGGCCGACGACATCGAGCGATTGAGCATCGGCGTGACCGTGGTTCCCGAGAGCCCCGAGGCGGTGGCGCAGGCCCTGGTGGAATTGGGGGGCGACGCCGCCAGGCGCGCGGCCTGTGGCGCCCGTTCGGCGGCTCATGCGGCATCGCTGACCTGGCCGGCGGTCGCGGCCCCGCTGCGCCGTTTCTGCGCCGACCCGCAACCGGCGGCGGACCGGGGGCCGGGGCGCGCTCGCCTGCCGGTCCCCTTCACCCCGACCAGGGACGACATCGCCGGCGCTCCCGAGACCTTCCCTGCGGCGGGCGCGTCGCCGTCGCGTCCGGGCCTCCCCTACCGGGCGCTGCGCTCCGCCTACCGGGCGCTCCCCTCGGGGATGCGGCGCTCCAGGAGGTTCTCGAGCGCACGCGCGAGGGTGCTCCGCATCCTCGGTCGCAGCGTAGAGCGTCGCCGGTAGGCAGGCCGGGGCCGGCTCAGAACCCTCCGTGGGGGATGAGGTATTGGGCGAAGACGTACGCGTCCAGGCCGGCGAAGAGGACCGGCCAGAGCCAGACGAGTGCGTGGCGCGCCGCAGTGGGTATGCCCCTGACCGAGTCGGTCCCGGCGACGAGCAGGAGGCTCCAGGCGGTGATGGCGACCAGCAGGTACCGCCCTTCAGCCTGGGTCGTCTCGCGGATGATGAGCACCCAGCTGATGATCGATCCGACAGCCGCCAGCGCGAGCGCGGAGAGGCGCAGCGAGGACAGGTCCCGGCCCCCCCAATGCCGCCAGACGACCCAGGCTCCCCGCGCCAGGCACACCAGCGCCAGCAGGCTCACCCCGACGTCCAGCAACCATGGCAGGGTGAGCTGATTCGCCCCACCGTCGAACCAGATGCTGTTCACGAGCTGATGGAACGAGAAGCTGAGCACCGATGGACCCAGGGACGGCACTGGGCGCACCAGACCTGCCACGAACTTCGTGAGATAGGTCCGGGTGGCGGCGCTCGCCAGGGGGTCTCCGTAGAGGGCGACGTTGCGGACGAACCACCATCCGCTCAGGGCTGCGAAAGAGACCACCGCCGCGAGTAGATCGCCCGGTAGCCGCCGGCGCAGGGACACCGCCGCCAGCAGGAGGAGAAGGAGCCCCGCAACCGGAAGGGAGGTGAGCTCGGTGATCGCCGCCAGCCCCAGGAAGACGCCGACGACGGCGGCCCAGAGCCGATGTCGCCCTCCCCCGCGCAACCACAGGAGGAGGGCAAGCAGGGCAAGAGCGCAGAGGGCGAAATTCAGGGACTCGTTGGTCACCGCGGCTGAGACGACATCGAATTTGGGCCAGAGACCGACCGCCGATGCGGCGGCCGACGACACCGATAGGCGCCGGGTGAGCATCCAAGCGGAACCGAATACCGCCAGGACAGTGACCAGCCCGTACCCAATGCTGGGCAGCCGGAGAAGGTGGACGTCGACCGCCATCTGGCGCTCCGCCGCCGTCGTGTAGGCGTGGTCGAAGCCGTCGAGGTTGGCTGCGTTGGTCGCTTCGACCGGGAGCGACGGCGTGAACGGCTGCATTCCGATGACCTTCATCCAGACGGCAAGCGAGAGGTAGTAGAGGGGCGGCTGGTGGGACTCGTCCCCGTTCTGGACGCCGATGAGGGGCAGCGCGTGGTGGTCCCGGATGTAGAGGGCGTACTGGACGTGGTAAGCCTCGTCGTTGTTGGAGAGCGCGGGTGTCCTCACGCTGGTCGCGATCGCCACCCCGAGAAAGAGGACGCACGGCACGGCGATGCCGAGAGCGAGCCGGGCACGCCAGCGCCTCCCCCCCCCCGGTCGGCTCACGTCCACGGGCGGCCCATCGTCACCGCGAACACCCGTCGCACCGCAAGCCCCTACCCGCTGACCCCGCAGATCATGGTCACCCCTGCGGGGAGGGAGATCAGAAGGGCGGTACCCGCCGCCGTGTCGTTCAGATAGGAGGTGCTCCCGGCGGTGACGGGGAAGCTGTTGCTCCCGGTCAAAGCGAGGGGCGTTTGCTCCAGCGCGAGCTGGGCGGTGACGTCTCCGCTCCCGGTTGGGGTGATCGCCACTGAGCCGGGCTGAGAGAAGGTCAGGCTGAGCGGCGCAGGCGAGGCGCCGTTGGCGACCGTCACACACTGGCCGGATGCCTGGGGGAGCGGCCACACGTCGGTTCCGACGGTGGGTGCAGAGCCGGTGAGGAGGGGGGTGCTGGTGACGCTCACCTGGAGGTAGAGCGAGGCGTTGAGCGTGTCGGTTTCGGTCACCGGCGTGCTCATGGGGATCTTCCCTGCCGCGATCATCGAACGCAGGTCGCTGACGGTGAGGTTGGGAGAGTTCACCGGTGCCACCTCGGCCTCACCGCCGACGGCCATGGGCGCGCCCCCGGTCAGGAGATGGGCGGCGGCTAGGATCTGCCCCTCGGTCTGCTCCTGGATGGGGTTGTTGGCGGAGATCCAGGTGTCGATGCCGGCGATACCGTTGACCGCCACCACCGCCGTGAGGCCGAGCGCCACCCACCTTCCGGTCATGGAGTGATGGGTCAGCTGGGTGAGCACCAGGGCGGTGGCGGGGAGCAGCAGGACCACCCATTCGTAGGCGTAGTGCGTGAAGGTCGCCTCGTCCACGCCGAGGGAGATCCGGCCGACCCCGATGATGGCGAAGAAGACGAGCGCCACGGGGGGGCCGGCGAAGGCGAGCGCCTCCCGGCCCCGCGCCCGGCCCCGGTTGAGATACAGCCACACTCCGAGCCCGAGGGCGAGCACCCCACCCAGTCCGGTCCAGCCGGTGGTCCCCTCGATCGCGCTCGTCAGCCCGGTCCAGACGTACTGAGCGACCTGGGGCAGTTCCCATTTGGGAGCGGGAGTCGTCGAGATCGCTTCGTGGCCGATGAGCGCTAGCCAGACCAGGTACACCACGGCGGGCACCAGGGCGGCACGGAGCGCGGCCAACCAGCCACGGCGGAGCAGGACCAGGGTCGCGCCGAGCAGCACCACGCAGACGCCGATCCCCGAGCACATGATGGCGGCCAAGCCGATGATCCAGTACCCGATATCCCGATCCCACCGGCTGGGACCCGAGTAGTCGAGCAGGAAGGCACCCAGCAGACCGAGGACGACGGGGAGGACAAAGCCGATCTGGAAGGACGAGGTGAGATTCTCGACGCCCCCGCCGAGCACCACGAAGGCCGCCGCGAGCGCGGTGGCGATCCAGCGGTTGCTGCCGAGACGCAGCATCCAGCGCCAGAGCAGGTGGGCCACGGCCAGGTGCGCAACCAGATCGAGAGCGATGTAGGGGACGTAGGTGCGCAGCCCGAAGATGTCGTAGAGGCCCAGGTTCAGGAGGATGGGGATCGTCGACCAGTGCTCGTTGTGGGGAAAGAAGAGATTGAGCGACTGGCCCGGCTGGAACCTGTTGAAGAACTCGAAGATGTCCCCGAGGAACCAGAGGTGGCGATCGAGGTAGAGAAGGACGACGAGCCCGAGCACGAGCGAGACGTAGTGGGCGGGGGTCGCCAGCTCTTCGAGCCGCTCGCCGAGGAGGCGAAGCGGGGGACGGGTCGCCGTGGATCGCGGCGCCTCCCCGGCCGCCGCAACAGCGCCTCCGGGTAGGTCCGCGTCAGAGGTCGCGGGGTCGACGGGCGGCGTCGTTTCGCTGCTCACCCGATTCCCGTCAGATCGTCCCGGCCGCGATCGCCTGCTCGATCCAGGGGATGACCTCGTCGAGCATGGCGTCCAGCGAGGTGGTGGCGGCGAAGCCAAGGACGCGCTCCGCCTTCTCGACCGAGGGCACGCGACGCTGAACGTCGTGCTCGTAAGGTGGGTCGCAGACGTACCGGAAGGGGACCCCATGTCCTCGGACGCGCTTCCAGATCGTCTCGGCAAGCTCGAGCACGGTGGTGGACGCCGAGGTCGAGAGGTTGAAGTCGTCGTTCAGTGCGGCGGGGCTCTCCATGGCGGTCACGATGCCGCGGGCCAGGTCCCCTCCGTAGGTGTAGTGGCGCACCTGGCTACCGTCGCCGAGGAGGTGAAGGGGGTCCTGGCCGCGGAGCACCTTCTGGACCAGATCGGGGACCACGTGGCTCATGGCCAGCTTGACGTTGCCGCTCGGCACCTCGACGTCACCCAGCGCTCGGCCCTCGCCCACCCCGACGCAGTTGAAGGGGCGCACGATCGTGTACGGAAGGCCGTGCTGCTCCCAGGCGGCCCGGGCGAAGTACTCGACGGCCAGCTTCTGGAAGCCGTAGGAGGAGAGCGGGGGGGGGATCTGGCGCTCCTGCCCCTCGACGGACGGCCACGAGTCCGTGGACTCGAAGACCATCGAGGAGCTCATGTAGGTGACCTTCTGGAGACCGTGGTCGCGGTGGGCTTGGATGGCGGCGTCGCAGGTCGCCGCCATGATCCTTTCGTTGGTGGCGAGCAGGTCGTACGCGTAGGCGTGGAAGTACGAGATCCCACCGATCATCGCCGCACCGGCGATGAGGTGGTCGCAGTCGGCGAGCAGCTTCGCCATCAGATCCACGTCCCGCGCATCGCCGTCGACGAGGCTATAGCCGGGGTGATCGTCGTACGACTTGCTCACTTTCCCGTACTTGGAGAGGTTGTCCAGCCCGACCACCTCATGGCCCCGGCTCAGCAGCTCCTCCACGACATATCCGCCGATGAATCCGGCGGCGCCGGTGACCAAGACTCTGCCCATCTGTCTCCCCTCAGTGCGGTCGGCTCCTCTCAGGCTGGACAACTAGGGTCCAACGGCCCTGGGGCCGACCGCGCCGCGATCGGCGGCATGCTACCAGACGCGGACAACCTCCAAGCGCCCCCGTACTGACCGTCGAGCAGGCCCGTGGCTCTCACGGGTCAGAACCGACGGTCGTGCCCGTCATCGACACTCCGCACAGGCGTTCCGATCCGGTCGGAAGGGTCAGCATGGCAATGGTGCCGGCCGCGGTGATGTTCAGGTAGGAGGAGCCGGCCGGGAGCACCTCCGGCTGGGCGGCCGTGAGTACGCCAGGGGTGGTGGCCCAGGCGAGTTGGACGCTGGCGTCCCCCGACCCCGCGGCGATGATCTCCACCCAACCCGAAGAGGCAAAGCTCAGTCCGATCTCCGGCTGTCCACCCAGTACGGCCAGCGACACGCAATCGCCTCCGTCGGAGGAGACCAGAGGTCGGAACTCGGGAAGGACGGACGGCGGTGTTCCCGATGGTGTCAGCGGCGTGGGGGTGACGCTCACCTGCACGTACGCGGCGGCGTCCAGCAGGTCCTGGTCGGTCACGGGAAGGTTGGTGGGCCAGGCTCTGGCCTGGATGATCGAGCGCAGCGTGTCGACCGTGAGCCCCGGTGACCACGGCGCGACGCTGACCCCGTTGCCCACCGCAAGCGGCGCGCCCTCGGCGAGGAGTCGTGCGACACCGAGGGTCGTGCTCTGCGCGGCCCCGCTCAGCGGCGACAGGAACTGAAGGAGGCCGAGCAAGCTCGCGACGCCGTTGACCACCCAGCCCCCCGAGGCGGCGATCACCAACGTCCGGCCAACCACAGCTGAGCGCGCGCAGATCCGGCTCAGGGCCAGGCCGGCCGCCGGCAAGAGCAGCGCGATGCACACGTACCCATAGCGAGTCGAGCCGGCTCCGCTCGTACCGGCCGCGACCCGGGCCAGGCCGACCCCGATGAAGAAGGCCGGGGCGGTGAGCGCGCCAGCGAATGCTAGCGCCTTCGGCCCGCGGGCCTGCCGCCGTTCCCGATAGAGCCACGCGGCCATGACCAGGATGAGAACTGCGCCGGTTCCGACCCAGCCGGTCGTGTTATCGAGGGCGGCTGTGACCCCAATCCAGACGTACTGAGCCAGGAGCCACAGGTCTCCAAGCGGGGTGGGCGTGCTCGAGGGCGCTCCGTGGGCGATCAGGACAAGCCAGGCCAGGAACACCAGGGCAGGGACAGAGACGACCCGCAGGGCCGCGGCGGGGCCCCGGCGCAGGAGGGCCACGAGGCCACCGAGCACGACCATGAAGACGCCGACGTTGGAGCACATGAGGCCGATGACCGCGATGGGCCAGAAGCCGACATCGCGAGCCTTGCCCTGGCCGTCGTGGTCGACCAGAAGAGCACCGATAAGGCCGAGAGCCACCGACATCTCGAAGGTGACCTGAAACCATATGGAGAGCTCCTCCGCGCCGCCACCCACCACCAGGAAGACGGCGGCCAGCGCGGTGGCCACCCAAGGGTCGGTGCCGACCCGCCGCATCCAGCGCCAGAGGAGATGCACCACCACCAGGTGGGTCAGGATCGTCCAGACGTCGTAAGGGAGGACGGAGTGCAGCCCCACCAGCTTGTACAGACCGAGCGTGAGGAGAAGCGGGACCGTCGACCACTGCTCCTGGTAAGGGACGAGAAGACCGAGAGAGTGGCCAGGTTGCATCCGCGCGAAGAAGGCGAACTCGTCGTTGAAGAACCAGGTGTGCCGGGTTAGATAGAGGAGGACGGCGAGGCCCGCGACCAGCGAGAGGTAGTGGGCCGGCTCTGAGAGCGCCACGAGACGCTCGCCCACCGTGTTTGAGGGCCGGGGAGGAGCCTCAAGCGCGGCCTTCGCAGTCTTCGGTGGCATCGGCGGCATCCTACCAATCGCTGTCGGCCTGGGTGAGGGGGACCGCCCCGGTGGACGCCCCATCACTCTTTCGGTTCGTTTGACCCGACCTGGGTACCCTGGTCGACCGTGCCGGTATACTCCCGCCACGTACCAGTCCGCCCGGGGGAATCGGAGGCTGCCCGTGTTCGAGCGGAACATCGCCATCATCGGCGGCTGTGGGCATGTGGGGCTGCCGCTCGGGATCGCCTTTGCCGACCGGGGGCAGTCCGTGGTGCTGTACGACAGCAACGTCCGGGCGGTCGAGATGGTCAACGCGGGGCGCATGCCCTTCCGCGAAGAGGGGGCCGACGAGCTGCTGCCTCGCGTTCTGGCGAGCGGCAAGCTCACCGCCACCACCAACGGACGGGCGGTCAGCACCGCCGAGGCGGTGGTGGTCGTCATCGGCACGCCAGTCGACCGCTTCCTCAACCCCGAGATCGGAGCGGTGTTGCAGGCGGTCGAGGCCGAGGTCGATAACCTGGTGGACGGGCAGCTTCTGGTGCTCCGGAGCACCGTCTACCCGGGCGTGACCGCGATGGTCGCCAAGCGGATGGAGAAGCTCGGCAAGGCGGTCGACGTCGTCTTCTGCCCGGAGCGCATCGCCGAGGGCTACGCGCTGCGCGAGCTGAGCTCGCTGCCCCAGATCGTCTCCGGTCGCGACCCACGGGCCCTGGAGCGCGCTGGCGCCCTCTTCCGGCTGCTCACCCCGGAGATCGTCGAGCTCCTCCCTGAGGAGGCGGAGCTGGCCAAGCTCTACACCAACGCCTGGCGGTACATCAAGTTCGCGGCCGCCAACCAGTTCTTCATGATCGCCAACGACTTTGGCCTCGACTTCGAGCGCATCCGCCATGCGGTCACCTATCAGTACCCGCGGGCGGCCGACATGCCCGGGCCGGGCTTCGCCGCCGGCCCCTGCCTTTTCAAGGACACCATGCAGATCACGGCGTTCAACGAGAACCGCTTCACCCTCGGGCACGCCAGCGTCATGATCAACGAGGGGCTGCCGCTCTACGTGATCAGCCAGGTAGAGCGGAGATTCGACCTGTCGGAGATGACGGTGGGGATCCTGGGGATGGCCTTCAAAGGCGGATCCGACGACACGCGGTCGAGCCTCAGCTACAAGCTGAAGCGCCTGCTCGCCATCAAGGCCCGGGAGGTGCTCTGCACCGACCCCCACGTGACCACGGACCCTCACCTGGTGCCGTTGCAGGAGGTGATCGACCGCGCCGAGCTCTTGATCGTGGCGACGCCGCACCCCGAGTACCGTGACCTGCACGTCGAGGTCCCCGTCGTCGACCTCTTCAACGTCCTCGGCGACGGCGTCCGGATCTGATCCGCCGATGCCCCGCGTCTCCGTCGTGGTGCCCGTTTACAACGAGGGGCCGGCGATCGTCGACTTCCTGGATCGCGTCTTCGAGGCGGTGACGCTTCCCTGCGAGGCGCTCGCGGTCTACGACGACGCGAACGACACCACCGTCGCTCACCTGGAGAAGTACGCGCGGCGAGAGGGCCGGCTGCGTCCCCTCCACAACACCTACGGTCGGGGACCCGCCGCGGCGCTGCGCTTCGGTGTCGACCACGCTGAGAGCGAGGTGGTGGTGGTGACGATGGCCGACGGCAGCGACGACCCCCACCAGATCGACCAGCTCACCCGCCTGGTGGAACGGGGGGTGGTGGTCGCATGTGCGTCCCGCTACATGCGTGGCGGTCAGCAGGTGGGCGGACCCTGGACCAAGGGGGCGATCTCGCGACTGGCGGGCATGTCGCTGCACCTCGTCGGCAGGGTCGGGACCCATGACCCGACCAATTCTTTCAAGGCGTACTCGCGGGACTTCCTGCGCGAGGCCGGCATCGAATCGGACGCCGGCTTCACCCTGGGGATCGAGATGGTGGCCAAGGCCAAGCGACGGGGCCTGCCGGTCGCCGAGATCCCGACGATCTGGCTGGACCGCGCCGACGGCACGTCAAACTTCAAGGTTTCGAAGTGGCTGGCCCGCTACCTCCACTGGTGGCTCTACGCGCTGAAGCCGAGCGGCCGCCGGCCCCGGCCGCGCCCTCGGAACTCGACCGCCGACGGCCCAGATGACGGACCGCACTGACCCGGCGACGACGGCGACGCCAGCCTCCACCGAGGCGGGAGCGGTGGCACAGGGGCAGCTCCGGAGCGTCCTCCTCGCCGTGGCAATTGCCCTGGTCGCCGCCGGGATCGTCATCAGCCGGCGCCCCGACGCCTTCACCAATGCCCAGTTCTATGCCGAGGACGGCACGCACTGGTTCTCCGACGCCTACAACCTCGGTGCCTGGCAGGCGCTGGGCGTCTCGCTGAGCGGCTACTTCCAGACGCTGTCACGCCTTGGCGCCGTGATCGAGGTCCCCTTCGGGGTCGGCAACGCTCCGCTCCTGTACAACGTCCTGGGTCTGCTGGTGCAGATAGCGCCGGTGATCTTCTTCCTGAGCCCTCGCTTCCGCGCCCTGGTGCCGTCGCTGTGGGTGCGGATCGCGCTCAGCGCCGTCTACCTGCTGATGCCGACCACCGAGCTGAACGTCACGCTCACCAATGCCCCTTTCCACCTGGCCGTCCTGGCCACCCTGGTGATCCTCGCTCCCGAGGCGCGCGGATGGGGGTGGCGGGCCTTCGACGTCGCGGTCATCGCCCTGACCGCGGTCACCGGACCGTTCGTCTACGTCCTGCTCCCGATCGCCGTGGTCTGGTGGCTGCTGCGCCGCCGCCGGGAGACGCTCCTCCTGATCGCCCTGCTGGTGCTGGGACTGGGCGCGCAGCTCTACGCGGAGACCCAGACGCCGCGCGCCGCCTACCCGCTGGGGGCCAACCTGCGCGACCTTGTGCTGCTGCTCTGCGACCGGGTCGTGCTCGCCGGGCCGTTCGCCGAGGAGGGTCACACCCACGTCTTCATGACCGGGCTTCCCCACGCGACCATCCTTGCCGGGCTCATCCTCCTGCTCGCCGCGCCCGTGGTCGTCTTCGCCGCCCTCAGGGCACCCTGGGAGCTGCGGCTCTTCGATCTGACCGCGCTCCTGTTCGTGGCCGCCGGGTTGGCGGTCCCGGCGGTTTCCGCCGCCGGCAATCAGTGGCAGATCATGACCATGGGACGCGCGGGGGAACGGTACTTCTTCATGGCCCAGGTGGCCTGGGTGGTCACCGTCCTCTGGGCGGCCTCGCGCCTCCGCCTGCCGCGGCTTCGGCAGGGGGCGTGGGGGCTGGTCGCGGTGGCCTTCGCCTCCGGGCTGGTGGTTGCCTGGTCGTACCCGGCGTTCACCGACGATCACTGGCCGCAGGAGGCGCGGCAGATCGAGATAGCCCCGGCCGGCACGCACCTCTCGCTCCCGGAACCCCCTGGCGGCCCCTGGACTGTCGCCATCACTGTCCGAGGCCGGTGACGCCCTCCCGGCGCGCGCCCGAGGGACGGCCGCCCGGGATCGCCACGACCGTCATGGCGGAGGCAAGATGTCTCGCCGCAACAGGATTGTCACATCCCTCCCAGACCGCCGTCACGATCGCGTTGCAAACGCCACAGTCGCCACAGAGCTGAGGCATCGTCTCGTCCATGCGGGCCCGCACCGGTCTCCTCACCACTCTCGTCCTGATCCCGTTCGTGTTGCTGATGCCCGCGTTCGCCGCAAATCCGTCGTCCGCGGCCGGCCCGGACGCGCCTGCGCCCGTGGCGGGCCAGCCGAACGCTGACGGTGGCCTTCCCACGGAGGTCGCGGTGCCGCGGAGCGAGGCCGGTGACACCGCCAACGTCATCTTCAACGACAGCGCCGCTCCGGAGCAGCCGGGAATCTCGCCGGGAGGGCCGGCAACGCCGCTACGGCACGCGAAGGTTGCCGAGGGTCGGGCGTATGCGGCCGAGGAGGCCTCCGGCGCTCTCCTCGACCCGGAGGTACTCGGGTTCGCGCAGACCGGAGAGGTCACGTCGGGTCACTGGCAGAGCGACCTCAACTTCAACCTGCTGTCGACCATCGCCTACGACAGCATCAACCTGAACAGCGACGGCACCCTGATCAGCAGCGACTCGGGCTACCAGGGCTGGTGGAGCGGGCAGATGACTGACCTCATGAACACCGCCCATTCGGCCGGAGATCGCGTGGTGCTGGTCATCACCGACTTCAGCAGCAGCAGCATCCAGAGCATCGTCAGCAATCCCACCTACACGCAGAACGCGGTCAGCGCGGTGGTGGGACAGGTGACGGCTCGAGGCGCGGACGGGGTCAACGTCGACTTCGAGGGAACCACACCCACCGTCTCCGCATCCGATTTCACCAGCTTCATCGCCCAGCTGCGCTCCGCGCTGAACAGCCAGGCTCCGAGCCAGAGCTACCTCACCGTGGACACCTACGCGTCGTCGTATCAGGGGGGCGCGATGATGGACATCAGCGGGCTGAGCCCCTACGTCGACGCCTTCGACGTCATGGAGTACGACATCACCAACCCGTGCTCCAGCAACGCGGGCCCGAACGCCCCGATGAACGACTACCCCTACAGCGTTACCCAGGTGATGGGCGGCTACCTCCAGCTGGTGCCCAACTGGCAGATCATCCTGGGCGTTCCCTATTACGGGTACAAGTGGTCGGTGACCGCTCCGACTGGCCAGGCGCCGACCACCAACTGCGCCGAAGCGGACACCTGGAGCGGGATCCTCAGTGACTTCAGCTGCGCCCAGCAGTCCACCAGCCACTGGAACGCGAACTTCGACGAGCCGTGGGCGACCTGGTACAGCCCCTCGACAAACGACCCCTGCGGGGGTGACTGGGGCTCCTGGCGGGAGCTGTACTACGACGATCCCTCCGCGCTGAATGCCAAGTACGCCCTGGTGAACGATCTCGGGCTCCGCGGCATCGGCATCTGGGCGCTCGGTTACGACTCCGGCACCAACGATCTGTGGGACGAGATCGCCGCCTCGTTCTCGGTGGAGCACGGCAACCCGGCGCCGCCGACCGCGCCCAACATCTCCAGCATGAGCCCGAGTGTGGGCCCGACCTCGGGCGGCTCCACGGTGACGGTGAACGGCTCCGACTTCGCATCCGGGCTTGTCCTGACGTTCAACGGCACCGCCCTGCCCGTCTCCAATCTCACCCCGATCTCCTTCACCTTCACCACGCCCGCCGGCGCGGCCGGCACCGTCTCCATGTCGGTGAGCGATACGTGGGGCACCAGCGCCACCGTCTCCTACATCTACGTCAACCCCTCCCGCTATCAGCCGGTCACCCCGTTCCGCATCCTGGACACCAGATCCGGCTCCTGCGTGAACTGCGCGGGGGGGCCGCTGGGGCCGGGAGGCGTCGTCACCCTGAGCGTTGCCGGGTATCGGGATCCCGGTAGCGGCCAGACCATCCCGGCGACGGGAGTGACCGCCGTCGTCCTGAATCTGACGGCGGTCTCGCCGACGGTCGGGACCGCGCTCTCCGTGAACCCGACCGGCACCGCCGGTCCCTCGACGTCGACGCTCAACGCCCCCGCGCAGCAGAACGTCGCCAACCTGCTCATCGCGCCGCTGGGCAACGCGGGCCGCATCGACATCTGGAACTCGCTCGGCAGCGTCAACGTGGTCGCCGACGTGGTCGGCTACTACACCTCGACGTGGGGAAGTGCTGGCCTCTTCCATCCGCTCTCTCCTGCGGTGCGGGTCTGCGACACCCGCGGTGGCCAGGGAACGGCCTGCAACACCGGGACCAACAACGCGATCGGCGCGGGGCAGGCTCGGCTGGTCCGGGTGGTTGATGGCAGCACCGGTGTCATCACCGGCGGTGACGCCGCGGCGGTCGCCCTCAACCTCACCGCGATCTCGCCCACGGCGAGCACCTACCTCAGCGTCTACCCGCCCAATCCGAGCACCCACGCCTGCAGCCTTACGACGCCCGCCACCTCGACCCTCAACGTCCCCGCTGAAACCAACCAGGCCAACCGGGTGGTCACCGCCGTAGACCCCACCGACGGCTCGATCTGCGTCTACAACTCAGTCGGGTCCGTCAACGTGGCGATCGACGTCAACGGCTGGTTCGGCAATGGAAGCGACGCCGGCGGGCTGCTCTTCCACCCCATCGGCCCCTCGCGGATCTGCGACACGCGGCCCACGCAGCTGCCCTTCGCGCCGCTCCCCTGCGCGGGCGAGACCCTGACCCCGGGCGGGACGCTCACCGTCCAGGTGGGCGGTGCCGGCGGGCTTCCCGGCTCTGGCATCGCGGCGCTCGCGGCCAACCTGACCGCGGTGTCGGGGACCAGCGCGACCTACCTCGTGGGCGAGCCCCACGGTGTCGCCGGCTCGACCTCGGACCTCAACGTCGACGCTCAGCAGAACCTCGCCAACCTGGTGATGGTGACGGTTCCGTCCAACCAGATGATCGACATCTACAACTCGCTGGGCAACATCGACGCCATCGTGGACGCCGAGGGTTGGTTCGGCTGATCCCCAGTAAGCTCTCATTCGCTGCGCGCACCTCATCACGAAGGGACCAGATCATGCGCACGTCTCTCTCGACGAGATCTCGCGCCGGCCGCGCCCGGCGGCTGGCGCTCGCATGCGCCGCGGTGGTGGGATCCCTCGCAGCGTGTCTGGCCGCCGGACCTGTGGGGGCTGCCAACGGCCCCGCGCCGGATGAGGCTCAGCAGGCAAGCTCGGTCAGCGCTTCGGGGCGTCTCGGGCCGGTCGGTCCCGCCCACTCCCTGCGTCTTCCCAGCGTGGTCAACGCCCGGCCGCAGCTGGCAGAGACCTTCACGACTCCGTTTGGGCGCACCCCAGGGACGCCCACAGCCGGACCCATGGAGTCTCCGCTGACCTCGTCCCCGGCCCCGCTCGCCCTCCAGTCGGGAGCGGGCACCACCCTCAGCGGGCAAGAGGGTCTCAGCGACCAGGAGACGACGTCGGACCAGACGGTCACGCCGCCCAACCCGGACATCGCCGTCGGTCCGCAGTGGGTGGTCGAGACCACCAACGAGTCGATCTACATCCGCCAGCGAACCGGCGCCGCCTATCCTGAGCCCCCCGGTGCCGTCTGCCCACCCCCGGTGCCCGCCTCCGCTCAGTTGGTCACCGACAGTCTGGGTGGCTGCGATCAGATGGATCTCAACGACTTCGTCTATGCCCCGGGATGGGAGCTGAGCGACCCCCACATCCTCTACGACCCCGGCGCCGGACAGTTCTACCTCTCCTTCTTCATTACCACCACGCCGGCGCCGGGCCAGTCCTGCCTGCCTGGCTACGAGCCCGCCGGTGAGACGTGCAGTATCGTCTTCGTCCTCCACACCACCGGGGGTGCCCCCAACGGCCAGTGGGAGGGCTACTACTTCTACTCCTACTACGCCGATGCCATCACCGACCAGCCGATGATCGGATTCTCGAGCGACAAGGTCGGGGTCTCGTGGGACGAGTTCGATGTCCCCACCGTCAGCTGGGATGGCGATGAGTTCTTCGTCATGTCCAAGTCCCTGTTCCTCGGGAACACCACTGATCCGATCATCGACCCGCTGAGCACGCAGCTGGGTCAGCCCACCAAGTCATTCTTCAGCCTCTATCCGGTGTCCGATATCTCTGAGGCTTCCACGCTCTACTTCGTCAGCAACGACGGCTCGAGCGACCTGCAGGGCTCGGGCCCGGGACCCTCGCTCTTTGTCCTCGGAGTGACCGGGAACACGCCGGGAACCGTCGGCCAGACCTACAACTATCCCGGCATCAGCGAATCGGAGCTGCCACCCGCAGCGCCGCAGAGCGGCTCCACCTATACGATCGACACCGACGACGATCGCATCAACGCCGGGATCCTGAGCAACGGAGCTCTCTGGACCGGCTTCGACGAGGGATGCACGGAGGCCAGCGTCACGGTCGCCTGCATCCGCTACATCGAGGCATCGGTCAGCACTAGCGGCAGCCCTCCCACCACCGTCGTGTCAATCCTGCACAACCTCGACGTCGGCATCTCCGGCGCCTACGTCTACTATCCCTCCTTCGGGATCGACCCTGCCGGTGACCTGCTGAGCACCTTCACCACCTCGAGCAGCAGCACGTATCCGAGCCTGGATGCGGTCGGTTTGGCGGCGGGAGCCGCTCAGCTCTCCGCCCCGGTCACGGTGGCGAGCGGGACCGGACCCCACTTCGTGAGCGGCCTCGGCAGGTACTACACGAATACCGGAGCCTGCAGCTCCGTGAACGACCCGGTGACCCACACCACCGCGTGCCGGTTCGGCGACTACGCCGGTGGTGCCATGGACCCGGCGAACCCCGAGGACTTCTGGTTCGCCAACGAGATCCAGCTCGACTCGGCGAATCCCGACGACTGGGGAACCGAGGTTGGGCGTCTGACCTACGCGGGTCCCTCCATCGCCAACCTCACGCCGGCCGTCGGGCCGACGACGGGCGGCACGGGGGTCACGGTGAACGGCTCCGACTTCGGACCGGCGAGCACGCTCACCTTCGCGGGCTTCCCAGTGACCGCCAGCAGCATCACCCCGAACTCCTTCACCTTCATCGCTCCCGCCCATGCGGCCGGTTCGGTCAATGGCAGCGTCACCGACTCGCTGGGGAGCAGTGCGCTGGCGTCCTACCTCTATGTCCCGCCATCCCGCTACCAACCGTTGACGCCATACCGGGTGCTCGACACCCGCACCTCGACCTGTGTCCAGTGCACCGGCGGCTCATTCGGGTCCGGGCAGACGCGCAGCATCCAGGTGGGCGGCTTCACACCGCCCGGCTACTCCGGCACCGTCGTCCCCGCCAGCGCGACCGCGGTGGTGCTCAACGTGACGGCCGTGTCCGGCAGCCAGGACACCTACTTCGCGCTCTTCCCGGCAGGCGGCGCCGTGCCGACCGCCTCCACCCTCAACGCCAACCCCCAGCAGGTCATCGCCAACCTGACAACCGTCGCCCTGGGTCCCTCGGGCGGCAACCCCGGGTACGTCAACATCTTCAACGCAGCCGGCACCATCGACATCGTGGTCGATGTGGAGGGGTACTACCTCAGCGGAGGTTCCGGAACGGCCGGCGAGTTTCACGCCCTGTCACCCCCAGTCCGGGTGTGTGACACCCGAGGCGGGCAGGGGACGGCCTGCAACCCCGGGACCAGCAGCCCCCTGACGGCCGGCCAGAGCCGGCTGGTCGCGGTAACCGACGGCACCACCGGAGTGTCGACGGGCAATGACGCCGAGGCGGTGGTCCTCAACCTCACCGCGGTGAGCGGGAGCAGCCTCACCTACCTCACCGTGTACCCGCCGACCCCCAGTGGGGCCGGACCACCGACCTGTGGCGCACCACCGGCCGCTTCGAACCTCAACGTATCCGCCAACACCAACCAGCCGAATCGGGTCGTCGCCGAGATCACCCCGTATGGCGGAACCGGCTATGTCTGCGTCTTCAACGATCTCGGCACCATCAATGTCGTCGTCGATGTCAACGGCTGGTTCGGCAACGGCTCGGACACCGGCGGGGCCCTCTTCTATGCCCTCGGCCCCTCGCGGATCTGCGACACCCGGTACACCCAGGGGACCCAATGCGCCGGGGAGACGCGCGGTCCCGGTCAGACGGTGGCGGTTCAGATCGACGGCACCTACCCGCTGCCGGCGACGGGCATCGTGGCCCTCGTCGCCAACGTCACGGCGGTGAGCGGGACCGCCGCCACCTTCCTCACGGTCTACCCGGATGTCGCTTCCACACCGGTGACCTCAGACCTCAACCCACCCGCGTTCACCAACATCGCCAACTGCGTGATCGTCGCGGTCCCCGCCGATGGCAGGATCGACGTCTACAACTCGCTCGGCACCATCGACTTCATCATCGACGCCGTCGGCTGGTTTCAATAGCCGGATCGGGGAGGTGCGGCCCGGACGTCCTCCTCACGAAACCCCCCGTTCAGCTCGGATGGCGAGGGCGAGTGGTGTGATGAGCGGGTAACGATGGCGTCGCCGGCCGGTGGCTACGCTAGATTGGCGATGTCGCGCCCGTATGGTGGGGGCGCTGTGACCGGATGGCGCGTGAACTTCCGCGGTCGCCCTCTTTTGGGCATCGTGGCCGGCGTTGCCCTGACTGCGGCCATGATGAGCGTCGCCCCACCGGTCGGGGCGGCCACCGTCCCATGGGGCACGGTGCTGGTCCCGGGTAGCAGCTGGGCGGGGTCCTCGGCCTCTCTCGGTGACCTCAACGTCTACAGCAACGGTACCGGGAACCAGGATCAGTGGGGACCCTACGGCTGGGACTACGAGTGCTTCGAGCTGGCGGCGCGATGGGCGGAGATCGCCTACGGCGATCCCTGGAACGGCTGGGACGCCTCTTACGCCTACCAGATGTACGCGACCGGCCCGTACCAGACCCCGCCCTTCCTCCAGCAGCCCAACGGGGGCACCGTCTTCCCGGCGTTCGGCGACCTCCTGGTCTTTGATCAAACCTCGTTCGACCCCTCCGGCCACGTCGCTGTCGTCTCGGGCGTCGGCAATGGTTACGTGAACATCGTCGAGCAGAACTGGGGTGACCCGGACCCCACCGGCTATGCCCAGCTCCCGATCGGCGGGGACGTCGGCAGCACCTGGGATCCCACCTACATGCCACCGCGCTGGGGACTCCCGATCCTCGGCTGGTTGCAGTCGTCAGTGGCTCCCGCTTCGGACCTGGGCCCGGTCGGGCCGGGATCTCAGCCGGCCCTCCCCAGCGAGACCGCGCCGTCCTCTCCCGTCGAACCCGGCTATCGGGTCACCCCGCCGACGCCCACCGCGGTGGCGACCCCTCTTCCGACTTCCACCCCATCGGCCGACCCGGCGATCGGCACCGTGGGTCCGAGCGCCTCCCCACCGACCACTCTTCCGGCGGGCGCCACCTCCGCGCCCCCACCCTGCGGCTGCACCTGGGGCGCTCAGTTCCTCCCCACCGGCGAGGTTGCACGTGGCCCGAATCCCGAGGTGGCCCAGCCCCCACCGTCTCCGTCCCTGCCTGTCGCCGGAGCGTCGTCGACCCCGGAGGTCCGCCCCGAGATCAGCTCCATGCCGCCGAAGGACGTTCCCCCGCCGCCCATCCTGTAGGCCGCGACCTTCCGCCCGGGTCCAGGTCCGGGTTCCCCGCCCTCTACCCGGGCGCCCAGCAGGGTGGCGGGTCCGTCTGCGAGTAGATGTCGGCCCCGTCGCAGGTCGTGTCGTCGGCGACCCATTCCGAGCCCCCGGGGCCGGCGACCATCGACACCACCATGGTCACCCGGCCGCCGGGGAAGGTGAAGGTCACGTCCAGGGTGCTGGGAGCGGCCGTCTCGGAGATGTCGACGCTGTCCCAATTGCGGCTGCAGCGGCACATCGGGCGGTATGGGCGGCCGGCCACGGCGTAGAGCGCGGCCAGCCGCTGCTCCATGCGAGAGCTCACCGGGCACGACGCGTAGTCGCCGGTCAGATCTCCGCAGGCGCTGCCGGAAGCAGGGAAGAGGACCAGCGCCGCCGCCTCCTGCGCTGCCGGTGTCGTCGCCGAGCTCGTGGCGCTCACGGACGGACTCGGGCTCGTCGTCATCGTCGCGGTGGCCGGGGATGCGGTTGTCGCCGGCGCTGCCGGAGTCGAGGTCGCGGAGGTCGGGCCGGACGGCACCTTCGCGGGGGCTTGGACCAGCACGAGCAGAAACGCTCCAAAAGCAGCGGCGATGAACAGGAGGAGCAGGGCCGTGAGGAGTCCGAGGTGGCCACGACCCGTCTGCCGGCTGTGCCTTTGGCGGTACCGCGGCAGATCGAGGGCGGTGAGCAGGTCTGGCCCAGGATGGAGGTCATTGTCCGGCTGGCGGAGCGGATCGGGGTCCGGGACAGTCATGCCGCGAGTCATGCGGCCCTAACGTACCCCAGCGACGGCATCAACGCCCGGCCCACTCCGTGATACGCCTCGTCCCGCCTCAGCCGGCAGTGCCCAGTCGCAGAGGACCCGTCCAGCTCGGTCCGCCGGAGCCCAGGACCCGCTGCTGACTCATCGACCACGGCAGGTTCTGGGCCAGGTAGATGCCCTGGTAGGTGCCGCCCCAAAAGACGTCCTCTATCCCCTCGGTGGCCACCGGCTGCGGATCGCTCTCCAGCGGCCCGTCGCCGACCAGGGCTGCGCCCTGCCATCCGTTGCCCCAGAGGTCGTGCCATAGGTTGCCGTCCGTGCCTCGCCAGAGCACGTCGATGGAGCTGTCGAGCGCCACCGGCTGCGGAGCACCACCCAGCATTGCCGTGGTCAGCTGCTGCGGCCCACTCCACCGGGAGGCCCAGGAGTCCGCCCAGAGCGTTCCGTCGGTCCCCTGCCAGAGGACGACGACACTGCCCAGCATGCCTGCGACAGGATGGGGGTCAGAGGCCAGATGCCCACCCAGGCTGACGGGGCCGTTCCACTGCCCGTTGAACCATTCGTGCCAGAGGCTGCCGTCGAGCCCGGTCCAGAACACGTCGATCGGCCCCGTTCCCGCCGCGACCACCGTGGTTGTGGAGTCCGGGGCGGCCACCGGCATGGGGTCCGACGCCAGGCCGCTGGACACGAGGGTCTGAGGCCCGCTCCACCCGCCCGCGGAGGACGTCCAGGCGCGCACCAGCGATCCGCCCGGACCTTGCCAGAAGACGTCCAGCTCACGGGTGCCCCATGCAACTGGTTGTGGATCTCCCTCTATGGGCCCCTGGGACAGCATCTGGGGCGCCTGCCAGCCGCCCTGGTCGATGGTTCCCCAGAGGTTCCCGTCCTCCCCGCGCCAGACGACCTCGACGCTGCCGTTCCACACCACCGGGTGAGGGTCTGATGCCAGCCCGACGATCCCGGTGTCGGTGGGTGCCCCCCAGCTACCGCCGTCATATGACTGCGCCCAGAGGTCCCCGTCAGCGCCTCGCCAGACCAGCTCTTGGGCGCCGCTGGCAAGGCCGACCGGATGGACGGTGACGCCGCGCTCGATCACGACCGCCGAGCTGAACCAGTACGCGAACCGCTGCTCGAACAGCGTCATCGAGTAGGTGTGGAACAGGCCGTCCCAGGGGTCGTCGAGGGTCACGGTCCCGGCGGCAAGGTCATACCCCACCAGCACTTGGGTGTGCTCTCCCTGCGCGTACCAGACCTGGCTGCCGCTCCAGGTCGTCCAGTAGCCGACGGTGGTCGGCTCCATGAGGTGCGGCGCCCAGACGATGACCGGGTCGCCCTGGGCGACTGCGTCGTACAGCTGTTGCGGCGACCATCCCTCGTGGCCTTCGGCGATGACGCCGGCCGCCCGAGCCGCTCTGACCACGGGTGGGTAGTAGACGCCGTAGCCCGTCCAGGTGATCTCTGATCCGTTGACGTTGCCCACGAACGACTGGTACGGGTCGCCCCACTCCACGGGGGCGCCGCTGCTTCCGAGCACCGCAGGTCGCAGGTCGGCGCCGAACTCGCTGAGCGCCCAGTTCTGGGTGATGTTGACGCCGATCGCAGCCAGGGCGATCTGCAGCGCCGCCGCCTCGCAGTCGAGGGGGTGCTGCTGCGTGATCCGCGGGGCGCTGATGGTGGCGCTGACCGCGGCTCCGGCCGTGGTCGGCTGGGCGAGCAGGCCAAGGATCGACCCGACCAGTGCCGCCGCGATCCCCGCCACCTGGGCGCGCCGCAGCAGGCACCCCCCAGGTCGCGCCGAGGACGTGATGTCGCAGGGGCTCACGGCGACACCAAGACTCGGACGCAGCCCGGGCCGCGAACGTGGAGCTGCCATTCCGTCATGGGCTTGTCACCGGAGGGTGAGGACCTGCGGCCGGCTGACCAGCCGGCGAGCTCGCTCGCCGATTCGGTGGGCACGCACCTGACCCTGCCCATACTCCCGGGCGGCCCCTGGCCCCGGTCAGGGCAGGCCCTCGCGTCCACGGCGTCCATCCTATCGGTGCGTTTGTGTTGATCGGTGCCTCGCCAGCCAGGCCGGAGGTGTCGGGAGGACTGTGTGTAACTGCAAACGCGAATACAAGCAAGCTCCTCGCTCGGTGGCTATACTGCCGCCACATCATGGTGTCTTCCCGTCGCTCGCGCCGCGTCCTCGTGGTGGGGTGGGGATTCCTCGGAGCCGCGCTGGGGAATCGCATCCGCGACGAGGGCCTGGAGGTGCGGGTTCTGACGCGGAGCGAGAGCACGCGCACCCATGCCGCCCGCCTCGAAGGCATGAGCGTGATGATCGGCGATGCCGGCGACCCTGGGCTCCTCGCCGAATCCATGGAAGGCGTGGACCACGTGCTGTGCGCCGCGGGAGGCCTTCTCCCCCTGGCCGCAGCGGCGCAACCGCTCGACGATGTCCACGCCGCGCTCACGCCACTCCTCACCATCCTGGAGCACCTCCGTCGGAGGCCGTGCGCAAGCCTCGCGTTCCTGTCGTCGGGGGGCACCGTGTACGGGAATCCGACGCGGGTCCCCGCCAGTGAGTGCGATCCGCTGCAGCCCATCTCCTCGTACGGGGTGTCACGGCTGGCATGTGAGCTGTATGCGGAGATGTACGCCCGCACCTGCGGGGTCCCGGTCCAGATCTTCCGCTTGGCGAACGTGTATGGGCCGGGGCAGAGCTCGGACCGCAGCCAGGGCGCCGTCGCCGTCTTCCTCCACCGGGTCGCCGCCGGCCTCCCCCTCCGCATCGTCGGGGACGGCTCAGCCATCCGCGACTACGTTCACGTGGCGGACGTGGCCGAGGCGGTCACCCGTATCATCGCCGGGAATCTCCCTGTCGGGACCGTTAACGTCGGCTCGGGTTGTGGCCACAGCGTCCTCTCGCTGGCCAGGAAGGTGGGGGAGATTATCGGTACTCAGCCCGTCCTGGACTTCCTTCCGGCGCGGCGCCATGACGTCGACTCCATCGTCCTCGACATCGCCAAGCTGACGTCGTTCATGGACTACAGACCGATTGACCTGCGCCAGGGGCTACAGCTCACCTGGCACCATGTGATGGCGGGCCAGCTCGCGGTCGACCGCGCCACCCCTCCCTACACGCCGGTCGTCCAGGTGGCCGCGGACGCCGATGGCCTTGAGTCGACCGCTGCAGCTTCGTAGCCTGGGGCGGAGGCTTCTCCGTCGGCGCTCCGACCGATCTCTTCGGGGCTGGTTTGACCAGCCGGGAGGCGATCTCCTCGTCCGGGTGACTCAGCTCTTTGTGGGTTGGGCGCTGGAAGGCGACCATCCCGTCGCCAAGGTCGAGCTCATCTTCAACCGGTTGACAACGGTCGAAGCCGAGCTCGGCATGCAGCGACCGGACGTCCCCCTGGCCCTGGGCTCGCCGGACGCCTCCCCGGCCTGCGGCTGGTCTGCGTGGGTGGACTTGGCCGAGTGGCCGGTCGGAGTCCTTCACGTCAATATGACGGCCTCGGGCGTCTCGGGAAGGAGGTTCGGGCTCGGCGAGAGGACCTTCCGGCTCGCGGGCACCGGTCTGGCAGGGAGCCTCGATATCCCAGCCGAGGCGGAGGCGTCATCGAACGATCTGCGCGGCTCGTTTGATCGGCCCGTGGGCGATAGTCTCCTTCGTGGGCCGCAGCTCTTTCTGGGCTGGGCGCTGGACGGTGATCGTTGTGCTTCGAAGGTTGAGCTGACCTTCAATGGCACGACCACGGTCGAGGCTGACCTCGGCATGCGGCGACCGGATGTTCCGGAGAAGCTCGGTGCGCCTCACGCCTCCCCGGCCTGCGGCTGGTCTGCGTGGGTGGACTTGGCCGAGTGGCCGGTCGGAGTCCTTCACGTCAATATGACGGCCTCGGGCGTCTCGGGAAGGAGGTTCGGGCTCGGCGAGAGGACCTTCCGGCTCGCGGGCACCGGCCTGGCAGGGAGCCTCGACATCCCAGCCGAGGGGGCAGACGTCACTAGGGAGCTCTTCGTCGCCGGCTGGGCGTCGACAGGACACACCGGCGTTGCCCGTGTCGAGATCAGCGTTGACGGCCAGACCGTCGGGCGGGCCCGGCTGCGCATCCCGCGTCCCGACGTCGCCAGCGTTCCCGCCTATGACTTCGGGCCGCTGACGGGATTCGAGTACCGGGGCGCGCTTCCGGACTCCCCATCCGATACCGCTGAGCTCACCGTGGTCGTGGTCGACGCCGAGGGTCGCCGGGAGCGGCTTGCGTCCCGGGCAGTTCGCCGGGTCCCTGTGAAGGTCACGGCCGAAGAGGCCGAGAGGGCGGGAGTCCTGCGCCGACACACCGAGCAGGTGGTGCTCGGGGCGAGAGGCCGGAGACCGCCGGGAGGCCTTCACCTCGTGGTTTTCACCCACAGCCTCGCCATCGGCGGTGGCCAGCTCTACCTCAACGAGCTTCTCTGTCGCCTTGCCCCGGGTCTCCCTCGCTGCACCGTGGTCTCGCCGACCGACGGGGAGCTGCGTGCGGAGCTCGAGGCGCGTGGCATCGAGGTGCTCGTCACCGGGCGCGCCCTGCCGGTGGACCTCGAGACCTACGAGGGACAGATCCGCGAGCTCTCGCTCTTCATCCTCGGCTCCGAGGTGACCATGGTCCTGCTGAACACCCTGGGAGCATGGCCCGCCGGCGACGCTGCGCAGCGCATGGGCGTGCCCACCATCTGGACGATCCACGAGAGCTTCGACATCGACCACTGGCTGTCCGCCAACTACGGAGGCGGCGACTGGCATCCGTACCTTCGGGAGCGACTGGTGGCAACGCTCGGCGCTGCCGACCGTCTCGTCTTCGAGGCCGAAGCCACCAGCAGGATGTTCGCCGCCTACGCCGACGCATACCGGCGCCGGGTGGTCACCTACGGGGTGGACACCGACGCCATCGCCGGTTACGTCAGAACCTTCGATCGCCTCGCGGCCCGGTCCGCCCGGAGTATTCCGCGCGATGCTGTCGTGCTGCTCTCCGTCGGAACGCTCGAGGAGCGGAAATCTCAGGCCTGCCTCGTCGAGGCCTTCATCGGGGTGGCCTCACTTCATCCCGAAGCCATGCTGCTCATCGTGGGTGACCGCCCCAACCTTTACTCCGGCATCGTCCACCAGCTCATCAAGGATGCCGGCCTGGAGGACCGGATCCGTCTCGCTCCCATCACCAATGACATTTGGCCCTGGTACGCTCTCAGCGATGTCCTCGTCTCGGCATCTGATATCGAATCACTCCCGCGCTCGCTCCTGGAAGCTATGGCTCTGGGAGTGCCGACGCTCTCGACTGACGTCTTCGGTGTGCCGGAGGTCATCGAGGATGGCCGGACCGGCTGGCTGTTCCCGGCGCGTGACATGGTCGAGCTGGCCAACGCTCTCAAGCGCGTTCTGGGACTTCCGCCAGCGGTTCGTCGAGCTGTCGGCCAAGCCGGTCGTGACGTCGCCATGAGGGACCACAGCTCCAGCGCCTACGTGGAGGTCTACCGGCAGATGATCGGGGAGCTCGCAGCGGCGTCACCAACCGAGAGCGCCGGCTGATGCGGTCCCGCCGTCCTCGACCATGAAGCCACCGCGTATCCTCGACCGCTGGCCCAGCCCGATGATCAGGACCATCTGGCCGCTCGATAGCGCCGCTCATCTGCGGGATAGCATGGCTCTCAAGATCGGACACCTGCCAGGCTACTGCTGCATCTGCGGCACCTTAACGCTGTTCCGCGTGGACCATCCGAATTTCCGAGAACACGTCGTCTGCGTGCGCTGCGGTAGCCGGAATCGACAGCGCCAGGTTGCGCTCGTGCTGCTCTCCTGTGTGGCGGGAGGAGCCGACAAGCTCAGCGCGCTGTCGAATATCAGGGACATACCGCGGCAGACGGTGATCTGGAATGCCGAGACGACGAGGGCTCTCCACCAGCGTCTGGGCGCTCACCTCGGCGCGAGCTACATCGCGAGTGAGTACGTCGACCCCGCGCTGAAGAGCGGGGAGCGAAAAGGTGGAGTGCTGCACGTGGACATGCAGCACACCCATTTCGAGAACGACTCCCTGGACTTCATCCTCTCCAGCGACGTGATGGAGCACGTCCCGCTGCCGCTGGAGGCACTCCGAGAGACATTCCGGATACTGAAGCCAGGGGGATGCCACATCTTCACGGCACCCTTCTATCAGCACCGGTTCACCAACGAGACGAGGGCCGCCCTCGATGGCCAGGGGAGGGCCACCCATCTACGCAAACCGTGGTACCACGATGACCCCATACGCCCGGAGGGGGCGCTCGTCTACACGATCTTCGCTCCCGAGCTGCTGTGCCAACTGGAAGAGATCGGGTTCGAGCCCCGGCTGTGCAGGCTGTACGCTCCGTTTCACGGAATACTGGGCGACAATGGAATCGTCATCCTGGCCCGCAAGGTGCTCGAGCCCAGTCATCGACAAGACTGGGTCTTCCCAGGGGAGTCGTGGCCGCTGAGCGGGGTGGGTGCCGAGGGGGCTGCCCCCCCGCCGCCGGTCGTGAGCGGGTGATGGCGAGCTCCGCCGTCGCGGCGCCCGGAGGGTCCCGTCGTTTCATCCGATAGAGGACGCCATCAGGTGGTGTGGTTAGCGCGGGAACTAGGGTGGGGTGAGCGGTAATGCGACTGCTGCGGTCGCAATCCCGGTCCAGTCTGTGCCCACTCCTCGGGTTCGTGGGCGCCACCGTCGGCGGGTACTTCGCGTATCTGACTGCGTTCGGCGTCGTGGAGCGCCGCATCGGGCGGGTCCGTGGCGACAATCTGAAACGCGAATCTTGTTGGATAGGCTATGAGGTCCTTGCGACTGACAGGGGGCGCTTGGCAAGGGTTGGACAGCCTGCTGCGGCACGGCCCATACGCGCGACCAATTGTCACCCAGCCGCAGTAGCCAGCTCCCATTGCCGATACAGAGGCACGTACGGTTGGAAGAAGAGAGCGTCGTTGGCAGGCGGGTACCACGCATAGAACAGGATCTCCTGTTGGGTGACACCGTCGGCCGAGAGCACCGCCCAGTCCAAGATACTGGCGACCCCGCTCCGCGTTTGTCCGTACACCTTTTCAATCGCCGGGTTCTCGAAGTACGCGGCGCTAAGCACGCGCCATGCCAGTCTGCTCGTGGGGGTCGCATCGACCTGTGCCCGAATCACCGACGGAATCGCGAGTAGGCGGGTCGGTACTCCCTCTGGCACTATGCCCAGTTCTTGAAGTCCTTTGACCTGAGCTGGGTTAGCAAAGACGCTTAAGTGGCGCTGCTGTAGGAACTCTGCCGCTGTTCTCCATTGGGCGTAAACGGCCGGAGAGCTAGCGGCTGGCGGCAGCAGGTACGCCGCTGCAATGTCCGCGGGCGCCGTACTCCAGTTCGCGAGGACGTCGGCGGAGGCAAGTCGCACCGACTTAGCGTCCTGTCCCTGGGCGATTCCAACCACGGTTCCCACGGCGATAGCAGCGACCGCAATCAGCGAGACAAGGACTTGGCCAGCGCGTACCAGCGGTTCTTTCCGGCGTGCGTCGCGCGCCCAGATCACGGCGTATCCGTACAGCCCGACGAGTAGCGGCCACGCGAACGTGTCATAGCGCGATCCGGTTCCAGACAACACCCCGCCAGCGCCAGCTATCCGTCCTGCTAAGAGTAAGTCGAAGACGATACTCACGCCGATCAGGCCAATGCAAAACGCCTTCGGCCCGCTAGGTCGGTGCTCGCGTAACCACGCGGCGACGACCACCGCGGCCCCGGCAAAAAGGACGCCCCCGATCACTTCAGCGATCGCGGTCCCGCTCATCCAGGTGACGCCGGAGGTAATGGTGGGAACCACGCTGCCTTGTGCGATAAGTACGCCTTCTACGACTTCTTGCCATTGCGTCAAAAGCTGGTGGAGTGGTACGGCACCCGCCAGCGCAAAGTCAAAGTCAACAAAGAAACAGCCCGTGACCACGAGCCCGATTGCCGTCCACCAGATCGCCCACTTCTTGGATTGGCCTCGCGCCAACAGCATGAGGAGGCCGATGGGCCAAACAGTAAGCCCCTGGAGAAGCGAATACGACGCCAGGATCCCCAATGCGCCGGCGCCGGCTATGCGGCGCCCCGTCGGCCGGGGCCGGCTGAGGAGCGCGAGAGTTCCTGCCACAAACAGAATATCCATGGCCCAGGCAATCTCGAATGCCGATAACGTGGTCTGCCATTGCGCCAAGGTTAGGACCAGGAAGGGAACGGGCAACCAAAGCAATGGGCTCCTACCTACTTCTGATCGTAGCGCCCATATAACAACTGCAAGGGTTGCGCACATACATAAGGCGGAAACCCAAAAGAATGCAAACGAATTGAAGTGGGTGGTGAACACCAGCACCCAGGCGGCGATGTTGGGAAAGAATACCCGATCTTCGTTGTGTTGAAGCCAAAGGGTGACCAGCGTGGTGGTGCCACGGCGAAGCGTTTGGGACCAGCTCCAGTCGTCCCAATAGACGACATTGACGCCGTATGCCGCGACGAAGCCCGCGTAGCCCACGATGCTCATTAGGATCGCGCCCACGAATCCGCCGCGGTGCCAGGAGGGAACACGGCTCACGCCTGTCGCAGGCGTGGTCGGCGAGGCGAGCGTCTCCGACGCCGCACGCACACGCGGTCCGAGCCGGTCGCTGTCAATCGGTACCGGCGAACTCGCCCAGCCCTCGTCTTGTGTGTGCGTCACCCCCACGATAGGGGCGATTCTACTCCCATCGCGTTCCTGGCTCTCCGTCAGGTCCTTGGCTTGTGGCTTCGATCGTTGGAGAGGTACTCGATCCCAGCCATCGGCGAGACTGGGTCTTCTCGGAGGATCCGTGGCCGCCGGGCGGGACGGAGATGAAGGATCACGAGGATAGCGATCAAGGGCCATCCGCCGTGTAACTGGTGACCACGAAGTCGCCGTTTCTTCCCACACCCACGTCTATTGTCGTGAGAGTACCCGCCGGGCAGAGCGCTCGGTCGCCGACGAGCGCAGCGGACGAGGCGTTGACCGGTTGGACGAGGAAGGCGTCGCCGTTGGCTATCCACGCATTGAACTCGTACTCATCCGTGCTCGCCAGGTTTTCCACCACGCAGATCGGCGTGCCAGCTGGCGATATGCTTGCCACTGAGTCGCGCAGTTGAACCAAACCCCGCTCCGTGCCGTACGGAGTGGCGTCAAAGTAGCTGCGGATCGCCCCACCTGAGTAGAAGAGTATGGCAAGTACCAGGGTGGCGGCGAGCACGAGGACATACGAGTGCCTACGCACCAGAGTGAACTTGTGCTGGCTGAAGACCGTCGTCCAGCCGGCGATGCACCCACTCAGGACGAGCAGGAAAGGCATGAACGTGTAATTGGTAAAGAGCTGCTGTCGTTCGGTTAGGATGATCCCGGTCATCAGAGCGGCAGATAGGCAGCAGGCGATGGCGAAGAACCGCCGGTAGCGCACCGCCCAGATAGCCGCAACTCCGGTGGCCACGAAGATCACTAGATAGACAGCCTTGATTGATCTGGTGGGTGCCATCTGGGCGACGTAGAAGCTCCAGTCCTTGGCGAGGTAACCGAGACTGCTCCCGGTGTACGCTGACACGGCGCTCTTCTCCGGATATGCGATCACGAGGAAGTAGAGCAGGGGGAGCAGCACGGTCCAGCTCAGGAGTGACTCAAGGCGTCGCCTCTTCCCGAGCTGTCGCAGGGGGAATGTCTGCTCCCATGCACAGCAGGCGCACAGGGGGAGTATCCCGATGTACAGCGGGTCACTCGCGACGACGAGGGTGAATGAAAGTGCGCATAAGAGAGACCACAAGAGCAAGTTGTTCGGCTGCCGGGATCTGAGACTCCGCTCATGTGCCACGAGAGCGAGCCCAAGGGCGAGCATTGCCGTGGAGTGCGTTATGTTGGCTGACCAGAGCGCAATTAGCATCCAGCTCGCAGCAGCTAGAGCCAACGCAGCGAGCCACCAGTTGTGAATCCCGTCCCAGAGGCGCGCGGAACCGGCGTGCAGCCAGAGGAAGAGTCCGAGGGCGAACACTGAAGTGTCGAGGAGGAGATAGGGAATGGCCGAACCGGTGCCAAAAGCGACGTAGCCGATTGTCCAGAATGCGTTAATTGGGATCTGGCCTTGATCGTATTTCAGTGTCAGGAAGTGAGACAGGTTGCTGTACGTAACCAGCTGGTAGAAATCATCCGCAAGGAAGCCGCTCTTCAGTAGTGCGCCAAACCAGCAGCAGAACGTTAGAAACAGTACGACCAAGGGAATAGCGACGGAGAGACGTCGCGACCACCAGAAGGGGAAGCCATCAGTCGAACCCATCCCCGCCGACCCTGCTGAGGTCTCCTGGACGGGGGGCGGCTCCGGCGCTATATCCGGGTCCTGCGGTGGCGCAGGGTTCAGCTCAGAGTCACGAAGAGACACGCAGATACACCTGCTCGTAGGCGCCGACCATCGCTTGGAAGTCGAACTTCCCAGCCGCGGCCAGAGCTCGGGTGCGAAGAGCGGCCCGATCGGCGGCGTTGAGCGCCACGAAGTCGGTAAGGTGCCCGGCCACCCGCTCCTCCAGTCGCACCTCATCCGTCTCATCCACAATGTGGCCGGGCGTCCCCAATTCACAGGCCATCATCTGGGGGATCTCACCCGCGGCTGACGAGATCACGGGCACCCCCATCGTGAGGAAATCGATGAGCACGAGGGGATAGCTCTCACCCGAGAACGTGCTCGGTAACAACCCGATGTCGGCGGTGGCGATCCAGGACCGGATGTCGCCCTGGATGCCGAGCAGGTGCAGCCACGCGGGCGCTTCGGTCTCGCGCATGTCATCGTAGACCGGCCCGTTCCCAATCAACGCGAGATGGATATCGCGCCCCGACGCCACCCGTGCATCCTCGACGGCCTCGACGGCAAGCTGCCATCCCTTGCCAGGAATGGCCCGCGAGATCAGCATGGCGACGACCGCGTCCTTCGCGCCACTCCCGAGGTCACTCCGATCTCGGCCGACCGTGGGCGCCATCGGGAGCGCATTCACGATCCGGGCGAATCGACATCGCGCCAGAAACTGTTTGGGGAAGGAGGTGAGATTCTTGGTGGCGGTGTATACGAACTGATCCACCGCCTGCACCTGGTTCAGGTGATATAGGAGGGGCTCCAGTGCGAGCGTCTCGTAGCCGCCGTGAAGGGTGACCACATGCTGGGGCCGCTGATCTGAGGGGAGATTGCTCAGACATCTGGACACCAGCAGGTCGGTGGTGGTGTGACACGAGTGCACGACCTCAATCCCGAGCCGGCGGCACAGTGGTCCGAGGTCGCTCTCGTCATAGAGCCGATAAAGAGGCACGTTGCGCGCGAGAAGCTCTCTCATCCCAGCTTCCGGCGCCTCGAATCCGCAATCCAGGAACGCCACGGGCCATCCTCGTCTGCGCAGCTCGTTGGCGAGGAAGATGGGAAACGTTTCACCCCCGCCGGCGATCAGCCCGTAGGTGACGACCAGGACGGCCGGGCGATGCTCGGTGACAGGCTGCATGCTACGACCGACCTGCGAAGCGGGTGGGAGACCCCGTGCGGAATCTCGGCGGAACGGCGCTGAGGCCATAGATTCGCGTGGCGGCGGTTCTCACCTGCTCGATCTCCACGGCGAGCCTCGATGTCTTGCCGACCTGACTGGTCAGAGTGGCCTCGTTGGAGCGGTGGTAATCGGTCGTTTCGGGTGAGAACGCAACCAGACCGCCCTTGATCAGCTCGAGGTAGAACAGCCAGTCGCCGGCTAGCTGCATGGCCTGCCAGTCCTCGTCGTCGAGAAACCGCATCTCGCCGGGGTGGCGGAGCAACGCGCCGCTCACATTCGGGACGAGATTTCTATCGTAGAACCCCGCAAGAACAAGGTCTTTCGCTGAACGGACCCATTCAACATCGAACCTCAGGCCGACCAGGTCGTGCAGATACTCTTCGAGGGTGAAGACCACTTTGTCGGTGGTTTCCCGGAAGAAGAGGGTCTTTGCGAAGGCCAGCATGATCGCAGGGTTGGCCATCAGGGGAACCAGGGTGTCGAGGAAACCGAGATCGCAGAGGTCGTCCGATTCGGCGATCCAGACGACCTCGCCTCTGGCCAATGCGAGACCCTTACGCCATTGCCGAAACGCCGAGCCGGAGTTCTCGAGGTTGGCAACCACAGTCGTGCGTTCCGGGTATCGTTCGGCGAACTTCTTGAGTATCTCGAGTGAGCGATCCGTGGATGCGTCGTCGAGCAGGAGGACCTCGACCGGTCCCGAATACGTCTGCGAGTAGATCGAGGTGAGACGATCCTCTAGAAACTCGGCGTGGTTGTACGCCGGAACGATGATCGAGACCAGCGGGAGATAGTCGCGTGCCTGAGCGGGCACGGCGAACTCAGGGAGCTGCTCGTCGTCCGTCGGCGCCCGGGGAGCTCGTGGCAGCCTGCCCTCAGATCGGCCGAACTGCAGATAGTGCTCGAGGGGGTCGCACCCCGCCGCGGCGACATCCGGGTAGGCCTTCAAGTAGAAGGCAGGGTCGAACCCGGGCACTTGCTCGGTCGAGGGCGCTGAGGGCGCTGAGGGCGCTGAGGGGGTGGCTCGCGGCGGTCTTTGACGTCCCACTCGCGGGAAGACAAGTGCGAGCGAGCGCTTGCCGACGCGGGCGATCTTTCGGAGGCTCAGGGGCCCTTGCTTCACAGCGTCCCGTAGGCTGATCAGGCGAGACGAACGCAGGGCTCGGAGCTCTTCAGCCACTGGCCTCAGTTGAACGAGCTCCTCCTCTTGCGAGGCGACCGTCTCGCCTTGCGCCGCGATCGTGGCGCCCCGTTGGGCGACCGTCGCCGTGAGTTGATCGAGCTGGTGTCGTTGGGCCGCGATCTCCTCGGCAAGGCCGGCCAGCTTGCCCTGAGCCCTCCTTGCCGCGGCGCGCGACCTGGCAACGATGGCCCGGAGTTCGTCAGCCTGAGTTCGCGCCGCTGCTTCAGCCTGCTGAGCGCCGGCTTCAGCCTGCTGAGCGCCGGCTTCAGCCTGCTGAGCGCTGACCGTAGCGGCCCGCCAAGCATTCACGGTATCGGCTTCATCGATGGGTTGCTCGAACAGTCCGACCGCGACCTCGGGCAGATCGGTGTCGGAGGCGAGAGCGATCCAGTAGAGCGGGCGGTTGTTTCCGGAGAAGATCTCTCCGGATCGCGCGTCCTTCCAATAGCACCTGGCGGGCTGGGCGCCCTCGTCCGAGAACATGGTGGAGCCGTAGGCGATGCGCTGGCCGAAGAAAGCCGCCTTGCGAAAGTGGGAGCGAATCAGGGACTTGAACTCGTCCTCGAGCAGCTCCTTGACGTGAAAGGGGTTCGAGGTGCCGGGCTCGATGGAGTAGTGGAGTCTGTCCGGGGTAGACATCATCAGGCAGCCGCCAGGGCGGAGAACGCGTTTGATCTCGCGCATCATGGCCTCGTGTTGGTCGTGATGCTCAATGGTCTCGAAGCTGACGACGACGTCCACACTGTGGTCCGTCACGGGCATCTTGCTGCAATCCCCGACGAGAAACGTGAGGTTGTCGCGAGCGTACCTTTCACGCGCGTGCGCGATCACCTCTTCCGAGATGTCGACGCCGGTGACAGTGGTCGCGCTGGCGGCCAGGAGGAGAGATCCGTAGCCCTCTCCGCACGCGATGTCGAGGACCGACTTGCCGGCGACGATCTGGGTTGCCTGGAGATAGCGGTGGACGTGCTCAAGTTCGAGGTTGCCGTGCTGTTCGGGCACGTAGAACTCGCCAGTGAACTCCATACGGGCGTACCCTTCTCGCTCGCGGCGTGCAATGCAATCGGTGCGGCAGAGGAGCTGAGCCGAAACTCGGGACGAGATCATAACAGGCCGTCGGACCGGGTCTGGCGGGCAGTCGCAGGGCTGTCGACTCGGGCCGGGCCGTTCCGACCCACCCCGCCTGGGACCTGGTGGACCCGTGCCAGCTTTGACGCTTCTGCTATCGTCGGCGGCCTGATGGGACCCGGGGGCCATTTCACCGTCGTCACCCTCCCCGCCTACAAGGCGGAGGACACCCTGGAGCGGACGATCGGCGCCCTGCCGGCGGGGAGCGCCGACCACCTCCTGCTGGTCGACGACGCCTCCCCGGACGGCACGGTGGACCTCGCCCGGCGGCTGGGGATCGACGTCCGGGTCCATGACCGCAACCGGGGCTACGGCGGCAACCAGAAGACCTGCTACCGCGAGGCGCTCGACCTCGGCGCCACGGTGATCGTCCTGCTCCACCCCGACTACCAGTACGACCCCTCCGCGGTGCCGGCCCTGGTCGCCCCCATCGTGGCCGGGGTCGCCGACTTCACCTTCGGCTCCCGCTTCGCCTGCACCGGGAACCCCAGGGCCGGGGGCATGCCCATCTACCGCTTCTGGGGGAACCGCTTCAGCACCGTCGTCGAAAACGTGCTGCTCGGCACTCACTTCACCGAGATGCACTCGGGCATGAAGGCGTACAGCCGGCACTTCCTGGAGTCGGTCCCCTTCGAGACATATTCCGACGATTTCGTCTTCGACACCGAGATCCTGGTGGCCGCGGTGGTGGGGGGCTTCCGGATCCAGGAGGTTGCCATCCCCACCCGTTACACGAGAGAGTCGTCCTCGATCAACGTGCGCCGGTCTCTGGAGTACATCCAGCGCAGCGCCGCGATCTGCTGGCGGGCGTCGGGGACCCGGCGCCGTCAGCGCCGGCGGGAGATCTCGGCCCGGCCGGACTGATCCTGGCCGCCGCCCGGAGGCGAGCCGGCCCAGCTCATCGGGCTCGCGGGTGCGGGGGTGCCTCATGGTAATTTCCGGTCATGCGCCCCACACGCTGGACCCTCAGGAAGGTCCCGGAGATCACCGCCTACTTCTGGATCCTCAAGGTCCTCACCACCGCCATGGGCGAGGCGACCTCCGACTTCTTCGTGCATGAGATCGACCCCTACGTCGCCGTCGGCTTTGGCGCCGTCGCCTTCGCCGCCGCCATGGTCCTGCAGCTGTCCGTCCGCCGCTACATCGCCTGGGTGTACTGGCTGGCGGTGGCGATGGTGGCCGTCTTCGGCACCATGGTCGCCGACGCCCTGCACATCCAGCTGGGTGTGCCCTACGCGGTGTCCACAGCGGGCTTCGCCATCGCCCTGACCGCGATCTTCATCGCTTGGTACGCGACGGAGCGGACGCTCTCCATCCATCACATCACCACGATGCGGCGCGAGCTCTTCTACTGGGCGACGGTGTGCGCCACCTTTGCCCTCGGCACCGCCGCCGGAGATTTCACCGCCTACACCCTCCACCTCGGTTTCCTCGCCTCGGGGATCATGTTTGCGGTGGTGATCGCCCTTCCCGCCCTCGCCCACCGCTTCGCCGACCTCAACGCGGTGGGGGCCTTCTGGTTCGCCTACATCATCACCCGCCCCCTCGGCGCCTCGTTCGCCGACTGGATGGGGGTGCCCCACGCCCTCGGAGGCCTCAACTGGGGGCGGGGAACGGTCAGCGTGGGCCTGACGATCGTGATCGCCGGATTCGTCGCCTACGTCTCCGCCAGCCGGGTCGACGTCGCGGAGCGGTCGGAGCCCAAACCCCTCGCCGAACCGGCCTGAACCGGCCGTCCGCCTAGAGGAAGCCGACCAGCTCCTCGACCAGCGCCAGCAGCTGAGCCTCCTCCACCGGCTTGGTGACGACGGCGGCGGCTCCGAGCTGAAGAGCGCGGTCGCGCGAGGCGGTGTCGCCGGGATCAGCCAGCACCACTACGCCCGCCGGCGGGCAGAGTTCGGTGAACCGGATCGCCTGGAGGTACTCCAAGCCGTCGGTGTCGAGGTTGACGTCGAGGAGGAGCACCTGTGGGCTGAAGGCGGGCAGCTCGGTGCGCAGTTCGCGGACGGCTCTGACCCAACGCACCTCGTGTCCCCCGCCGCGGAGGGCCAGGATCAGTGGCCGGGCCACCGTCACCTCGTCCTCGGCCAGCATGATGCGTGCGCCCGCCATGCGGTGGATCGTAGCCGCCCGGACCGGCCTGATGCCGCTCATGGGCCGCAGCGGCTATGCTGACGGCGGAATGGGCTGGGTGCGGCCGATCCTCCCCGTCGTGAGACGCCGCCGTGGCGGCGATGAGCGCGCTCCCCACCCCGCCGTGGAGCGTACGGCCGACTCGGCCGCAGCCAGACCCGCCAGCCGGGTCCTCGTCGACTCCGCCACCCGTACCTTCTGGTCCCGCGGGGGTGATGAGCCCGTGACCCTCGTCGAGTCCGACACACCGGTCGCGGCTCGTCCCCTCCGCGATCGGGTCCGGGCGATGGTAGCTGCCCACGACGGGGGGTCCCGCCGGGGTGGCGTCCGACCCTCGGGCAACCCGGCCTTCAGCGAGGCGCTCTTTGTGGAGCTGATCCGCGGCGGCCAGCACGCCCGAGCATTCGCGCTTCTCGCCCCCGACTGCCAGCTCCGCTGGGGGAGTGCTGAGCGCTTCGCCGCCGCGCACCGCGAGGGGTCGTTCCAACAGCTGGAGGGCGTCAATGTCGTCGCCGTTCGGCATCTGGACGAGTGGACGGACCCTCACCACGGTGATGTTCATCGCCAGGTAGCCGAGCTGGACGTCGAATACAGCTTTGGCATTGGCCACCGCCTGGTGAAGCTGGCGCGCACCGTGCACCTGGTGGCCGTCGAAGGCCGCTGGCGGTCGCTCTCCTACCCGGTGGAGGCCGCCGCAGCCTCCTGACGGTCGGGTGGGCCGCCAACTCCCCGGAATATGCACCCGAGCCTCTCGACCGTGCCGGCATGGACGCCGGGGGCCGGATCGTCACCTCGCCCGCACGGTCCGGAAAGGCCGGGCTCACTAGAATGCTCGGATGATCTCCGCCGCGGTGCTCCGCAGTCGCCCGGGCCCACTTGCGGCCACCCGCGCCGAGCTGTTCGACATCGAGATGCGGGCTCGGTTCCGGCGGGAGCGCCTCTTCCGGTCACGGCTGCGCCTTCGTGAATCCGACACCCTCCTCGATCTGGTGGAGGAGTGCCGCATCCGCGGCATCCGGCCCCTCCCCCCCGCGCTCTGGAGCGCCGTGGTGCGGCTGGTGGGCGCCGTGGAGCCCCAGCTCCGGGACGAGCTGGGGATCGACCGCAGTGCCGACCACGTGAGCGATGTCCTCTTCGCTGCCCAGGAGATCCTTCAGGAGGAGGCGCGACAGGAGCGGCGGCCCCAGCTCGCTCCGATCATCCCCCTCTTCCCCGCCTTCTGAAGGGCGGGAGACCGGTCGTCGACCGCATGCCCTGGGAAATCACGGTCGCGGGCACCGTCCACCTCGACGACATCACGACCCCCCACGGGCGGCGACCCCGGCAGATCGGCGGCTCGGCCCTCTATTTCGCCCTCGCCGCGGCCCCCCACTCCCGCGTCCACCTCAACGCCATCGTGGGTGGCGACGCCCAGGCCGAGCTGCGCCAGGCGCTGAACGGTCTCCCCGTCGACCTGGCTGGGCTCGTCGTGAGCGGCGGTCCCACCTTCCGCTGGCACGCGGTCCATGACTTCCAGCGCTGGGTCGCGGAGACCGTGGCCGAGGAGCCCGGATGTGAGCCGGAATGGCGCCCTCGCCTCAGTCCCGAGGCCGCATGCGCCGAGGTGCTCTTCCTGGGCAGCATGCGGCCGTCGTTGCAGCGGGAGATCCTCGCCCAGTCGTCAGCCCGGTTGATCGGGGTGGACAGCATGGCCTGCTTCACGGGCCCAGAGCGATACGCCGTCCTCGACGTTGTGAGCGGCTGCGACGTCCTCTTCCTCAACCGGTTTGAGCTGAGCAGCCTGGTCCCCGAGGCCCCCGACTGGAGGGCCGCCGCCGCGAGCCTTCGGGGCCGGGGTCGGCTGCGCGCCCTGGTGGTCAAGGGGGGGCCAGAGGGAGCGGCCCTGGTGGCCGCCGCCACCACCCTCGAGCTACCGGCCGCCTCGGTCGACATGGTCCTGGACCCCACCGGGGCCGGGGACGCCGTGGCCGGAGGTTTCCTCGGTCTCTGCGCCGCGGCGGGGCGGGACGACGACGGCTTCTTCCCCGCGGCGCTCGAGGAGGGGCTGAGCTGCGCCGCCGCCGCGATCGGTACCTTCGGGAGCGAGGGCTTGCGTCGGCTGGCGGGGGAGGCTTCCTGAGCACGTTGCCGCCGTCATCGGAACGAAAGCTGGGAGGGGGTAGAGTGCGGGCATGTTCACTCGATACGGCAACGACCTCGGGTTCCCCCTCTGGGGGGCGATCATCGGATTCATCCTCCTTGCCCTCCTGATCGGATCGATCATCTGGCTGGTCCTCGCGATCTCCCGTCCCGGACGGCACGTAGGGATGAACGGGTACGCCGGCGGGGGTTATGGGCCGCGCTTCCGTCACCCGGCCCTCGACGAACTGGACATCGCCTACGCCCGTGGGCAGCTCACCCGGGATGAGTACTTCCGTCGGCGCGCCGACCTCACCGGTTGGGGACCTCCCGGTGGCCCGCCCGGCTCCGTCGGCGGCTCAGGACCGGGCCCGCAGCAGGCCCAGGGTGGGGATCCCGGAGCGCCGACCTCTCCGTAGCGTCGAGGCCTCGTATCCTCTCCGGAGCCGGGATCAGCGCGACACCACCGCCATGATGTCGACGTGGTCGCCGCCTTGCCGGCGGTAGTGAGCCAGCACCGCGTCGGCGGATACCGTTGCTGATCTCTCGCTGTCGAGGACACGGAAGCGGTAGCCGAGCGCTGCGAGGCTTGCCAGGAGGTCCTCACCACTGACGCCCGAGACGGCCTGGAGGCCTGGGGGTGAGAATTCGAACAGCAGAGCGGGGGCGTGCCGGCGCAGCGTCTGGGTGGCCCCGGCGATGACCCGTCCCTCCGCGCCCTCGACGTCAATCTTGACCACGTCCACGCGCGGCTCCCCTTCGAGGATGTCGTCGAGTCTTCGGGCCTGAACCAGCTCCCTGGTTCCCACGCTCTCCGGGGTCCCATCGAAGGCCGAGATCGCACCGTTGCCACCGCCCAAGTGGTGGTAGAGCAGGACAGCCGCCGTGTCGCTGACCGCACACGGCAGGATGCGGACGTTGTCCAGATTGTTCACCACCGTGTTCAGCAGCAGGGCCGAGTGGTTCTGCGGTCCCGGCTCGCAGGCGATGACCCGTCCCTTGGGGCCCACCGCGCGTGCCGCCAGGATCGTGAAGTAGCCGACGGAAGCACCGACGTCGACAAAGACCGATCCAGGCTTGAGCAGCCGCAGGAGCTCCTGCGACACGTGTGGCTCATACGTTCCCTGCCTGCTCATCTCGGCCCCCACGGCGTCGTCACTCCGGACGTAGAGCTTCATCCCGTCGGAGAGTTCCACCAGCGCCAGCTCGTGTTTGGCAATGTCATCCACACTTTGCCTTCGCGCGCTGAACTCGGGACTGCTGATGAAGTACCCGGCCAGCTCGGCGACGGTGACCCGACGATTCCTGACCAAGAACGCGTAACCGCGGTAGCCGCGCTCGTCTGGTTTCCGCCCGAGGAGAAGCCGGTAGCAGGCCAGCACGTCGCTGACCCGGGCCCGTGCATCGAATTCCCGCCGGCTGACACGCTGACTTTCGAGCCCGCGGGCGGCGTTGCGGGCACGGCGGAGAAGGGCTCTACCCTGGGAGGGCACCACCCGGTGGACAGCGTCCCGAAGCCGGCTCCCGTCCATCGGTGGAGAGGATAGGGGTTGGCCCCAACCGCGGGTTCAGGTCGGACCCGCCCCAGAGTCCGGCAGGGTCACCCGTCCACCGCCGGGACGCCGTACCAGACGGTGACCCCGCCGGTGATGGTGCCCGGCTCGCCCAGCAGCTCGGTCATCAGCCGATCCACCTGGGCCGCTCCCGGCGAGGGGCCGACGATCACCGTGGTGACGCCGTGAGCTCGCAGGTCGCTCAGGTACGTCGCCCGGGTCGACGCTGAGAGGGCCGTGGGCGCCGGTGTGTCGAGGTCTCCGAGCGCGTTGAGCTCGAGCCCCAGCGGGTCCACGTCGGGGCCGATCAGGTGGCCGTCCGGTCCGGGGGTGTAGACGATCCCGAGCTGGGTCTTGAAGGCCAGATCCGACATCGCCTCCCAGAGCTCGGGGGGATAGTCGACGAACTCGTTGCCGTACGGGGTCATCAGGACCGAGCCGGTGGCCGGGAGCCGCTGCGCGGACCCGTCGGTGAAGAAGGCCGGGATGTCGAGCCGGCTCGACTGGATGGGTAGCGTCGGGATGAGCGGGATCAGCGCCACGGCGACGACGGCCAGCCCCCCGATCCGCCGCCGTCCCGACGCCTCAAGCACCCGGTCGAGAAAGACGGCCACGATCACCGCCAGGGCCACGTAGCCGGCGACCATCAGGCGGACGGGCAGGAGGCTCCCGATCACGGGCAGGTGCGCCGGGATCAGCCACGGGAGCGGGATCCGGGTGGCCGCGCCGTGGATGGTCAGGCGGCCGCCCAGCGCGAGCACCATGGCGCAGGCGAGGGTCACCGCCGAGGCCAGCACGGCGGGGTGGCGGCGCATCCGGATCGTGACGGCGACCGCCAGGACGAGGAGCGGCAGGCCGATGTAGACGCTCGAGTCGAAGACGCTGGCGGGCCCGCCGATCAGCGTGAGCTTCGTGGGGATGAGGAAGGACTCCGGACGGGCCACGTACCCGTACCCCTGGAGGGCGCCGGAGACGCGCTGGGGTCCGAGCAGGAGGTAGGCGAGCGGGTATCCGGCCAGCACCACGAAGACCGCCAGTGCGGCGGCAGCCGCCCGGAGGGCGTACTGGAGCCGTTCCCGGATTCGATCCCGGAAGATGACGGCCACGGTGATGAGTGCCGGCACCGCCATCACCGCCGAGATGGCCAGCACCTCGCTCCCGGTCAGCAGCTGGGCGGCGGTCGCAAACCCGAGGAGGCCTCCGATCAGCCAGGCTCGGCGCCGCTGGCGCACCAGGATCTCGTCCAGGAAGAGGACGAGCAGGGGAGGGAAGACCGCCACGAAGAGCTGGGCGTGCGCGGTGATCTGGCTGGCCATGAACGGGCTGAACTCGTAGAGCAGGCCACCGACGGCGGCCGAGACCCAGCGCCGCGAGTACCGGCGCACCGCCAGGTAGGCGCACCAGCCCGAGAGCCACATGCTGAGGAGAGCCAGGACGTTGTAGGAGACGATCGGGCCCCAGAGGACGGTGACCGGGGACAGCACCAGCGATGGGAAGAGGATCGACGAGTTCCACATCAGGTTGACGCCCGTCGGGTAGTGGAGGTAGTAGGTCACCAGCGGGTTGAGGTGATGGCTGAGGGCGAAGGGCATCCATTGCAGGGCCCAGATGGAGAACGAGGGGTCTCCGGTCGTTCCCACGATGGTGTCGTGGCCGGCGAAGAGCCCCGGCCACATCGCCGCCAGCGCCAGCGCGAGGTACAGGGCCGGCGCCGGCATCGCCAGCGCCAGGCGGAGCCCCCGGCCGCCCCCGGCAGCCAGCTCCGCTGACCGCGCGGCTCTCGTCGCGGGCTGGTGGCTCATGGCCCGGTCAGCGTGAGCGCAGGGGCCGCCAAACCCGGTACCGTGCCAGCGCCCGGACCGCCCGAACCCCGTCCATGGCGGTGAGCTTCTTGCCCTCGGCACGGGAGCGGGCGGCGTTGGTTGGGACCTCGTAGATCCGGTGACCGGAACGGAGCAGCTTGGCGGTGACCTCGGGCTCCAGCTCGAACCCGCGAGCCTTCAGGTCGAGGGAGAGGGCCACCTCCCGGGGCAGCAACTTGTAGCCGGTCCATAGGCGCGGGCAGCCTACCCCAACACTGCGGCGTGCCCAGATTGCCCTGGCGATGGTCGCGGTTCGGACTCGCTCCCCCGCCACCAGGTGATGGTCCGGGCCAGGCCCTCCTCCAGCGGGACGCGAGGCTCCCAGGCGAGAAGCTCGCGGGCCACCGTGATGTCCGGCCGCCGGCGTCGGGGGTCGTCGACCGGCAGCGGTTCGAAGACGATCTCGCTCGCACTCCCGCAGAGCTGGCGGACCATCCGGGCCAGCTCGAGCATGGTGATCTCGCTGGGATTCCCGATGTTGACCGGCAGCGGGCGATCGCTCGCGAGCAGCCGATCGATGC
>ODAK010000260.1_pt1 | contig 60324 bp, 52 predicted proteins | sample 1539591 | NCBI WGS metagenome assembly ODAK01 (sample SAMEA3539303, study PRJEB22396) | soil metagenome | biome: tundra; feature: field; material: soil | place: USA | collected 2010-05 | depth 0.15 m | reverse complement strand
TCGCGCAGATTGCGGAGCCACTCCTCGGTATTCGTGCCCACGAGCTTCACGCACCAGGCCAGCGCATCGGAACGGCTGCGGGCGACCCCGCTGTCGACCAACGTGTCGAGAACCAGGCGCTCGGGTTGGCGGAGGCGGGTCATGACCGGCACCGAGAGGCTGGTGAAGACCTGGGTGGTGTCGCCGGCCTCGGCCCCCCAGGCGACGTTCCGCTGGAAGAGGTGCTGCGCTTCGCGGGCGATGGCCATGCGCTCGTCGCGGGTCTCCTCCCGGAACCGGGTGATGCGACCGGCTTCCGCAGCGGACCTTGACGGGGCGTCGTCCCCCTCGGGGAGTGCGGGGGCCGCCACTCGCCCGACCACCAGGATCTCGTCGCGGTCGACCGTGACGGTCGGCGGCGCCTCGAACCAACCGTCGGGGAGCCGGCCGGCGAGCCAGCCGGTGAGCCCGTCGACCGAAGGCTGCTCGCCGTCGCCGGGCCCTCCGCCTCGACGCCCGGTACGGGCCCGCCCGCCGGACAACGCGTCGTCGAGGCCAGACGGCCGGGACCAGGCACTCTCTCGGGGATACCTCATGATGTCTGCCTCCTTGATGATTACAACATTACAGTGCAATAGAGCTGAATATACACGGTGTCGGCAGAGGTCGTGCGCGACCCGGTTCCCGGCTGTTCCGCGTCGTGCATGCGGGAGCGCGACCACTGCCCGGCGTCGGGCGTCGGGCGTCGACAGGTCGGCTGGCTAGGGTCGTGCCGTGCCACTGCTCGTCGCCGCACCGGACAAGTTCCGTGGCACCGCCACCGCCCACGAGGTCGCCGAGGCCATCGACCGGGCGGCGTCCCCGCTGGGCTGGACGGCGGTCGCCGTGCCGCTCTCCGACGGAGGGGAGGGACTGCTCGAGGCATTCGACGCCCCAGGATCCAGGCTCGAGACCACTTCGGTGACCGGACCGGACGGTGCGGCGGTAGGTGCCTCGTGGAGGGTCCTCGGCGACACGGCCGTCATCGAGATGGCACGCGCCTCGGGTCTCGTCCTGGCCGGCGGGGCCAGGGGCAACGATCCGCTGCGTGCCACCTCGCGGGGCACGGGCGAGCTGATGGTGGCGGCCTCGGACGCCGTTGGGGTCGGCGGCACCGTGGTGGTGGGCCTCGGTGGGTCGGCCACCACCGATGGAGGCCTGGGCGCGCTCCGCGCCGTCGAGGAGGCCGGCGGGCTGCACGGTGTCACCCTGGTCGGCGCCTGCGACGTGCGTGTCGGGTTCGTGGAGGCGGCCACGTTGTTCGCCCGGCAAAAGGGAGCGAGCGCCGAGCAGGTCTCCGAGCTGGAGGATCGGCTGCGGTCGTTGGCCGACCGCTACCGCCGGGAGTTCGGGATCGACGTGGTCGCCGCCCCCGGTGCCGGGGCCGCGGGCGGACTGGGCGGTGCACTCCTCGCTCTGGGCGGCACCCTGCGGTCGGGCTACGAACTGGTGGCCGAGTTCCACGGGCTGCGCCGGTTGCTGGAGCGGGCACAGCTGGTGATCACCGGTGAAGGGCTGCTCGACCGGTCGTCGTTCTCGGGCAAGGTGGTCGGTGGCGTGGTCGGTGACGCTGCGACCCTCGGCGTCGACGCCCTGGTGGTGGCCGGTCGGGTGTCCGACGACGCGGCCGTCGCTGCCCGCGAAGCGGGTCTCCGTGTCGTGTCCCTGAGCCGGCGGTTCGGGGAGCGTCGGGCGATGGAGGACACCGTCGCCTGCGTCGAGTCGGTCGTCCGGGATGCCCTGGGCCCGACCGGGCGCGGGTAGGGCCGGCGCCCTCCCCGGAGATGGTCCGGCACGCGGCCTGCGGTACGCATGCGGAGGTCGGTCCCCTAGACTGCTCTGGTCAAGTTCGGTTCGAGATGCCGCCCCGCTGCCGGGGCATCGGCTGCTCCGTCGGACGGCTCGACGATCGGCCAGCACGGTGCAGCAGTGGTCGGTTCCGATCTCCTCTCCCTGCTGTCACGGACCGAGAGCATTGCCATGCAGACCGAGCACGAGGCGCCCGTCGGCGCGACGTCCAACCGGGAGGACTTCGCCGAGTTGTCCAGGAGGGTCCGTGACGGGGGGCTGTTGGCACGTCGCGGGACCTACTACGCGGTGAAGATCGCTGCCACCCTGGCTGCCCTGGCAGCCCTGGTGGCCACGGCAGTGATGCTGGGAAACAGCTGGTGGAACCTGGCCGTGGCCGCCGGATTGGCATTCGTGCTCGCCCAGCTCGGCTTCATCGGTCATGACGCCGGACATCGTCAGGTCTGTGCCCACCGCCGGTGGAACGACGTGGTCGGCCTCGTGGCAACGAATCTGCTGACCGGGTTCAGCTTCGGCTGGTGGTTGACCAAGCACAACCGGCACCATGCGCACACCAACACGGACGGAAAGGATCCGGACCTCGTCCCCGGTGCGCTGGTCTACACGCCCGTCCAGGCCGAGCAGAGAGGACGGTTCGGCCGGTGGTTCGGTGGCATCCAGGCGGTCACGGTGTTCCCGCTCCTGTTCCTCGAGGCGCTCAACCTGCACGTGGCCAGCTCGATCGCCCTGGCCCGCCGACGGGATCGGGCTGCGCTGCTCGAGGCCGTCCTGCTCGCCGTGCACGGGGGGATCTTCTTCGTCGCACCGTTTCTGCTCCTCTCGCCGGTGCGGGCGCTGGCCTGCATCGCCGTGACCCAATCCCTGTTCGGCTTCTATCTCGGGGCGAGCTTCATCACCAACCACGTCGGTATGCCGACGCTCAGCGGGAGCGATGACCTCGGATTCCTCCGCCGCCAGGTGCTGACGTCGCGCAACCTGTCCGGGCGCACCTTCACCGGGTTCATCTTCGGCGGGTTGGACCTCCAGATCGAACACCATCTGTTCCCGACCATGCCCAGGGCCAACCTCCGCCGGGCGCGTGCACTGGTGCGCCCCTTCTGCGACGAGCGCCGGATCGCCTATGCGGAACAGAGCCCGTGGAGCGCCTATGGCGACGTGCTCCGGCACCTTCGGATCGCCGGCAGGGGCTGGTCCGGCGCCGTCATCGAGTAGCACCTTGCCGCGGTCGGCGGACGCACGCCAACCCACCTCCGGTCCGGGGATCGTGCGGACGGGCGGGACGAGGCCCTCACCTGCAGGTTTGCCCGGATGCCGCCGGTCCGGGCAGGGCAGGGCCCGTCGCTCCGGCCCCTGATAGGGTCAGGACCACAACAGAGGTTCTACGACGGGGAAGCCGGTCGAATTCCGGCGCTGGTCCGCAACCGTAGGTGGTGACAGAGGTCGCCACGAGTCGGGATGCCGTCGTAGGGCTTGGTTGAGCCCCTACCCGTCGAGAACAGCGGCAAGGGCTCGGTCGTCCGCCAGTCCGGTGTGGGCTTTCGGAGTTTCCGGGTCGTTGCTCCGGAAGTGAGGACCCCTCCCATGTCCACCAATCGCCTTTGGGCGTCGGCAGGGCTCTGTGCCTGCCTGATGGTTGCGGTCGCCGCGGCACCGTCGACGGCAACTGCTGCCCCGGAACGCCCGGCTTCGTCATCGCTGCCGGCACTTCCCCAGAACGTTGCGGCCCGGCAGGGGGCGGCGTGGCTGGCCGGCCAGCTCACCCCCGCCGGCTACGTCCCGTTGGAGGCGACACCGGGGCAGGCCGACCTGCCCGCCACCGTCAACACGGTTCTGGCCCTGGCCAGCGCCGGAGTGGACCGGACGGCGGCCACCAACGCCATCGGGTACCTCGAGGCCAACGTGGACCAGTACGTCACCGCCGACGGCGTCGACGGGCCGGGTCAACTCGCCCTGCTCATCCTCGACGCCCATGCCCTCGGCGTCGATCCGCACAGTTTCGGCGGCACGGACCTGGTGGCCCGGCTGCTGGCCACCGAGCGCACCTCCGGACCTGACGCCGGCCTGTTCGGAGCGCAGGACCCGACGTTCGACGGCGCCATCCGCCAAGGATTCTCCTTGGCAGCGCTGGCCGACGCCGGCGTCACCGACCCGGCCCAGGTGGGCGCGGCCGAGTCCTGGCTCACCGGACAGCGGTGCCCTGACGGAGGGTGGACCAGCTACGTCACCACGGCGAATCCGTGCAACGGCGATCCGGGTAGCTACCAGGGCCCCGACACCAACTCCACGGCCCTTGCCGTCGAGGGCCTGGCCGCACAGGGCGCCCTCTCGCCGACCGCGGCAACCGACGCTGCAGGCTTCCTCGCCGGCGCACAGGACAGCGACGGTGGCTGGGGCTACTACCCCAACACTGCGAGCACACCGGGTTCCACGGACCCCGACTCGACTGCCTGGGTGATCCAGGCCGTCGTCGCGCTGGGCCTGTCGCCGTCGGCGAGCCAGTTCACCCAGGGGGATGCCAACCCCGTCTCCTCGCTCCTCTCGTTCCGGGTCACCTCGGGAGCGGGCCGGGGCGCGTTCTTCTTCCCGCCGAGCACCGACCCCGATCTGCTCGCCACCTACCAGGCCGTGCCGGCCCTCGCCGGAGCAGCACTCCCGGTCAGCTCCTCCGTCTGGGCACAAGGCCTCTGGCTGGCGGGGCGTGACGGCGGGGTGTTCGCCTACGGGGACGCCACCTTCGCCGGCTCCCACGGCGGCTCGCCGCTCAACGCCCCCATCGTGGGCATGGCAGCCACCTCGGACGGCGGCGGCTACTCGCTGGTCGCGGCCGACGGCGGGGTGTTCTCCTACGGGGACGCCACCTTCGCCGGCTCCCACGGCGGTTCGCCGCTCAACGCCCCCATCGTGGGCATGGCCGCCACGCCTGACGGACAGGGCTACTGGCTGGTCGCGGCCGACGGCGGCATGTTCGCCTACGGGGTCGCCTCGTTCTTCGGCTCCCACGGCGGCTCGCCGCTCAACGCCCCCATCGTGGGCATGGCAGCCACCTCGGACGGCGGCGGCTACTCGCTGGTCGCGGCCGACGGCGGGGTATTCGCCTACGGGGACGCCACCTTCGTCGGCTCCCACGGCGGCTCGCCGCTCAACGCTCCCATCGTCGGGGTGGCCGCGCCGAGCTCGCCGGCCGGATGATCGGACGGTCGCGGATGGGCCGCCCGTCCTTGCGGAGACTCGGGTCTGCCGCGCTCTTCGTCGGGGCGGCATCGGCGGCCCTCGCCCTCGCCGGCCCCGATGCGCTGGTGCCGTTCAGGGATGTGGCGGGCGCCGCTGCTGAGGTCAGTGTGGCGTTCGTGGTCGATTTCGGCGGAACCGGCGCCCCGGTGGTGGCGTGCGTGAACGTGCCGAGTGGCGACGACGGCTACCAGGCGTTGGCCGCTCTCGCCCAACAGGAGAATCTGGCCGCGCCGACGTACGCCGCAAGCGGGCTGTTGTGCTCCATCAACGGAATTCCCACTACAGGGTGTGGCCAGCAGAACCCGGACGGCACCTATGCCTACTGGTCCTACTGGCGCCTCGGTGCCGGTGGGTCGTGGTCCTATGGAACCGGGAGGCCACCCGACCCCATCCCCCTGACCGGCGACGTGGAGGGCTGGCGCTTCGAGGCCCACGGCAGCGCGAACCCCAATGACCCTCCGCCGGGGGCCGCTCCGGACTACGCCGCCATCTGCCCGGACGCCCTGACCTCGACGCCCACCACGGCAGCGCCGGTCACACCCACCACCGTGGCTGCGACCCAGCAACCGGCGGTGGTGGCTTCACCCGGCTCCCAGGCGTCCCCGACCTCCGGGCGGGCGGCGGCAGCCGTCGGCGGGTCGGCCCCCACCCCTGCGGCGGGAGCCCACCCTTCCACGGCGACAGGCGTGCCCGGATCGACGGCCGGCACGGCCGCACCGCTGCCTAGCGGGAGCGAGGCCGCCACGACGACCACGACGACCACTTCGCCCTCCTCGCACCGCAACACGGAAGCCTTCGGTGCGGTGAGCGCTGCCGCCCACCACCCCGGCGGGAACGGCTCCCTCCCCCTGATCATCGGAGGATCCGTCATCGCCGTCCTGGTGGCCGGAGCCATGGTCCGGTGGCGCAAGCGTCCGCGGATGCCATGAGCGTCCGGATGCCCGCCGCCTCCGCCCGTCGAGGACTGCATCCGGCGGCGTGGTGGCTCTGGGCCGGGTGCATGGCGGGCGCCGCCATCCGGACCACCAACCCGATCCTGCTGGCTCTCATTGCATCGGTGGCTGCCTTCGTCGTCGCCGCCAAGCGGACGTCGGCCCCCTGGTCACGGTCGCTGGTGGTCTTCTTCCGCCTGGGCATCGTGGTCATCGTCCTGCGGGTGGTGATCCAGATCATCTTCGGCAACCGGCTGCCGGGGCACGTCCTGTTCACCCTGCCCGAGATTCCGCTGCCGTCGTGGGCCCAAGGCGTGAGCATCGGCGGACCGGTCACCGTCGAGGCGGTGGTGCAGGCCGCGGTCCAAGGGCTCCGGCTGGCTGTCGTCCTGATCTGCTTCGGGGCGGCCAATTCGCTGGCCAGCCCCTACCGGCTCCTCCGCTGCCTGCCCGCCGTCCTCTACGAGGCAGGGGTTGCGGTCACCGTGTCCCTGGCCTTCGCCCCCGAGGTGGTGATGGCCATCGCCGGTGTGCGTGATGCCCGGCGGCTGCGTGGGCGACCCATCCGCGGTCTGGCCGGACTGCGGGGCATGGCCATCCCGGTGCTGGAGAGCGCGCTCGACCGTTCGCTGCAGCTCGCTTCGTCCATGGATGCCCGTGGCTACGGCCGGCGGGTCGCCGTGGCGCAGCGGACCCGTTGGATGGGAACCGGCGGCACCGCGGTCGGTCTGCTCCTGGTGATCGTCGGTGTCTACGGGGCGCTGGACGCCGGATCGCTTCCGGCGGGCGGGATCCCCTTCCTGGCCGCCGGCGCCGTCCTGGTCGGCGCCGGCATGGCGGTGGGGGGCAGGAGGACCAACCGGACCCGCTACCGGCCCGATGTCTGGCGGATCGCGGAATGGGCAGTGGGGGCGTCGGGAGTGGCGGCCCTGTCGGGCATGATCGTCGCAGGCGTGTTCGGTGTACCGGGGTTGCAGCTGCAGGTCTATCCGCTCGAGTTCCCGCCACTGCCGCTGCTACCCGCTGCGGGCATCCTGATCGGACTGCTGCCGGCGTTGGTGGCCCCGATGGATCGGAGCGCGTCCGGCACGCGGACGACGGCCCCCCCGCCCCCAGCAGACGAGGTGCAGGCACCAGGAGCTCCTGTACCGGCATCGGCCACACCGGCACCGGCACCGACGAAGCCGGACGCGGTACAGCCGCCGGCACCGGTCGGCTTACGAATGCCCTTCGGGCCGGTCGAAGGCACCGTGGCATGATCCGCTTCACCGATGTGACCTTCACCTACGCCGAGGCGGAGGAGCCGACGCTGCGTGGGATCGACCTGGACATCGAGGAGGGGGAGCTCTGCGTGGTCGTCGGGCAGACCGGCTCGGGAAAGACAACGCTCTTGCGCGCCGTCAACGGCCTCGTCCCACACTTCACCGGAGGCCGGCTTTCCGGAGACGTCCGTGTCGATGGCCGTTCCACCCGTGAGTACCCGCCGCGAGAGCTGGCCGACGTGGTCGGCGTCGTTGGCCAGAACCCTGCAGCCAGCTTCGTGACCGACATCGTCGAGGACGAGCTCGCCTACACGATGGAGAACCTCGGGATCGCCCCCGCGGTGATGAGGCGGAGGGTGGAGGACACCCTCGACCTCCTGGGGTTGCACGAACTCCGCTCCCGGCCGCTGTCGACGCTGTCGGGAGGCCAGCAACAGCGGGTGGCCATCGGGGCGGTGCTGACCGCCGCGCCGCGGGTGCTGGTGCTCGACGAGCCCACGTCCGCTCTCGATCCCGCCGCCGCCGAGGAGGTACTGGCATCGTTGACGCGGCTGGTGCACGACTTGGGGATGACGGTGGTGCTGGCCGAGCACCGGCTGGAGCGGGTGATCCCGTTCGCCGATCGGATGGTGCTGGTCCCGGGCCGGGGGGAATCTCTGATCGTCGGAACCACTGCCGGCATCATGGAGATGTCACCGGTGGCACCCCCCATCGTGGAGCTGGCCCGCCTGGCCGGGTGGAGCCCGGTGCCCTTGTCGGTCCGCGACGCGCGGAGACTGGCCGATCCCCTGCGCCGCAGGCTCGCCAGGGTGGCTGCACCGGTGCCGGCGCCCACCCCCGGGCCGGCGCTGCGCCCGGTCGCCGTCGCCGAACGACTGTCCGTCTCGTTCGGGGAGGTGGTGGCGCTCGACGCCGTGGACTTCGAGGTGCGCCCGGGAGAGGTGGTCGCCGTGATGGGCCGCAACGGCTCGGGCAAGTCGACCCTGTTGGCCCACCTCGCCGGCTTGCGCCGGCCGACCACGGGGACCGTCCGTGTCCTCGGGCGGGCACCCACCGATCTGCCACCGCGCCGGCTGATCAGACTGGTGGGGCTGGTACCACAGGACGCAGGGATGCTGCTCTACGGCGAGACGGTCGCAGACGAGTGCGTAACCGCGGACCACGAGACGGGCCTCAGCCCCGGGACGACAGCGGCGATGCTCGAGTCCGTGCTCCCCGGCATGCCGATGGGCCACCATCCCCGCGATCTCTCGGAGGGCCAGCGCCTCGCCCTCGCATTGGCCATCGTGTTGGCACCTGCCCCGCCCCTGGTCCTCCTCGATGAGCCCACCCGTGGCCTCGACTACCCGAGCAAGCACCGACTGGTGGAGCTGCTCCGGAAGATGGCAGCCAGCGGCGACTGCATCGTGGTGGCCACCCACGACGTCGAACTGGCGGCCCAGGTGGCCACCCGGGCAGTGGTGCTGGCCGAGGGCGAGGTCGTCTCCGACGGCGTGGCCAGGGACGTCGTCTGCCACTCGCCGGTCTTCGCCCCACAGGTCGCCAAGGTCCTCGCCCCGGACCCGTGGCTGACAGTGGACGAGGTCCGCAGTGCGCTAGCAGGGGCAGTGCCGTGAGCCCGCCGACCCTCGCGAAGCCGCCCAGCATCGCCGGCACGGCCGTCATCCGCCTGCGTCCCCGGGCATCGGTTCTGCTGGCCGTTACGTCCCTGGTGGGCGCGGCCGGGTTCTGCTGGCCGCTGCTGATCCACGGGCGGGCGGCTACCAACCTGGCCCACTCGGCCGACGCCCCCTGGCTCTTCGTGGCCGTACTCCCGCTGTTGTTGGCAGTGGTTCTCGGCGAGCTCTCCGAAGGATCCCTCGACGCCAAGGCGATAGCCCTGCTCGGAATCCTGGCCGCTTGCGGGGCTGCCCTCCGCATTCCGAGTCCGGGCGTGGCCGGGTTCGAACCCGTCTTCTTCCTGTTGATCCCGTCGGGCCGTGTGCTGGGGCGCGGCTTCGGCTTCGTGCTGGGCGCAGTGACCATCGCCGCTTCGGCCCTGATCACCGGCGGCATCGGTCCGTGGCTGCCGTTCCAGATGTTCGGCGCCGCCTGGATGGGCTTCGGTGCGGGCTGCCTCCCGCCGGCAAAGGGCAAGGCGGAGCTCGGAATGCTCGCCGGGTATGCGGCCGTCTCGGCCCTGCTCTACGGAGCGCTCCTCAACCTGTGGTTCTGGCCGTTCGGGGCCGGCACCACGACCAGCTTCTCCTTCGTGCCCGGCGCCGGGTTCGTGCACAATCTCCACAGCTTCATCCTCTTCGACGTCACCACGTCCCTGGGGTTCGACATCCCTCGGGCGGTGACCAACGGCGTCCTGGTCCTGGTGCTGGGACGTCCCGTGTTGGCAGCCCTGCGCCGTGCCTCGCGGCGCGCCGCTTTCGATGTGCCGGTCGTCATCGACTGACCCGGTCCGCTCCCATCGCCGCCGGACGGCGTCACACCTCGGGATCAGCCGGGCACCGTGCCGTCACGGCGGTGGGGAACTGCGACCCGCATCAGGTCCTCGGCGGCGACGACCTCGGGGAAGATGGCAGACGCTTCGTCGAACAGGAGCCGGACGTCCGGGTAGCGCTGGGAGAAGTGGGTGATGACCAGCCGGCGTGCGCCGGCGTCGCGGGCGACACGCGCCGCGTCTCCTGCCGTGAGGTGGCGGTACCGCCGGGCCAGGTGCTGATCGGCCGAGGCGAAGGTGGCCTCGCACACGAGGAGGTCGGCCTCCGCGGCCAACTCCACCGCGGCGTCGCACAGGCCGGTGTCCATGACGAAGGCCATCCGTTGCCCGGGACGCTCGACGCTCATCTCCTCGAGCTCCACAGTGCGGCCGTTTGCCGTCAGCGACCCCGATCGCAGCAGGTCCCCGACGGCGGGGCCCCGGATCCCTGCCTCGTCCAGCCGTTCGGCGAGCATGTGGCGGCCCGGAGGTTCCTCGATGCGCCACCCGAACGTCTCGGGGTCGTGGTCGAGCCGCACGGCCGACAGGGCGAACGCCGGACCGTCGATCACCACACCGTCGGACCGGACAGGACAGGGGCGCACGTCGACACGATCTTGGAACACCGAAGCATGCCGTAGCCGCTCGTAGTAGGGCGTGCCGCTCTCAGGGAAGGCCACGTCGACCGGGTGGGGGACCCCGTCGAGCGAAAGGCGCTGGAGGACCCCGGGGAGTCCGAGGCAGTGGTCGCCGTGGAAGTGGGTGATGCAGATCTTCCGGATCGACCACGGCGAGACACCGGCCAGCAGGAGCTGGCGCTGCGTGCCTTCTCCCGGGTCGAAGAGAATGGCCTCGCCGTCCCATCGCAGCAGGTAGCCGTTGTGATTGCGCTGCCGGGTGGGCGCCTGGCTGGCCGTCCCCAGCACGACGAGCTCGCGGGTCGACATGCACCAGTCCTAGCGCGTCACGTGGACGGCCTGCCCCCCCTCGGGAGCCGGTGACCAAGCCGGGAGTGCGGAGCGGCAAGGGGAGTGGCCAGATCTCACCCCACCTGGCGATCTGTGAGACTGCCACGGGGGAGACAGTGCCGACGACGGATCGGGTAGCGGTGCCATGAAGGTGACAGTCCATGTGCGGCCCGGGTCGGCCCGCGAGGCAGTGGGTGGAAGCCATGACGGGGCAGTCGTGATCCGGGTGCGCGAACGGGCCGTCGACGGCCGGGCCAACGAGGCGGTGGTCAAAGCCCTGGCCGGGGCGTTCCACGTTCCCCGGCGGGCGGTGCGCATCGTCTCGGGAGGTCGGTCCCGGCGCAAGGTCGTCGAGATCTCGGGCGACGATGCCGAGCTCACCAGCGGCGTGGCGAGGCTGCTCGAGGCGACGTGACGGTGTGCCCGGAACCGGGCCTGGCTCGCACGGCGGCAGCGGAGGCCCAGGGGCCCGGGAGCGCCGCCCCGCCCGGTCAGTCCTCCTGGGCGGCCGGGCCGGGGGCCGGGGGAGCGCCGGACCGGGCGGCGAGCGCCCCGAGTATCGTACCGAAGAGGCCGTTGTCCCGGGCCCCGATGAGCTGCCAGGCCCGCCCGATACCCACGAGGAAGAACACCACCGTGAGGATGGCCAGCGTCTGGACGAACCCTGCATCGTGGGTGTCCCGCATGAGCTGGACACCCGTCACGCCCTGGTAGACGAAGAGGATCCCCTGGACGGCAAGCATCCGGAACTGACGGCCACGACCGTCGACGCGCTCGGCCCGGTGCAGGATGATCCCGAGTGCCAGGCATGAGGCGACGCCGGAGCAAGCGACCACCAGGGCAACCGCCCCCAGGTCGATGCCCGGGATCAGGGCGAAGAGGGAGACCGTCAGTGCGTCGAGCAGTGCGGAGAAGGCCCGGCCGGCGCGCAGGTCGGTCTCGACCCTCCTGGCGGGATCCGACCACTGCGGAGACACCGAGATGGCCACGAAGAGCAGCCCGATCAATGCCCCGGCCACGCCGGCGCTGGCAGCAAAGAAGGCGGAGTACGCAGGGGGGACCACTGCGTTGGACGGTACCGCACGCCTGCTTGTCGGAGCGTGATCCACCGGGACGGCCGGGGTGCCGTGCGAGCGGGCGCTGTCGGGCAACACCACCCCGCCGGCCCACCGCCCTACAGCCGCGAGTAGGTCTCCGCTTCGGCGGCGAACCGCTGGGCCGCCTCCGGGCTGACCGAGGCCCGGGTCAGGGCGATGGCGGCGAGGACGTCGTCGGCGCTGACCTCCGGTGGCCCTCCCGCCAGGGCTCGGTCGAACGCCATCTGGGCCGCGCGCTGCGCGACCAGGGCGAAGTCGGCCGGCGTGAACCCGGCGGACCGCAGCGCCACCTCCCCGGGGTTGCCGGCACCTAGGAACTCCTTGGCCAGGTCGGCGCGTTCCGACTCGTCGGGCGCCCCGACCGGGATGATCAGGTCGAAGCGACCGGGACGGAGCAGCGCCTGATCGATGGCGGCAATCGAGTTGGTGGCCATGACCATCAGCCGGTCCGGTCGGGACTTGAAGACCGGGATCGCTTTCAGGAGCTCGTTGACCAGGGGCTGGCTGTCAGGGCGTTCTGATCGGTCCGAGGCGATCTCATCGGCTTCGTCGATGAAGCAGACCAGGCGGTCGACCTTTCCGAGCTCGGCCAGTCCGTCACGGAGGGCCCGTGCGCCCTCGATCCCCTGGCCGAGCAGGGACGGGTGGAGCTCGACGAAGGCCCACGAGAGCCGCGATGCCATGGCCCGGGCGAACGAGGTCTTGCCGGTGCCGGGCGGGCCGAACAGCAGGATCGCCGCAGGGGGCACCAGTCCCAGCTGATCGGCCAGCTCGGTGTGGGCGAGCGGGGCGACCACCCGCCGGTCGAGGATCCCCTTGGCCGACGAGAACCCCTTCATCGACTCCCACAGCCCGGCCCCGGGGACATGCCCACCGAAGCGCTCCACGATGGCCAGCTCCTCGGGCACCATCGATGCGTCGCGCTGGTAGAGGTGGAGACCGTCCAAGTGGGTGAAGCCCTGGTTGGAGAAGGCGATCTCCCCGACCTGGCCGGGACGGACCAGGGCCAGCAGGCGGCGGGCCCCGCGGTGGATGATCTCCTGGTCCAGCTCACGAAGGAGCGCGGAGCCGATCCCCTGCTGGCGCCAGTCGGGATGGATCGCCAGCATCAACAGATGGGCGTCCGCGCCGCACACGCGGGCAACGATGGCGCCGACGAGTGCGCCGGAGGCAACGGCCACCACGGCGGGTTGGTGCTCGTGGAGGGCCTCGACCACGTCGCTCCGGCTGTAGGCGGCGCCGGTGGCGGTGCCGGACAGATCGATGAGCCGGACCACCTCCTCGAAGGACATGGCCGGATCCCGGTAGTCGAGGGTGAGCGCGCGCCACTGGCCTGTCACTCGTTCGACCTCCCGGAGTCGTCAGGGCCCATGCTAACGGCCGTGGGGCGCACCGAGGGCCCTCGACGTATCGGTCGGCCCTCCCGGGGACGATCCGGGCACTGGTGTTGACCTGGCCGAGCGGGTGCCCCACACTTGGCCGAGGATCGGTGAGCCGGCGAGGAGCCGCGGACGTGGCACTGTGGAGCAGGGCGGAGATCGAAGAGGCGTTCGTCGCCTACCAGCGCAGGGCGGCCGACGCGGGACGCACCGGCAACTGGCGGGCGTGGGCCGATCAGTTCACCGAGGACGCCACCTACATGGAGCATCACTACGGGGCCTTCGTCGGCAGGGAGGCCATCTACGACTGGATCAGCTCGTGCATGGCCCGGTATCCCGGCAGCGAGATGCCCGAGTTCCCGATCGAGTGGTACATCATCGACGAGCACCGCGGGTGGGTGGTGTGCCAGGTGTGGAACCGGATGCGGGACCCGGGGGACTGCAGCGTCCACCAGGAGTACAACTTCACGCTCCTCAAGTACGCCGGCAACGGACAGTGGTCGTACGAGGAGGACATCTACAACCCGATCCGGTTCGCCACCATGGTGGGCGAGTGGGAGGCTGCCCGCAACGCCGCCCCCGCGGGCTGAGGCGGACACCGGCCACCGAGGCGCGTGACCGCCGGCAGTAACACGGCGACGAAACAGCGCACTACGGTGAATTCGTGGAACTGCGACGACTGGGGAGGACCGGCCACCGCTCATCTGTTGCCATCCTCGGGGGTGCGGCCTTCTGGGGCTCCGATCCGGGGGCAACGGCGGCGGCATTCGCCGACGCCATGGCCGCAGGCGTCAACCACCTCGATGTGGCGCCGCAGTACGGCAGGGCCCAGGAGCTGCTCGGCCCGCTGATCCCGCCCGCACGGGAACGTCTCTTCGTGGCCTGCAAGACCCTGCGCCACAGTGCCGAGGGGGTGCGGGCCCAGCTCGAGGAGTCACTGCGCCTCCTGCAGTGCGACGAGTTCGACCTCTATCAGCTGCACGCCGTCACCGATCTGGCAGAGCTGGACGCGAGGGCGGATGCCGTCTCGGCCATCCTCGCGGCCCGGGACGAAGGGTTGTGCCGGTGGGTGGGGATCACCGGTCACGACCTGGGTGCGCCCGCCGCCCACCTCGAAGCCCTGCGGCGCTATGACCTCGACACGGTGATGTTTCCCGTCAATCCGCGGTTGTGGTCCGACGACGCCTACCGGCGGGACGCGGAGGCCCTGCTGGCCCATGCCGTCGAGCACGACGTCGGGGTCATGGCCATCAAGGCGGCCGCAGCCCGGCCGTGGGCGGGGCGGACTCCCACCTCGACCACCTGGTACGAGCCGTACACCACGCGGGACGAGGTGGCCCGCGGGCTCGGGTTCGCGCTGTCGACGCCCGGCGTCCACGCGGTGTGCACTCCGGGCGACACCGAAGTGCTCGCGGTGGCCCTCGACGCGGTGGCGAACATGACGCCGATGAGCACCGTCGAGCGCCAGGAGGCGGTTGCCGCCACCGCACACGAGCATGGGATCTTTCCCATGCCGGCCGGCTGAACGCCGTGGCCGAACGACCACCGGAGCCGACGCCCGCCGAATCGATCACGATCACCGCCCCGCTGCAGGGAACCGTGGTGCAGGTGCCGGTCGCCCCCGGTGACGTCGTGGCCCCGGGCGAACCGGTCGTGATCATCGAGTCGATGAAGATGGAGCACGTGGTCCGGTCGCCGGGAGCGGGCTCCGTCCTCTCGCTGGCCACCCAGCTCGGCGACCTGGTCTCCGTGGGCGACGCCCTGGCCCTGATCGAGACGAGCGGCGACCCGGAGGTGGAAGCCGTCGGCCCGGAGGTCGTCGACCTCGACGCCGTCCGACCGGATCTGGCCGAGCTGCACCACCGGCGATCCCTGGTGCTCGACGCAGGGCGCCCCGAAGCGGTGGACCGACGTCACGCGAGCGGCAGGCGGACGGCGAGGGAGAACATCGACGACCTCTGCGACCCGGGCAGCTTCACCGAGTACGGGTCCTATGCCATTGCCGCCCAGCGGGCCCGGCGCCCTCTCGAGGAGCTGATCGAGCGGACGCCGGCCGACGGGTTGGTGGCCGGCATCGCCCGGGTCAACGGGAGCCGCTTCGTCGACGAGCGTTCGTCGTGTGCGGTGCTCTCCTACGACTACACCGTGTTGGCCGGTACCCAGGGCCAACAGAACCACCGCAAGAAGGACCGGATGTTCGAGCTGATCGAGCGCTTGCGGCTCCCGGTGGTCCTCTTCGCCGAAGGAGGGGGTGGGCGGCCGGGCGACACCGACTACGCGGTGATCACCGGGCTCGACACCATGGCTTTCGCCCTGTTCGGTCGGCTCAGTGGGCTGGTGCCCCTGGTGGGCATCGGCTCGGGGTGGTGCTTTGCCGGCAACGCCGCCCTGCTCGGTTGCTGTGACGTGATCATCGCCACCAAGGACGCCTCGATCGGCATGGGCGGCCCGGCCATGATCGAGGGAGGCGGGCTCGGGACCTTCCGGCCCGAGGAGGTGGGCCCGATGGCCATCCAGGTGCCCAACGGTGTGGTGGACCTCCTGGCCGAGGACGATGCCGATGCGGTGGCCCTGGCCAAGCAGTACCTCTCCTACTTCCAGGGGGCGATCGACGAGTGGTCGTGCGCCGACCAACGACTGCTCCGCTCCTGCATCCCCGAGGAGCGGCTGCGGGTGTACGACGTCCGCCAGGTGGTCACCACGCTCGCCGACACCGGGTCCGTGTTGGAGCTCCGCGAAGGGTTCGCCAAGGGCATGGTGACCGCTCTGATCAGGATCGAGGGCCGGCCGGTCGGCGTCGTGGCCAACGACCCGGCCCACCTGGGCGGTGCCATCGACAGCGACGGAGCCGACAAGGCGGCCCGCTTTCTCCAGCTATGTGACGCCCATGACCTCCCGATCCTCTTCCTGTGCGACACACCGGGGTTCATGGTGGGCCCGGAGGCCGAGCAGACCGGCCAGGTCCGCCACTTCAGCCGGCTGTTCGTCATCGGGGCGAGCCTGACCGTCCCGTTCTTCACCATCGTGCTCCGCAAGGGTTATGGACTTGGTTCGCAGGCGATGGCCGGAGGCAGCTTCCGGGCCCCGATCTTCACGGTGGCATGGCCCAGCGGTGAGTTCGGGGGAATGGGTCTCGAAGGCGCGGTGCGTCTGGGCTTTCGCCGGGAGCTCGAAGCCGTCGAGGACCCCGAAGCCAGGGAAGCGTTGTTCCAGAGCATGGTCGATCGGGCCTACCAGCACGGGAAGGCTCTCAATGTGGCCACCGCTTTCGAAATCGACGACGTGATCGATCCGGTCGACTCACGTCGCAGGATCGTCGAGGCGTTGCGGTCCGCCCCACCCCCTCGCCCGCGGTCGGGGAAGAAGCGGAGCTGCGTCGATGGGTGGTGAAGCCCCCCGGAGCCGGCGGAGCGGGGGAGAGTTGCCTCCCCCGGGGGGGGACGGGTCAGGCGGGCCTGCTCATTTCCCCTGCTCATTTCCCCTGCTCGGATTTCCCCTGCTCGGATTTCCCCTGCTCGGGCTCCCGGTAGACCAGGACCGGGCACGAAGCGCGGGTTGCGCAGTACAGGCTCACCGATCCGATGAGCATGCCGGAGAACTCCCCGTGGCCGCGACTGCTGACGACCAGGAGATCGGCGTACCGTGACGCCTCGACCAACACCTCCGCCGGGTGACCCTCGACGATCCGGGTGTGGATGGTCACCGTCGGGAACTCGTCCGCCAGTGGCCCGGTGATCTCGTCGGCCATGGAACGGGCATCGCCGGCGGGGTCGAACCCGGTGGGCATCGGGATCGCCGCGCCCCAACTCGACGGCCACCGCCACGCGGTGATCACTTCGACATGGGATCCGGTCAGCGCTGCCTGCCCGAACGCCCACCGGGCAGCGTCGGCGGACCCGTCCGAACCGTCGACGCCCACCACGATGGTGCGGGTCCCCTGGATGTCATGCTCAGCCATCGTTGAACTCCTCTCCGCCGTCGACGCGACAGTCGCTGTGCCGACCGGGGCACCTCCGCTTCGTGCCGTGGGCGCCCAGCCTGTCACGGGTGGGGCGCACGGACACAGTCACGGCTGCTCGTGCAGCGCTGCCCCGCGACGTTGCTCCGCTACGTCGAGTTGTTCCCGTCCCGGCCCGCCGGACGTGGGTGGCTCCGACGGCACGGGAGCCCCGATCAACGTTCCGAGGGTGGCAGACACCGACGAGCGCAGTGCGTCGAGGTCGTAGCCGCCCTCGAGGAAGAGGACCAGGTGACCCGGGCCCGACGCGTAGTCCGACACGACAGAGGCCAGGTCGGCGAAGTCACCGGCGGAGAGGGACAACTCGGCGAGCGGGTCGGCCCGATGGGCGTCGAAGCCCGCGGACACCAGCACCCAGGTCGGCTCGAAGCGGTCGACGACCGGGGCGACCATCTGGTCGAATGCCCGGCGCACCACATCACCGGTCGTTCCGGCCGGAAGCGGCACGTTGACGTTCGACCCCCTTGCGGCTGCACCACCGACCTCGGTGGACCGGCCGGTACCCGGATAGCAGGGCCATTGGTGGGTGGAGACGTAGAGGACATCGGGGTCGTCCCAGAAGATGGCCTGGGTACCGTTGCCGTGGTGCACGTCCCAGTCGACGATCAGGACCTTCTCGCCGGCATCGGTCAGCGACGCGGCTGCGAGTGCCACGTTGTTGACCAGGCAGAATCCCATCGACCGGTCGGCGAGGGCATGATGCCCGGGCGGGCGGGCCGATACGAAGGCGACGCCCCCGCCAGCGCGTACGGTGTCGATGGCCACCAGGCCGGCTCCGGCAGCCAGGCACGCTGCATCCCACGAAGAAGTGTGGGCATAGGTGTCCGGGTCGAGGGAGCCACCGCCGAGGGAACAGAACCGGCGCAGTTGATCGAGGTAGGCGGAGGAGTGGATGCGCCCGAGCTCCTCGATGGTCGCGGCGCGAGCCGGAAGCTCCAGGAGATCACTGCCGAGGTGGAGGTCCGCCACACCGTCCATGACCGCCCCGATCCGAGCCGGTCGTTCGGGATGGCCGTGTTCCATGTGTTCCTCGGCCGCCACCGGCCCTACCACGGTCAACACGGTGATCTGCCGAAAGCTGTTCTTCCATTTGACGGCATTCGATTCCCCCTTGACGAGCAGCGCTGTGCAGGGCAGATTCTGCCGCAGTGGAGCGGCGGGGTGCTCACGGGGTCTCGCGTTGGACGGAGAACCAGTCCCTGGCCTCGAGGTAGGGGGCGAAAGTCTCGACGATGGTGTCGACGTCGGCAGCGCTCTTCGGACGCTGCAATTCGTAGACGTGGGGGAACTCGAGCCATCCGGTGACATGGCCCCAGAGGCGCACAGCGGCATCACCGGTCGGGGGGTCCACCAGCACGGGCCCGAAGAGGGCCTGCCCGTCGTCGAACACCAGGGTCGGGACGCCGAATCCACCCTTCCCCACCACCGTCTCGTGCTCGGCCCGAACCTCGTCCCCGGTGGTGGGATCCTCGATGGCGGCCCGCACGATGGCCGGGTCGAGCCCCAGTTCGGCCAGGAGCATCTCGGCCACCTCGGGGCGGTGGGGCTTGCGCCCGTCCACGTGGAGGGCCCTGCCTGCCGCCTCGTACCACCTGTCGAGCAGGCCCATGTCCTGCCGTCGGAGCAGCGCACCGATGCGCATCATCGACCAGCCGTAGGACCACTCTCGCTCCCAGGGGTGCTTCTTCCCCTCCTCGCGGTTGATCTCCTCGAGGCTGAAGAACCGCCACCGCACGTCGATGCCGGCGGTGTCGCGCACTTCGCGGATCCACAGCGAGGTCTGGTACGCGTACGGGCACATGATGTCGAAGTGGAAGTCGACACCGGTCGGCTGTTGGATGGTCACGGTGCTCCTCTCCGTCGTCGGAGTTCCCCACACCCCCGACCTGAGAACCGTACACTCACGCCATGATGGATCGCGGAAGGCCCGAGGCCTTCAGCGACGGGTTGGTGCCGGTCAGAAGTGCCCGAGCACCGGGTGGGGGACGTAGGGCTCTTCGAGCCGGGCCACCTCGTCGTCGTCGAGATGCAGCTCCTCGGCAGCCAGTGCATCGGCCAGGTGGGCGCGTTTGGTGGCTCCGACGATGGGGGCGGTGACGCCGGGGCGCTGGAGCAGCCACGCCAGGGCGATCTGGGCCGGCGGCAGCCCCCGTTCGGCCGCCACCTCGGCGACCCGCTCGACCACGTCGAAGTCGGTGGGCTGGTTGTAGAGGTAGTCGGTGAAGCCGTCGGTGTCCGACCGGGTGGTGAGATGCTCGCCGGCCCGGTTGCGGGTGCCGGCGAGGACGCCTCGGGCCAGAGGGCTCCAGGGGATGACGCCGATCCCCTGGTCGATGCACTGGGGGATCATCTCCCGTTCCTCTTCGCGATAGATGAGGTTGTAGTGCGGTTGCATGGAGACGAACCGGGTCCAGCGGTTGCGGTCGGCGACGTGTTGGGCCTTGGCGAACTGCCAGGCGAACATGCTGCTGGCACCGACGTAGCGGGCCTTGCCCGCCCGGACCACGTCGTGGAGCGCCTCCATGGTCTCTTCGATCGGGGTGCGTGGGTCCCACCGGTGGATCTGGTAGAGGTCGACGTACTCCATGCCCAGCCTGGCCAACGACGCGTCGATGGCGGACAGGATGTGCTTGCGGGAGAGGCCACCGCCGTTCTCGCCGGGGGTCATCGGCATGAAGACCTTGGTGGCGACGACCAGCTCGTCGCGGCTGAGGAACTTCGGGAGCAGCCGGCCGGTTGCGACCTCGCTGGCACCCTTCGAGTAGGTGTCGGCGGTGTCGAAGAAGGTGACACCCCCTTCGACGGCGGCACGGACGATCGGCTCGGCATGCTCCTCGTCGAGGACCCATTGCCGGTCGCTGTCGTTGCCAAAGCTCATCATGCCGAGGCAGATCCGTGACACCCGAAGGCCGGTCCTGCCGAGATTGACGTACTGCATGGAGTCCTCCAGGTTGGTCAGGGCGGAGATCGGTCGAGTGCGCAGATCGGCCGGCGGGCAGATCGGTCGGCGGTAGGTCCGGTCGACCGCTTGGATGGAACCGCCGGCCCGAGGGGTCGATCTGTCCACGCCGCGAACGTGCCCGCCCTCCGACCACGGCAAACGTACCCTGCCGCCCGCCCCGGTGCCGGACTCGGCGCATGGTTGAGTGGCCATCCCTGTCCGCGCCGCCGACATCTCGACCCGAGGGGGCGGGCTGCCGGCTGCACCCCGGTGGACGAAACTCTCAGATTGCGTCACCTAAGCTTGTGAACTCCACCAGGACCCGCGGTTGCCAAGGTGCTGACCTGCAGTTTTGTCTCCCGAGTGTTCACAGGAGGTTCACAGCTGACTCTCGACTGGCCTCAATGTTGACCGGCTGAGATGGGGTTGCTGGAACAGGCCCCGGGATGCCATCCGGCCGGCCCGACAGAACGATCGAACACGAGGTGGCGTCGACCACTGGAATGCGAGCGAGGTACAGGTGCGATCTGATCACAGGACCGGGTCCGGTCGGAAGCGGCTGGTCATCGGAGCCATCGTGGTGATCCTGGTCGCTGCCGGGCTGGCCACCTGGTTCGCCACCAAGAGCTCGAGTGCCGCGACGACGGGCATCACGACGGCCACCACCGTGCAGACCGTCGCCACGGGCACGATCACCCAGACCGTCTCGTCCACCGGCACGATCGAGCCGGCCAGCCAGGCCAGCCTCAACTTCGCCGTGTCGGGCCGGGTGAACGCGGTGGACGTCACCGCCGGCCAGACGGTCACCGTCGGCCAGACCCTGGCGACGGTGGACCCCACCGCGCTTGCTGCCTCGCTGGCGCAGGCCCAGGCCACGTTGGCCAACGACCAGGCCCAGTTGGCCACCGATCAGGCCGACAGCGCCTCCGCCAGCCAGATCGCCCTGGACGACGCCAATATCGCCTCGGCGCAGACACAGGTCACCACGGCGCAGACGTCGTTGGACGATGCGACCCTGCTGTCGACCATCGCCGGCACGGTGGCCTCGATGAACCTCACCGTCGGCCAGCAGGTGACCGCATCGACCTCCTCTGCGGCATCGGGTGCCGGCTCGTCCGGCACGAGTAGCTCAGGATCGACCGGCTCCACAGGGAGCGGCTCGTTCGCGGGCAGCTCCTCGAGCGCAGCCGCATCCTCCTCCTCGGCGGCATCAGGCTCGTCGAGCGCACAGGTCGTCGTGGTCTCGACGGGTTCGTACATCGTGAACGCGACGGTCAACAGCACGGCGGTCTCCCAGGTGCTGGTCGGCGATCAGGCGACGATCACCCTGTCGGGCTCCACCACCCCGGTCTACGGAACGGTGGGCTCGGTCGGGCTGCTGGCCACCACCACCTCGGGGGTGTCGTCCTTCCCGGTGGTCATCAACGTCACCGGCAGTCCGGCGGGCCTCTACGGGGGATCGAGCGCCAATGTCTCGATCATCGTCAAGGAACTGCAGGACGTCATCGTGGTACCGACCACCGCCATCACCTACAGCGGCAGTGCCACGACCGTCACCCTCGACTCCAACGGGACCAAGACCGCCCGGGACGTGACCATCGGCACGGCATCGGGCGGGGATACCCAGGTGGTCAGCGGGCTGTCCGTGGGCGACAAGATCTACGTGACCACGATCTCCTTCCGTGGGGCGCTGGGCACCGGGCGGACGGGAACCGGCGTCTTCGGCGGCACCGGCACCGGCACCGGCGGCACCGGCGGCACCGGCTTCGGCGGCGGGGGCTTCGGCGGCGGCGGCGGCTTCGGCGGATGACCGCGTCGAAGCACCCTGGCAGCGGATCGCCCGGTCCTCTCGGGGACACCGGGGAGGTGTGGGTCGAGAACACCGGGACCTATCCCCTGGTGCGGCCTCCGGTCATCGAGGCCCACGACGTGTGGAAGACGTACCGGAACGGATCGCTGGAGGTCGATGCGCTCCGTGGCGTGTCGTTCGAGATCCGGTCGGGCGAGTACGTGGCCGTGATGGGCCCGTCGGGATCGGGGAAGTCGACCCTGATGCACATCCTCGGCTGCCTGGACGTTCCCACGTCGGGCTCATTCCTCCTGGCCGGCGAGGACGTGAGCGCCATGTCCGAGGAGGAGCTGGCCCATGTCCGGAACCGGCGGATCGGCTTCGTCTTCCAGCAGTTCAACCTGCTCGCCTCGATGTCGGCGTGGCGGAACGTGGAGCTCCCGCTCCTGTATGCCGGCGTCGAGCGGGCGGAGCGCAAGCGGCGCGCCCTCGAGGCACTGGAGCGGGTCGGGCTCGACAGCCGGGTCGACCACCGACCCGGCGAGCTCTCCGGCGGCCAGCAGCAGCGGGTGGCCATGGCCAGGGCCCTGGTCACCGACCCCGACCTGATCCTGGCCGACGAGCCCACCGGCAACCTCGACTCGGTCTCCGCCAACGACATCATCGGGCTGCTCGCCGACCTCCATCGCAGTGGCCGCACCGTCGTGCTCATCACCCATGACGCCGACGTGGCCGAGGCCGGGGGCCGGACCATGCGGATCCGGGACGGACAGATCCTCGAGGGGGAGCCGGCCGAGAGCGGGGCGGTCGGCCGATGAACGTTCTCGAGACCTTTCGGACCGGACTCGAGGCGGTGGTCTCGCATCGCCTGCGCTCGGCACTGACCGTTCTGGGCATCATGATCGGCATCACCGCGGTGATCCTGACCGTCGGGCTCGGGGAGGGGGCACAGCAGCAGGTCAGCTCCCAGATCTCGGCCCTGGGCTCCAACCTGCTCACGGTCACGCCGGGAAGCACGACCTCGAGCGAGGGCATCCGCGGCGGGTTCGGTTCTGCGTCGACGCTGACCGTCGGGGACGCGACCGCGCTGTCATCGCGCGTGGTGGCCCCGGACATCAACGCGGTGGCCCCGGCCACGACCGTCTCGGACAGCCTGGTGGCGGGCACGACCAACTGGACGACCACGGTCGTGGGCACGGACCCCTCGTGGCTGACCGTCCGCGGGCGGTCGATGACCGAGGGGAGGTTCATCGCCGACCACGACCTGGCCACCCGGGCCGATGTGGTCGTGTTGGGGGCGACGACCGCCCAGGAGCTGTTCGGGTTCCGTGACCCGGTGGGCCAGACCGTCGACGTCGCCGGCCAGCCCATGTCGGTCATCGGCGTGCTCAACACGGTGGGCTCATCGTCGTCATCGTCGTCGACCACCTCGAACCCGGACGACCAGGCCATCGTGCCCTTGACGACCGCCTCGGCGCTGCTGTTCGGAGGGTCGAGCCGGAACTCGGTGAGCCAGATCCTCATCCAGGCGACGTCGTCCGGCACCCTGTCGGCCGCGTATCAGGAGGCGGACGCCGAGCTCCTCAGCCTCCACGGCGTCACGACGACGGCGAGCGCCGACTTCACCATCACCAGCGAGCAGCAGGTCCTCTCCACGGCCACCTCGGTCGACAAGACGCTGACCGTCCTCCTCGGCGGTGTGGCCGGGATCTCGTTGCTGGTGGGGGGTATCGGCGTCATGAACATCATGCTGGTCTCGGTGACCGAGCGGATCCGAGAGATCGGGCTGCGCAAGGCGCTCGGCGCCACCCCTCGCGTCATCCGCCGTCAGTTCCTGGTGGAGGCGTCGGTGCTCGGCTCCGTCGGCGGCGTCCTCGGTGCCGGGCTGGGCCTCCTCGGTGCCGCGATCCTTCCTCACTTCATCTCCGACAAGATCACCATCTCTCCGGTGGCCACTGTCGGAGCCATCGTGATCGCCATCGGCATCGGCATCGCCTTCGGCGTCTATCCCGCCAGCCGTGCCGCCCGCCTCGCCCCGATCGATGCACTTCGCAGCGAATGAGTCCCGTCATCCCCAACACACCAGCCAGAAGGAAACCAACCATGTACAACCCAGTGAGATCATCAGGTCGGACCGCCGTCACGGACTCCGGTCCCCGCCGCACGGGCCGCCCCGTCACGGTGCGGCGCCTGCTCGTCCTGTCGGCGCTCGGCGCGGCCGGCGTAGCCATGGCTGCGTGCGGGTCGTCGTCGGCCTCCACCCCGGCGTCGAGCTCGACGCCCACCACGAGCAGCGGTTCGTCAGCCAGTGGCAGCACGACCCCGCGGCAGTTCCCCGGCACCTCCGGCACGATCGCCGCCATCAACGGAACGTCCCTGGAGGTCCAGAACCCCACCACCGGTCAGGTCACCGTCAACTACACGTCGACCACCACCTTCCGCCAGACGGTGACCGCCTCTGGCTCCGCAGTGACCGTGGGCTCGTGCATCTCGGCATTCGGAAAGCCCACCTCCGGCTCCTCCTCGAGCAAGAGCGCCTTCGGCAGCCCGGTGACGGCGACGACGGTGTCCGTCTCCCAGCCGGCCTCGGGTACCTGCACCGGCGGATTCGGTGGCAGGCCCGGGGGGGCCACACCCGGTGGGGGCGGCAGTTCCACCCCGGGTACCGGTACCCGGCCGGCAGGTGCGAGCCGGTTCGGTAACGGTCAGTTCGGGGCCGCATCCGGAGAGGTGACTGCGGTCAACGGTTCGGTGGTGACCATCAACGAGACCAACCCGACCACCAAGGCGGCGTCCAGCGTGGCCGTCACCCTGACCTCCACGACGACCTTCACCACGACCGGTACGGCGTCCTCGACCGACTTGGCGGTGGGCAAGTGCGCCCGCGCCAACGGCAGTGCGGACACCACGGGGGCCATCGCTGCGCAGTCGATCACCATCTCCACGCCGGGCCCTGATGGATGCACCAGCGGGTTCGGCGGATTCCGAGGCGGCGCCGGTGGCGCCGGCGCCGGGGGTGCTGGAGCCAGTGCCTGATCAGGCCGAGTCGGTCGCCGTCCCACCGGTCGCGGGCGCGGACGAAGGAGTCGCGTCGAGCGCCGACGGTGACGCGAGCCGGCCCGGCCCCGGCATCCACCACCCGTCGGGATGGTTCTCGCCGTTCCGCCTCGTCATCGTCATCGTCCTGGTGGCGGCATCCGTGACCGCCTGGCTGCTCACCCGCCCTTCCACTCCCGCCTATCGGACGGCCGTCGTGGGAACGGGTACGGCCGTGGCGTCGCTGGACTCGGTGGGGACGATCGCCCCCATCAACCAGGCAAGCCTCAACTTCAACGTGTCGGGGACGGTCGGCGCAGTAGACGTCGCGGTCGGTCAGCAGGTGACCGTCGGCGAGGTGGTCGCGTCGCTCGAGACCACACCGCTGGACAACAGTGTGGTGACGGCTCGGGCGAGCCTGGCCTCCACGCAGGCCACCTTGGCGAGCGATGAGGCGAGCCAGGCAGCGGCGGCGACCGCAGCGTCGACGACCGCCGCGGCGACGGTGTCGACCACCACCACCACGTCGACGACGGCGCCCTCCACGGCAGCGGGGTCATCGGGCCAGGGCACACAGGAGATCGCCAAGCTTCAGGCAACCCTGGTTGCCGATCAGAAGCAGCTGGACGAGGATTCTGCTGCTGCGAGCGGTGCCCTCAACGAGGCCACGATCGCTTGCACCACCACGGCGACACCGACGACGGGCGCCGCCCAGCCCGGATTCACCCCGCCGCCGACGTCCCCGCCCACGTCCCCGACCACGACCACGCCCACCACCACCGTGTCCGGCGGATCGGCGTCGCCGACGACCTGCTCGGGGGCGCTGAGCCTGGCATCCGCGGCCCAGGAGAAGGTCTCCGCCGACGTCAAGACGGTGAATCAGGATCTCACGGCGCTCACGTCCGCGCTCGGGTCGTCGGGGTCCGGTTCCGGATCGGCCTCCGCAGGTTCGGGCAGTGGGACCGGTACTGCGGGTTCGGGCACCTCGTCGAACTCCGGAGGAACGAAGGGCACTTCGGTCGGAGCGGGCACCACGTCTCCGGCCGCCGCCACCGCCGGCTCCGCTGCTACCGGTGGTAGCACAACGGCGGGCACCGGGTCGACGGGCTCCAAGGCCAAGGTGGTGACCCCCCAGAAGCTGGTCCTCGACCAGGCGTCCATCGATGTGGCCCAGGCCGATCTGACCAACGCGCAACAGGCCGTCGGTGACGCCAATCTCGTGAGCACGATCTCGGGGACCGTGGGCTCGGTGACCGTCACTCCTGGCACGGCGGTGACGGCGGGATCGACCACCAGCACGCCACAGGTCGTGGTGATCGGTTCGGGCTCCTCCTACCAGGCGGCGACGACCGTCCCGGTGGCCAACATCGGTCAGGTCGCCATCGGCCAGCAGGTGCTCGTCACCCCTGACTCCACCGGCACGGTGCTGAACGGAACGGTGACGGCCATAGGGGTGCTGCCTACCTCCGGATCGACCTCCACGACCTATCCGGTCACGGTGTCCCTCGAGTCGTCCGATCTCGGTCTCTACTCGGGAGCGGAAGCCGAGCTCTCGATGATCACAGCGAGAGCGGTCGGGGTCACGACGGTTCCGTCGTCGGCCGTTCGGACCGTGGGATCGACGCACCTGGTGACCGTGGTCGACGGCACCACGACCAAGTCCGTCCGGGTCACCCTCGGAACGGTGGGCACCCTCCTGACCCAGGTGAGCTCGGGGGTGAAGACGGGGCAGCTCGTCGCCCTGGCCGACCTGAACGAGCCGGTGCCCACCTCGTCGACCACCAGCACCCGGACCGGCGCGGGCGGCTTGGGCGGCGCCGGCGGCGCCGGCGGTGCGGGCGGCTTCGGCGGTGCGGGCGGCTTCGGCGGCGCGGGCAGTTTCCGGAGTGGCGCCGTCGGCGGCTGATCACCGAGCCGCCGGGCACTGTGGACGGTAGCGTTCCCGCGGTGATCGACGACCCGCTGGTGGCCGAGGCAGTGCACGACACTGGTATCCGACGGCTCCAGCGCGCCTACGCCGACGTCGTCAATCGCCGGGCATGGGCCGAACTGGCGCAGCTGTTCCTCCCCGACGCCCCCGTCGTCATCGACCGGCGTGCCGGCGAGCCGCTCCGACTGGTCGGAGGACCGGCGCTCGGCGAGTTCATCGGGTCCTCTATCGAGCAGTTCGAGTTCTTCGAGTTCGTCGTCCTCAACGCCCACATCGCCTTCCCCCAGGGGGCCGGGGCCGGCACCGCCGTGTGCCGCCTCTTCATGTGCGAGATCCGCCAGCACCAGGCCAGCGGTCGTTGGACGAACGCGTACGGCCTCTACCACGACCGCTATGCATTTGTCGCGAACCGCTGGTGGTTCGCCGAACGGAGGTACCACTCCCTGGCCCGGCACGGGCCCGAGCTGGACGTCTTCCCCTTTCCCCGCCAACCGGGCATCGAAGTGCCGGGGATGGGATCGAGGGGCGATCGCTGAGGCATCCCCGGCCGGGCGGGTCCCCTGGCCCGGGTGCCGCATCATCCACGGGGGCCCGTTGTCATGGGAGCATCGTGTCCATGACGCTCCTCTTGGTCCGCCATGCCAACGCCGGGCGCCGAAGCGCCTACGAGGGTGACGACCGCGTGCGCCCGCTGTCCCCGAGGGGGCAGGCCCAGGCCGATGGGCTGGTGACCCTGTTGAAGGGCTACCGGCCCCGGAGGATCCTGAGCAGTCCCTACGTCCGCTGCTGCGAGACGGTGCGCCCGCTGTCGAAGGCCCTGGGCCTGCCCGTCGAGTCGGTGGACGCGCTGGCCGAAAGCCACGGGTCCGAGACGCTCCGACTGATGGAGCGGATGGCCGGCGAGTCGGCGGTGCTCTGCACCCACGGGGACGTCGCTCTCGAGGTGCTGGACACCCTTGCCGGGCAGCGACCGGCGAAGGCGCGCCAGTCGCTTCGGCTCCAGAAGGGCGAGGTGTGGGTGATCCAGTCGGTGGGCACTTCGCTCTCCATCGTCGAGCACCTACGTCAGGTGGCCGGCGGGAGCCGATAGCCGGCGCCGGGCCGCCGGCCGCCGCTCGGGGCACCGACCGCTACGCTCGGGTCGCCATGAACGACCAGAACCGGTTCGACCCGGGCTCCATCGGCACGTTCCGGGTGGTCGACCGACGCTTCGACGCTTCGTCGAGGACGCTCTCGCTCGGGTACGCACTCGACGACGCCGTTTCGTTCACCGAGACCATCACCTTCGAGACGCCGCCCGACGACGGCGGGAGTGCCGACGGCGCCGGGTTCGACCGGGCGCTCCTGCACCTCCACATGGCTGCGGGGACCAGCTACTACAAAGCTGCCGCCCCCCCGGTGATCCTGCTCGAGCACGACGGACTGACCGCCGCAGAGCAGAGGTTCCATCACGCCCTCTACGACCAGGGGCTCCGGGAGTTCGCGTTGGCGAACGGCCTCCCCGTCCCCCGTGCGGTGGAGATCGAGCAGTGCTCGACCCCCGTCGAGCCGCCCCGACCGACGGGCCTCTGCCGCCCCGGGGGCCTGCTGGTCCCGATCGGGGGTGGCAAGGACTCGATGGTGCTCATCGAGGCGGTACGGGACCTGGCCCCCACGCTGTTCGCGGTCAATCCCCACCCCCTGGTGCTCGAACTGGCCCGCCAGACCGGGCTCGAGCTCATCGTCGTCCGCCGCCGGCTCTCCCCGGAGTTGGCCGCTCTCAACCGTGCCGGTGCCCTCAACGGTCATGTCCCGATCACCGCCATCGTGTCGCTCATCGCGGTGGTCGGCAGCTTCCTCTACGGCTACGACACCATCGCCATGGCCGTCGAGCGCTCGGCCAGCGAGGAGACGGTGGTGGTGGGCGGTGTGCCGGTCAACCACCAGTACTCGAAGAGCCTCGAGTTCGAGCAGCTGCTGCAAAGCCTGATCGCCGGGGCCATCGACCCCGGCCTATCCTACGGATCGGCCCTACGGCCCTACTCCGAGCTGGCCATCGCCCGTGCCTTCGCCGGGCTCACCGGGTATCACGCCACCTTCTGCAGCTGCAACACCGTGTTCCGCCAGACGGCGGGAGCCGGCGACGGTTGGTGCGGGAACTGCCCGAAATGCCGGTTCGTGGCACTGATGCTGGCGCCGTACCTGAGCCCGGAGGCGGTGACGGCGATCATCGGCCGCGATCTGTTCGCCGATCCCCTCCAGGTGCCCGGGTTTGCCGCCCTCATGAGCGACCGGGACAAGCCGTTCGAGTGCGTCGGTGAGCGGCGGGAGTCGGCCGCAGCCATGAGGGTCCTGAGCGGCCTGCCAAGGTGGAGGGAGACGGTGGTCGTGTCCTCGCTGGGTCGGACGGCCACGGACATGGTGTCGGAACGTGAGGTCACCGCCCTATTGACCCCCGACTCGGCGCTGGCGTTCTCCGACCCGGAGGTGGCGTCCGCGGTGGATCGCCTGTTGACGGCGATCCCGTGACCCTCGACGAGTTGGTCGCCTGCCGGGTGGCGGTCTGGGGTCTCGGGCAGGAGGGCCTGGCCATGGCCGCGCTCCTCTGGGACCGGGGGGTGGAGCCGGTGCTGATCGACGACCGTCCGCAGATCGCCGCCGACCGGGCGGCCCACCGACTGGCCGGACGGACGGACGTGGTCACTCCCGCGTCGATGCGGTGGTCCGATGTGGACGTGGTGGTCCGTTCCCCGGGGGTGAGCCGGTACCGCCCGGAACTGCTGGCGGCCGAAGGATCCGGCGTATCGGTCACCACGGCTATGGCCCTCTGGCTCGAGGACTTCGCCGACGCCCGGGTAGTGGCCATCACCGGCACCAAGGGGAAGAGCACCACCGCCGCGCTCACCGCGGCAATCCTCGGGCACGACGGATCGGAGGTGGCCCTGATCGGGAACATCGGGGTCCCGGTCACCGAGATGTACGGCCGGGCCCTGGCCGACGCCTACGTCGTCGAGGTCTCCTCGTACCAGGCGGCCGACGTCACCGTCACCCCCGGGGTGTGCGTGCTCACCAGTCTGGCTGCCGATCATCTCGACTGGCACGGTGGCGAGGAGCCGTACTACCGCGACAAGCTGCGGTTGATTGAGGCCGGTCCTGCCGGGGAGTTGGCGGTGAGTGCGGCGAGCCCCGAGGCGATGCGCCGCACCGATGGACACCCCCACCGGACGCCCTATGGCCCCGCCGGCCGGGTGCGGCTGGCTCCCTCCGGAATGGTGGAGCTCGACGGCGAGCCGTTGGTCGAAGCCCGGCTGCTGCACACGCCGGGCCTCCACAATGTGTGGAATCTGTGCGGCGCCATCACGGCTGCGTTGCTGCTCGACGGGCATTCCCCGTCCACGCAGGCGGTGGAGTCGGCCGTGGACGGGTTCGCCGGGTTGCCGTCACGCTGCCATACCGTCGGCGAACGCCACGGGCTCACTTTCGTCGACGACGCCCTGGCATCGAATCCGTTCGCGGCGGCCGCCTCGGTCACCGCCTACCCCGGCCGTGAGCTGACGGTGATCCTGGGCGGCGCCGACCGGGGCGTGGACCCTGCCGTGCTGGTGGACGCGCTGGTCGACCGGACGCCGGCTCCCCGGGTGATCGTCCTTCCCCCGGACGCCCAACGGCTGGTCGACGCCATCACCTCTGCCGCGGGTGGGGGCCGGCCTCCGGTGACGGTGCAGGCGGCAGAGGACCTCGATGCTGCGGTGCGGGAGGCGATTGCGTCGACCGCGCCCGGCGGCGTGGTGCTCTTCTCGCCCGGCGCACCGACGCCCGAGGGAGGCGGGGGATACGCGGAGCGCAGCCGGCAGTTCATCGAAGCCAGCGGACTCTCCGGCGCCGCCGGCGAAGGACCCCACGGGGCGTCGGGGACGCAGTGACCGTGCCGCGCCCGACGGCGACGGTAGGGACGGAACCAGGAGGATCACCGTGACCCAGATCACCATCATCACCGAAGAGGTGCGCGCGGTCGAAGCCACGCCCGACCCTGCTTGCGGTACATTCCTCATCGATGTCGACCGTCTCCCCGGCGCTCTCGGCTGGGGAGGAAAAAGCTGCTGGTCACTTTCTCGAGCTGGTGCGGCTGCCGCTACGACCTGCCGGGCTGGCAGGCCCTCCACGACGAGTTGCACCGGTTCGGGTTCACCGTGGTCGCGGTGGCCATCGATGACAGTGCGGACGATGTCCGGCCGTTCGTGGAAGGGATCACCATGCCGGTCCTCTACGACCCCAACCATGTGCTGACCGAGCTGTACGCCATCTCCAACGTGCCCACCGTGGTGTGGATCGACGAGGAGGACCGCATCGTGCGGCCCAACGGAGCCGCCTTCGGCACCGACACGTTCGCCGACTTCACCGGGGTTGAGTCGGCGCCCCACCTCGACGAGGTCCGACGGTGGGTGCGGGAGGGGGTGGTCCCGGTCACCGAGGACGAGGCGCGCCATGCCGTTGGCGACCTGTCGAGTGACGAGGTGCTGGCCCGCCTCCACTTCCGGGTCGCCGCCGAGGCCCGTCGCCGAGGGAATCAGGAGGCCACCCGGCGCCACCTGGCGCGGGCGTCCGAGTTGGCGCCGGAAGACCTGACCATCTGGCGGGCGGCCATGCCGCTGGTCGGCAAGGACCCGTTCGGTGACGCGTTCTTCGTCAAGTACGAGGAGTGGAGGCAGAAGGGGAGCCCGTTCCATGGCCTCCCGGCGGTCAGGGGTCCCGAACCCGCGACCTGATCGGAGAGGGGGCGGGGCTAGCGGAGCCGCCAGTCCCGTCTCGAACCGGAGGCGAAGGCGCGCTGGCCCTCGGCGAGCGCCTCCTCGCTGTTGCCGAGGCCGACGAAGGCGTAGCCGAGGGCCAGGGCCTGGCTTCGACTCAGGTCCCGTCCCGCCCACAGGGCGCGCAGCGAGCCCTGGACCGCCAGCGGCGGAGCCGAGGCGATGGCCTCGGCCGCCCACCGGGCCCTCTCCCGCAGATCGGCGACGTCGGTGGCCAGCTCGGACACCAGTCCGATCTCATGGGCCCGGGCGGCGCTCAACCGCTCCGACGCGCCGAGCAGGGTGAGGCGGGCCAGCTCGCCGAAGGGCATGCGCCCGGACATCTGCAGCGGCTCGAAGGCAGCGGCCATGCCGTAGGAGACGTGGGGGTCGAAGAAGGTGGCGGCCTCGGTGGCGATGAGGAAGTCGACCTCGCCGAGCAGGTAGAACGCGCCGCCGCAGGCCATCCCGTTGACGGCGCCGATGACCGGCTTCCACAGATCGCACGACTTGGGTCCGAGATCCTCACCGGGGTCGTCGAACATGAAGGGAGTGGTCCCGGCTCCCACGTGGACCGGCTCGCCGTCCTCGCCGGCGGTGGCGTCGGGCTCGGTTCCCCCGAGGGCCTCGTTGCGATCGATGCCGGTGCAGAATGCCTTGTCGCCCGACCCGGTCAGCACCACCACCCGGACGTCGTCGTGGCGCCGGAGCGCGCGCCACAGGGTGCGCAGCTCCCGTTGCATGACGGCGTTGAAGGCGTTGTGGACGTCGGGACGGTTCAGCGTCACCCAGGCGACGCCTTCGTGCTCCTCGTACCCCACTGTCTCGAAGAAAGGGATGGTTGCCATGGGTGGCCAGCTCCGTTCTCACTCGGCCCTCGCCGGACGGCCGGCCCGAGGCTTGCGCGCTACGGTGCGCAGCGGGCACCCTAGCGCCCACCCGGTGGTCGACGCGGTCCCGACCCAACCGGCGACCAGCCCGACGACAGAGGAGGAGCCCCAGGTGGCAGACGACATCCTGAACACGATCATCGGCAAGCCGACCGGCACAACCGTCGTCACCGTGGAGCGGGGGCAGCTTGCCCTGTTCGCTTCGGCCGTCAAGGACGAGAGCCCGATCTACCGTGACCCGAGGGCCGCCGCCGAGGCGGGGCTGCCGGGGATCCCCGCACCGCCCACCTACCCCTTGGTCATGGGCAACTTCGGCGCCTACCCCGAGTTGCAGCCTGGCGATGCACCCAGCGGCAACCCGATGGCCGAGGTGATCGGGCCGCTGATGGCCAAAGGCGGACTGATCCTCCATGGCGAGCAGGAGTTCACCTATCACCGCCCGGTGTTCGCCGGTGACGTGCTGGTGGGGGAGGGCAAGGTGGTGGACGCCTACCGGAAGGAGTCCAAGGGCAGGACGATGACGTTCGTAGTGGTCGAGACGGCGTGGAGCGAGCGGTCCACCGGTGAGCCGGTGTGCACCTCGCGCATGAACATCATCCACCGCATCTGATGGCCGCGGACACCGCAGCGTCGCCGTCGGACGATGTCCTCCGCCGGATCGAGGACGGTATCGCCTGGATCACCCTCAACCGCCCGGCGGCCGGAAACGCCCTCACCACCGACATGCGGGAGCAGCTCGTCGCCTGGCTCGAGGAGTCGTCCGCGGACCTCGCCGTGCGGGTGGTGGTCCTGACCGGGGCGGGGGAAAAGGGATTCTGCACGGGCGCCGACCTCCGCTCGCAGGCAGCCGCCCCGCCCCGCCCCGAGGGCGCGCCCGACCGCGCCGTCGGCGATGCCGCCCGGCTGATCCGCACGGGGTGGCAGCGGCTGGTGGGCGCTGTGCTCGACTGCGAGAAGCCGGTGATCGCCGCGGTCAACGCCACGGCGGCCGGTGGCGGCATGCATCTGGCCCTGGCCTGCGACCTGGTGTTGGCCGCCGAGGAGGCCAGGTTCATCGAGGTCTTCGTGCGGCGGGGGATCGCCCCGGACGCCGGTGGGGCCTATCTCCTGGCCAGGCTCATCGGGCCCCAGCGAGCCAAGGAGCTGTTCTTCTTCGGCGACGACCTGCCGGCGGTGGACGCCGAGCGCCTGGGCCTCGTCAATCGGGTCGTCCCCCGTCGCCAGTTGCTGGACGTGGCCGGCGAGTGGGCGGCGCGGCTGGCCAGCGGCCCGACCAAGGCGCTCGGTGCCGCCAAGTACCTGACTAATCGGGCACTCGAGTCCGACCGGGCAACTGCCCTGTGGGACGAGGCGGTGGCCCAGGAGCTGGTGATCGGGACCGAGGACTGCGGCGAGGGGCTGGCCGCGTTCGCCGAGCGCCGGCCCCCGGTGTTCCGGGGCTGGTAGGCGGGCGCGCCCCGCTAGAACCGGTTCTGATTCCGGCCGCCCGGGATGCTAGAAACTCTGGCGTGACTCCGACTCTGCTCCATCGCTTCGGAGCCTGACCGGTGCCCATCGGGATCCGCGACGAGCACGAGGACCTCCGTGTCTCGGTCCGGCGCTGGGTCGAGTCACGCTGCCCGCCTGCGGTGACCCGGGCCGCCCTCGATGCCGAGGCCGACGTGCTCCCTCCCTTCTGGGAGGACCTTGCCGCCCAGGGCACGCTCGGGATCCATCTGCCCGGGGAGTTCGGTGGCCAGGGTGCCGGCATCGTGGAGCTAGCCGTGATCGCCGAGGAGCTGGGGCGGGCTGCCGCTCCCGGCCCGTGGGCCTCCACCGCTGTGGTGGGCGCCGTGGTGGCCGACTGCGGGAGCCCCTCACAGGCCAAGGAGCTCGTGGGCGGGCTGGCCGACGGCTCCACCCCTGCCTCCGTGGTCGTCCCTGTCGGCGGGCACGACGGTTCCGCGGTCACGTGGCCGGGTCTGTCCGGCCACCCAGGCCGGGACGGTGCGGTGACGGTGGACGGAACGCTACGGCCCGTCCCCAACGGGTCGGTGGTCTCGCTGGTGTTGGCCCCGGTCGCCGTGGGCGACACGGTGCAGTGGATGCTGCTCGAACGGGGCGACGCTGCCGCGGTCGAGCCCATGGCCAGCTTCGATCCCTCCCGGCCGTCGGCGACCTGGATGCTGCAGGGCGCCCGGGTGCCACCCGAGCGGGTCCTGGCCGGCGCAGCGACCGGCCGGATCCGCGACCTGGCACTGGTGGTCGCATCGGCCGAGGCCGTCGGCGGTGCCCGCTGGTGCCTCGATACGGCAGCCGAGCATGCGCGCACCCGCCACCAGTTCGGGAGGCCGATCGGCCAGTTCCAAGCGGTGAAGCACCGACTGGCCGACATGCTCGTCGCCGTCGAGCAGGGGGTGGCCTCGACCTGGGACGCGTCCACGGAGATCGATCAGGGGCACACCCCGCCCGACGGCGCCGCCGCCGAGGCCGGGGACCACGTGCGCCTCGCCGTGCAGCTCGCCGCCAACCTGGCCCTGGACGGCTATGTCGAGGCCGCCAAGGGGGCCATCCAGGTCCTGGGGGGCATGGGCTTCACCTGGGAGCACGACGTCCACATCCACCTCCGGCGGGCGACGACCCTTCGACAGCTCCACGGTGGGACCGCCCCCCTGCGAGCCGGGTCGGCGCGCCTTGCGCTCGGGGGATGGCGCCGTCGGCTCACCATCGAGTTGCCCCCGGAGGCCGAACAGCTCCGTGACCGGCTCACCCCGATCGCGGCGGCCATCGCCGCCCTCGAGGACCAGGGGGAGCAGCGGCGTGCCCTGGCCGACGAGGGCCTGCTGACCCCGCACTGGCCGTCCCCGTGGGGTCGTGACGCCGGAGCGGTGGAGCAGCTGGTGATCGACGAGATCTGCGCCGAGGTGGGTCTCCACCGGCCCAACCTGGCGGTGGCCGCCTGGGCTCTTCCCACCATCATCGCCCACGGCACCCCCGAGCAGACGGAACGTTGGGTGGCCCCGACCCTCCGCGGAGAGCTGCTCTGGTGCCAGCTGTTCAGCGAGCCGGGTGCCGGTTCCGACCTGGCTGCCCTGAGCACGCGGGCATCCCGTGTCGAGGGCGGCTGGTCGCTCGTGGGGCAGAAGGTGTGGACCTCGGTGGCGGCCCGGGCCGACATGGGCATCTGCCTGGCCCGCACCAACCCGGACGCCCCGAAGCACCGGGGCATCACTTACTTCGTGGTGGACATGAGGTCGCCGGGTATCGAGGTGAGACCGTTGCGGGAGATCACCGGCGAGGCACTGTTCAACGAGGTGTTCTTCGACGGGTGCTTCGTACCCGACGAGTGCGTGGTCGGCGAGATCGACGGGGGTTGGAGGCTCGCCCGGACCACGCTGGCCAACGAGCGGGTGTCGCTCTCCTCCGACTCGGCCTTCGGCGGCGCCCTCGAGGGCGTGCTGGCGCGGGTTGCGGCCGATCCCGGGCTCCAGGACCCGGTCACCCTCGATCGGCTGGGTCATCTCCTGGCCGAAGCGCAGTCCCTGGCCCAGCTGGGCGTGCGGGCCACCCTCCGATCCGTCGGCGGCCTCCAGCCCGGGTCCGAGTCGAGTGTGCGCAAGTTGCTCGGTGCCGAGTTCGAGCAGCGCGTCCACGAGTTCGGACTTGACCTTTGCGGCCCCGACGGTGCGGTGGTGGACGGGGACGCCGCCGTCTCGGCCCACGGCGTCCTGCAGAGCAAGTGCCTCACCATCGCCGGCGGGACCAGCGAGGTCCAGCGCAACGTCATCGGTGAGCGCCTGCTCGGCCTGCCACGTGATCCCGACCCGGGCCGGTGAGTGTGGCAGTGTTGCGGTCGCCGGACGCGGCAGACGAGAAGGGAGGCCCGATCGATGGGTGACCAGGTGCTGTACTTCGAGGACGTGGCCGAAGGGGACCGGGCCCCCGAACTGGCCCACGTGCTGACCCGGACCGATCTGGTGGCCTACGCCGGAGCATCGGGCGACTTCAACCCCATGCACCACGACGAGGTGAAGGCCACGGCCGCCGGCCAGCCCAGCGTGTTCGGGCACGGGATGTTCTCCATGGGCCTCGTCGGAACGGCCATCACCAACTACGTGGGAGTGGGCAACGTACGGAGGTTCCAGGTGCGGTTCGCCAGGCAGACCTGGCCCGACGAGGAGTTGCGCACGAGGATCGTGGTCACCGGGACACGGACCGAGGGCGACGACCACCTGGTCGACCTCGACGTCCGGCTCCACAACGTCGACGGCGAGGAGAAGGTGGTCGGGGAGGCCACCGCCGTCGTGCCCTGCCGCCTCTGAGCATCGTTTCCGGGCGGCGCCCCGGTCCGTCGCACGGACCCACCTACGGCCCGGGATCCCACGGGAGGGCCACGGAGCGACGGTGACGGTCGACCGGCATCGGGAGCCCAGGCGGTAGGTTCGTACCGCGCCTGCGGCCGTGCCGGCGATGCGAAGAGGCCAGAGGAGAAGAGTGGACCGACGGTGGTGGCGCGCAATCCGGGTACCGGTGGTCCTCGGGGCGGTGGCCGCGTCGGTGTTGGCCGGCTGCGCCAACGTGACCACCACCACCGTCTCCCATGCCGGTGACACCGACGGGGTGACCCCCACCTCCATCAAGGTGGGGGCGCTGGCCTCACTCAGCGGCTTCGCCAGCTCCGACTTCGCACCGGTGGTGACCGGTGCGAAGGCCTACTTCGACCGGCTCAACGCGGCCGGTGGCGTGGACGGGCGCAAGATCATCTACTCGCCCATCCTCGACGACGGGACCTCGCCGTCGGGCGACACGTCGGCGGCTCAGCTGTTGGTCCAGGACAGGGTGTTCGCGGTGGTCGGTGTGGCCACCCCCTTCTTCACGGGGTCCTCCATCCTGCGGGCCCAGTCGGTGCCCACTTTCGGACTGCAGGAGAACACCAACTCCCAGTGGGCGGGGCCGACCATGTTCGGTGCGAACGGCTCCTACGTCGACTCGTCGGCCCCGCAGCCCCAGGTGGCCTTCGTGTTCCAGCGCACCCGCTCCCATCGGGCCGCGGTACTTGCCTACAACGTGGCCCAGTCATCGGAGGGGTGCGTGAGTGTCATCCAGGCACTGGCCCGATTCCACGTCGACACACCGGTGGTGGACCTGTCCATCCCCTACGGCGCCGCGTCGCTCGACGCCGATGTCACCCGAATGCAGCAGAACGGGGTCGACTTCGTGGCCACCTGCATGGACACCACTGGCGACATCAAGCTGTCCCAGACGCTCCAGCAGCACGGCATGGGCTCGACCGTCCAGTACTGGCTCGACGGGTATGACCAGCAGACCCTCCAGAACAACCAGGCGGCCATGGACGGCGTGTACTTCCTGCTGCAGCAGACACCCTTCGAGATGACCGCCCTCCAACCCGGCGCCTACCCGGGGATCGACCAGTTCAACGCCGCCCTCAAGAAGTACGCACCCCCGGGGACCGAGCCAAGCACGGCCGCACTGGCCGGCTGGCTCAGCGCCGACCTGTTCGCCCAGGGCCTGCGGGCCGTCGGCCCCGACCTCACCCGCAGCGCCCTGGTGGCGGACATCAACAAGTTCACGGACTACACGGCGGAAGGGGCCATCCCGCCGGTGGACTGGACGGTCGCCCATACGGCGATCACCTCCCTCGACTGCTCCTCCTTCGTCCGGGCCCGCGGGGACGTCTTCGTGCCGGTGTTCGCCACCCCCTCCACCGTGTACGTGTGCTTCCACCAGTTCGCACCGTCGAGCACCACGGTGACCACGCTGCCGAGCCAGCCGGGGGTGCCGAGCCGGTGACCCAGTTCTTCAACTACGCAGTGCCGGGGATCCCCTTCGGGTGCGTCTTCGCCCTGATGGCCGTGGGCCTGGTGCTCACCTACAAGGCGTCGGGCGTCTTCAACCTGGCCTTCGGGGCCCAGGCCTTCGTCTCGGCCCTGGCCTACGTCTCGCTGATCGAGGACGGTTGGCCACGATGGGCGGCAGGGGTCCTGGCGGTCTTCGTCCTGGGACCAGTGGTGGGCGTGCTCCTCGACCGCCTCCTCTTCCGCCGGATCCGCACGGCCTCGCCCCTGGTGAAGCTGGTCCCGTCCCTCGGGCTGCTGGTGGCGCTGCCCCAACTGGCGCTGATCATCGCCGGCTCCACACCGGACATCCCGCCGCCGGCGCTGTTCGTCAACGCCCAACGCGTCTACCTCCACCTCGGCTCGGTGCCGCTCAGCGGGCTCGAACTGTCCATCACGGGGTCCACCGTGCTCGTCGTCGCCGTCCTGGTCGCCCTGTTCCGCTTCACGCCGGTCGGACTCGAGATGCGGGCGGTGGTGGAGAGCCCGAGGATGACCGAGCTGGCCGGGGTCAACGCCGGGCGGATCAGCGCCTTCGCCTGGATACTTTCGAGCGTGATGGCCGCCCTGGCCGGGGTCCTGTTGGCGCCGCTCTACTCGCAGCTGGACCCCCAGAACTTCACCGTCCTGCTGGTGTGGGGCATCGCCGGTGCGGTGATCGGCCGGTTCTCCAGCCTCCCACTCGCCCTGCTCGGGGGCCTCTTCCTCGGTGTGGCACAGCAGATCGTGGCCGGCTACCTGCCCGCCGGCATCATCGCCACCGGGTTGCGGCCGTCGCTGCCCTTCGTGGTCCTGCTGATCTTCCTGCCGTTCACCCGGCAGCGGCAGTTCGACGACCCACTGGCGGGTTGCGATCCACCGTCTGCCACCGTCGAGACCGAGACCCTCGGGTACCGGTCGGCCACCACGCTTGCCGGGGCGGGCGAGGACGACGTCCATGCGGTCGGCCTCTGGCACCGCCGACTGGGCCTCGAGGGTCCCGATGCATGGTGGTACCGCTTCGTTCGGCGGCCCACCTCCACGCTGGCGTGGGTGCTGGCGGCCCTGGCCGTGTTGTCCGCGCTGACCTGGGTGCCGGCGGACTGGCTGCTGACGATGACCCAGGGCATCGCCTTCGGCGTGATCTTCCTCTCCCTCACCGTCCTGACCGGGATGAGCGGGCAGATCTCCCTCTGCCAGGCCACCTTCGCCGGCCTGGGCGGGTTCGCGGCCGGCCAGCTGGCGGATCACTTCGGGCTCCCGGTGGTCATCGGCATGGTCGCCGGCGGCTTGCTGGCGGCGGCCCTGGGTGTGATCGTTGCCGTGCCGACCCTCCGGCTCGCCGGACTGCCGCTGGCCCTGGCCACCCTGGCGTTCGCCCTTCTGGCCGACAACATCCTCTTCCCCAACTCCTGGGTGGGGAACGGTGCGAGCGGCGTCATCGTGCCGCGGCCGTCGGCCGGGCCGGTGAACCTTTCCGCCTCCAAACCGTTCTTCCTCCTCTCGCTGGCCATCCTCTCGGTCACCGCCGGCATCGTGAAATTGATCGGTGACGGCACCATGGGACGGTTCCTGGCCGCCATGCGGGGGAGCGAGCTGGCGGCCAGCTCGGTGGGCATCGACGTCTACCGGCTGCGGGTCGTCGTCTTCGCCATCTCGGCCGGTCTGGCCGGCGTCGGGGGCGCCCTGTTCGGGTCCCTCGAGGGATCCCTCTCGCCCACCGACTTCAACTACCAGATCTCCACGGTGCTGCTGGTGGTGGTGGCCATCGTCGGGCTCGGGTCGATCTCGGGGGCCGTGGTGGCCGGGCTGGTGTACACCACCCTCCAGGTGGCGGTCACCACCCTGCCCAGCCGGTACGCGGGCCTGGTGGCGGTCCTCTTCGGCCTCGCCACGCTCAGCTACACCCGCCATCCGGAAGGGTTCCTCGACTACCTGGGGAACAGGACGCTGACCTTCATCGCACGCAACGGGGCCATGTCCCGCCTCATGGGGCGCAGCGGGACGGGCGGCCGCGGCCAGCCGCCGCGGAACGAAGGTGCCGGGAATCCCGACGGTGACGTGTTGGTGCCGACTCCCGCTCCCGGCGGTGCAACGTGATGCCGTCCCCCCTGCCGTCGTGGCCCTCCCTGCTGGTGGCCACCGGCATCTCGAAGCAGTTCGGGGGCATTCAGGCGCTGTCGGAGCTCTCCTTCGAGGTGGGACGGGGTGAAGCGGTCGGCATCGTCGGCCCCAACGGCGCCGGCAAGACCACCCTGTTCAATTGCCTCCTGGGGCTGGAGACGCCCGACACCGGAAGTGTCGTCTTCGACGGCGTGCGGATCGACCGGCTCCCGGTGTGGAAGAGAAGCAGGCTCGGAATCGGCCGGACCTATCAGCGCATGGAGCTCTTCCGGGGCATGACGGTCGCCGACCACCTGCTGGTGTCCGAACAGGCGTCGTCAGGGACGTTCCGGTTCTGGCGCGACTTCCTCAACCGGGGTGGGCCCACCCCGGGGGAGCTGCACCATGTCCAAGAGGTGCTGGACCTGCTGGGTCTCGAGGCCATGGCCGATCGACCGGTGGACGGCCTCGATCTGGGCCATGCCCGGTTGGTGGAGTTGGGTCGCGCCATGATGGGCGCCCCGAAGCTGCTCATGCTGGACGAGCCGTCCTCGGGGCTCGACGCCGGGGAGACGGCCCGTCTGTCGACGGTCCTGGCCTCTCTCAGGAGCGCCCGGACCACGGCGGTGGTGCTCGTGGAGCACGACCTGCAACTGGTCGAGTCGGCGGTCGACCGGCTGTGCGTCCTCAACTTCGGCCGCATGCTGGCTTCGGGGCGCGTCGACGAGGTCCTGGCCGACACCGAGGTCCGCCGCGCCTACCTGGGGGCCGGCGGGTGAGCGGACCCCCCCTGCTCGAACTCGAAGGCGTGAGCGCCTCGTACGGCCCCTACCGCGCCCTGTTCGACGTATCGCTGTCGGTGGGTGCCGGCTCCGCCCTGGCCCTGGTCGGAGTCAACGGCGCCGGGAAGTCGACCGTGGCCAGGGTGGTGTCGGGATTGGTGCCGGTGACCTCGGGCAGGATCCGCTTCGACGGGGTGGACATCACCAGGCGCCCTGCCTACGAGATCGCCAGGATGGGCCTGACCCATGTCACCGAGGGACGGTCGGTGTTCTCCTCCCTGACCGTCGAGGAGAACCTCACCCTCTCGTTCCGGCAGGCCCTCGGGCGGCGCGAGGTGCCCGCCGCCCTCGAGCGGGCCTACGGCGCATTCCCCAGACTGGGGCAACGGCGGGCCCAGTCTGCCGGCACCCTCTCGGGGGGCGAGCAGAGGATGCTGGCTCTGGCCCGGGTGCTGGTCGTGCGTCAGAAGCTGCTGGTCGTCGACGAGCTCTCGTTCGGCCTGGCGCCGGTGATGGTCGACGAAGTCTATGCCGCCCTCGGGCAGGTGCTGTCGGCCGGGACGTCGCTCCTCATCATCGAGCAGCACGTCGACCGGGCACTCCACTTCGCCGATGCGGTGGTGGTCCTGAGCAAGGGAAGAGTGGTCTACGACGGCACGGTCGAAGGAGCGGAGTCGCGGCTGAGCGAGCTGGTACTCGGCCGGGTGGAGCAGTGACCGGAAGGCCGGAGTGGGCCGTGCCTAGGAGAGGCTGAAGGGCGGCACCTGCGACGAGGCGTTCTTGAACAGCTCCCCCTTTGCCGCGGCCAGCTCCTCGGGCGTCCACATCGAGTCGCGGTGCAGCTCACCGACCGGGTGGAATCCGCCCGTGGCCCAGATGTCGCCGCCGTAGACGATGAAGTTCTGACCGGAGATGTCGGCAGCCTCGTCCGTGGCCAGAAAGGTCACCAACTGCGCGACGTTGCGGGGATCGAACTTATCGAAGCCGGCGTCGGCCTTGGCCATCTCCCCGAACAGGTTTTCGGTCATGCGGGTTCGGGCTCGGGGCGAGATGGAGTTGACGGTGATCCCGTAGCGCCCGAGCTCGCGGGCCAGTACCCAGGTCAGCGAGGCGATGCCCGCCTTGGCCGACGAGTAGTTGGCCTGGCCTGCGTTGCCGAAGAGGCCGGCTTCCGACGAGGTGTTGATGATCCGACCGGTGACCTCCTCGCCCGCCTTGGCCCTGCCCCTCCAGTAGACCGCGGCGTGATGGGATGGTGCGAAGTGGCCCTTCAAGTGGACCCGGATGACGTCGTCCCAGTCCGACTCCTCCATGTTGAAGCACATCTTGTCCCGCAGGATCCCGGCGTTGTTGACCAGGATGTCGAGTTGGCCGAAGGTGTCGATCGCCTGGTCGACGAGGGCCTTGGCGCCGTCCCACGAGCTCACGTCGGAGGCGTTGACCGCACCGTCGCTGCCTCCCGCCCTGATCAGCTCGACCACCTCCTCGGCCGGGTGCTTGTCGCCGCCTTCTCCCTGGAGGGAGGCGCCCACGTCGTTGACGATCACCTTGGCTCCCTGCGAGGCCAGCACAAGGGCCTCCTCGCGTCCGATCCCCCGTCCTGCGCCGGTGACGATCGCCACCTTGCCGTCGAGCATTCCCATGGTGTCCTCCTGTGTTCGGTTCCCCGGTCACCGCGCACGTTGACGCCGCGACGGAACCGGGGAAGCATGGCCGATACCCACCCGTACCGGCAAGACAGGATGCGCCATGACGACTGACACCCACGCCGCGCCTCCGACCGGCGGTCACCGAGTGGCACTGGTGACGGGAGGGGGCCGGGGGATCGGCCGGGCCATCGCCCTCGGGCTCGCAGCCGACGGGTGCGACGTCGCCGTCAACTACCGGCGGGACGCGGAAGCGGCCGGAGGGACGGTTGCCGCCATCGAATCACTGGGCCAGCGGGCCGTTCCCTACCGGGCATCGGTGGACGACCCCGATGCCGCACTGGGACTGGCCGCCGACGTGCTCGGCGACTTCGGTGCTGTGGACATCCTGATCTGCAATGCCGGCGTCGCCAGCCGCGGCCGCTCCGTTGTGGAGACCGACCTGACCGAGGTGGACCGGCTCATGCGCACCCACGTCCACAGTGCATTCCTCCTCTGCAAGTCGCTGCTCCCGTCCATGCGCGGGCGGCCCCGCGGCGACGTCGTCTTCATCTCGTCGGTGGCCGCCCGGTTGCCGGGCGCCAACGGGTCGCCGTACAACATGGCCAAGGCGGCCCTGGAGGCACTGGCCATGACCGTGGCCAAGGAGGAACGGACTTCGGGGATTCACGCCAACGTGGTTGCACCCGGTCTGGTGGTCACCGAGATGGGCAGGCGCCTGGTCAAGGGCGCCATGGGGGTCGACGACATCGGTTCCCTCGATGCCGGGTCGCCCTTCGGGCGGGTGTGCCGTCCCGAGGACGTCGCCGACGTGGTGCGGTTCCTGGTCTCGCCGGCGGCGGAATACGTCACCGGACAGGTGGTCACCGTCGACGGCGGCGGCTGATCCGGCCGGGGGGCGTTTGCTGCCCGATGGTAGGTTCGCGGCGTTCGGCCGAACGCGAACGGAGACGGTGTGAGCGGACAGGATCAGTCAGCGGGCAAGGCGCACGGCGCCCAGATGGTCGGAGCCGCGGTCAGCAAGGTCACGCCGCAACTGCAGAGGATCGAGCGCAAGGTTCGCCGCGAAGCGACCCGCCTCGCCGGGCTCTCGTTCGCCCAGCTGCCCCCGCGGGAGGCGGTCCGCATGGCCTACAACGTCCTGCTCCGCCGCGAACCCGACGAGCCGGCCTGGAGCGACCAGGCCGGTGCCATGGCCGCGGGACTGCTCTCCCACGGCGACGTGGTCGACCGCATCCGCTGTTCGAGCGAGTACCGGACGCAGGTACCGGTCGGCGAGGCCGGGTTCCACAGCTCGCTCCACACCAGCCGGTGCGAGTTCATCATCGGCCTGCCGCCGGCACGGCGGATCGTGGACCTGGGGGGCGGCCACACCACGGACTCGCGCGGTGCCCTGGTGGTACTCGGCTACCCGTACGACTTCGACGAGCTGGTGGTGGTCGATCTGCCGCCGGACGACCGCCACCCGCTCTACCACTCGGAGCGGTTCGGGGCCGGGGACACCGAGCGGGGCAAGGTCCGCTACGAGTACCGGTCGATGGCCGACCTGTCGTTCGCCGACGATGCTTCCGTTGACCTCGTCTACAGCGGTCAGTCCATCGAGCACGTCACCGAGGCCGACGGGGACACGGTCCTCGAAGAGGCATTCCGCATCCTCCGGCCGGGTGGGTACATGGCCATCGACACGCCCAACGGCCGGGTCTGCCGCCTGCAGCAGGCGGGGTTCATCGACCCGGACCACGAGGTGGAGTACACGCTCGACGAGCTGCGTGACAAGGTCACCAGGGCAGGCTTCGACGTGCTCACCGAGCGGGGCCTCAATTGGGGCGGCCCGGCGGTGACCGCCGGCGAGTTCGACCCGGTTGCCCTGGCCGGCAACTACGGCGTGCACTACGACGCCGAGGCGTGCTACCTGCTGGCCCTGCTGATCCAGAAGCCGGCGGGACGGTAGCCCCGCGCCCATCGGACGTGTTCAGCCGTCGGCGGGTTCGAGCACGAAGACCGGGATCTCCCGCGCCGTCTTGCGCTGGTAGTCGGCGTAGTCGGGGTAGGCGGCCACGGCCCGCTCCCACCAGACCGCCTTCTCCTCCCCGGTGACCTGGCGGGCGACTAAGTCGGTCGTGGCCGCGCCGTCCCGGAGCTCGACGTGGGGGTCGGCGATCAGGTTGAAGTACCACCGGGGGTGGGTGGGGGCACCGCCCTGGGACGCGACGACGGCATAGCGGCCGTCGTGCTCCACCCGCATGAGGGGCGTCTTGCGGATCTTGCCCGACGTCGCACCCCGGCTGGTCAAGATGACCACCGGCATCCCCCGCAGCGTGGTGCCCTCGGCCCCGCCGGAGCGTTCGTAGAGATCGACCTGGTTGCGGACCCAGTCGGTGGTGCTCGGCTCGTACTTACCTTCGATCGGCATGCGCTCCAGCTAACACCGGTCGGCCGACGGGCGCCACCCCCGAGGGGACCGCTCCGGCGGCCTCGGGATGGCGACCACCGTGCCCAGCCCCGGAGCGGGCCGATTCGTCTCCGATGTCCCGCGACATCACACTGGTGCGGGCGAGAGGACTCGAACCTCCACCCCCGAAGGGACCGGGACCTAAACCCGGCGCGTCTGCCAATTCCGCCACACCCGCGTCGGGCCACACTATCGACGGCCCGCGCTGGCGGGTCAGCGCCGCGCCCCACCTCCGGACCGGGGGGAAGGCCCGCGACGCCCGGCATGCCACGGGCCGGCGGCGGTCCCCTGGCTATAGTCGGCGTGTGCCACCCGCACCACCCTCCATGCCCTCGGTGGCTCCCATCGAGCCGGACCCGCCCGTCGACCCCGTCGGCCCGGTCGACACGGGTCCGGCCGCCCGGGCGCGGTACCTCGACGAGGTGATGGCCGAGATCGACGCCGAGGTCAGGCGGAGGCGCGCCTCGGGAGATCTCCCCGCAGGCCTCGAGCGAGAGCTAGACGAGCTCTTCCTCGAATTCTCCCCGGTGGGACTGCACGGCCGGGCACGGCTCCGCGAGACGCTGGCCCTGGTGGACGGATCCGCCTACGTGGACACCGCTGTCCCGGTCGCATCACAGAAGGCCGTGGGCAGCTACGTCAAGCGCCTGATCCGCAAGGCCATCGGGTGGTACGTCGGCTTCATCGTCCACCAGATCGTGAGGTTCGCCTGGTCGGTGTCCCGCATGTTCCACGTCGTCGTCGACCACGTGGAGGACCTCGAGGCCGCCGTCGAGTCCCAGCGGACCCCGGAACTGCCGGCCAGCGCTGTGCCGGTGGCCGGCCCCGGCTGGAGCTGGTGGTCCGGAGCCGCCGTCGATGCCCTGGCCGGGGTCGGCGGCCGGGTGCTCCACGCCGAGTGCGGCGACGGGACCCTGCTGGACGCACTGATCGCCGGAGGAGCGGACGCCTACGGTGTGGACCCAACCGAGTCGGTCATCGAGCCGGCCATCGACCGGGGACTCGACGTTCGAGCCGAATCAGTGCTCGGGCACCTCGAGGTGGTGGCCGACGAGGCGCTGTCCGGCATCGTGCTGAGCGGATCGATCCAGTGGCTCCACCCCAACGAGCGCGACCGGCTGGAGACTCTGGTCACGTCCCGGCTGGCCATCGACGGCGTGCTGGTCCTCCACTCCGCGACACCGGAGTCGTGGACGGCCGGCTCGTCCCACCTGATCAGCGACCTGGCCCCGGGGCGCCCGCTGCACGCCGGGACCTGGAGCCACCTCTTGGCGCAGCGGGGCTTCCGTCCCACCGCGCTCCTTTACGGGGGCGAGGACCGGCGGCTGGATCAGGTGGCCCCGTCGAACGCCGACGCCGACGCGATCAACGCCGCCATCGACGTCGTCAACACGCTCCTGTTGGGACCGGGCGAGTACCTTCTGGTCGCCGTTCGAGAGCGGTGACCGGCGTCCACCAATTCGTTCCGGCGCTTCTGCCCAGGGACGCGACGGGTGATCACACACTGGCGCTGCGCGACACCTTCCGGAGTGCGGGATGGGAGTCGGAGATCTACGTCGAGGCGGCCCATGACGAGCTGATCGACCAGGCGACCTACTTCGAGCGCTATCCGGAACGCGCCGAGCCGGGCGACATCCTGCTCTACCAGCTGGGCACCGCGTCGCCGGTGGCGGACTTCCTCCTGTCGAGGCCCGAGCCCCTGGTGCTCGATTACCACAACGTCACGCCCGCCTCGTTCTACGAGGGATGGGAGGACCACACCAGCGAGAAGGTGACCCTGGCCCGGAGCCAGGTGGCCGCACTGGCGCCCCTGGCCGTCCTGGGCATCGCCGACTCGGCGTTCAACGCGGCCGAGCTCCGGCGCCTGGGGTGCCGGACGACGGCGGTCCTGCCCATCCTGATCGGGAGGGACGGGTGGGTCGACCGGGTCGACGAGCGCGAGCTCTCGCGTCTGTTCGCCGACCACGGGACGGCGACGGTGCTCTTGTTCGTAGGCCGGATCTCGCCCAACAAGGCCCAACACCACCTGGTGGAGGCACTCTGGCTCTACCGCCGCTGGTACGACCCGGAAGCCCGCCTCCACCTGGTGGGGCCGGCGGTCACCGCCTCCTATGCGGAGGCTGTCTTCGGGTTCGCCGCCGAACTGGGGCTCGAGGGGGCGGTGCGACACGGCGAGCACCTCACGCCGGCGCAGCTGGCCGCATGGTACGCCGATGCCGACGTCTTCGTGTGCGTCTCCGAGCACGAGGGATTCTGCATCCCGCTGCTCGAGGCCATGGCGTCCGACCTGCCGGTTGTCGCCTACGCGGCTGGCGCCGTCCCCGAGACGCTGGGTGACGCGGGGATCCTCCTCGACGACAAGCGCCCCAGCCTGGTGGCGTCCGCGGTCGACCGTGTGCGCCACGACCCGGTGTTGGCCGACCGCCTTGTCGCAGCAGGTCGGGGGCGGTTGGGGCAGTTCGGCGCGGCGGCCACCCGTGCCCGGTTCGTGGAGGTGCTGGGCGCCCTCGCTGCCGGCCGGGGGGTCGATTGATGAAACTGGTCTTCGTGACTCCCCGGTACGGGACTGAGGTCATCGGTGGAGCGGAGACGGCCGCCCGCATGGTGGCGGAGCGCCTCTGCCTCCGCCCCGACTGGGAGGTCGAGGTCCTGACCAGCTGCGCCCTCGATCATCTGACCTGGGAGAACACCGAGCCGGCGGGCACGTCGGTGCTCAACGGGGTCACGGTCCACCGGTTCCCGACGGCAAGCAGGCGCCTGCTCGACTACTTCGAGCTCGACGCCAAGCTCCGGGTGGCGCCGACGGCCGCCTCGCTGGCCGAGTCCCGTCGTTGGGTGGCGCTGAACGGTCCGATGTGCCCGGGGCTGGTCGACGCGGTGGCGGCCACCGACGCCGACGCCCTGGCCTGCTATCCCTACCTGTTCGCCACCACCGTCGACAGCATCGCCGTCTCCAGGGTGCCCACGGTCCTCCACCCCGCGGCCCACGACGAGCCGGCCATCTACCTGCCGGCGTTCCGGCGCAGCTTCCGGGACGTCGACGGGTTCGTCTATCACACCCAGGCGGAGCGCGACCTGATGGAGCACGTCTTCACCATCGGGGCCCGACCGCAGATCGTCCTGGGCCTGGGGGTCAACGACCCGGCCGGGGCCGGACGGAGGGGTGGCGACATCCTGGGCCTCGGGGAGCGTCCCTACCTCTGCTACCTCGGTCGGGTCGACGAGCACAAGGGGTGCGGAATGCTCGCCGAGTACTTCGAGCGGTACAAGGAGCGCCACCCCGGTGATCTCGCCCTGGCCTTCGTGGGACCGGTCTCCGACAAGGCCCCCCGGCATCCGGACATCGTCGTGACCGGCACGGTGTCCGAGGCGGACAAGTGGGACATCCTGGCCGGAGCACAGGTGATGGTCACCCCGTCGGCGTACGAGTCGTTCTCGTTGGTGCTGTTGGAGGCATGGACGCTCGGCGTCCCGGTGCTGGTCAACGCGGCGTGTGCCGCCACCATGGAGCACTGCCGTCGATCGGGCGGGGGGGTGTGGTTCGACTCGTACCGGACCTTCGAGGTGGCCGTCGACCGGTTGGCAGCGGATGCGGGGCTCCGGTCCGCACTGGGCGATGCCGGCAACCGCTACACGGCCCGGTACTACCGCTGGCCGTCGATCATCGGCCGCTACGCCGATTTCCTCGAAACCGTCATCGACCGGGGTCACCGCAGCGCCATCAGGTCGGCCAGGCTCGAGATACCGGTAGGCGGGACCGAGTACGTCCGGAAAGGATGAGCGGGTGACAGACGACGAGCAACCGGGGCCGGACGAGGAGGAGCTGCTGGCGGCGTTCGACCGGCTGCAGCCCCAGGGAAGCCTGCGGTGGGGCTTCGACGACGCCATGCGCAGGGTGGCCAATGCCGACGGTCAGGCTGCAGCGGGCGCGGCCCCGTGGGAGGGCCCTCCCGACGACCTGTGGGAGCGCGGGAGATCGGCCCGCATCGGCCGGCGCTTCGTAGGCGACGTGGCCGGTGTCCTCGCCGGTCTCCTGGCTGCCGATGCCCGGCAGGTGGCGGATGCCGCCGTGGCCGGGGTCAACGCCGCCAACTGGGATGCACTCCGCTATCTGGCGGCCCGGGTCGAGCTGCTGGAGGCGCGGGTCGACCCAGTGGGCCTCGAGGTCGCCGACCTCTCGGTACCCGCGCCGGACACGGGCGAGTGGGCGGAGGCCGTCGGCACCTGGTTGCACCCGGGCGACTCCGAGTCGACGGTCGTCGTCGGCGAACTGGGCGACGGGGTGCTGCTAGACGCCCTCAGGGAAGCCGGCCGGCGAGTACGCGGGGTGGACCCCCGGGGGGCGTCGATCTGGGAGGCCTTCGCCCGTGCCGGCGGCAAGGGGCAGCCGGACGGCGCGGATCGACCTGCCCCGGAGCTGGTGTTCGGCGAGGTGGCCGGGCGACTGGCCACCATGCCCGACGGCAGCGCCGGCGGTGTCGTGCTGTCGGGGTGTGTCGACCGCCTCGACCTGTTCGGGAAGGTCGGGCTGGTCCACCAGGCGCTGCGGGTCACCGAGGCGGGCGGTGCCGTCGTGCTCTTGGTCACCGACCAATCGGCGTGGGACCGGTCACTGCCCCTGCCGGCGCGGGATCTCCTGCCGGGACGCCCCCTCCATCCCGAGACCTGGCTGCTCCTGCTCCGCCGAGCTGGGGCCGCCGATCCGGTGTGGCACCGACCGGTGCAGGGAACCGTGCATGCGGTGGTGGCCAGGGTGGAACGATGATCGGCGGAGACCGATGAAGGGGATCCACCAATTCGTCCCCATGCTCCACCGCCACGACGCGGTGGGGGAGCACACCCGGTCACTGCGCGACCTGCTCGTCGCCGCCGGGGTGCCGTCGCACATCTATTCGGAGATCCCCGATCCGGCCACCGCCGGGGAGACGCGTCCCTATCTCGACTACGAATCGGAGGCCGAGGCGGGTGACGTGCTCGTCTACCAGTTCGCCACGTACTCGGCGATGGCCGAGTGGGTGGCGGCGCGGCCGGAGCCCCTCGTGATCAACTACCACAGCATCACGCCCCCGGAGTACTTCGGCCCGTGGAACAACGCGATCACCCGCCTGCAGGTCGGGGCCAGGGCCGATCTGGACCTGCTTGCGCCGGGGGCGGCGCTGGGGATCGCCGTGTCGCACTTCGACGCCGACGAACTGGGTGCGGCCGGATGCAGTCGGACCACGGTCATCCCGGTGGTCAATGTGCAGGTGCCTCCGGTCGAGCCCGACCGCGCCACCCTGGACCGCTTGCGCGAGCGGTGGTCCGACCGGGGCGGTGCCTGGCTGTCGGTCGGGCGCCTGGCACCGAACAAGGCGCATCAACAGGCGATCGCCGCCCTGTTCGTCGCACGGGCCACCTCCGACCCCGGTGCGCATCTGGCCCTGGTGGGGTCGCCCTCGGAGCCGGCCTACGCCGCCGCCCTCAGGCGCTACGCCTCGTCCCTCGGCCTGGCCGATGCGGTCGAGTTCGTCTCGGGCGTCAGCGACGCCGAGCTGGCCGCCCACTACCGGGCCGCAGACGTCCTGGTCATGCTCTCCGAGCACGAGGGGTTCGGGGTTCCCCTGGTAGAGGCGATGGGGCACGGGCTGCCGATCTTGGCCTTCCGCGCCGGAGCGGTGCCGGAAATCCTCGGCGACGCAGGGATCCTGCTCGACCACAAGGGCCCCCGCCGGGTGGCCGAGGCGGCGTGCGAGCTGACGTCGGATTCCGGGGAGCGGGACCGGCTGGTGGAGGCCGGAATGGTGCGGTTGCGAGCACTCGACCTCGGAGGTGCCGGAAAACTGCTGGTCGAAGCCGTTCAGGGCGTGTCGGCATCCGGTGCCACCGGCCCGTGATCGGGGTCGTTCGCCCGACGGCCCTGCGTCCGCGCGAAGGCCCGAGCAAGTAGGCTCTTGCCTCATGGACGACTCTCGTCATTCGGCCCTGCACGCCCCCGCCACCGCCTTGCGCAGCTCCACAGTGGAGATGAAGTCAGCGGCAGACGTCGGTCCGAGTTCCGACATCTTCCAACGCCTGTTGAAGGAGCGGATCGTGTTCATCGGTTCGGCGATCGATCAGAACACCGCCAACCTGGTCTGCTCCCAGTTGATCCTTCTCGAGGCCGAAAACCAGGAGCGGGACATCTCGGTCTACATCAACTCCCCCGGGGGCTCGGTGACCGACGGCCTGGCCATCTACGACACGATGCAGTACGTCCGTTGCGACGTGCGCACCATCTGCGTCGGCCTTGCCGCCTCCATGGGCCAGTTCCTTCTGTGCGCCGGCACCCCGGGGAAGCGCTTCGCCCTTCCCCACAGCCGGATCCTCATGCATCAGCCCTCGGGCCAGATGCAGGGCCAGGCCTCCGACATCGCCATCCAGGCCGAGCAGATCATCTACCTGAAGCGGATGATGGCCGAGAGGATCTCCTTCCACACTGGTCAGCCGGTCGAGCGGATCGAGGCCGACTCCGATCGTGATCGCTGGTTCACCGCCGAGGAGGCCCGTGACTACGGCTTCATCGACGAGGTCATTCAGAAGGACGCCATGGAGGTCCCGACGGCCGAAGCGGGGGCTACCAGCCAGTGAGCCTCAGTGTCGATCGGCCCGCCCACTCGGACCCTGAGCACGTCCAGGCCATCGGGGGAAGCACCCGCTTCGTCCCCGGCCAGAGTCACGACCGGGTCACCGTCGTCAACGGCAAGGTGCAGCTGGGTCAGAGGCTCAAGGACCTCTGGCTCAATCGTGACCTGTTGCTTCTGCTCACCCGGTCCGAGCTGAAGGTCAAGTACAAGGACTCGGTCCTCGGCTACGCCTGGTCGATGCTGAACCCGGCACTGGTCCTGACCATCTACTTCTTGGTGTTCAAGGTCATCGCCCGGAACCACCAGCCGTTCTTCGCCATCTGGTTGTTCGCCGGCCTGCTGGTCTGGAACCTCTTCAACACCGCGGCCATGGGTGCCACTTCGGTGGTGGTGGGCAAGGCCGGCATCGTCAAGAAAGTTGCCTTCCCCCGTGAGCTACTGGCCCTGTCGGTGGTCGGCGTCGCGCTGGTGTTGTTCGCCATCCAGGTGGTGGTGCTGATCCTCGCCCTGCTGCTCTTCGGCATCCAACCCGACTTCGCATTCGTGGCCATCCTTCCGATGGCCCTGGTTGCCCTGATCGTGTTCACCGGCGCGCTCTCCATCTTCCTCTCGGCCGTCAACGTCTACCTGCGGGACACCCAGCATCTCACCGAGGTGCTGCTGATGGCATGGTTCTGGGGCACACCCATCGTCTACACGTTCGGATTGATCTCCGGTGAGTTGGCCAAGTACCCCTCGCTGGTGTGGGTCAAGTACGTCTATCTGTGCAATCCCGTCACTCCGATCGTGATGACCTTCCAGCGGGCCATCTACGGGAAGACCCAGTACACCTATGCAGGTCAGGTGTACCACGTGCTGCCCAATTGGGGACCGCTCACGTACGCCGGGCTCGTAGGCATCGTGTTGGCCGTGAGCATCGGGCTGTTCCTGCTGGCGTTGATCGTCTTCGGCCGGCTCGAGGGCAACTTTGCCGAGGAGCTCTGACCGATGGCCGTCGCCATCGAGGTCCGGGACATCTCCAAGCAGTTCCGCCTCTACAGTGAAAAGCACACCTCGCTCAAGGAGCGGGTCATCCACGGCGGCAAGATGCCGTTCACCCCGTTCTGGGCCCTCCGCGATGTCAACGTGGACATCAATCAGGGCGAGACCTTCGGCATCCTCGGCCGCAACGGGTGCGGCAAGTCGACGCTGCTCAAGTGCATCGCCGGCATCCTCAAGCCCACCTCCGGCGAGATCCGGGTCCGGGGGAGCCTGGCCGCAATGCTGGAGCTCGGCGCCGGGTTCCAGCCCGACCTCTCCGGCCGGGACAACATCTTCCTCAACGGCTCGCTCCTCGGGTTGCCCCGCTCCGAGATCGCCAAGCGGTTCGACGACATCGTGGCCTTCGCCGAGCTCGAGGACTTCATCGACAACCAGGTGAAGTTCTACTCGTCCGGCATGTACGTGCGACTCGGATTCGCCGTGGCCGTCAACGTCGAGCCCGACGTGCTGCTGGTCGACGAGGTGCTGGCTGTCGGGGACGCAGCCTTCCAGCGCAAGTGCATGGACCACGTGAAGAAGTTCCAGCGTGAGGGCCGCACCATCGTGGTTGTCAGCCATGGTACCGACACGATCCGCCAAAACTGCGGCCGTGCGATGGTGATGAACCACGGCCAGGTCATCACCGTCGACGAGCCGGGCGAGGCGATCCGGATCTACCTGGCCGACCTGCTCGGCGTGGGCACCCTCGCGGGCTCCGAGTCGGGTGGGATCGAAGGCAACGTACTCGCCATCGGTACCGTCCAGGCCGAGCACGGTGGGAGCGGTTCGCGACCTCACATGTACCCCGGGGAATCCCTGACCGTCACCGCCGATGTGGACAGTCTGGACGCGGTGCCCAACGCCATGGCCACCATCGCCATCCACGACGACAAGAACGAGCTGGTCTTCGCCTCCGATCCCGACGACCCGGCCTGCGCGATGGACATCCCGGTCGGCGGTGGGGTCGTCCGGTTCTACTTCCCCGAGGTGCCGCTCCTCGACGGCACCTACTCGGTCAGCGTCGGGGTGCGCAGCGCCACCGAGACCGCCATCTTCGACTGGAAGGACCAGGTGACCCAGTTCGAGGTGGCCAATCCGGGGCGCTCCACCGGCCGGGTAAGACTTCCGGTCGACGTAAGCTTCCGGCTCCGGTCCAGCGGCCACACCGGAGAGGTGCCGGCGGTGGGGGCCCAGTTCGCACCGCTGGCCGGTTGGGAGGAAACTGCTTCGTGACGGTCGGCCGCATCGACCAGGTGATCCCGTCGCTTGCCAGCAGGGACGCCATCGGCGGCCACGCGGTGCAGCTACGGGACCTGTTGCGGTCGAAGGGCTACCAGTCGGACATCTACTACGGCACTGCCACGCCGGATCGCCTCGAGTACGGCTTTCCGGTGAACCGCCTCGGTGACCGCCCGTCGTCCGGCCGGGTCCTGCTGTACCAGCTGTCCATCGGAAGCGGCGTGGCCGACATCTTCCGCGAGCGCAGTGAACGGAAGTTCGTCAACTACCACAACATCACTCCGGCCGATCTGCTCGAGGCGTGGGTGCCCGCCGTGGGCGAGGAGGTCCGCTGGGGTCGGTCCCAGCTGCGTGATCTGGCGCCCGTCACCGAGTTCGCCATCGCCGACTCCGTCTACAACGAGCGGGAGCTGCAGGCCGCCGGATACCGTTCGACCACCACGGTCCCGTTGCTCATCGACCTGGAAGGGTTCGGCGGCTCGCCAGACCCCGCTCTGTCGGCCCGCCTGGCCGCGGACAAGGCGGAGGGGGGCACCGACCTTTTGTTCGTGGGGAAGGTCTCCCCGCACAAGGGCCAACACGACCTGGTCAAGGCGCTGGCCGCCTACCGCCGCTTCTACGACCCCGACGCCCGGCTCCACCTGGTCGGCGGGGCGATCAGCGACGAGTATCTCCTCGCCGTCGAGCGCTTCGCCGAGGAGTTGGACCTGCGTGACGCCGTGGACGTCGCCGGATCGGTGACGCACGAGGAGTTGATCTCCTACTACGCGGCGTCCGACGTCTTCGTGTGCCTCTCCAACCACGAGGGCTTCTGCGTTCCACTGCTCGAGGCCATGTACCACCGGCTCCCGATCGTGGCCTACACCAACACCGCGGTCCCCGAGACGGTGCAGGGCGCGGGGCTGATCCTCCCCGACAAGGAGCCGGCACGGGTGGCGGCTGCCATCGACCGGGTGGTGCGGGACAGCCGGCTGCGGGAGGTACTGGCCGAGGCGGCGTCGGAGCGGGTTGCTTCGTTCGCCCTCCCCCGGGTCAGAGAGCGGTTCGCGTCCGCCCTCGACGCTGCGTGCGCCGCGTGAGGTCGGCAGTCGGATCCGTCCGCCGCGTCCGATGAGGGTCGCGTTCGTCGTGCCGCGCTACGGCCCGGCCATCATCGGAGGTGCGGAGACGGCGGCGCGAGTGCTGGCCGAGCATCTCGTGGCCCAGAAGGGATGGGAGGTCGACGTCCTGACCAGCTGCGCCGAGGACTTCGTCACCTGGTCCGACACCTACCCCGAGGGCGTGGAGGTGATCAACGGCGTCCGGGTGGCACGGTTCGCCTCCGCCGCGGGCCGCGACCCGTCGTTCCACCCCCTGTCCGCATCACTGCTGGCAGACCCCGAGCATGCATCGCTCGAGGACGCCGAGCGATGGGTCGACCTGCAGGGGCCGGTGACGCCGGCACTTGCCGATGCCGCCGTCCACTCCCAAGCGGACGTGCTCGTCTTCTATCCGTACCTCTACTACCCGACGGTGAGGGTCATCGACCAGGTGTCGGTCCCGACGATTCTCCATCCGGCGGCCCACGACGAGCCCGCCCTCCGCCTGCCGGTCTTCCCCCGGGTGTTCGAGGCGGCCGACGGCCTGGTCTTCCAGACAATGGCAGAGCGGGACCTGGTGCAAAGGACGTTCCCGGTGGCAACCCACCACCAGCTGCTCCTCGGCCTGGGCGTGGACGATCCGGACCTGCGCCCCGGCAATCGTGGCGCCGGAACGGACCCGGGTGGTCGACGGACGCCGTCCGGGAGCGAAGCCCCCTACCTGGTCTGCCTCGGACGGGTCGATCGCCACAAGGGGACCTCCCTGCTGGCCACGCTGTTCTCCCGCTACAAGGAGAGGCACCCCGGTCCCCTCCGCCTGGTCTTCGCCGGTCCGGTCGTCGAGCCCCCCGAGACGCACCCGGACATCGAGGTGCTCGGCCCCGTGTCCGACGACGAGAAGTGGGCGCTCCTCGAAGGGGCGGTCGCCCTGGTGTCGCCATCGTCCTGGGAAGCGTTCTCCCTGGTGGTCGCCGAATCGTGGAGCGCTCGAACGCCCGTCGTGGTCAACGCCGCCTGCGGGGCCACCGTCGAGCACTGTCGGCGGTCCGGAGGAGGGTTGACCTTCGCCGGCTTTGGCGAGTTCGAGGTGGCGGTGGACCTTCTGAGCGGCGACCGGCGGATGGCCCGGGACCTGGGCGCCCGAGGCCGGGCCTATGTCGACCGGCGGTTCCGCTGGCCACTGATCGTCAACCGCTATGCCGCCTTCGTGGAATCGGTGGCGGCCGCGGCCGGATCGTCAGAGGCCGGTGCCGAGTGGGCGGGGGCCGGCCGCCTCCACCACTCGGACGCCGAGGATGGCCACACCCGGGAGGATCTGCCACACCCGGTACCCGCCGATGAGCTGCGGGGTGGTGACCGGCAGGGCGTATCCGAGGGCCGTCAATGACGCCAGCCCGGGGAGCGCAGGGGACGCGACGAGGAATGCGGACCCCGACCGGCCGACCGCGGTCGTCGCCCCCGAGGCGTAGTACAACGCGCCGTGGAGCTCGTTGTAGAGGAGCCGGCCGGGGGCCACGAGAGCGATGCGGTCCTCGGGCAGTTCCCAGCCGGCGTTCCGGTAGATGTTGCTCCCGCCGTCGAGTGTGTCGAACACCACCACGTCGCGGGCAGGCCGGATCGAAGGCCCGAGGGCACGCAGCGCGTCGTCGATGGCATCGGCGGTGCGAAGGGTGGCCCGGGTGTCGGCATAGGGGGCCTGGTAGCGCGGCTGCTCGAGCCAGACCGTGCCGGAGCTCCGGAGCAGGCTCTGGGGGAGAACACCGTCACCCTCGAGGAATCGCTGTGCCCCGAGGGCGACGACCAGCGCGACGGCGACCGATGCGAGGGCCAGCCAGACCCTGGACGGCAGGGGGTGGCGGTCGGAAGATCCGAAGAGCGCGGCAACGGGCAACAGGAGGGCGATGACTGCGGCCGGGAAGTAGGCGAGCAGATAGCCGCCCTTGGCGAATTGGACCAGTGCCACCAGCGCCATCGGCGGGACGATGGCCGCACCGAGGATCGCCCATCGCGACTGGTACCACGGCCGAACCCATGCCAACGTGACGGGGCCCGGACCATCAGCGGTGGGCAGTCCGCCGGCGGCGGGCGCTCGATCTGTGGTGCCGGAGGCCGACCGGGCCAGGCGCCGGATCAGGAGCGCGATGCCCGCGAGAGCGGTGACGGCCGCCAGCGGGGCGACGGCCACGACGGTGAATGCGGCGAACGTCCCCAGGTTGGTGGCGCCGCCGGCTGCATGGTCGAGTACCGAGGTGGACTGCGCTGCACCGGAGGCCTCGATCCGCGTGGCCCGGAGCCAGGCGCTGACACCGCCGGGCTGTTCGAGTGCCATGGGCACGAACCAGATGCCGACGGCGACGAGACCGGCGAGCGCGGTCACCACGAGCTGCCCCCACCGCCGGGTGGAGCCGACGACGGCAATCAGGGCGAGCACGGCGAACGACTGGATGATCGACTGCCGAAAGCCGACGAGGAGGCCGAGGGCACCCACGGCGGCCACACCGTGCCAACTGCCGGGACGGGCCCTCCAGGCCAGGATCACCAGCAAGGAGCAGGCGACCATGTCGAAGGAGTAGGTGGCGACGATCGAGCCGCTGAACCAGGTGAAGGGTGACGCGGCGACGACGCAACCCGCGGCCAGGCCCACCCACCATCCCCCGAGGTCGCGGCCGGCCACCGCCGTCAGGCCGGCTCCGAGACCGGAGGCCAGTGCGGCCACCACGACCAACGAGTGAACGGCGCCCAGCCCGGCCAGACGGCCGACCAGCCGCCCCGATTCGACATAGAGCCAGTAGCCCGGGGGTTGGGGCTGCCCGTGGGTGACGTCGAAGTGGTCGACCGCCGATGCGTACTGGGCCGAGTCCCAGTCGGTGGGGCCGCTCGCCGCGGTGGCCAGGCGTAGCGCCAGGGTACCGGCGCCGACCAACCAGGGCATTGCGGTCGCTCCGGACCGCTCCCGGCCCCGACGGTGCGTCCCGGTGCGGGCCGCACCGTCGGGGCCCGCACCGGCCGGGCCGGGTTGATCCAAGTCCATGGCTCAGGGTACCGAGCGCCGGACGATTCCCAGGCCATACCCGGGTGGCGCACCACGCGAAATGGGTTCAGTTCGCATTCCGACCGGTCGATACAGGGATTCACAGAGGTGCCCGCACGCCGTTCGATGCCGGGCCACCTCTCGACCAGCTGGAAAACCGGCTGGGGACAACTGCCGGGCGGCGGACTCGCGCCGCCCGAGGAGGAGTTGGTGGATGGGCACGGTAAAGTGGCGACGGGTGCATACGGGTTCGGGTTGCGCTACCAAGGTTCTACGGCGTGCCACGGTCGCCTGCGGGGCTGTCGCCCTCGGGATGGTCGGTGCGCTCGGGGCGATTCCGGCACCGACCGGGGCCGCGGCCCTGCCGCACGCCAGTGTGGGCACGACGCTGGTCTGGCAGCAGGTTCTGCCCGATGCCGGATCTCCCATCGCCCAGAGTTCTCCCTCGGTGGCCACGCTGGACGGCGGCGGCTCCTCGGTGGTCGTGGGCGACCGGGCCGGGAATCTGTGGGCCTTCCACCTGTCCGACGGCTCGGCTGTCCCGGGGTGGCCTGCCCACACCGGCGGGGCTCCCATCGACGCGACGCCGTCGGTGACGACCGACGGGAGCGGTACCGACGCTGTCTTCGTGGGCGCCGGCAATGCCGCCCAGCCCCACGTCGGTGGCTACTATGCCTTCAGCCACTCGGGAGCGCAGACGTGGTATCGCAGCGCCCCGGACCCCAACGGGGTCTACGGTGTGCAGGCCTCGATGGCGGTGGGCACGCTCAACGGGGTGAACTCGGTGGTGGCACCGTCGCTCGGGCAGGAGGAGTACGCCTTCGACGCGTCCAACGGCTCAGGACTCCCGGGCTGGCCGTTCTTCACCGCGGACAGCGACTTCACCACACCGGCCCTGGCCGACCTCTACGGCAACGGGCAGACCGAGGTGGTGGAGGGGGGCGACTCGTCCCCCGGCCTGGCCTACGGGCAGACCTACACCGCCGGCGGCCATCTCCGGGTGCTCGGTGCCGGCGGCAACCTGATCTGCGACCACGACACCAACCAGACGGTCGATTCGTCACCTGCGGTCGGTAACTTCCTCGCCGGCGGGCAGACGGGCATCGCCTTCGGCACCGGGTCCTACTATCCGGGGGCCTCGGATTCCGACACGCTGTTCGGCTCGGACTCCCACTGCAACATCGTGTGGCGAACCAACCTCGGGGGGAGCACCACGGGCAGTCCCGCCATCGGTGACCTCGAGGGCGACGGCAACGTCGAAGTCGTCGAAGGTGCCGACACCGGGTCGGGAGGACTGGTGTGGGCCCTGAACGGCTCCAACGGCGCGCCGATGCCGGGCTGGCCCCAGGCCACTCCGGGCCGCATCATCGGAGGGATCACGACCGCCGACCTCACCGGGGCCGGCTACAACGATGTGCTGGTGCCGACCACCGACGGCCTGGTCATCTATGACGGACGCAGTGCACAGGTGGTGGCCGTGCTCGGGGCCGGCACCGTCGCTCTGCAGAACTCGCCGATGGTCACCGTCGATTCGAACGGCTCCATCGGGATCACCATTGCCGGATACAACGTCCAGAACGCCGGCATCATCCAGCACTACGAAGTCGTCGGTTCGGAGGGGCGTTCGCTGGGCAAGCGTTCGTGGCCCATGTTCCACCAGAATCCTCAGCTCACCGGTTGGGACAGCCAGGCGGCGCCCGGTCACCTCAACCAGCCGATCGTCGGGATGGCCGCCACCGGCGACGGCAAGGGCTACTGGGAGGTGGCCTCCGACGGCGGGCTGTTCGCCTTCGGCGATGCCGGCTTCTACGGGTCGATGGGAGGGCAACGACTCAACAGACCGGTCGTCGGGATGGCCGCCACCGGCGACGGCAAGGGCTACTGGGAGGTGGCCTCCGACGGCGGGCTCTTCGCCTTCGGCGATGCCGGCTTCTACGGGTCGACTGGGGCGATTACCCTCAATAGCCCGGTCGTCGGGATGGCCGCGACGCCCGACGGCAGGGGCTACTGGTTGGTGGCCT
>ODAK010000259.1_pt1 | contig 60529 bp, 57 predicted proteins | sample 1539591 | NCBI WGS metagenome assembly ODAK01 (sample SAMEA3539303, study PRJEB22396) | soil metagenome | biome: tundra; feature: field; material: soil | place: USA | collected 2010-05 | depth 0.15 m | reverse complement strand
GTAGTGATTCCGGCGGTAGTGATTCCGGCGGTAGTGATTCCGGCGGGAGTGCTTCCTCGCGGAGCGCTTCCAACCCAAACGGGGTGCCGGCCAGGCTGATCGCGACCGTGGTCAGGAGGCCTGGGCGGGTGATCGCGCTCGCCGCCGTGCTCGCCGTGCTCGGCTGGATCGCCGACACCCAGACCTCGGTTCAGTCAGACGTGACCAAGCTCGTCCCCAGCAGCATGCCCGCGCTGCAGAATCTACGGACGCTGGAGCGGGTCACGGGGGTGTCGGGCGAGATCGACGTCACCGCGCGCAGCGCTGACGTCGCCAACCCCCAGACCGTCGGCTGGATGATCAGCTATGAGGATTCACTGCTCCAGCACTACGGCTACCTGGAGGAGCGGGGCTGCGCGCACTCCACGCTGTGCCCGGCGCTGTCGTTGCCGGACCTGTTCTCCACCAGCAGCCAATCCGGCCAGGCCAGTCACCTGAGCCAGAGCGCGATCAGCAGTCTGCTGGCCGCCGTCCCCACCTACTTCTCCCAGGCGGTGATCACCTCAGACCATCGTGAGGCCACGCTGGCGTTCGGGATCCGCCTGATGCCGCTCTCCCGCCAGGAGCGGGTGATCGATTACATGCGCTCGCGGCTGCACCCTCCACCCGGCGTCACCGCGCAGCTGGCCGGGCTGCCGGTGCTGGCGGCGCAGGCCAACGCTTCGCTATCGTCCTCAGGACATCGTCTGCTGACGCTGCTGGCCGGCCTGGTGGCCGTGGGCGTGGTGCTGTTGGCGGTGTTCCGGCGTGCCGACCGAGCGCTGGTGCCGATGATCCCGATCGCCCTGGCCACCGGCTGGTCGGCCTTGATCCTGTTCCTGATCGGCATTCCGCTCAACCCGATGTCGGCGACGCTTGGTGCGCTGGTGATCGCGATCTCGACCGAGTTCAGCGTGTTGCTCTCCGAGCGCTTTCGCCAGGAGCAGGCCGCCGGCCATGATCTGACGCAGGCGCTGGCGCGCACGTACCGGTCGACGGGCGCGGCAGTGCTCGCGTCGGGGATCACCGCGATCGCCGGCTTCGGTGTGCTCGTCTTCTCCAGCATCACGATGCTGCGCGATTTCGGCTTCGTCACGCTGGTCGACCTGTCGGTCTCGCTCGGTGGCGTACTGCTCGTGCTGCCGGCCGTGTTGGCGCTGTCTGAGCGCGGCGACGCGGTCGCCCGCGTCAGAGGGGTGCAGCGGTGGGCCTCCGGCGGGAGGGCGCGCCTCAGGCGCAGGCCGCGGGTAGCGTGAGCGAGCCGCCGGAGCCGCCGGAGCTGCCAGAGCCGCCAGAGCCGCCGCAGCCCGCCGAGCCGCCGCAGCCCGCCGAGCCGCCGCAGCCCGCCGCGCCGCCGAGCGCAACCGCTGACGCGCACCCGGGCTCGCGCCGGCTCGATCCCGATCGGGCGGCCGGTCTGGCGGGCGCCAGGGTCAGGCCGTCGACGGCGCCGCTGGCGATCGACCCTAGGCCGTACCGATGGGCGATCGGGATCTTCGGATTGGTGCTGGTCGTGGCGATCTCGATCTACCAGTTCGCCCAGCACGGGGTGGGCACGACCGGCGTCGCTCCCGGCCAGCGCCTGCACTACTTTGCGGCGCCGCTGGCGGCCTCGACGCTGAACGGGAACGCCAACCTCCAGCCGCCCTGCACGCTGGCGCGCCATGATCCACGGGCGCTGAATCTCTGCCTGCTCGCCGGGCGTACGCCCGTGGTGCTGGCGTTCTTCGTGGCCGGATCTGGCGCCTGCACCCGTCAGGTGGACGCGCTGCAGTCGCTATCACAGGAGTTCCCGGCATCGGCGGTGCAGTTCGCGGCCGTCGCCGTGCACGCCGGCCATGCCCTGACGGCGGCGCTGGTGCGCTCGCACCACTGGACGATCCCGGTGGCGTATGACCCCGATGGCTCGGTGGGCTCGCTGTACGGGGTGGTGATCTGCCCGATGATCGAGCTCGCCTACCGTGGCGGGATCGTCCGGGATCGCCTGATCGGCGACCGCTGGATCACCGCCGCAGCCATCGAACCGTCCGTGCGATCGCTGCTCGCCTCCGGCGGGGGAGCTCGATCGACCGCGGTGGTGGGCGGCGCCCCGTCGTGAGTGAGCGCGGGCACCCGGAGCTGTGCGCGGGCTTCATCGAGACGCGGGTGCGAGCCGAGTTCCCGGAGCTCCGGCTTGATTGGCTCACGGTCGACGCCGGCCCGCGCAACAGTCCACGTGAGGTCAAGCGGCGGCTGAGCGAACTTTCCAACCGCTACCGGGGGGCGACCGTCGTTGCGATGCGGACCAAGGCGCTGCCGCACGCTTACAGGTCGTTCTTTCGCCAGATCGGCCTTGACCCCGACGTCGACCGCATCCCCAGCGAGCAAGCCGCCGTGGCGCGCCTGCTGCACGGCGGCTTCCGCTCCCAGGACCTGGTCCGCGATTCGGCTCTGATCGCGCTGATCGAGACGGGCGTTCCGGTGTGGGCGCTCGATGCGCGCTACGTGGACGCCGTCGGCGTGGGGATCCGCACCACGGCGGCCGGCGACCAGCTGGGCGGCGAGGGCGGCCGCGCGCTGGTGCCCGGACGCCTGGCTGTCGCCGACGCGCGCCGGGTGCACGGTCTGCTGTTCGGCGAACTGGCCGCCGGTCATCAGGTGAGCGCTCAGACCGCGCGCGTGGTTCTGTTCACCGTCGGGGTGGCGGGCGTGCCGGCGATCCACGTCGAGGAGGCCCTGTGGCTGTGTGTCGAGCTGCTCGGCGTGGGGTAGGGGAGTGGTAATCTGACCCGCTTGCAGAAAGGAGGAGCGATGGAGCTTTCCCGGCCGGCGCAGGACGCTCCGCAGGTTTATCTCCCGGACTTGCCGGGTGCGCTCGGAGAGCAGCGAGCCGAGGTCGACGAGCGGGCGGCGAGACGATCGCTGCGCACTCAGGTCGCACGGCTTGAACGCCAGCTGGCCGACGCGTTCGTGACCGCGTACTCGATCGGTGGCATCGAGTTGCCGGCCCAGGCCGCGGGCGAGCCGCGGCTGCTGGATCTGGGAGAACTTGAGCGCATCCGCGACGAGCTCGCCGAACGTCTGCGCAGCGCGCGGGTAACGATCGCGCGGCGGGCCGACGAGCAATCAGAGAAGCGTCTGGCCCTGGAGCGGATGCTGCTCGATCCCGCCGCCCACCGCTTCGCCCGCGTTTCCTGCCGTGAGCTCGGTGAGCCCGGCTGCGGCGCGTGGCAGGTCAGGCCGCGCCTCGGTCTGATCGGAATGCTGATGGGCTGGTGGCAGGTCAAGCTCTCCTCGGGCTGTCCGTTAGCCAGGGGCTGCGGTTGATCACCGCGGCCCTGACCGTCACCTGCCGACGGCTATTCTGAGCCGGCATGCGCGAGCTGCTGAGGACGGGCGCCGGAGCGATCCTGTTCGTTCTGATCATGTTCATCGGGAGCCTGGGCCTTTGGGTGGGCACGCCGCTGCTCTGGCTATGGGTCGGGTCCCAGATCCAGGGCGCCACGGCCTCTCTCGGCACGGCGCTCGGCGCGGCCTTCGTCGGCGTTGTCCTGACGATCACTGCGGTGGCGTCCGTGCTGGCCAAGCTCAGCGACGTCTATCGCGCCAATTGCCGGGCGCGGGGACTTGACGACCCGGGGCATCTGATGCTGGAGGGCGTGCTCGTGGTCAGCGCGGGGATCACGCTGGCGGCGTTCGTGGTCTGGTTCTTCTTCTTCGCCGGTACCAGCCCAGTGCCGCTCGGGATCCACATCTGAGCCGCGGCGCGTTGGGTGCGCTTCGCTGGGGCGGGTTGGCGCGCTTCCGGGACGTGCCCCGCGGGTCAGCGGGGCACGTTCCGGCGGCTTGATGGCTCAGGCCCGACGCGCGTCCTCAGGCTCCTACGAGCGCCATCTCGCTGGAGACGCAAGTCTCAAGCTGGCTGGCCAGTACGTGCCGCTGGCGCTCGGTCAAGGCTCCGACAGGCTTGGTCTCGTTGATGCTGTTGCGTGAGAGAAACTTCCGGCACCTCGTGCTCCCCCAACGCCGCTGACTCATCAGCAGGTCACCCACCGACCAGCTGCTGGCCTCCTCAGGACAGACGAGGATGACTTCCGCGGCGGATGTCTCGCCGACGGCGATGCGCCGCTTGAGATCCGCGCGCGCGAGCCTGATCTCGTTGGCTCGCTCCAGCGCCCGCAGTCTTTGCGGGCCTGGGGTCATCAAGGCGGTCTGCGTCATGTAGCTCTAGTTCTCCTGCAGTTGGGTCCGCCGCGGCGGACGTCGTTGACGAATAACGGCAGCCCGCGACGCATCTCCTATCGCGACCCGGCCGGTCCTGCGATCTCTCTCCGTGTGAGTCGGTGGACTCTGGTCCTGCTGTCGTCTGGCGAGGCGGACTGCCCCCCTGTTGCGCCCTCCGCACCAAGATGACCACCACCGTTCGACCCGTCAGAACCTACGACAACGACTCGGTAACAGCAATGACACAACTGTTGAAGCATGCGCTTAGAGCGCCTTTTTTCTCACGCCGTGCACTTGTGCACGGTTGGACAAGAGCGGATCGCCTACTCGCCTCGCGTTGCGGCCCGCTCGGCATCCGGCCTCGCCAAAAAGGGCCGCGCGCGAGTCATCCGGCTGGCTGCGGCCCGCTCGGCATCCGGCCTCGCCAAAAAAGGCCGCGCACGAGTCATCCTGCTGGAAGGGGCCCGTGCTCGGCCTCGAACGCCCGCTTGGCAACGCCGAACAGCTTGAGCGCCTGGCCGAGCGTGTCGTGATCGTGCGTGGCCATGACGCTCGTGCGCAGCAGCGCGCCCGCGGGCGGAACGGCGGGATGCAGCGCGACGTTGACGAACACGCCGGCCTCGTAGAGCCCCTTCCACAACAGCGCGGCCTTCCAGTCATCGCCCACCACGACGGGCACCACCGGGGTGATCACCTCGGTCCCATCGGCCAGCCGGGTCGGCGGCACGACCTGAAAGCCCAGCTCGGTCAAGCCGGCGTGCAGGAAGCGCGCGTTGTCGAGCACGCGTGCAAACAGCGCCGGCCCCTCGTCTGAGCGGCAGATGCGCACCGCGGCCAGCGCCGCCCCGAGGGCGGCCGGGACACCGGCCGCCGTGAACATGAACGCCCGGGACTGGATCCGCAGATACTCGATCACGTCCGCCGGACCGGCGATCACGCCGCCGCACGAGGCCAGCGACTTGGAGAACGTGGCCATTCGCAGATCGACGCGGTCCTCGACCCCGAACAGCTCCGAGGTGCCGGCTCCCCTTGCGCCCAGCACGCCGAGCGCGTGGGCCTCATCGACCATCAGCCGAGCTCCGAAGCGCGCGCACAGGTCCGCTATCTCCGGCAGCGGCGCAACGTCGCCCTCCATTGAGAAGACTCCGTCGACCACGACCAGGATCCCGCCCCCGTCCTCGGCGGCCTTCTCCAGCCGGCGCTCGAGCAAGTCGATTCGGTTGTGACGAAACGCCCGCAGCTTGGCGCCCGACAGGATGCAGCCGTCGAGGATCGAGGCGTGGTCGCCTGAATCGGCCACCACCGTGTCGCCGGGGCCGAGGATCGTCCCCAGCGCGCCCAGGTTGGCCTGGTGCCCGGTGGTGAACACGAGCGCCGCCTCGGTTCCAAGCCAATCTGCGAGCTCGGTCTCCAGCTCGATGTGCAGGCCGATCGTGCCGTTGAGAAAGCGCGAGCCGGTCAGGCCCGTGCCGTAACGTGAGATCGCGTCCAGCGCGCCCTGCCTGACCCGCTCATCTCCGGTCAGGCCCAGGTAGTTGTTGGACCCGAGCATGATCCGCCGCTTGCCCTCCATCTGCACCACCGGCAGGGTCGGGCCTTCCAGGACACGGAAGTACGGCAGTGCGTCGAGCTCGCGCGCGGCTTTGAGTTGGGCCAGGCGGTCGTGCTCGCGGGCCTTAGCAAAGACATCGATCGAAGTCACGTATAGCTTTCGGGGTCGGATGGCGCTGGGGATTCGCCGGCTCGCGCGCCGGCGTGAGCCACGCGTTCACCAAGCTGCGGTGGCGGCCCTATCGTAACGAGCCCGATCGGCGCGGCCCCGAGCGGACACGGCCAATCGCCCGCACCGAGCGGCACCGCGCGGGCCCCGGCTTGCCGATGACCGCGCGCGCTGTCACCATGTGCGATCGATGAGCGACCAAGTGCGCACGGCGATCGACGCGCCCGCTGACGCCGACGGCCACGAGCCCGAGGAGTTCGTGTATGGCGCGAGCGTCGCGGAGGAGACGGTCGACGGTCTGCCCGTACTCGCCGAGGTGCGGGCTCTGGAGCCGACATCGCACGTCTCGCTGCCGGCGGTCCAGGCCGCCGCGGCGGCGGCGACGGGGTTCGTCGCCGGTGCCGCGACGATCGCGCTGGTCAGGCGCCACAGTGCCCGCAAGGTCGCTCGTAGCCGGCGTCTGACCACGCGACGGGCCATCGACATGCTGCCGATCGTCGGCAGCCGGACGTTCCTGGTCGACGTTCATCTGATCGCCAAGCCAGGAGATTGAACGGTCGCGCGCCGGCGCGCGCCGGCAGCGCCCTGAGCAGTCCGCCCGTCGGCGCCCCCGCGGGTATCGAGGTCCGGATCGAGGTCCGCCCGCGGTGGGCCTTCCGGCTCCCGCGCCGTCTCGGTCTCGACGGCCTCGCTCGCATGCGCGGCGGCGTTCTGCACCGTCTGCTGCACGCCGACGGGGAGCCGGTCCTGGTCCGTGTGGGCGCGCTGGCGCGCGACCGGTTCCTGTTCGGAGCCAGGGCCGGCGACCGGGCGGCGGCGGAATGGGGCATCGAGCGGATGCGCTTCGCGCTGGGAATCGACCAGGATCTGCGCCCGTTCTATGAGCGCTTCCGCGTTGACCCGCTGATCGGACGCTCGGTCCGGGCCAATCCAGGCTTGCGAGTCGCGGCCCGTCCGGATCCTTTCGAGGCCCTGACCTGGGCGATCTGCGAGCAGCTGATCGAGTACGAGCGCGCGGCCGCGATCCAGCGGCGGATCGTCTGGCGGCTCGGGCGCCGGTGCAGCTTCAGCGAGCTGCGTGACGCTCCACCGGCCTCGGTGCTCGCCCGTCAGACCCCGGCGCTGCTGGCGTCGTTCGACCTGTCAGAGACCAGGGCAATCGCGCTTGTCAGGGCCGCGCGTGAGGTGGCCGCCGGCCGTGTGAACCTCAGCGACCCGCAGCACGAGCCGGGCTGGCGCCGCCTCCGCGCGATCCGCGGCATCGGCAGCTGGACCGTCCAGACGCTGGCGCTCACCGGGCAGGGACGACTTGATCAGCTGCCGGCCGGCGACCTGGCCTACCTGAAGCTCGTCGGTCGTCTGCGCACCGGCAATCCGTACGCGCGCGCGACCGAGGACGACGTGTCCGAGTTCTTTGCGCCCTATGAGCCCTGGACCGGCTTGGCCGGGCTCCACGCACTGGGGTCGCGGCACTAGCGCTCGTTTCCGGGAACTTTGGCGTTCTGGTTCCGAGGGGTGAAACCAAAGCGCCAAAGTTCGTGGTTGGCGCCCCGTGGGCCCTCGCAGAGCTAGCACGCCCGACCGTGTCCCGGCGCGGCCGCCACGCCTGTAGCGTCGCTTAGGGCTCACGACTTTGTAACTGACGGTGCCGACGGCGTCTGAACGCGCCTGGCGCCACCCGCTCGCGCTCATGTACCACCAGTACTGTCGGGACGAGCGGGCGGCCCCAGCCACGCCCAGCCACTCGCCGGATCCCGCCATTTACTCAGTCGCGAACCCTTAGCCCGCGTAGATCGGGGAGGTCACGAGCTGCCGTCCGCACGGTGCGATCCGGGGGTGACCGCCGGCCGTCAGCGAGACGCGAAGGGCGCCGCCAGCGCCGGGCGGCACCGATTCCAGCGCTGTCGCTTGGACGCAGCGGTGGGCGCCGGCGTATTCGCTGTTGGTCACGAAGCTGAGGCCGAAACGCACGCTGGCGCTGGGCGCCAGCAGCACCCGGCGCGGTGAGCCGATCGTGTCGGGGAAGAAGCCACCGCCTCGCTTCAGGCGCGTGGGGATCGGGTGTCCGGCGGCGTCGAGCAGCCGGGCGCCGGGGTATCCGATCAGCGTGCACATCGTCCCGGACGCGTTACGCAGCGCGAACGTTGCCTCCAGATGCCCGGTGGCGCCTTGGGTCCCAACGAACGTTAGTCGCAGCCGCGCGCTGGTGCAGGGCAGCGGGACCGGCTGAGGCGAGGGCGCGGTCGCGTGTGGCAAGGCGGCATGATGCGCCGCGGTCGTCGTCGACGACGGCGGGGACTGCGAGCTGCCGCAGGCTCCGATCGCCAGCGCGCCGACCACGGCGGCTGCGCCGAGGACCGATCTGGCCGGCGGGTGGAGAACCTGGTGCATCGTTACGCCTCGCGCACATCGTACGAGTGCAGCGTCAGCTTACGAGTTCGCGATCAGCGGCTAGCCCACGAGCCCTCAGTCCACCGTCGCCATGTGGAGTACACCGTCAGCGCCGGCGATGCGCTTGCAGGTAGGCGACGACGTCGCGCGCCAGGTCGTACACGTCCGGAGAGCCCAGGCCGGTGGCCGGATCCCAGCCCCGACCGGCCCGGAAATGGCGGTTGGCGCCGGTGGTCACGTCGTGAAACGGCGCATAGCGCGGCCGGCTGGCCGCCAGCGCGTACAGGATCGGGTTCACGTATCCCAAGCGCCCGGCTCCCCGAGATGCGGCGTACTGGCCGATCAGGAGCATCGACGCCGCCCAGAACGGCGTTGCGGCGCTGGTCCCGCCGACCTGCGCCGCGCGACCCTGCGCGTAGACCGCCCAGGGGGTTCCCGGATCGGCGTCGGCGGAGACGTCGGGCACCTGGCGGCGGCTGTTTGACGGTGAGCTGATCACGCCGGGGCCGGCCTGCCAGCTCGGACGCCGGTCGCCGGTGGTGAAACCGCCGCCGCCGCCGGCCGCGGAGAGCACGTCCTCCCACGCGGTCTCAGAGCGGTAGCTGTAATTGGGGTTGAGATACAGCCGGGTGCCGCCCACGGCGATCGCATCAGCGCTGGAGGCCGGCCAGTCGACGCTCAGGCGATGATCGCTCAGATCCCGTGCCTGGCAGTCATAGGCGCCTGAGTCCCCGCTGGACACGAACATCGACACACCGTTGGCCACGGCGGCGCTCAGCGCGCGGCTGTCTCCGGCGCGCTCGCTTCCGAACAACCCGAGCTCGCACTGCCCCCAGCTGGATGAGATGATGTCCGTGCGCCGGTCGGCGACGATCCGGTTGATCACGTCGCTGTAGCTCGAGGATGACTGGGGCACCTCGTAGAAGAGGATCTGCGCGTCGGGTGCGATTGCGCGGACGACGTCGATGTCCAGGTTCGCCTCGACGGCGCCCGACGTGTCGGTCGTTCCGCCGTCGACCGGGATCACGCGTGGCGGCGGGCCGGTGATCCCGTACTGGCGCGCGAACGCGGCGGGGTCGCTCGGATTGAACGCCGAGAATGAGATGATCGCGATCCGCTGACCCTGCCCGGAGAAGCCCGCGGCGTGCAGCGCCGCGATGTCGTAGGCGCTCGCCGCCTGCATCGGGGTCATGCCTCCCAGCGGCACGTCGTGCGCCTGCCAGCGTGGCCGGGTGTCCAGGCCGCTGACACCGGCGACGTCACGGGCCAGCGCCGCCGGGATGTGCGGCGTCCCCAGCGGCGAGTGATAGCGGCGCCCCGCGGCGTCGACGTAGGTCTCGATCCGGACGTGCAACAGCCGCTGGACCGTCGCGACGGTGGCGCTGACGCCGAGTTCGGTCCGCTGCGGGTAGGACGCCGTGATCCTCAGCCCGGCGGCTCGCAGACTGGGCATGAGCACCGCCAGCCGCCGCTGGTCAAGCCCGAACCTGGCCCCGAACGAGCCCGGGGCGATGAAATGGCGAAATTGGCTGGAGTGAGAGTTCTCCAGCGCCGCCAGCGCGGACTGCAGCCGAGCCGCGCCCGGCAGTCGCAGCAGCAGGGCGAAGCGCACCCGCTCAGGGCCCGGCGCCGGGCCGGTGGCCCGAAGCGCCCGGGCACCGGTGACCGCCGAGCCCCCGCTCCAGGCTCCGGCGACCACGCCGGCCGACGCCAGCAGCACCACGACGGCGAGCGCAGCCACCAGCCGGCGACTACGCCCGCGCGCGTGAGCACCGGCTCCTCGGCGACCGCCGGCGGGGCGCGCCGGACGGGGGATCGCCAGACCCTCGCTCACGCCGGCCACTGGATCGAATCGAGGATGTCGTCTGCGCGCTGGTAGACGGCCGCCTTGTCGTTCGCGTTGTCGGCCGGCGCGATCACCGTCGCCACCAGACTGATGTGACCGTTTCCGGCGGCCATGATCGCGATCGAGACCGCCGTCTGAGGGCCCTGGGGTGAGACGACCGTGCCCGAGTAGGCCCGCCCCGGGCCGGAGACCAGGCCGACGTTGGTCCCCAGCAGCTGATCGCCCGGGTCCGAATCGGGCGTGAACCCGAGCAGCTGACCCTGCAGCGAGGCCACCTGCCGGGCCACCAGCGCCGCCGGCGTGCCCTGGGCCGACGGCACGGCGGTGACGGCCAGCAGGCTGAAGCCGTCTCCGGCCTGCAGCTCCACGGCGTCGGCGCTGTGGCTTACGACCTGCCAGTCGCGTGAGCCGTAGCGCAGCGAGTAGCCGAGGCTCGTGCTCTGCCAGGACGTGTAACCCGGGAAGGCGAACGCCAGCTGGGGGGCGATCGGCGGCGCGCCGCACTGCACCGAGCGCTGGCAGGCCGGCTTCTGGGCCGGCGGCGTCGCCAGCGCTCCGATCGCGAAGGCGATCGCCACGATCGCCGCCAGCGAGACGGCGTAGACGAGCAGCCGCCGTCGCCCCGATGCTCCGCCTCCGCGCGGCGCCAGGCGGCCTTCGTAGCCGCCGCGCCGCGGAGCCTGGGGGTCCTGGCCCGGCGTCCTCACCTTCGGCAACGCGCCCAGCGCGATCCCGCAGTCGGCGCAGAACGTGTGCGTGGCAGTCATCGCGCCGCAGTTGGCGCAGCGAACCGGTGGCCCGAGCTCACGCTCGGCGGCCTCCTCCAGCAGGCCGACGTGCAGCGCCCGTCGCAACAAGACGATGCCGATCAGATCAAGCACGACCAGCCACGCCAGCCAGGCGCCCGCGGGCAGGAAGGTCTCGCCGACCGCGCCGGCAACCACCAGCAGGACGCCGGCCAGCAGCGCCACCGGCGGTGAGCCCAGCGCGCCCAGCGCGCGACGGTCGGAGACCGGCGCGCGGTGGCGCAGCCAGATCGCCGCGCAGGCCGCGCCGATCGCGCTCATCGACAGCACCGGGGTGGCGATCGCGATCGCCACCAGCCGCAGGATCCAGGGCGTGACCGCGCCCATCGGTCGCAGTCCGCCGCCGAGGATGTCGACGCCGACCAACACCGCCTGCGCGGCGGCGAACATCGCCGCCGCCGAGGCGCCGAAGGCGGCACCGTCGAGCGTCTCGTTGAAGCGGCGATCACGCAGCAGGATCAGCGGCCCGCCGAGCGTCAGCAGCACGCCGAGCGCCGGCAGGAGCAGGCCGCCGGTCACCGTGTGAGCCGTGCTGGAGCGGTCGATCAGCGCCGGGCCGGCGGGAGACACGGCCTTGGCCAGCCAGCCGACTAAGACACCCGTCAACGCGCCCCAGGCCAGCGTCCACGCCGACGCCCAGACGGACTCGCCCTCGTAGATGTCGACGTCGTAGAAGTACAGGAGCGTCAGCAGCGGCATCAGCAGCGCTGCCGAGATCAGCGCCACCGGGAACAGTCGCAGCGCGCTGAGCACGATCACCAGCACCGCGCCGCCGCCGAGCGCTACCTGGAAGTGGCGCTCCGAGTGCCGCGGCAACCGCGGGAACAGGGTCGAGACGATCCACGGTGCGTTGCGGCGCTCGCCGGGCGCCGCGGCGAACTGCGTGCGCTGGCGCGGGCGAGCCAGCGCCAGCTCCAGCTCCTGCGGAGCGCCGCAGCGCACGCAATACCTGCCGTCCGGCGTCGGCTGGCCGCAGGTTGGGCAGTCGTGCACGCCGCGACGATCCTAGTGCGCTGGCCGGGCGGGTGCCACCAGCTCGAACTCGACCGTCTCCCACGGGGCCCCGGCGAGCTCGGTCAGCATTTCGACCTCGCTTTCGCAGCGTCCGGGCAGCCGCCGTCCCTCGCAGCGAACGGTCAGCGACGGCGAGCGAAACGGCCATGGATCGAGCATCGCGCGCCCGGGCTCCGGACACGCCTCGATCGCTATGTCGACATCGTCTCCGGCGGTGGGCACCGAGCTTGCCGTGCATGGGGCCCAGTCCAGGCACAGCGCCAGCGAGATCAGATCCCAGGTCCAGACGAGCTGGCTGTTGCGTTCGATCTGTTCCTCGGAGGCGTCGGTGGCGGCAGCCGGATCGGCGCGCAGCCACCCCAGCAGTGTTCGCTCGAACTCGCGCTGCTCGGCGAGGAAGCCGCGCACCTGCTCCGCCTCGGCCTCGGCGAGCGCGTCGAGATCGCGCAGCTCATACAGCCGGCGGCCGTGCATTGCGGCCAGCAGCGCGGCGTACCGGCTCTGCGTGAGCACGCTCTCCGGACCGCGCCGCCAGAGCTCGTGATGCAGCTCCAGCGGCATCTCGGTGAACGCACGCGGCAGGCCGCTGTCCGGATTGAAGGCCGGCTGCAGATCCCAGCGCGCCATGCCGACGTCGTGCTGCTCGGCGCCCAGGCAGACCTCCTCGTAGGGCACCACGGCCCCGAAGCGGCGGTTGCCCCAGTTGCGCGCCAGCTGGCCGCAGATCCAGGCGTGCGATGCCTGTCCGATCGCGATCACCCCCCGCTCGTCACGGCGTAGCACCATCGGATCAGGCCTTCACCGCACCCGCGCGCCGGCCGGCGACCGCCCGCCGGCGCCCCGGCACGCCCCGGCTACAGGCCGTTCCCGGCCAGCAACTCGTTCGTTGACGCATCCGCCACCGCCGACTGGCTGGAGATCAGGTGATTGCGCAGCATCCAGTCGCCGTAGGCGTTCCATTGCGGCGAATCCTGCCAGCCCCACGGCTCGCCGGCCTTGGTCGGGAAGAACGCCGGCAGCGTCGCGCGCACGCTGGCGAGCTGGAGCTTGTGGTCCAGCGAGGGATTCGCGCTGACCAGCGCGTTGACCCCGGCCTGTGGGTTGCTGCGGACCGACTCGTATCCGCGCGCCAGCGCCTGCACGAAGCGGCGCAGCGCGTTGGTCCGATTGGCGATCTCGCTCTCGCGCGCCACCAGCACGAGCTCGTCGTACGGCGGCACCCCGGCGTTGTCGACTCGAATCACGTTCGGGTGCTTGCCGTCCTGGGCGAGCTGGATCGCCTCGTAGTTCCAGTAGGCGCCGAGTGTGGCGTCGACCCGTCCGGAGATCATCGCGGGCACCAGGTTGGCGCCGACGTTGATCTCCCTGACCGAGCCGGCCGGGACGTGAGCGCGCGCCAGGATCGCCTCCAGGTAGGCGTGCTGGTAGGGGATGCCGGCGTCACCGACGCGTTTGCCGCGCAGCTGGGCCGGGGTGGTGATGTGCTTGGAGCCCAGCGAGACGATCGAGGTCAGCGGCCGTTGCACGATCGCCCCGATCGCCGCCACCCCCGCCCCCTTGTCACGCGCCAGCATCACCTCGGGCTCGTAGGAGATCGCCACGTCGACCTTGCCCGCCGCCAGCAGCTGGAGCGGCGTGGCGGGATCGGTCGGCACCTGGATCTGCACGTTCAGCCCGGCCCGGGCGAAGTCCCCCTCCTGTATTGCCCGGTAGAGACCCACGTGGTCGGCGTTGGGAAACCAGTCGAGCATCACCGTCAGTGACTGGGAGCCCCGCGCGGGTGCCAGCTGGTCCTTCTTCTCACCGCAGGCCGCGAGCCCGAGCGCCAGCGCCACTGCGCCGGCGATCAGTGTCAGGGTTCGTCTCATCGGTCGATCTCTCCGGTTGGTTGGTAGGCCCACGGCAGCGCGCGCCGCTCGGCCATGGTTAGCAGGGCGAACAGCGCGATCGCGAACGCGGACAGGATCACGACCGCGGCCCAGGCGCGCGCCATCAGCAGCTGCGGCTCTGAGACCAGGAACAGGTAGCCGAGCCCGGCGTTGGCCCCCGACCACTCGGCGAACACGGCGCCGATCACGGCGAACACCACCGCGATCTTGACCCCGGTGAACAGGCCCGGCAGCGCGGCCGGGAGCTCGATGTGGCGGAAGGTCCGCAGCCGCGTGGCATCGAAGCTGCGCATCAGCTTGAGCAGACCCGGATCGACCGCGGCCAGGGCCGCCAGGGTGGTGACCACGATCGAGAAGAAGGACACCAGCGCGATCACGATCAGCTTGGGCAGGATCCCGAAGCCCAGCCATAGAATCAGCAGCGGCGCAACCATCGGGATCGGGATCGTCTGCGACGCCACCAGCAGCGGGTACACCGTGCGCCGCAGCGTCCGGGAGAAGTGGATCGCGATCGCGAACGCCAGCCCCGCCACCGCCGCCACGATGATCCCCAGCAGCACCTCCTCGGCCGTTACCAGGAAGTTGCTCCACAGCAGCGAGCGATCGGTGTAGAGCGACTGCGCGATCGAATGCGGCGCGGGCAGGATCAGCGGATCGGCGCCGCCGAGATCGACGTAGAGCTCCCATGCGCCCAGCAAAGCGGCCAGCAGCAGCCCCGCGCGCCAGCCCGGCAACCGCACCTCACGCCAGAGCAGCGGCCAGGCGAGCCTCACGCCCCCATCCCCAGCGCTTCGTAAACCTGCTCACGCAGCGCGATCACCGCCGGATCGGTCCGCCGCCGCGGCCGGCTCACCGCCACGTTCACCTCCGCCACGGCGCGGCCCGGCCGTGGCGACATCACGACAACCCGGTCGCCGAGCATCACCGCCTCCTCCACGTCGTGGGTCACGAACACCACCGTGCGCGGCTCTGAGGCCAGCACCGAGACGAGCCAGCCCTGCATCTCGGCGCGGGTGATCGCGTCTAACGCGGCGAACGGCTCGTCGAGTGCCAGCACCGGCTTGCCGGCCAGTAGCGAGCGCAGGAACGAGATCCGCTGCCGCATCCCGCCCGACAGCTGCGCCGGGCGCGTGGCCTCGAACCCGCTCAGCCCAAAGCGCGCCAGCCAGGGGGCCGCGGCGGCGCGCGCCTGCGCCCGCGGCATCCCGCGCACGACCAGGGCCAGCGCCGCGTTGTCGGTTGCGCTCAGCCATGGCAGCAGCAGGTCGCGCTGGGGCATCAGCGCCGCGGGCGCGCAGCGCACCGTGCCCGCATCGGGCGGCTGCAGGCCGCAGATCAGCTCGAGCAGGGTCGACTTGCCACACCCGCTCGGGCCGACGACCGCGATGATCTCGCCGGGCTTGGCGAGGAGCGACATTCCCTCCAGGGCCTCGACGGTCCCTTGCCTGGTGACGAACCCGCGGCTCACGAGCTCCACGTTCACCCCATCGGTGCCGTGAAGATCGCGAGGCTCCTTCACGGGAGCCTCGATCATTGATCTGACTGCTCCCTCCGCGGGCATTACCCCACAGGTTCGAAGGGTCAGCGCCGGTCGCGTGCTCGGTGCGCGGGGCGCTATCTCAGCCGGCCTTCCCGCCAGCCCCCCTGGGTTTTCAGGTACCGAAGCTGATCCTACCGCCTATTGCGTGCGGGCCGGTCGGTAACGTCCCAGCCTGTGCTCGGCTCTCCAGCCCTACCGCTGCGGTGCCTGGCCGCGCCGATGCTCGCCTGTCTGGCGCTGGGAGCGTTGGCCTCCAGCGCCTCGGCCGCGCCTACGTTCAGGCCGCGAATCGGCTTCGCGATGGGCCTGCTCCCGCCCCGCGGCCGCCAGGAGGTGGCGATCTCGCCGAGCATCCCCGTCGTCTATCACGGCGGCTCGGTGATGCGCAACGTTACGGTGCACACGATCTTCTGGGCTCCGGCGGGTTACGGTTTCACCGGCGCGCCGAGCGCCGGCACGCAGGGCTATCAGCCATTGATCGAGCAGCTCTTCACCGACGTGGCCCACGACTCGGGCGGCGCGGGCAACGTCTTCTCGGTCCTCGGTCAGTACGCGGATGGCCACGGTGCCGGCGACTACAGGATCTCGTACGCCCCCGCCGCCGACTCGATCGACGCCACCGATCCCTACCCGGGCGTCGGGCATCGGTGCAGTTCGCCCTCCGGCGTGACCGAGTGTGTCACCGACCAGCAGCTCCAGCAGGAGATCGACCACGTGATCCAGACCCGCGATCCCGGTGCCCGCGGCCTGAGCAACATGTGGTTCGTGTTCCTGCCGCCGGACGTGGACACATGCGTCGCGGTCGCTCGGTGCGGATCCAACGCCTACGCCGGCTATCACTCCGAGTTCGATCTGGGCCACGGCCCGGCGATCTACGTCGCGGTGCCTGACCCCCTGATCGAGCTCACGCCGCCCCCGGGAAGCGATCCGCAGGGCAACCCGGAGGCCGAGTCCTCGATCGACACCGCGGCCCATGAGACGGTCGAGGCGATCACCGATCCCGTGGGCACCGGCTGGATGGACCCCAACGGCTACGAGGTCGCCGACAAGTGCGAGAACGGCTCACAGCCCGGCTCCCCGCTGGGCTACGCCTCCGACGGCTCGCCGTACAACCAGCTGATCAACGGGCACCAATACCTGCTGCAGATGATGTGGGATAACGCGGTCACTGGGTGTGTGCAGCGCACCACCACCGACACCTCGCCACTGCCGCTGCCGACCATCGATCTGACCCAGTTCAGCGCCTCGCTGCGCGGCGACATCGCCAGCGCCCGCAGCGGTGTCGCGGTCAGGGCCAGGCTGCTGCGGGCCGGCCAGCTGGTCGCCCTGGCGAGCGCCCGCACGCGCGCCGGCGGCGCCTGGGGCCCGGTGGCGCTGAGGTCCGCCGACGGCGCGCTGCACCCGGTCGGAGACGACCGTGACGAGCTCCTGATCGAGTACGGCGTCCCCGGGCCCCTACCCGAGCTGATCGACACCGGCAACGGCGGCAACCCGTTCACCGAGTCGGGCTACACCGGCTGGTTCGATCTCGACAACGGCTACGCGGTCGGCTCCAGCGGCCATGGCGGGGCCGTCGCGCTCGGGCCTTGCGGCCAGACCGGCGTGCTGAGCCTGAGCGTCGGTGCCACGCTGACTCAGCCACCGGCGCAGCTGTGCTCGACTGAGACCGACGTCGCGGTCGTGCGCACGCGCGCCTTGGGTCCGGGAACGGCGCTGCACCTCAGCAGCGAGGACAACCGGGCCCTGAACCCCCGCGCCTTCAGCGGCGCGCTCGTCAAGCTCACCGTGTCGCTGGGCGAGCCGGGTGCCGTCTCGGCGCTGGGCAACCGCCAGCTCGCCCTGGCGCCCAGCGGCTTTCCGCTCTGCACCGCGTACCTGCGCATCCAGACCGTTCGCTGCTCGGGGCTGGTGCCGGGCCGCAGCTACACCCTGACCCGCCGCGGTGGCCACGCTCGCCTTAGCGCCGGTGCCAGCGCCGCCGGCGTGCTCAGCGTGAACCGGCGGTTTGGCGCGACCAGGCTCACCGGCGGCGACGTGTTGACGCTGGCCAACCGCACCGGGCGCACGCTGAGCACCCTGCACATCGCCCACCTCAGGGTGGCGATCACCGGCCAGCAGACGCAGATCTCCGCCGGCGTGTGCCAGCCGGGCGACTACTACGGCGCCGCCCCCAAGGCCCCGCCGGTGAGCGTGGCCGTCGGCGCGCCCGGATACGGCGGCACGGGCACGATCTGCCCCACAGACGGCCGGGCCGGCGGGCTGTCGACTCGGACGATCGCCCAGAGCGACGACTTCAGCGGCGGCCAGACCGAGCTCCAGGTCCCCAACCTCCAGACGACCTCTCCGATCGCCGACGAGACGCTGTACGGGGCGTTCATCGCGTCAGCCCAGAGCGGGCTGCCGGGTCCACACGGTTCGATTGTGGCGACAGGCGTTCCGGTTTCACTGACGATCGCTCGGGCCGCGTCCCGGGGCGTGGTGTTCCGCGTCGGAAACGTCGACACCGCCCGCGGCGTCGACGTGCCCGCCCTGACCCCCGGCGCCTACAGCGCCCGGTGGGTCCTGACCGATGCCAACGGCGACACACGCACGGTTCAGACCCGGTTCTTCGACGAAGGCCAGTAGTGCGCACTCGGCCGTCGGCCGCCGGGCCGGTCCTTAGGGCCAACGACCCCTTAGCGGCGCACGGCCTCACGGGAGAGGATCTTGACGAACTCCTCGAGCTGATCGGTGCGCCAGCACTCGAACGCCAGGCAGTGGCGCTCGTAGGCCGCGATCACCGAGTCGCCGTAGTTCCAGTACAGCCGCGGCTCGGGGTTGAGCCAGAACGTGCGCCCGGCTCGCTGGGTGATCGCCGCGAACACGTCGTCGCGCGCCGGACGGCCGTTGGTGCGGGCATCGCCGAGCACGATCACCGTCGCGCGCGGGTTCAGCTCGTCTTCGATCAGCGCCAGGAACTCGGTCCACACCCGCCCGTAGTCGGTGTAGCCCGAGATGTCGGCCACGCCGGCATCCCGGGACACCGCCTCGCTGGCGGCGCGGAAGTCGCGTTCGCGCTCGAACACGTCGGTGACCTCGGAGATCCGCTCGATGAACACGAACGAGCGCAGCTTGCGAAACGAGTCGTGTAGCGCGTGCAGCACCGACAGGAAGAAGGTGCTGGCGCTCGTGACGCTGGTCGAGACGTCGCACAGGACGAAGATCTCCGGGCGGCGCGGTCGCCGCGGGCGGTACTTGAGCTCGACCGGGACCCCCCCGGTCTGCAGCGATGCGCGCATCGTGCGCCGCACGTCGACGTGGGCGTGGCGCTTTCGGCCCTTGAGCTCGTGGCCCTGGGTGGCCAGGCGGCGCTTCAGCTGGGCGACCACCCGGTGCACGGCCGCCAGGTCCTGGATCGGCCCGGTCGGCAGCGCCCGGTCGAGCTCTGAGAGCGGGCGTTTGGGGGGCAGGCTCGCGGTGCGCTCGATCAAGTCGCGCTCCAGCTCGCGGCGCAGATGCTGCTCAAAGCGCCGCAGCTGCTCACGCGGGACGCCGTCGCGCCGCGGATCGCTCTCGGGCAGATCCGGCTGGGGCTCGGCCCGCAGGCCCAGCGCGCGGCGGATCCGCTGCACGTCGACCCCCAGCACCCCTGAGCCCTCGCCGCGGCCGAAAGCGGCGATCGCCAGCCGCGCCAGGTCACGTAGCGCCGCCTCCGAGCCGTCGCGCAGCGCGGCGGCGATCTGCTGGCGCAGCGTGTCGAGGTTGATCTCGCCGGCACCGGTCTCGCCCGGACTCTCGCTGATCTGCTGGCGGGACGCCTCGGCCTCGGCGGCGCGGAAGAAGTAGCGCTCGAACACGAGCTCGAACGTGCGCCGGTCCTCCGGTGACTTGGCGATCGTCGCCGCCAGCGCCTCCTTGAAGTCGGCTTGGCGGGTCCACGACACGTGCTCCAGCGCCGCGAACGCGTCCAGCAGCTCGGAGGTCCCCAGCGCCATGCCCTCCTCACGCAGCTCCTCGGCGAAGGCCAGGAGCTGACCGTCGAATCCGCCCGGGCCGCGCGGAGGGATGTCGGCGTAGGGCTGGCGGGCGCTAGCGCTCGGCACCGGACGCCGCCGGCTCGAGCTTGACGCCCACGCGGGCGGCGACCGTGTCGAGGTCGGTGCGGTGCTTGACGATCACGCTCATCGTCTGCTTGAACGTGTCGGCATCGATGTCCTGGGCGCCGAGCAGGATCAGCGCGCGGGCCCAGTCGATCGACTCGGCGATGCTCGGCGGCTTCTTGAGATCGAGCTCGCGAACCTGGTGGATGATCTCCACCAGCTTGCGAGCGAGCGTCTGATCGAGCTCGGGTGAGTGCAGGCGGACGATCGCCAGCTCGTGCTCGAGCTCGGGGTAGTCAAGCCAGAGGTACAGGCAGCGGCGCTTGAGTGCCTCGGTCAGCTCGCGCGTGTTGTTGGAGGTGAGCAGCACGACCGGCTGAGTACGGGCCTCGATTCGCCCCAGCTCGGGGATCGAGATCTGGAAATCCGATAGCAGCTCGAGCAGCATCGCCTCGAACTCTTGGTCGGTCTTGTCGATCTCGTCGATCAGCAGCACGACCGGCTCGGGGGAGGAGATCGCGGTCATCAGCGGGCGCGCCAGCAGAAACTCCTCGCCGAAGATGTCACCCTGCACGTCCTGCCAGCCGGCGCCGTCTGACTCGGCCTGGATGCGCAGCAGCTGCTTGCGATAGTTCCACTCGTACAGCGCCTTGGCCTCGTCGAGGCCCTCATAGCACTGCAGCCGCACCAGGGTCCGCTGCAGGTACTTGGCCAGGGCCTTGGCCAGCTCGGTCTTGCCGACGCCGGCCGGGCCTTCGACCAGGATTGGCTTGCCGAGCTTGGTGGCCAGGAACGACACCAGCGCGGTAGCGGACCCGGGCAGATAGCCGGCCCTCGCCAGGCCGGCGGCAACGTCCTGCACCGAGTCGCATTGGGTGGTTGGATTGGACAGCGTGTACCTACCGAGGTCGTGTCTGGTTGAGCGCCCGAGTGATCGCGGGCCATCGCTCGCGCGCCGCATGTGGCGTGCGCCGATGGGTCCAAATATAGGGTTCTGTCGGTTGTGGTCCTCGTCTTCGCCTCGCAGCAGTCACAGCTGACCCTGTTTACGGGCCTGCTGATCTTCGGCCTGGTGGTCGGCGTGTTCGGTCACATCATCCATTCCCGGGCGCTGATCCTGACCGGCATCCTGGTGATCGGGCTGGTCAGCGCCTACTTCGCGTTCGTGCTGCAACCGTCCTAAATCGCCCTGGGGGGCGATTTAGGATTGGGGAATCGCCCGGGGGGCGATTCCCCCGGCGAGATCGCGCCGCTCGGGGCGGGAGAGGCGGCTGAAGGGCTCGACGGGCGGCTGGGGGCGGGACGGGCGGCTGAGGGATGCACCGGCGCGGCCGGTGGGCGAATCACATGCTCCAGGTGACAAATCGCTCCCGTCGAATCTGATTTGTCGTGATATTCACGCTGGGCATGATCACGGCGACAAATCGCCGCGGCGAACCGCGATTTGTCGCGGCGTACATGTGGTCCTCGGCCGGCCGGTGCGAACGCCACCGCCCAGTCTGACCCGGTCCCGCAGCCGAGCCGCCGATCGAGGCTCAGTCGTCGTGGTCGAGCGGAATCGTCAGCTGATCGTCGGGGTGCTCCGGGGGGTCCTGACCCCGATCCTCGCGGGTCAGGCGCCGTGTGCGGAACTCCCCGATCTCCCAGTCCGCGTCGTCAGGACCCGGATCCAGCGGCAGCGCACGCCTGGGCGCGTCCTGACGGCCAGGCCTCGGCGGCCGCGGGCGCTCGCGCGCGTCGTCAGGGTCGGGGTCGGGTTCTTGGGGTTGGGTCCGCCGGGGCGAGTCGTCATGGCCTGCCCCCAACGGCTGGGTCCGCGATTCGCCGGGCGTCAGCCGCCTGGTCGGCGGGTCATCGGCGGCGACCGGCTCGGGGCGCTTGCCGTCTGATCGGCGGCGCTTGGTCGGCTGTGGCGCCGGTGCCGGTTGCCCGGAGCCCTGAGCTGCGGCCGCCTGAGGTCCGTGCTGCGGTGACTCCGACACTGGGCGGCGCCGGCGGGTGGGGCGCGTGGGCTCCTCCGCGCGCGCCTGCGGCGCACCCCCGGCTGGCGCCTGCGGCGCACTGTTGGCTTGCGCCGGGAGCGGCGCTTTGGCGCGTGCCTGGGTTGGATCGTCGGCGCGGGACCGGGGCGGGGCGTCGGCGGGTGCCTGGGTTGGATCGTCGGCGCGGGACCGGGGCGGGGCGTCGGCGCGTCCCCGGCGCGGAGCGCTCGCGGCCACCGGCCGTGGGGTCCAGGCGCGACGCGACGCCGGTTCGCCCGCATCCTCGCGCTTGAGGAGTGGTTCCTCACCGGGCAGCGGCGGTTCGGGCTGGTGGGCGGCCCGAATCCGGGTGCCGGCGTAGGTCATCACGGCGGCCACGATCAGCGCGAAGAAGATGCCCCACTCAATCCCCGAACTGGTCGCGAACTGGGCGTGGCTGTCGGTGCCCTGCTTGTCGAAAATCCTCCAGATGATCAGCACGCAGGTCCAGAAGCCGGCGGCGGTGATCACGCCGCCGTCCCCGCCCGGGACGTGAAATGCGCGGCCCTCGGCGCGGACGAACAGCAGCGTCAGGACTCCGGCAGCGACCAGCAGCACCGCGGCCTCGACGAACGAGAACGCGCCCCAGCCGGTCAGCGTCACGCTGGCCGATCGCAGATCGGTCGTGCCCGGCGCGATCACCGTCTCCTGATACCAGGGCAAAAACAGGGTCACGAACAACCCGATCGCCGACCCTGCGGCCAGTCGCCGCTCGTGCGGGAGGCCGCGCCAGACCCGCAGCACCCGCCCGGCACCGGAGCCCACCCGCTCGGCCGCGCCCGCTGCGGTGCGGCCGCTGCTCATGCTCGGGCGCCCGCGGCCGCCGTCAGCTGGTCCATCAGGAGGCTTGCGTCGTCGTCGGAGACAGCGCGGATCTGTCCCTGGAAGGCGAGCTTCCAATACTCCCGAGGCCACTTGCCGATGTGCTCCAGGCGGTCCACCAGCGACTCGGCGGGAACCCAGGCGCCCTCGTCGAGCACCACCTCGGCCGAGGTCGGAAACCGCCACGGATAGGCGTCGGCCTTCCCCGGCTTGCCGGGCCAGATCTTGGCCCGATCTTCGAACAGCTCACCCTCGACGCGGATGCTGCCGGCAAACGCCATCACCCGCGTGGCGTAGAGGACGATCCGATCTCCGGGTTCGATCTCCAGCGCTCGGTTGCGGTTGCGCTCCTTCAGGCCGATCACGGTGAAGTCGTGGTCTCGGGTCGCCGCGTGGTTCTCCGGCGACCCGGTCAGGATCCAGGTGCGGGCCACAGGTCGATTGTAGGCATCGTCCCGGGGGTAAATCGCTGGGGTAAATCGCCTGGGGGCGATTTACCCTTCGGGGAATCGCCCGGGGGGCGATTCCCCCGGGCAGGCGTTACGCGGGGTGATCGGCCCTAGGCGGCAGCCGTTACGCCGGGTAATTCGCCCTAGGCCGGCAGCCGCTATGCCGGGTAATTGCCCCTACGCAGGGTAATTCGCCCCTCAGGGCGATTTACCCCGCGCAACCCAAGACGCCCGGGTAATTCGCCCCCGGCGAATTACCCAATGATAAATCGCCCCCCAGGGCGATTTATCACAGGATCGGTATGTCCTGCACCTCGGCCGGCTGCGCGCGCTGGCGCTCTGACCGCTCCAGATACCAGTCGATCAGGGCCCTGAGCGCCAGCAGGAGCTCGCGCAGCGCCTCGGCGATCCGGCGCTGGAGCTCGGGCGGGATCAGCTCGCGCACGGCGTGCAGCGCCTGGGCCAGAAGCTCGAGGTCCCCGGACTTGCGGCCATCGGCGGCTTCGCCTTTGCCCTGGCCCTCCGGCGTCTGCCACCCGGCCGGCGGCGGCTTGCGCGTCGCGCTCGCCTCGGCGATCAGCCGCTCGGCGGCGTCAGATGCCCGGTCCAGGCGCTGCTCCAGGCGCCTGAGAGCATCGTCGCCGAACCCCGGCGCAGCGGGCGTCCGGGGCTCGGGCCCCAGGGAATCATTGGTCTTGCGGGGCTCGGGCCCCGCGGGATCATTGCTCTCCATCGAAGCTGACCTCCAGCGCGCCGTCCTCGAACGTCGCCGCGGTCGGACGCAGGCCGGCGAACGCGGGGGGCAGCATGATAGTTCGCCGCTGGCCGTCGACTCCAACGATCAGCTCGGGGCCGATCTTCTTCAGCGAGATCTCGCCCTTGCTGGCGAACGGGAGCGCGAGCCGCAGGCGGGCTCCTGTCTCCGAAACGGTTAGCTCCTGCGTGAGCGAGGTGTGCAGGACCTCCGCGGGGTCGTGGGCGCTGAACAACGCGCCGGCGAGCCGGTCGAGCATCTCGGCGCCGACGACCTCCTGCTCGAAGTACGGCGCGCACAGCACCGGGACGGGGGAGAAGGCGGAGTTGACGCGTTCCAGGTGCTCCTCCTGCAGCCGCCGCCAGTCGGCGAAGTAATCTCCCACTCCCGGGGGGAACAGGCGGTTGACGATCACCGCGTCGGTCAGGTAGCCGTACAGATTCAGATAGGTGAAGGTGCGCATCGCCTCCCCGATCACCATCTTGTCCGGGTTCATCACCAGCCGGATCGTGCAGTGGTGGCGGTCGCGGAGGATCTCGTTCATCGCGATCAGGTTCTGCGAGAGGCGCTGGATGTCGGCGAACACCGCGTGGCTGGGCAACGGGATGTCCAACAGCGAGCGGGCGATCGGCCGGACCGCCGCCAGGATCTGGCGCTCGAACGGGAACACTTTCTCGATCCACCACCTCGCGACGTCGGGGAACGACAGCAGCCGCAGCGTCTCCCCGGTCGGGGCGCAGTCGACGATGATCGTGTCCCATTCGCCCGACTGGTGGTGGGCCTGGAGGCGCAGCAGCGAGAACAGCTCGTCCATGCCGGGCGGGACGGTCAGCTCCTGCGCGGAGATACGGTCCACGCCGCGCTCGATGAACAGTTCGCCGAGCCAGTCCTGCACGCCGGACCAGTGGCGTTCCATCTCCTCCTGGGCTTTGACCTCCTGACCCCACAGCCGCTCGTCGACCTGGACGGGCTCGCCGCCGAGCTTGACCCCGATCGACTCCGACAGGCTGTGCGCGGGATCGGTGGAGATCACCAGCGTTCGCGCTCCCGCGGCCGCGCAGCGACGGGCCGTGCAGGCAGCCACCGAGGTCTTGCCCACGCCGCCCTTGCCCGTGTAGAGGATCATGCGCGGGGCCATGGCGGGCGGAGTCTACGAGGCTCGACTGGACCCGGCACCCGTCCGGAGTGCCGCGGCGATCAGCGTGACGCCGTGAGCGTACCGGCGATTCGCGCGAAATTGCCCGCCAGGTCGGTTGCCGCGAGGCGGACCGTGTACTGACCGGGACGGGTCAGCGGCGGGATCGAGAACGAGTGCACGCCGTAGCCGAAATCCGCGCTGGTGAGGAAGGTGGTGCGCGAGCCCTGGACGACGACGATCCCCACGTGTGAGTACTTGGAGAGGCGAAAGCGGATCGTGGTCGGCTTGCGGACGAGGGCGCTGGCGCTCAGCAGCGACAGCGCCGGGGGCGTCGTCAGGTAGGCCTGGAAGTGATCGGCGGTCGTGCAGTAGACGGAGGCGGCGGTGAGCTGGCACAGCTGCGCCAGGAACCCGGTGACCAGCGTGTGGTAGCTGAGGGAATCCTCCACGCCGGGCTGATAGAGCGACCAGGCGCCCGTGTCGTAGCGGGGGACCTCGGCGCCCGCCTCGGCGTCACCGGCGGCGAACAGGGCAGCGCCCTGCGGGTCCCCGCTCACGTGCGCGTAATCGTAGAGCCCGATCAGCGTCTGCAGGAACGCATTGATGATCGCGGTGCCCGGCGCGAACGAGTACTGCAGATAGCGAATCCCCAGGGTGGTCCTGACGTTGACCCCCACCGGCGGCGGCGCGGTCAGGATTGGCAGCGCGCTGTGGGCCACTGACAGGTAGTAATGGTTACCGGTCGCCAAATAGGCCCGGGTCAGCGCCTCGAGCCCGGTCGCCTGCGACATCGCGCTGGTCCATGGTGGCGCACCACCGTCGAAGTTGAAGTAGTACTCCCAGGTCAGCCCGCCGCCGCGGCGGGCGGCCAGCGGGATCATCTGAGCGAGCAGGCTCTCCAGCTGCGGGTACTCGGCCGGACCGGCCGTATAGAGCCCGTCGGCCTTGCCGAAGGTCCCCAGCACCTGCAACTCGATGCCCTGCCCGGCGTAGTACTCCCACACCAGCGGCGAGCCGGAGAACTCCACCCGTTGCCCGGGGCTCAGCAGCGGGCCGGTGGTCCACCACTGCCGGTTGCGCTCGAGCGTCTGGAACAGGACCGGCAGACGGGAGGGGGTCAACGCTCCGCCGGCGGCGATCTGGTGCAGGTTCTCGGTCACTGCCTCCAGCTCGGTGGCGCGGGTGCCGTGCAACCGGCGCTCGGCGGCCAGCGCGGAGGCGAAGCTGGCGCTGTAGGCGAGATAGGCGGCACGGGGGATCGTGTGCGTGCGGTACAGCCGCGCCAGCTCGCTGGCCACCGTGCGTGGCTTGGGCTTGGGTTTCGGGCGACCGCGCCTGGCTGAGTGGCGCTGGGCCGAGGCCGCCCGCGCTGTGGCGGGCGCGGCCGCGCCGAACGACCCTGCGCGTGCTGCCGCGGCCCGAGAGATCAAGCGATCAGGGGTGAGCGCCGGTCCGCTGAGAAACGGATCGTTGTGGACGGTTGCGCGGCCGTGCGGACCCAATGAAACAACGGGTGCCGCCGCCGCGCCGGTAGGACATACGGCCAGCATGAGCAAGCCAAGCAGGCACCTACGCACCAATCCGATGCTACATTCGCGCCAGAGTCCGCGTTATCGCTGAGGAGGATGTTTCATGCATCGACGGATCAGGGGCGTGCCCCAGCTGGTGCTGATGATCGTCGTAGCGGCCGGGCTGGCCGCCTGCGGCAGCAGCAGCAGCGGCTCGGGCGGTGAGAGCGCGTCGACCCTGCTCAAGCAGACCTTCACGGGCTCACACCATGTCAACAGCGGCAACCTCAGCCTGAAGCTGACCGTCGACCCGTCGGGCTCCAGCACGCTGACGGGCCCGATCTCGCTCAGCTTCGGCGGACCCTTCCAGACGCGCGGCCCGGGCAAGCTGCCGGCCGAGGACTTCAACATCAGCGTCAGCGCGCTCGGCAAGAGTGGCTCGATCGGACTCCTGTCGACCGGCACGGCCGGCTACGTGACCCTTCAGGGCACGAGCTACAAGCTTCCGGCCGCGACCTTCGAGAAGCTGGCCTCGAGCTTCTCGCACATCTCCTCGTCCGGGACGTCATCGGGCTCGACGACGCTCTCGTCGCTGGGAATCAACCCGCTTGACTGGCTCACCAACCCGACGGTCGTCGGCAACGAGACCGTCGGCGGCGCTCAAACCACGCACATCCGCGCCAAAGTAAACGTCGCGGCGTTGCTCGTGGACGCCAACAAGTTCCTCCAGAAGGCGGTCTCGGCGTCAGGCTCGAGCACGATCCCGAGCGCGATCCCACCAGCCACCCGGCAGCGCATCGCCGGCGAGATCAAGAGCCCGACCGTCGACGTGTGGACCGGCACCAGCGACAAGACGCTGCGCAAGCTGGAGATCAACCTGACCCTGCCGCTGTCCGGGAGTGCGTCCACCACGCTGGGCGGGCTGAAGCGCGCCGCGCTCGGCATGACGATGCAGTACGCGGATCTCAACCAGCCCCAGACGATCGCGGCTCCGGCCACGGTACGGCCGTTCACCGAGTTCGAGGCCAAGGTCCAGTCCTTCGTCGGCGCGCTGCAGGGCGCATTCGGCGGCTCGACCGGCTCGACGGGCTCGACGGGCTCGACCGGCTCGGCGGGCTCGGCGGGCTCGACCGGCTCGACCGGCTCGGCGGGCTCGACCGGCTCGACCGGATCCACGGGCGCGTCCTCGGCCAAGATCCAGCGCTACAGCCAATGCATCCAGCAGGCGTCCGGGGACGTCACCAAGATGCAGAAGTGCGCCTCGCTGCTGACCGGCTAATGGTCGGCGGTCAACTTGATTTGAGTGCGAGGGGAGCGATATGGCAGAGGTCCGGGTGGAGCGCACGTGGGAGGTCGCTGGTCTGCCCGAGGGGCTCGCGCCGGTCGTTCTGGCATTGACCGGCCGGCACGGCCTGCGGGACGACGGATCGGCCGCGGATCTGCGCCTCAAGGGAGGATCGCAGGCCCGCCTGCGGCTGCTGGGCGGTTGGTTCATCAATCAGGATGCTTTGCCCAAGCGGGTCACGGCTACGTTCGATGGCGGCGGCCGCGTGAGCGCGACGTTCGAGAGCACGATGGGTGTGGGCATCATGGACCGAAAGCTCAGGGGCAAGTACGAACGCGCGCTGGCGTCGATCGCCGCGGACTTCGAAACCGCATTGCGCTCAGCGGGCGGCGATGTCACGCCGGGGTAGGTGGCGGCCATGCCGCCCAGAAGACCAGTAGGGCTGTTCGCTCGCTTTCGCAGAACGTAACGGCCGAGAGGCGATCGAACCTGCCTGATGCGGCAGGCGCGGGGCTAATCCTCGCGCGCGACCTCCTGGTGGTCCTCTTCAAGCTCGTCGGGCGTCTCATCGCCGTCATCCTCGGCGACCCCAGGGTGATAGTGGACCTGGAAGGCCTCCAGCAGCTCGTCCCGCCGGTTCTCCTCGACGGGTACCTCGTCGGAGATCAGGACCCAGTCGGCCCCCTCGAACTCCTCCATGTTGAAGATCTCGGAATCGAGCTCGGGCGAGTCGTCGACCACGACCAGCACCTCGGTCTGGGGATTGAAGTAGGTCCCCGGGCGGATCAGCAGTTCGTCGAGTTCAAAGCGGCGCGGATCGGTCATCGGCGGGCAGCCTAGCGGGAATTGCGTCGATGGCCAAAGCTGCGCTCAGATTGCACTCAATCCGGCGATTTCCCGCTCGATCTCTGCCTCGACGTCGAGCGGGGGCTTGCCCACTCGCATTCGCCGGTGATTGCGTGCCACCACGAGGTCACGGATCTCTGACCGCAGCTCAGGATCCACCTGCAGAGCGGTGAGCCGGGTCAGCTCGGCTTCGATGTCGACCGGCGCCTCGCCACGTCGCAGGCGCCGCGCGTTGCGCGCCTGCAGCAGCTGCCGGATCTCCAGATCGTGCTCCAGCCGTGCCGCCTGAGACCCGATTCGCCCCCGCCTGCCCGCGCTCGAGTGGTCCGCGTCGCGCACGAGGTGGTTGCGGCCGTACTCCTCCCACGTCTTGCCGCTGGACAGCAGGCCCGCCAGAGCGGCGACCAGACCGACGCCGCTGACGACCACCACGACGGTGCCGAAGGCCTGCTGCATCGACAAAGTGTTGCGCACCGGCCCTGCCGCGGGGTGGCCGGACAAAGCCGTCAGTAATGCAGTCGTGGGCCCTAAGGGCTGACGGGCCCTAGAGCTCTGGGCTCAGCTGCCGAATCTATGTCTGTTGCGGACCCAGGGCTTTGGGGTACCCTTTCCACAACGGCATTGACTGACTAGTCAATCTATTTTCTCAAGGAGCAATCCACCGTGGTTGATTTCACGCTCACCGACGAGCAGAAGAGCATTCGCGAGATGGCGCACGATTTCGCCGAGAAGGAAATCCGGCCGGTCGCCTGGGACTACGACCGCGACAGCACCTGGCCCGGGGAGATCATCGAAAAGGCATGGGAGCTGGGCCTGATGAACGGCCACCTCCCGTCCGAGTACGGTGGTCCCGGCCTGGGTTACCTGGACGGCACGATCATCGAAGAGGAGATCGCCTGGGGCTGCTCAGGGATCGGCACCTCGCTCACCTGCAACGGTCTGGCCACCGCACCGGTCGCGCTGGCGGCCTCCGAGGAGCTCAAGAAGGAGTACCTCGGCCGCCTCAGCGAGGCGCCGCTGCTGGCCTCGTTCTGCCTGACCGAGCCCGACGCGGGCTCCGACGTCTCCGCGATGAAGACCAACGCCGTCCGCAAGGGCGACAAGTGGGTCATCAACGGCTCCAAGTGCTTCATCACCAACGGCGAGTACGCCAACTGGTACACGGTCTACGCCAAGACCGACAAGGAGGCGGGCCACCGAGGCATCTCCTGTTTCATCGTCCCCCGTGATGCCGGCGTGGTCGTCGACAAGCACGAGGACAAGATGGGTCAGCGTGCGTCCAACACCGCGACGATCTCATTCAACGACGTCGAGATCCCGCGCGATCACCTCGTCGGCGAGGAGAACAAGGGCTTCAAGATCGCGATGATGACGCTTGACCGCACGCGTCCCGGCGTCGCCGCGATGGGCGTCGGCGTGGCCCGCGCGGCGATGGAGTTCGCGATCACGTACTCCAAGGAGCGCGTCCAGTTCGGCGTGCCGATCGCCATGCACCAGGCGATCCAGTTCATCATCGCCGACATGGCGACCAAGGTGCATCTTTCGCGCCTGGCGACCTGGAACTCGGCGGTGCTGCTCGACCAGGGCAAGCGCAACACGCTCGAGTCCTCGCACGCCAAGCGCTTCGCGGCCGACACCGCGATGGAGGTCACGACCGACGCCGTGCAGGTCTACGGCGGCTACGGCTTCATCAAGGAGTACAAGGTCGAGAAGCTGATGCGCGACGCCAAGATCCTCCAGCTGTATGAGGGCACCGCGCAGATCCAGCGGCTGGTGATCGCCCGTGAGACGCTGCTCCCGCGCCGCGTCGAACAGCCGGCCACCGCGAGCGTCTAGCTCCCTCCTGACGCAGCTTGGAGACTGGGGCCGCCTCAGCCGGACGACTCGGGGGCGCCACGATCAGGCGAGGCCGGATGCCGAGCGTGGCGCACCCTGAGGGCCCTGTTTTCGGCCGCGCCGGCGGCACGCGCTCGCGCCCAGGCCGGCCTGGCGTTCCGTCCAGGCTCGGTGTTTGACTGAGCCCAGGATGAGGCGCTTGCCACTCTCTGCGCTTGTCACCGGCGCGTGCCTGGCGGTCGGCGGCGGCGCCTGCCTGGCCGTCGTCGTCGGCGCGTTCGCCGGCGCGGAATCTATCCGCGCCGCCCCCCCAGCCGCCGCTCGCCAGGCCGGGGGCGCCCTCGTCAAGAGCAGCGCAAGCTCCCGCGTCGTTCAACGCCAGCCACGTCCGGGCTCCTGCCACGCTCGCGGGCGGGGCCTGTTCTCACTCCCTGACCCCCGCTGCACCCCGGGGGCGATCGAACCTGCGGTCACCCAGGCGGACATGGGTGCCACGATCTGCCGCGCCGGCTACACGGAGTCGGTCCGCCCGGCCGAGTACATAACCGAGTCTGAGAAGCGCGCCAGCATGAGCGCCTACGGCGATTCGCGCCCACTGCACCACTACGAGTACGACCATCTTGTCCCGCTGGAGCTCGGCGGTGCCCGCAACGATCCCCGCAACCTGTGGCCTGAGCCCGGCACGAGCCCGAATCCCAAGGACGAGCTCGAATACCGCCTGCGCACACGCGTCTGCCACGGCCAGATAAAGCTGGCCGCCGCACAACTGGCGATCGCCCGTGACTGGGTGTCGGCCTATCACCGCTACGTGCGGTGAGCCCGGCCTGACTCGCGCGTGAGCTCACCCCGGGTGACCTGATCCGGAGGGTGGGGTCCGGTGCCCGCGGGTTTTGGGTTTTGGGGCGGTATCCAGACGTTATGCAATCTGTTTCCGGATACCGCAACTCAGATGACACACGTCGCGGCCTCGCATGCAGGCGTGGCACCCACGCGTGCCGCGGTGACATCGCCTGTGAGTGTTCGCTGCGAGTCCTTGGAAGTGCCCCTATTCGGTCGCGCTGAACTCCCAGATCGCGATCCCGAGCATCACCAGCCCGAGCGCGGCGATCACACCGGCCTCGAGCAGCCCCGGCACATGCCAACCCCACCAGGTCACGCCCGGGTCCAGCGCCTGACGCGCTGCGGGGGAGATCGTCAGATGCTCGAACACCAGCCGGCGCATCGGATCGACGGCGTAGGTGAGCGGGTCGAGCCGGTTGAGCACGGTCAGCCAGCCCGGCAGTCCCGAGGCGGGAAACAATGCGCCGGAGATGAAGAACATCGGCATCACGATCATCTGCATCACGCCCATGAACGACTGCATCTGCTTGATCCGCACGGCGATCATCACGCCGAAGGCGGTGATCGAGAACGCCAGCAGCAGCTGTAGCGCGAAGATCCCGAGGATCAGCATGGGGTCATAGGGGACGTGCACGAGTCCGGCCAGGCAGATCACGATCACGCCCTGGAAACCGGCCACGGTCGCGCCGCCGAGGCATTTGCCGATCACGATCGAGCTGCGGCGCACGGGCGCGACCATCATCTCGCGCAAGAAGCCGAACTCCCTGTCCCAGACGATCGACGCGGCCGAGAACATCGCCGTGAACATGACCGCGATGCATAGGATCCCCGGATAGATGAATGTCTTGAGCTGGACACCGTGGGTGCCGGCGCTCGACAGCCGCTGGAGGCCCGCGCCGAGCACGAACAGGAACAGCAGCGGCTGCACGAGTGAGGTGATCATCCGCAGCCGGTCGGCGCGGAAGCGGATCAGCTCCCGCCGCCACACGATCCTGATCGCGCGCAGCTCAGAGGTCAGGCTGCGCTTGGGGACGCTGACCCGGACGATCTGATGCTGGCCGGCGCCGGGCCCCGCGGCCGCGGTGCTCTCCGGTCGGTCAGTCGTCGTACTCATCGTCTACCTCCGCCCATCATCTGCATCATCACGCGATTGCGGTGCTTGGACTGGTCTTCCTCGGCATCGCGGATCGTGCTGCCGGTGTAGGACATGAACACATCGTCGAGCGTCGGGCGCGAAACGCTCACCGATCGGATCGGGAGCCCCAGCTCCGCAAACAGCCGCGGCACGAACTTCTCGCCCGACGACACGCCGAACGTCACCGCGCCCTCGGCGATCACGGCCTCCAGGCCGAACTTCTCGGCGATCGCCGCGATCGCCGCCTGATCGTCGTCGGTGTGGATCGAGACACGGTCGCGGCCGACACCCGCCTTGAGCGTCTCCGGGGCGTCCAGCGCGACGATCTGCCCGTGATCCATGATTGCGATCCGGTCACACCACTCGGCCTCGTCCATGTAGTGAGTGGTCATGAAGATCGTGATCTCCTCGCGCTCCTTGAGCTCACGGATGTAGGTCCAGATCGAACGACGCGTCTGCGGGTCAAGCCCGATCGTCGGCTCATCGAGGAACAGGACCCGCGGCGAGTGCATCAGACCGCGGGCGATCTCCAGCCGCCGGCGCATGCCGCCGGAAAAGGTCGCCACCGGCGAGTCCTTGCGGTCCCACAGCCCGACCATCTCCATCACCTGCTGCATGCGCGGCTTGACCAGATTCGATTGCACCCCGTAGAGCTCGGCGTGCAGCTTCAGGTTCTGCGCCGCGGTCAGGTAGCCGTCGAGCGTCGGATCCTGGAAGACCAGCCCGATGTTGCGGCGCACGTCGTCGCGCTCGCGCACGACATCGTGGCCGGCCACGGTCGCGCTGCCGCCGGAGGGCTTGGCCAGCGTGCAGAGCATGTTGATCGTGGTCGTCTTTCCGGCCCCGTTGGGGCCCAGGAATCCGAACACCTCACCCGTGGCGACCTCGAAGTCAACGCCGCGCACCGCCCGGACCTCGCCAAAGTTCTTGACGAGGCCGCGGACGGCGATCGCCGGTACCGGGGCCGTCGGCTCATTGCCGTTGGTCGTCTGCATCCGCTGCCGATACGTTACGCCGTCTCGTCCGGATCCTCGGCCAGGATCCGGTACAGGCCGCGCCGGGTCTCGGCCAGCAGCTCGATTGCGCGCGCCCGCTGCCGCTCGTCACCGGCCGAGGCGACCTGCCAGGCGGCCTTGCCGAGTCCGATCACCAGCGGTCCGAGCTCGGTTAGAGGGTTCTCGGCGTCCTCGTCGGCCTCCCACGGCGGGGTCTCGTCCGTCCGTGACGCCAACTGCTCACGGCCGGCGTCGGTGATCTCAAAGCGCCGCTGACCCTCGGTATCGCTCGCCCGCACCAGGCCTTCGTCCTCGAGCTGGGCCAGGGTCGGGTACACCGATCCCGGGCTCGGGCGCCAGCGCCCGCCGCTGCGCTCCTCGATCTCCTGCATCAGCTGATAGCCGTTGCGCGGCTCCTCGGCCAGCAGCAGCAGCAGGGCCACGCGGACCTCGCCGCGCCGCGCGCGCCCCCGTCCCCGGCCATGGCGCCCGCCGAACGGGCCTCCACCGAACGGGCCACCGCCCCCGAACGGTCCGCTGCCGCGCATGTGGCGCATCGACATGAACTCCTCAACCTCCTCCGGGCTGGGGCGTCCGTGCTTGCGGTGGGGCCCATGCATGAACGCCCATCCGCGCTGACCTGCCGAGTCCTTCCGGCGGCCGTGCGCTGCGAGCTCGCCCCATCCCTGCGGAAATGCGATGACAGACATGGCTGATACCTCCGCCACTCGTTTAACGATGTGTCAACGATATATCGCGAGTCTTCACCTTTGTCAAGGGTCCGGGAGAATCCCCAAATCGCCGGGATCAGCCCCCGGGATCAGCCCAACGACCCGAGCGCGCTCGCCCCCGGACGGCCGCGAGCCCCGGCGCGCCCGCGCCCGGGCGCCGTTCAGATCAAGGGCCGCGCGCCGGGCCGCGCGCTATTTGTCGCCCTCGCCAGAGCCCGACTCGCCGCGCCGGCGCAGCCAGTCGGCGACCTGCTGGCTGGCGTCGCCGATCTGGGACCCGAGCGAGGTGACGTTGTCGCCGATCTCCCGGAACAGGGTGCGGAAGCGCTCGGCGTAGAACTGCATCGCCTCGCCGGCCTCCTCACGCACGTCACGGTCGTCGCCACGGCGGCGGTACTCGCCGCGGACGATCCGGTCGTACTCGCCGCTCTGCACCCACTTCATCACTTCGGACACGCGGCGGACCGCGTATGAGTGGGTGGCGCCGATCTCGTAGAAGAAGCGCCGGACCCGATCGTGGGCGTCGTCCCAGCTTTCGTACTCCATCGCCTGGGCCATGAAGGCGTCGAGATCGAGCCGGTCGGCGGGCAGCCCGCCGGCGGTGACCATCAGCGTGCGGCAGACGATCCGAGGATCGCGCACGGCGAGCGTGGCGGCGCGGTCACAGCTGAGCTCGGCGGCGCGGACCCACTCCAGGAGTACCGCCTGCACCGCTCGCAGGGGCAGGCCGAGCAGCGACGGCAGGTTGCCGCCGGCACGCAGCAGGATGTCCAGCGCCGTCATGTACAGCACGTGGTCGGAGAGGATGTGCCCGACCTCGTGCGCGAGCACAGCGCGCTGCTCACCGGGGCCGAGCTGCTCCAGCAGCGACGCGTCGAAGACGATGATCGGGTGCTGGGAACCGATCGTGCGGGCATTGGAGGTCACCGCGGAGCTGACGTACAGGTCGTAGTGGTCCGGCGTGTCGAGCACCCGGCAGACGCCGAGGTGGGCCGCCCACAGGTCGGGCAGCTGGCGCTCACCGATCTTGACCGAGTTGCCGAGATAGAACTGGCGCAGCGCACGCTCGTAGCGGTACTCCACCAGCTTGCGCACCACGGTGTCGAGCATCGGTACCGCCTTGAGTGCCGCGGTCGCCGCCCGGTCGGCCGGATGCTCGTAGGCCTTGGAGGAGATGCCCGTGTACGGCTCGATGGGATCCGGGAGCGTCTCGATCGTGCAAGGCTACTCGTGTCCGCGGGGCCGGAGTGGATCGGGCGCCGGCCCGGCCACCCAGCGCCGCGATAATCAGGCCCATGGGACGTGCGCGGGTGCTGCAAACGTTTGCCGGCTCGGTCCACCAGGCGCAGGCGCGCTGGTACGACACCACCCGCTGGCCGGCCTGGGTCGACGGACTGGAGCAGGTGCTGCAGGTCGACGGCGACTGGCCGCGCGTTGGATCCAGCGTGACCTGGGAGTCCGGTCCGGCCGGGCGCGGGCGGGTGACCGAGCAGGTGATCGCCTACGACCCGGCCCACGGGCAGACACTCGAGGTGGACGATGCCTCGATCGGCGGGCTGCAGAGCGTCTCGTTCGCCTCTGCGCCTGACGGCGTGCAGGTGGGCCTCAGCCTGGAGTACCGGCTGAAGCGTCGTTCGATCGTCTCGCCGCTGGTCGATCTGCTGTTCATCCGCCGCGCGATGGCGGTCTCGCTGGGGGCGACGGTGGCACGGTTCGGCGTCGAGCTCGCGCCGGATTGAGCGGAGGCGAGCTTGACGGCGGATACCCGCGTGACCTGAAGACCTCCGGCGGTCAGTTCATGGCCTAGGCTCGCGTGACCTGAGGACCTCCGGTGCTCGGTTCGACGGCGACGCAAGCGCCGCGGGCCGGTCAGTCCTAGACTTGCTGGCCGCTCCGCCCCCCGGCGGAGCCGCACAACCCGACACGACCAAATGAGAGGCTCATGTTCGTCTTCAAAGCCGCCGTGGTCGGCGCGGGCACGATGGGCGGGGAGATCGCGCAGACGATCGCTAACTCGGACATTCCAGTCGTGCTCAAGGACGTCGATCAGAAGTTCGTCGAGCAGGGTCTGGAGAAGGCCCGCTCACTGTGGCAGGGCCGGGTGGATGCCGGCAAGCTCCCGGCCGCTGAACTCGAGCGCAAGCTCTCCCTGATCTCCGGCGCCACCGATTACGACCAGTTTGGCGACGTCGACTTCGTGATCGAGGCTGTCCCGGAGCGGATGACGGTCAAGCAGGCGGTCTTCTCCGAGCTCGACGAGGTCACGCCGGGGCACGCGATCCTGGCCTCCAACACCTCCTCGCTGTTGATCACCGAGATGGGCGAGGCGACCAGCCGGCCGGACAAGGTCGTCGGATTTCACTTCTTCTATCCCGCTTCGGTGATGCGGTTGATCGAGGTGATCGAAGGCGAGTACACCTCGATGCAGACCGCCCAGACGGCGGTCAATTTCGCCCAGACGATCCGTAAAATGCCGATCCGCTGTGGCGAGTCGCCCGGCTTCGTGGTCAACCGGATCCTGAACTCCAGCGTCTCTGAGCTGTGGCGCTTCCAGGAGGAGAGCGGGATCGACATCAAGCAGCTGGACAAGATCGTCTCCGAGTCCAAGGCCGCCCCGCTGGGGCCGTTCTTCCTCACCGATCTGCTGGGGCTGGACACGGTGCTGCACGTGGCCGAGTACCTGCACGAGTCATACGGCGACCGGTTCTTCATCCACCAGCAGATGCGGGAACTGGTCGCGGCCGGCAACCTTGGCGCCAAGACCGGAAAGGGCTTCTATGAGCACGGAAACTGACTTCGACACCGAGGCGCTGGTCGACCGCTTCACGCTCAAGGCGCTGGTGGAGAGCTGCCTGGTGCTGGAGGAGGGGGTCTCCTCGATGAAGGACATCGATCTGGGGATGATGGCCGGCGCCGGGGTGATCCCGCCACCATTTGCGCGCGCCGACCAGATCGGCCTCGACGAGGTGCTGGCCAAGCTCGAGCGGGCAGAGCAGGAGTGGGGGGAGAACTTCCAGCCGCCGGCGATCCTGCGACGCCTGGTGGCGCAGGGACGTCTCGGGGTCAAGGCCGGTCAGGGCTTCTTCCCCTACGCCCGGCCCGACGGCGGCTCCGACGAGGGGCCGGTCAAGCTGGAGACGCGCGGCGAGCTGGCGATCGCCTGGCTGGACAATCCTCCCGCCAACTCGATCTCCCCTGCCGTCGTGGAGGCGCTGCAGAAGACCTGGGAAGCGGTCAGCGCCTCGGGGCAGATCCGGGCGCTGGTGTTCACATCCTCCAATCCGATGCTGTTCTGCGCCGGTGCGGACATCAAGGCGTTCACGACGATGGATGCCGCCGCCGGCAAATCGCTGCTCGATCAGATGCACGCGCTGCTGCGCGGGATGGAGACCTCCAGCATCGCCACGATCGCGGCCGTCAACGCGCTGGCGTTCGGCGGCGGTTGTGAGCTGGCCATGGCCTGCGACTTCCGGATCGCCGCGGAGTCGGCCATGTTCGGCCAGCCGGAGGTCAACCTCGGCATCATCCCGGGCTTCGGCGGGACCCAGCGCCTGCCGAGGCTGGTGGGGGAGGCCAGGGCGCTCGAGCTCAACCTGACCGGCGATCCGGTCGGGGCCGACGAGGCCTACGAGATCGGGCTGGTCAATCGCGTCGTGCCCGACCACGAGCTGCTCGATACGGCGCTGGCGTGGGCGCGCAAGCTGGCCGGTCAGGCGCCGCTGGCCGTGGAGCAGATCAAGCGCGTCTCGGCGGCCGCCGACCTCGACGCGGGGATCGAGTGCGAGAAGCAGAGCTTTGCCACCGTGTTCGGATCCGAGGACGCGCGTGAGGGGATCTCGGCCTTCTTGCAGAAGCGCCGCCCGCACTTCCAGGGCAAGTGAGCGCCGTAGCGACAGAGGCGGCGCGCCTGGCGGAGCTGATCCGCACCGCCGACTCGGTCGTGGCCCTGACCGGGGCCGGGATCTCGGTCCCGTCGGGGATCCCGGACTTCCGTTCCCCCAGGACCGGGCTGTGGGAGAACGTCGACCCGATGGAAGTGGCGCACATCGACGCGTTCCGGCGCGACCCGCAGCGGTTCTGGCACTTCTACGGCGAGCGCTTTGCCGCGCTGGAGCACAAGTGCCCCAATCGCGCTCACGAGGCCCTGGCGATGCTCGAGCAGGCGCAACTGCTCGACGCGGTGATCACCCAGAACATCGATCGGCTGCACGCCCGCGCCGGTACGCGCGAGCTGATCGAGGTGCACGGCACGATCGACCACTCCTCCTGCCTGCTGTGCGGCGCTCGCTTTGCGTTGGCCGAGGTGCGCGACCGTCAGCGGGCCGACGCCGAAGGCATCCCCCGCTGTGACTGCTCGGCTCCGCTCAAGCCCGACGTGGTCCTATTCGGCGAGTATCTGCCCGCTGACGCGCTGGCGCGCGCCGAGCAGCTGGCGGCGGCCGCCGACCTGATGCTCTGCATCGGCTCCTCGCTGGAGGTCTACCCGGTCGCCCAGCTGCCGGCGGTCACGCTCGGGGCGGGCGGCAAGATCGCGCTCCTGACCCAGGGCCGGACGCCGTTCGACGCCCGCGCGAGCGTCCGCTGCCGCGGCGACGTGGTCGACGAGCTCGACGCAGTGCTCGACGCCCTCGGCCTGGGCTGAGCTCAGGCGCCGGCGACGGCGCGCGCTCGCAGCGCCGCCTCGATCCGCGACAGGCTGAACACGACCGCCTGGCGGTGGGCTTCGCCGAGGGGGCCGGCGAGCGCCGCCTGTCCGGCGCCGGCCATCGCGTCCCGCTGGCCACGCAGCTCCTCCAGGCGCTCGGCCAGGGCCGGGGCGGTTGGATCGAGCGGGAGCTCGGCGAGCACCGCGTCGAGCGCGACCAGCACCTGCAGGGCGGCCTGGCGGTAGTGCCCGTGGTCGACGTCGAGCCGCGCGCGCAGCGTCAGCTCCTCGCAGACGAGCGTCCGCCGGCGCCCGGCGAGGACCGCGGCGAAGCCCGCCTGGGGCGCGAGCATCCGCGCGCGCCGCTGGTGGGCCCCGGCGCTGACCAGCTCCAGCGCGTCGGTCCAGAGGCCTTCGGCGACCTGCTCGCCGGCGCCGAAGCCGATCCGCGCTACCAGCACGCGCTGGCGGCTGACGACGTGGAGATACGGGTCGGCGCTGACGAGGCGGAAGGTGTAGAGCACCCGGTTGAGAACGGCGAGGCCGGAGAGCAGGTCGGGCTCGCCGGCGGTCTGAAGCCAGGCCTGGGCGTGGGCGAGGTCGCCGAATGGCTCCCCCACGTCGATCACCGTCGCCCTGGATGTGATCACCGGCTCAGGCTGAGGCTCAGGTTCAGCCTTACGCTGGGGGCGGGCGCGATCCAAGCGGCGGCGCTGCGGCGCGCCGAGGGTGGCGAACACGAGCACGTGCGTCGGGGCGGTGCCCGGCTGGGGCGGGGCGGAGTCCGCTGGGGTCCGAGCCCGGCCCGGCTCGCGATCGGACGCGCGCAGCAGGTAGCGCCCGTCGGGCGGCCCGAGCGCCCATGGCAACTCGACCTGGCTGAAGCGGAACAGGGGTGCGGGCGCGCTCACGGGAGCACTGGCCGCAGCGGCGGCGCGACGCCCGTCAGCCGCCGTGCGTGCGGATCGCGTACTTGCTGGGGGCGATCGGCACGATCGGCTCCGGGATCTGGCTGATGCGGTTGATCAGCTGCACCCATTGGCCGGGCTGGAGGATGCTCTTGATCTCGCCCGACAGCTTCTTGTTGGTGCCGAAGTTCGGCGTGAAGGTGATCTGCAACCGGTTTGAATGGTCCGGAAGGGCGAGCGTGTTGGTCTGGCCCTTGTAGGCGATCCTGCTGATGATCTGGTCCGGGCGCATCGCGCCCTGCAGGGTGAGCAGCCGCCGGATCGCGATGTCGGTGACCGAGCCGGGGCCCTGATGGCCGAGCAGCGGGATGTTGTTGATCTTGGAGATGTCGACGCTCGCCCCGCTCGCGCCGGCGGCGTCGGTACCGGTCGAGCCGGTCAGGCTGTGGCCGCATTCGAGCCCGGAGACGTAAGGATCCAGACCGGAGGCGGACAGGAACTCGATCGTCGCCAGCACGCGCCGGTCGATCAGCCCGGCGGCAACGTCCCGGCGGCCGCAGCTGTAGATCTGCACGTGGGGATCCTGCAGGATCCGTGCGGTCAGCTGGGCCTTGGACATCAACAGCACCTGGCCGACGGTGGGGTTCTTGGCGCCGGGGCCGAAGAACGGGTCAACACCGGACGCCCGGTACTCGGCCGTTGCCTCCAGCAGCTTCCAGCCGTCGAGCACCGGCTTGGGATCGATCTGCGGGGCGTTCTTGCCGGCCGGCTGGATCGTGAAATACAGGTGGGAGGCGAGGCTGGGAGTCGAAGCGCCGATCCGGCCGAGGATCGTGCCCGCCACCACGATCGAGCCGACCTTCAGGGGCGCCAGCGTGTACTGGTTGCGCTCGAGGTGAAGCACGTCTGAGAAGTAGTTCTGGAAGCTCGCGATCCGCTGGGTGGTGCTCTGCAGCTGCAGATCGCCGCCGGCCGCGTAGGAACCAGCGCGCGACGGATTGGCGAACAGGCGCTCCTTGACCATCGGTGCCGGCGTGGTCTGGGCCTTGCTTGCTGCCGGCGACATCACCGGGAGCGTGATCGGAGCGCCCTTGGTGGACTTTGCGCTCGGCGCGGGAGCCTGGCCGACCGACCTGGTGGCCGGCGCGGCCGTCACCGACGGCGTCTGCTGCGAGCCGGCGGTAGCGGGCGCGCTGGGAGACCCGCTCGTGCGTGGCGCTGACAATTCTCTGGCGACGTCGGCCGCGGTCAGCTTGACCGGCTTGGGGACCGGATAGCTCTTGACGACCGATCCCAGCTGCGCGTAGGTGTAGATGTTGCCCGTCGCGTCCTGGAGCTCCAGGTAGCGACCGAGGGTCTGGGTGCTGCCGATCTTGACGATCTTGCCGTCGTTGGCCGCGATCACCGGCGAGTTGCGCTTGGCGAAGATTGCCGTGCCCTTGGCGTTCGGATCGGAGTCGACGGCGATCGCGGCGTTCGCGCCCTTGACCCGGCGGCGGGCGAGGCGGATCACCGCGTCGTCGGCGTACTTGGCGGGGGCCGCCACTGGGAAGTGCCCTTCGACCAGGCCGGTCAGCGCGCCGATCAGCGCGTCGGGGATGCCGCCGATCAGCTTGGCGCGCAGCAGCACCGACTGCACGTACCAGGTGGCGTGGTTGTAGGCGAAGATCGCGCCGGAGAGATTCTGCGAGGCGCCGGCGGCATGCAGGTAGCGCGCGGCGGTGAAGATCGCATCGACGGGGTTGTAGGGGTCCGCCACCCCGTCGCCGTTGGCGTCCACACCCCAGGTCTTCCAGGTCGACGGTAGGAACTGCATCCAGCCGACGGCGCCGGCCGAGGACACCGACAGGTTGCGTCCGTAATCGGTCTCGATCTCGTTGATCGCCGCCAGCACCTGCCAGGGGACGTTGTACTGGATCCCCGCCGCCTGGTAGATCGGGAGCAGGAACGGCGGGATCCGGAAGCTGTCGATGAAGAAGTTCGGCACGCCGATCGGCGCCGGCCCGGGCAGCGAGAGCGAGAACGACGGGTTGGTCGCCGACGGCACGCCCTTGCCGGTCGGCAGCTTGCTCGCCGGTGAGGTCGTCTTGGTCTTGGGCTTGGACTTGGACTTCGACTTCGACTTCTGCTTGGGCTTCTGGCGCGAGCCAGGCTTGATCGCCTTGGGCCCGCCGCTGTGCGTCGAGGTCGGCTGCGTCTTGGCGGGCCCGGAGGGATGCGGCGGAGTGTGCGTGCGACCGGTGGACGTCGTGCTCGAGGTTGAGGTCGAGCTCGAGGTTGAGGACGTGGTGCTGGACGAGCCGGTGGTCGACGATGTCGTGGGGCTGGAGCTGGTGCTGGTGCTGGACGAGCTCGAGCTGCTGGTGGAGCTGGGAGTGGAGCTGGTCGTCGACGAGCTGGTCGTGGTGGCCGGCCCGCAGCTCATCGTCTCCGACACGACCACGCCCTTAATCGGCAGCGAGAGCGACGAAACCGGCGTCCCGGCGGGCACGTTGACCGGGAAGGTCAGCTGCTGCCCGCCCAGCAAGGTCACCGTGACCGTGCAGGCGTCGGCTGAGGCGGCCGGGATCGCGGCGAGCCCGAGGATGAGAACGGCTGACGTCACCGCCCCGATCAGCTTCCGGCTACCGAACACTGTGGCCTGTCTCCTCCTACCCTCTCGCGTGCGCATGGAATGAAGCGCCGCGACCACATGGCGGCGTCGACGGCACGCTACTGACTGCCTCGGAGCTTTGCAACGGCGAGCCGCTTACTGTCTGAGCGTTTCGCCGGCACGAGCCTCGCCCACCGGCTGATCAGCAACATGTCAAGCAAATTGTCCAAATTTCTGGCGCCGCAAACGCCGCGCAGGTCAGCCGCAACGCGAGACAGTGATTCTAACTCTCAACTGGAAGGTGATGCTCGGCTGGTGGCGCCCTGCCCGGGCATCGGTCCTGGCCTGCGCGATACAGTGGCCGCTCCCCGGGAGCGCAAGGCGCGGAGGCGGTTCACAGATGAGCGAAGACAAGGGCATACGGCAACGCGTGACGCGCCAGGGCGAGGAGGCGCTCGGGAAGTTGGCCCAAGAGCTGCTGGAGAATCCGGTCGTCACCGGCGCCCTGTCGGCGGCCTTTGAGACGCGCGAGCGCGCGGTCCGCGCCCAAGAGGTGGCGATGGGCGCGCTCAACCTCCCGTCGGCCAGCGACCTCGAGCGGCTGACCAGGCGCCTGCGGGGCGTCTCGCAGCGCCTGGAGGGCATCGAGGACGCACTGGATCGCCTCGAGCAGCGGATCGAGGGGCTGGGCTCGGCCACCACGGTCGAGCAGCGGCTGGCGGCGATCGAGTCGGCGCTGGGGCGTCTTGAGTCCAGGCCGTCCGGCTCCGGCTCGGGCTCGGGGTCGGGCTCCGGTACTGCCGTCGCCGGCCCCGCGGCGGCCAAGCGCCGAGCGGTGGCCAAGCGCAGCCCCGCGGCGGCCAAGCGCAGCCCCGCGGCGGCCAAGCGCAGCCCCGCGGCCAAGCCCAGCTCCGGCTCCACCCAGGGCTGAGCCGGGCTCAGCGCGCCAGCGCGCGCGCCGCGAGCTCGCCCAGCCGTCGCTCGGCGGCCTGCAGCAGCTCGCCGTCGATCCGCCGGCGCGTCGGCAGCAGCAGATCGGACACGATCAACAGCGAGCCGGCCTCCAGGCCGCGACGGGCGGCGAGCGCGAACAGTGCCGCGGTCTCCATCTCGACCGCCAGCGCGCCCTGCTCGACCCAGGCCTGCTCAGCGCCCGGAGGGCCGTCGTAGAACAGATCGGTCGACACGACCGCGCAGGTGCGGGCCTGGCCGTCGGCGCGGCGCTGCAGGCGCGCGAGCAGCTCCGGGCTGCCCGCCACCCGGTCACCGGCGCCGAGCGCACGGCTGGTTCCGTCATCGACGATCGCCTCCCCGGCGATCAGCAGCTCGCCCAGTGTCAAGGAGTCGCTCAGGCCGCCACAGGTCCCGACCCGCAGCAGCGTGTCGGCGCCCAGCTCGGCCAGCTCGGCGATCACGATCGCCGCGCTCGGGCCGCCGATCCCGGTGCTCTGGATCGTCAGTGGCTCGCCGTCGGGCGCGGTGCCCGTGTAGCCCCACAGGCCGCGATTGTGGTTGAACATCCTCGGCGCCTCCAGCAGCGACTGGGCGAGCAGCAGGGCGCGTCCCGGGTCCCCGGGGAGCAGCACGCGATCGGCCAGCGGCGCGGTGGGCTGTAGGTGGATCGTCGCGGGCACGGCGCGCGAGGTTAGACTCCGCGGCGATGGGTGGCCACCGCGCATGACGAGCTTCAACTCTAAGAAGGAGTTCCGCGAGGTGATGGATCGCACGTTTGCACTGATGAGCGAGGACCCTGAGATGGGCCCCAGGCTCCGGGACGCCGACACGCCGCAGCGGTTCGAGTTCACCGACTTCGATCTGGTCATCAACGTTCGCGCCGGCGCTGCCGGCGAGCCCAACCTGCACTGGGAGTGGTCAGACGAGGTGGACTGGGAGCCCAAGGTCAAGATGGCGATGAGCTCTGAGACGGCCAACCGCTACTTCCAGGGCAAGGAGAACATCGCGATCGCGATCGCCCGGCGGCGGATCAAGACCGGCGGCGACGTCAAGGCGGCGCTGGCGATCATCCCGATCACCAAGCCGCTGTACGCGCGCTACCGCGACATGATCGCGGCCGAGTACCCCCACCTGGAGGTCTGAGCCGTCCGCCGGCGGTTGGGCCCCGGGCCTGCCGGCGCGGTGAGATTGCCAGCGGTGCCATTGACATGACGCCCGATGGCGAGTAGACCTTTGGCATCGATCAAGGCAACAGGCCGGAACGTGGATGTGCTCCGCGCATCCGCGAGGCGCCGCCGGAAACGTGACGAACGCCAACGGCCGACGCAGCGGGCCGTGATGCCCGCGGGCGGCGAGGCCTCGTTCTCCGCGAGACCTCGCCGCCGGACCTTGATCGCGCCGACCGCGGCGGCGGTCTAGATGACGCTTGCGGAAGCTGCCGGGCGGGTCGGTGTCAGCGCGGCGACGCTCCGCCGCTGGGCTCGGCAGGGGGTAATCCCGCAGTACGACGGGGACTGGAGCCCGGGCGCGATCGGCCAGGGGCGCCTCGTCGCGCGGATGCGCGAGCGCGGGCATTCGCTGGCCGAGATCCGCCGCGCGACCGAGGAGGGGCGGCTGGCGTTCGGCTTTCTGGAGGAGCTGTTCCCGACCGATCAGGATCGTTACTCGATCCGTCAGGCAGCCCGCCAGGCCGGGCTACAGCCGGGTCTGGTCCGGCGGATCGTCACCGGGTTGGGCATCAGCCCCGAGCACTCAGAGACGATCTCCGAGGACGAGCTGCAGCTGCTGCGCTACGTGGCGGCGGCGCTGGAATCGGGCTTTCCGCTCGCCGCGCTGCTGCAGCTCATACGCGTCTACGGTCAGGCGATGGCCCAGGTCGCCGACGCCGAGGTGAGGCTGTTTCACCTCTACGTCCACGAGCCGCTGCTGCGCTCCGGCGCGGCGGGCGTCGAGGCCGCGGACCAGATGCACGCCCTCTCACGTGAGGTTCTGCCGCTGGCGGCGCCGGTGATGGACCAGCTGCACCAGCGCTACCTGCAGCACTTCGTCGAGCAGGACGTGGTGGGGCACATGGAGTCGGATCTCGGCGACGACTCGATCGATCTGGGGCGGATGCGGGTGGCGATCGCGTTCGCTGACCTGGCCGGCTACACGCGCCTGACCGAGGAGGAGGGCGAGTTGACCGCGCTTGGTGCCGTGGAGCGGTTCGTCGAGGCAGTCGAGATCACGCTCCCCGAGGAGGCGCGCGTGATCAAGACGATCGGCGACGAGGTGATGATCGTCGGCTCTGATCCCGCGGCGCTGACCGACTGGGCCGTCGGCTTCCAGCGCCTGCAGAGCGAGCGTCCGCTGCCGCGGATCGCCGTCCACTACGGCGTCGCGCTGTACCGCGAAGGCGACTACTACGGGCGCGACGTGAACATCGCCTCGCGCGTGGCGGCGCGATCCGGCGGCGGCGAGGTGCTGGTCACGCGCCCGGTGGTTGAGCAGGCCGGCTCGCACCTGGAGTTTGAGCGGATCGCCGAGGTCAAGCTCAAGGGGTTCAACGAGGCCACCGAGATCTTCATCGCCCGCCCGCTGGAGGACGAGTGAGCACCGCCGAGACCGACGAGCTGCTGGCGGGCGTGGTGGATGACGGGCTGTTGGCCGCCGGGCGGGCGGTTGTGGTCCTCTACTCAGGCGGACGGGACTCGACCTGCCTGCTGGAGCTCGCCACCCGGGTGGCCGGACCCGAATGCGTCACCGCGTTGCACGTCAATTACGGATTGCGCGAAGCCTCAGATGCCGACGAGCGCAGCTGTGCCGCGCTGTGCGGGCGCCTTGGCTTGGAGCTGACGGTGCGCCGGCCGCGCCGGCCGCAATCGGGCAACCTGCAGGCGTGGGCGCGCGACGAGCGCTACGGCGCCGCAGGGCAGCTGGCGCTGGCCCGCGACGGCGATGTCGCCGCCGGTCATACGGCGACCGATCAGGTCGAGACGATCCTCTACCGGCTCGCCTCCTCGCCCAGCCGCCGGGCGCTGCTGGGGATGCGCCGGCGCGACGGCCGGCTGATCCGCCCGCTGCTGGCGTTCACGCGCGAGCAGACCGCAGCCTATTGCGTGGCGCGTGGACTGGCGTGGCGAGAGGACGAGAGCAACGACAGCGACGCGTTCGCCCGCAACCGGATCCGCGCGCGGCTGGTGCCGGCGCTGGAGGAGGCCCATCCGGCCGCCCAGGCCAATGTGCTGGCGCTGGCTCAGATCCTCGACGACGAGGCCCGGGTGCTCGACGAGCTGGTGGCGCGCACGCTGGCGGGTCGGCGTGAGATCGAGCTGTCGCGCCTGCGGGCGCTGGAGCCGGCGCTGCGCCGGCTCGTCGTCCAGCGGCTCGCCGATCAGGCCGTCGGAGGCCCCGCGCCCGGAGCCGCGCGGCGAGCCGACGAGGTGGCGGCGCTGGCCGACCACGGGACGGCGGCGCTCGACCTTCCCCACGGCGTGAGGGCGATCGCCGAAGGGGGCGTGCTGCGCTTCGGGCGCACGCCCCATGCGGGGGTTCAAGACCGACCAAACCAGGGGCGCGCAAGCGTCCCCATAGACTGAATCTCCGTGGACCAAGATGATGAGATCGGGGAGATCCTCGTGCCCGCCGAGGACCTCAAGCGCCGGGTGCTGGAGCTTGCCGCCGAGGTCTCACGTGACTACGAGGGCAAGGATCTGGTGCTGATCGGCGTCCTGAAGGGGGCGGTGTTCTTCCTGTCTGACCTGATGCGCCAGCTCGACGTGCCCTGCGAGGTGGACTTCATGGCGGTCGCCTCGTACGGCTCGGCGACCAAATCCTCCGGCGTGGTGCGGATCCTCAAGGACCTCGACGCGGTGATCGAGGGTCGCGACGTGCTGATCGTGGAGGACATCGTCGACTCGGGGCTGACGCTGCAGTACCTGCTGCGCAACCTGCGGGGCCGCAACCCACGCTCGCTGGAGGTCTGCGCGCTGCTGATCAAGCCAGAGCGCCGCAAGGTCGACCTCGACACCCGCTATGTCGGCTTCGAGATCCCCAACCGGTTCGCGATCGGCTACGGGCTGGACCACGCCGAGCGCTATCGCAACCTGCCCTACGTCGCGGCGCTGAAGCAATGAATGAATGCTTTGCTGCAGGGCTCCGCGAGCCTTACTTGCGCCCACAACGCAGGTGCTACGCTTGCTGATCCCCGGTAATCAGCCAGACCCCCGCTACGCGTGCGGAACCGGCCGTAGGCGTGGAGACTCCGTATGAGCAGGTTCTTCAAGAGCGCACTGTTCCCGATTCTGATCGTGATCGTGCTCGCCTTCTTCGCGCAGAAGCTGATCGGCAGCTCGAGCCACACCCAGCATCAGACCTTCGGCAACCTGCTTTCGCAGCTGAACAGCAGGCAGGTCAGGAGCATGACGCTTGACCAGAAGGCCAACAGCGCCGCGGTCACGCTGACCAACGGGACCAAGTACTCGGTCGGTTACCCGGACTCCTTCGCGCCGCAGCTGATCAACGACGCCAAGACGGACCTTCCGGCGAGCGCGTTCGACGTGCAGAGCAAGTCCTCAAACGGCTGGCTCTCGCTGCTCACCTACCTGCTGCCGTTCGTGATCTTCATCGGCTTCTGGATCTTCCTGATGAATCAGGTCCAGGGCGGTGGCTCGAAGGTGATGTCATTCGGCAAGTCGCGCGCCAAGCGGATGTCGGTCGACTCGCCCAAGATCACCTTCCGGGACGTCGCCGGGGTCGACGAGGCCGTCGAGGAGCTGCACGAGATCAAGGAGTTCCTGGAGAACCCCAAGAAATTCCAGGCGCTCGGCGCGCGGATTCCCAAGGGCGTGCTCCTGTACGGCCCTCCGGGCACGGGCAAGACGCTGCTGGCGCGGGCCGTGGCCGGCGAGGCGGGCGTCCCGTTCTTCTCGATCTCCGGCTCGGACTTCGTCGAAATGTTCGTTGGCGTCGGCGCTTCGCGCGTGCGTGACCTGTTCGAGCAGGCCAAGCAGAACTCCCCCTGCATCATCTTCATGGACGAGATCGACGCCGTCGGCCGTCACCGCGGGGCAGGACTGGGCGGCGGGCACGACGAGCGCGAACAGACGCTCAACCAGCTGCTGGTCGAGATGGACGGCTTTGAGATGAAGGACAACATCATCCTGATCGCCGCCACCAACCGGCCTGACATCCTCGACCCGGCGCTGCTGCGCCCGGGCCGCTTTGACCGCCAGATCGTCGTCGACCGGCCGGACCGCCTCGGGCGCCGGAAGATCCTGGAGGTCCATACGCGCGGCAAGCCGCTGGCGCGCGAGATCGACGTCGATGTGCTGGCGGGGCAAACCCCGGGCTTCACGGGAGCCGACCTGTCCAACCTCGTCAACGAGGCCGCGCTGCTCTCCGCTCGCAACGGCAAGCGCGAGATCTCCCAGGTCGAACTCGAGGAGGGGATCATGCGCGTGATTGCCGGCCCCGAGAAGAAGACCCGCGTGATGAGCAACAAAGAGCGCAAGATCACCGCCTACCACGAGATGGGCCACGCGATCGTTGGGCACTACCTGCCCAACTCCGACCCGGTCCACAAGATCTCGGTGATCTCCCGCGGCCAGGCGCTCGGCTACACGATCTCGCTGCCGACCGAGGACAAGTTCCTGACCACGCGCGCCGAGCTCCAGGACACGATGGCGATGACCCTCGGCGGTCGCGCCGCGGAAGAGATCTGCTTCGAGGAGATCACGACCGGGGCGTCCAACGACCTCGAGAAGGTCACCGCGACCGCCAAGCAGATGGTGATGCGGTTTGGGATGTCCGACAAACTCGGCCCGCGGGTGTTCGGCCACGATCACGGGATGCCCTTCCTCGGCCGCGAGTTCTCCTCCGAGCCCGACTACTCCGACGAGATCGCACGCGAGATCGACGACGAGATCCGGCGGATCATCGAGCTGGCGCACATCCAGGCCAAGGACATCCTGACCGAGCGGCGCGCGTCACTCGAGAAGCTGTCCGAGGTCCTGATCAAGCGCGAGACGATCGAGAAGGCGCAGTTCGAGGCGCTGCTCGCGGGTCAGAGCGAAGAGGACGTGTTCGGGGCCGAGGCACCAGCGCCGCCGGACGTTCCGGTGGTTCCCGGGACCCCGGTCGAGCGCGCCGGGCGCGACGCGCCACGGCCGCTGCCCCGGCCCGGGCTGGCCGGCGGCACCGCTGAGTAACTGGGGGCCTCTGGACGTATTGGATCTAGCGACCGCGGGCCAGGTAGCGCGCGACGTCGCTGGTGGAGCCTGAGGTCACGCCGGGCAGCGGCGGGTTCAGACCCGCTGCGTGGCACTTGGCCAGCCCAGCGCCGAGGCCGGGGGCCGCGGCCAGCCGGGGCGGCTTGGCGAATGCGCGCTGGCGGAAATCGAAGTAGTCGGTCATCGGCTGGGCGTTGGCGTCGCGGAAGGTCATCGCGGGCAGGTTCCACTTGCGCTCCAAGAACGCGGTGATCGAGGTGTGGTCCTGGACCACCTGGGAGACGTAGCCGGCCTTGGCCCAGGGCGAGACGACGATCAGCGGCACGCGGAAGCCGTAGCGGTCATACGCTCCGGGCGTCAGCTTCGGCTGGCTGGCCTCCTGAATCGGCGCGATCGAGTCGGGCCTGATCGCCCGCGGCGGCGGCACGTGGTCGTAGTAGCCGCCGTGCTCGTCGTAGGTGATGAACAGCGCGGTGCTCTTCCACGTCGGGGCGCGCACCAGCGCGTTGACGACGCTGGCCACGAACCGCTCGCCGACCTGGATGTCCTGGGGGTTCTCCTCGGAGGTGGTGTCGTACTGCGGATCGAGGAAGGTGAACTGGGGCAGCCGGCCGGCCGCGACATCGGTGTAGAACTTGTCGATTGGGCGAAAGCGCGAGCTGCGCGCGGCCGTGTCGGCTCCCGGCACGATCAAGGCGCTGGGAAGGTTCTGGAAGTAGTTGGCCCAGTCGATCTGGTGCGCGTCGAGCCGGTCGAAGATCGTCCCGTTCGCCGCCGGAACGCTGGCCGTCAACTTGTCAGTGGCGGTGGTTCCGGATGCGGTGCCGGTGAAGAAGAAGCGGCGGTTGGGGTAGGTCTGGGCCAGTACCGAGCTGAAGTACCGCTCGCCGATCGGGAAGTGCTGGGCCAGCGAGTAGGTGAACGGCAGGTCGCGCTCGTCCCAGAACCACATCGCGACATCGGTGCTGGCCTTGACGAAGCCGTCGTTGAAGCCGTTGTCGTAGGACTCGTGGCTGGCGTTCCAGGCTTGGCTCGGGACGCCGTGGTCCTGGCAGGGCGAGCTCGCGTGCTTGGCGTAGACCTTGTGGCCGGCGGCGTCAGGGTTGTAGTTCTGCATCCGGCCGCGGAGGATCGACAGGCCGTCCACGTGCCCCCGTCCCGGCACCTGGTAGGGGACCATGCCGAGCAGATTGTCGAACGAGTGGTTCTCCATCATCAGGACCACCAAGTGTTCGATCTGGGGCATGCTCGCGCTGCCGGCGGGCCGGTGCGGGAAGGGGAGGCTGTCGGGCCGGCGCACACCGGCGGCCCGGGCGACCGGGCGCGCCCAGGCGGGAAGCCCGCCCGACGCCAGCAGTGCGGCACCGCCCGCCGCGCCCCGCAGGAACGTGCGGCGGGAGAGCGTGCCCTCAGCAGACAGATCGGTCCTGCGCGAGAGGGTCACGGGCCGCGTTCTAGATCAGTGTGCGGGCGATGTCAAGCGCGAGCGGGGATCTGATTGCTCAGCGAGAGGATAGATTCGGCGGATGAGCGGAGATCGCTACACGCCCGGCCGCTTCGTGCTCTCGGTGACCCGGCTCTGGCTGCCGCTGGTGATCGCCGTGGCGGGCGCGGTGGCGATCGTGCTCGGCCACGGGCGCACCTCGCTGGCCGGAGCCGGCGTCGGTCTGTTGGTCATCGCGGTGATCGTGTGGATGATCAACTGGATGATCCGCCTGAGCGTCGAGAGCAACGACGACCGAGACCGCGAGGAAGCGGCGCGCGAGTACTTCGACCGCCATGGGCACTGGCCCGACGAGGACGAGACGTGAGGCCAGGTGCCACGCCCGCGGCCGAGTTCCGGCTGATGGGGATCGTCAACGTCACGCCGGACTCGTTCTCAGACGGCGGGCTGTACCTGGACCCCGACGCGGCGATCGCGCACGCGCGCGACTTGGAGCGCGACGGCGCGGCGATCCTCGACATCGGCGGCGAGTCCACCCGCCCCGGCGCTGACCCGGTCGGAGCCGAGTGTCAGCTGGAGCGGGTGCTGCCGGTGATCGAGGGGCTGCGCAGCGCCGGCTGCGCCGCCCAGCTGTCGATCGACACCTCGACGGCGAGGGTCGCGCAGGCGGCACTGAGCGCCGGAGCGACGCTGGTCAACGACGTGACCGCCCTACGCGCGGATCCGGAGATGGCCGGCCTGGTGGCCGACTCGCGCGCCGACTGCTGCCTGATGCACATGCTGGGCGCGCCGCGGACGATGCAGCGCGACCCCCACTACGTCGACGTGGTCGGCGAGGTCAAGGCGTTCCTGGAGGCGCGGATGGCCTTCGCGATCGCCGCGGGGATCGACGAGCGCAAGATCTTGCTCGACCCCGGGATCGGGTTCGGCAAGACGATCGAGCACAACCTGGAGCTGCTGCGCCGCCTCGACGAGCTCGCCGCGCTCGGCCGGCCGGTGGTGATCGGTACCTCGCGCAAGTCGTTCCTGGGCCGGATCACCGGCCGCGAGGTCGACGACCGGGTGGCGGGGACGATCGCCACCAACGTACTGGCCTACGAACGCGGCGCGCGCGTCTTTCGCGTCCACGACGTGGCGGCCGTCGGCGATGCGCTCGCCGTGACGGCCGCCACCATCGCCACGTTCTAGAGCGCCCCCAGCCGCTCTGCCGCGCGGCGAACGGCGGCGGTACGCGTCGAGACCCCCAGTCGCCGGTAGACCTGCTCCAGATGGTGCGCGACGGTACGTTGGCTGATCCCGAGCTGCCATGCGATCTCGGCGTTCGTGCAACCTCGCCGGACCAGGTGGAGGATCTCGGCCTGACGGTGGGTGAGACCAAGGGTCTGCAGATCGGCCGGCTCCGCTCGGGGCGCGGGGGCCTCGACCAGGATCGCGGGTCACGCGCGGTGCGAATCCGGGTAACCGATCAGTTCGGCCGCGACGTGCCGAGCGCCACCGTCACGCTCCTGCTCGGCAAGCGCAAGCTGGTCAGCACGCTCACAGATCCGGGCGCCGCGGTGAGCCTCCCGGTCCCTCGCACCCACAAGGGAAGGCTTGTGCTCAGCGTGACCGCGCCCGCGGCGCGCCGCCAGCGCCAGGCTCACGATCTTCTGATTTGTGCGGCGGCTGCTACGGTCCGCTGACGCATGGGCGAGCACGACGCCGACGAGTTCGACGATGTCGACGACGTAGACGAGGACGACGAGCGCTCTGAGCCCGAGGTCACGATCGAGGTCAGCGGGCTGTCGCTGTTCACGCACGTCGGTGTGACGGCCGCCGAACGCGAGGTCGGCCAGCGGTTGCTGCTCGATCTGCGCCTTGACATCGGCGAGTGCGACGCGACGGTCACCGACCGCGTCGAGGACACGGTCGACTACGGGCAGGTCTGCGATACCGCCAACCTGGTGGCCCAGCAGCGCTCCTATAAGACGCTCGAGCGCCTGTGCGCGGCGATCGCCGACCGGCTGCTGGAGCGCTACGTGGTGCACGCGGTGTGGGTCAAGGCCGCCAAGCCCGAGCCGCCGCTCGCCTTTCCCGTCAGCGAGGTCTCGGTCGAGGTGTGGCGCGAGGCCCAGTAGTGCACCAGCACCCGTGATCGGTTATCTGGGGCTGGGCTCGAACATCGGAGATCGGCAGGCGCACATGCAGGCGGCCGTCGACGCCCTGGAGCAGCGCGGCGTGCGGGTGCTGGCCTCCTCCTCGGTGTATGAGACCGAGCCGGTCGGGCTGGTGCTCGATCAGAGGGACTTCTTCAACGCCGGTTTGCGGATCGAGACCGCGCACGGGCCCGATCAGCTGCTGGAGGCGTGCAAGGACGTGGAGCGGGCCGTCGGGCGCGAGGCCGGCGGGGTCCGACACGGGCCGCGGGTGATCGACGTGGACGTGCTGATCCTGGGGGAGCTGATTCACCGGTCAGATCGGCTGACGCTGCCCCATCCGGAGGTGCTCTCACGCAGGTTCGTGCTGGCGCCGCTGCTGGAGCTCGATCCCGGTCTGGAGCTGGCGCCGGGAGGCCGGCTGGCCAACGCGCTGGAGGGCCTGGGACCGGGTCAGGAAGTGCGGCGGGTTGGCCCGCCGCTGCTGACCCATAAGCTGGCAGCGATGCTGCTGGTCGTCGATGTCGGCAACACCCAGACCCACTTCGGGGTGTTCGCCGAGGGCGCGGACGTGATCGCCGAGCACTGGCGGTTTGCCACCGTCCGCGATTCCACGCGTGACGAGCTGGGCGCGGCGCTGTCGAATCTGCTCGGATTGCGAGGGCTGGGGTTTGCCGACATCGACAGCTCGATCGTCTCCTCGACCGTCCCGCAGCTGTCCGAGCAGTGGACCGAGATGTCCAAACGCTACCTGGGGCTGGAGATGATGGTCGTCGGGCCGGCGATCCGCACCGGCATGCCGATCCGGATCGACAACCCGCGTGAGGTCGGCGCCGACCGGTTGGTCAACTCCGTGGCGGCCTACGACCGCGTGCGCGACACCTGCGTGGTGGTGGACTTCGGCACCGCGATCACCTACGACGCCGTCTCGGCCGCCGGTGAGTATCTCGGCGGGATCATCACGCCGGGCGCCGAGATCTCGATCGACGCGCTGTACGAGCGAGCGGCCAAGCTGCCCAAGGTGGAGCTGGCGCCCCCGCGCTCGCTGATCGGCAAGTCGACCGTGGACGCGATCCGCAGCGGGATCGTGTACGGGTTCGCCGGCCAGGTGGATGGGATCGTGCGTCGCCTGCGGGCCGAGCTGGGTCCGAGCACGACGGTGATCGCGACCGGCGGCCTGGCCCACGCACTGGTGCCCTTCGTCGAGGAGACGATCGACGAGGTCGACGACCTGCTGACGCTGCAGGGGCTGCGCCTGATCTGGCAGCGCAACGCCGACTGAGCCTGACGCGCGGGCGGTGGCGGGCGCGGGCCACGAAACGGCCTTGGAGAAGGGTGTGGTCTGGTTTGACGCTGATGACCCGGGCGGCGGTCGGGCGCGGGGCGGGAACGGCGCTGGGAACAGGATCTGGGTTGGCTTACGGCTGACCACTCGGCCGGAGGTTGGAGCGCGGGCGGGAACGGCGCTGGGGAAGGTGGAGAGGGAGGCGGCCGGCCGCGAGCGGTGCCGCGTTTGACCGGAGCCGGGCCGCGAGCCGGCGGCGCGGTTTGGCCGGAGCCGGGCCGCGAGCCGGCGGCGCGGTTTGGCCGGAGGTCGCCCGCGGGCGCCTGACTGCCGAACTTTGGCGTTCTGGGTCCGAGCGGTGGACCCAAAGCGCCAAAGTTCGCCATGGCGGCCCCCGAAGACGCGCTGCGGCGCCCGCCAGATGCTCACGGTGACAAATCGCTCGGACCGGATCTGATTTGTCATCAGATCCAGGCTGGGCATGTTCGAGGTGACAAATCGCCGTAGCGGCGGACGATTTGTCACCAGATTGATGTGACTGCCGACTCCCTTACGCCTCCCAGCGTCAAGAGGCCCCGCTCGCCGCGACTGACGCGGGCACCCAAACCCAAACGCCCCCTTACCAGGGCCGCTTTTCGCACCAACGCCAGGGATCGGAGAGACGAGACTGAAGCGCTCAGCCGGGACCAGATTTCAGGTCGTGCCGCCGCCGCCGGCGGGCGCCGGGACCGGCACGTCCGGTGTGCTGGCCACCGTGGCGGCCAGGATCAGGAACGACAGCCGGCGCCGATCGGTCGGGTCGGCGTCGGTCAGCTGATCGAAGTCGTCGATCAGCGAGCGGATCGCCGCGAACACGGGTGCGTCGTCGATCTCCTCGGGCACGTCGCAGGCCAGCCGCGCCAGCGCGAGCATCTCCGCCGCGCCCTCGGCATTGCGCATCGTCGCGATCGCCCCGAGCAGCAGATACGACGACACACGGTCAAGCAGGACATGTGGCGCGCGCTCGCGCTCGCCGACGGGCGGCCCGGCCGTGGCCAGCGGCTCACCGGCGGCGATTCGCAAGGCCTGCTCGGAGCCGATGCAGCGGATCTGCTCGGCGCTCAGGCCGACCTGCAGCGCCGAGCGGATCTGAAACGCCGCCGACATCGCGGTCATGCCGTAGGGAGCATCGCTGGCGAACAGGATCTGACCGGCGGGCACCAGGGCGAACAGCGACTGCAGATCGGCGGGCATCCACCAGGCCGTGTCGAACAGCAGGTTGGGCAGGTCCGGCGCGGCGCGCCAGATCCATGACAGGTCACAGACGCCGGCGTGGGCGAGGATCAGGCGCGCATTGGGGAACTCGCCCGCCAACTCCACCGCGTGCAGGCCCAGGGCCGGGATCCCGCGTCCCGCGTGGATCAGCACCGGCAGCGTGCGCTCGTGGGCCAGCGCGACGAGCGACCTGACCGCGGGATGGTTAAGCGTGAACTGCTCCGCGCGCGGGTGCAGCTTGATACCGCGCATCCCGGCGTCCAGCGAGCGCTCGGCCTCCGACAGCGCGTCGTCGTGCGGGTTCACGCGGCAGAACGGGATCAGCACGTCGCCCGCGTCACGGGCATGCGCCAGCACCTCGTCGTTGGCCGCCGGGTAGCCGTCGGGCTCGTGCATGGGGAACACGAACGCGCCCCGGGCGCCGGCGATGTCCAGCGTGCCCAGCAGCTGCTCAGGGGTCTGGCTCATGCCGTCAGGGTCGTTGCGGCCCAGGTGCGTATGGACGTCGAACAGCTCAAGTCCGGGGACCTGCTCGCGGACGAGCTCAAACCAGGGCTGGAATCGAGAGACGAGGTCCATGCCCGGCATTCGTACCATGAAAGTCGATGTCCCGAGCACTGACTGATCCCTGGACCCTGGGCGGCGTGGCGATCCCCAACCGCGTGGTGCTGGCGCCGCTGGCGGGGATCGGCAACTGGTTCGTCCGTCTGCAGGCCAGGCGCCACGGGGCGGGGTTGGTGGTATCCGAGATGGTCTCCAGCTTCGCCGTGCACTACCGCAACGAGCGCACCTGCAGCGAGCTGCTGCGCATCCACCCCGACGAGCATCCGGTGTCGATCCAGCTGTTCGGACACGACCCCGAGGTGATGGCCTCGGCAGCCGAGCGCGTCGCGCAGGCGGGCGCGGACCTGATCGATCTGAACATGGGCTGCCCGGTGCCGAAGGTGTGCAAGACCGGCGCGGGCGCGGCGCTGCTGGCCGATCCCGACCGCGCGGTGGCGCTGGCCAGGGCGGCCGCGCGCGGCAGCGGCCTTCCGGTCACCGTCAAGCTGCGCTCGGGGCAGCGCCCGGGAGATCTGAGCGGGGTGGAGGTCGCGCGGCGGCTGGTGTACGAGGCAGGCGTCGCCGGGCTGTGCATCCACCCCCGCCACGCCTCGCAACGCCACAACGGCGCGCCGGACTACGAGCTGGCGCGCGCGCTGGTGGAGGAGCTGCCGGTGCCCGTGCTGATCTCCGGCGGCCTGCGCAATGCCGAGCAGGCGCGCGAGGCGTTTGCGCAGACCGGGGCCGCGGCGGTGCTGCTGGCGCGCGGATCGCTGGGGAATCCGTGGCTGTTTGAGCAGGTGCTCGGCGTCGGTGACGGTGAGCCCGACCGCGAGGAGATCCTGGCCGAGCTCGACTGGGTGATCGATCGCGCCTGCGAACACCTCGGCCCCGATCGTGCCGGGCGCTACCTGCGCAAGTTCTATCCCTGGTACGTCGAGCGCCTCGGCGGCGGCAAGGCCCTGCAGTCCGAGTTGCAACGGGCGCCGACCCTCCAGCAGGCGCGAGAGCTGTTGGCCGGCGCGCCGGGGATTCTAATGGGCAGTAGTGGGTGACCATCGCTATGATTGCGGCGCGCTGAGCTCGGACGCTTGACGGCCGGGGTGGGTGGCGTCGCAATCTTCAAACACATGAATAGGAATCGGAGGGACGTCATGGACGGCAGCCGTGGGACGGCAATCAAGATCTCCTGGGGCGCTCTGGCATCCGTCGCGCTGCTCGCGTTCGGCGCCGCCACGGCGTCCGCATCGACCGCGCTGATCAAGGTGGGCTCCACGCCGGTCATCCCGCACGGCGCTCGGGTGGTCGGCTCACTGCCCTCCACCAGCAAGCTCGATCTGACGATTGCACTCCAGCCCCAGAACCCGGCCGGCCTGCAGGCGCTCGCGACCGAGGTCTCAACGCCCGGCACGCCCATGTTCCGCCATTACCTGAGCGTGTCGCAGTTCGCCCAGCAGTTCGGCGCCACCCCGCTGCAGATCGCGGCGGTCGAGTCGACGCTGCGCGCCCAGGGGCTGAGCGTCGGGACGCCGACCGCCAACGACCTGACGATCCCGGTCACCGGTACGGCCGCCCAGGTGCAGAACGCTTTCTCGGTATCGGAGTCGCAGGTCAAGCTGCCGAGCGGTCGGACGGCGTACGCCAATGCGCAGGCACCGACGCTGCAGTCGAGCATCGCGCGCTATGTGCAGGGCGTGATCGGGCTGGACAACGTGAACCCGGACCAGCCGGCGGGGATGAGCACCCAGACCCGGCCGACGGCCAAGCTGGCGCGCGCCGCCTCACGGCCCCATGTTCCGACGGGGGGGCCGCAGCCCTGCCCGAGCGCCACGGCCTTGCAGCCCAGCGGCGGCCTCACCGCCGACGAGATCGCCACCGCCTACCAGTTCTCGGGTCTCTACGGTGCAGGGGATCTCGGCGCCGGACAGACGATCGCCATGTTCGAGCAGCAGCCATACAGCCCGACCGACGTCGCCACCTACCAGGCCTGCTACGGCACCAGCGCGTCGGTATCGAACGTCGACATCGCCGGCGGTCCGGGCCCATTCGCCGGCGACGACGGCGAGTCGGCGCTCGACATCGAGCAGGCGATCGGGCTCGCGCCGAAAGCCAACATCCTCGTCTACGAGGGTCCGAACACGGCGACGGTGCAGATCATCTCCACGATCGTCTCCCAGAATCTGGCCAAGGTCATCTCGAGCTCGTACGGCCTGTGCGAGGTGCTCACCGGGGGAACGACGGTCAACGCGGAGAGCCCGCTGCTCCAGGAGGCGGCGCTGCAGGGTCAGTCGTTCTTCATCTCCTCGGGTGACAGCGGCTCGAACATGTGCTTCCAGGCCGACCAGAGCAACACGACCCTGTCGGTCATCGATCCGGGCGGCCAGCCGTTTGCCACGGGCGTCGGGGGTACCACGCTGTTCGCCAACAGCGGCGGCAGTGCTGTCTTCTATACGCCGGGCGCCACGCCGGTCCAAGGGGTCTGGAACGACGGCTTCGTCAACAATAAGGCGAGCGGGAGCGGCGGCGGCATCTCCAGCTCCTTCGGGATGCCTTCATACCAATCGTCCGCTCCCACGTCACTCGGCGTCACCAATCCGAATTCGTCCAGCCAGCCCTGCGGCGGGACCACGTTCTGTCGCGAAGTGCCGGACGTCTCGGCCGATTCGGACCCGGATACGGGCTATGCGGTCTTCTCCAGTTCGGGAGGCAATCCAAGCTGGGGGGTCACGGGCGGTACCAGTGCCGCCGCCCCCCTGTGGGCCGCATTCACCGCGCTGGCCAACGCCTCCGGCACCTGCCGGGGCCTACCGATCGGGTTCGCCAACCCGTCTCTGTACCAGATCGCCGGCAGCAGCTACCTGAATAACTTCACCGACATCACAACCGCGAGCCCGATCAGCGGTGAGGCCAACAACGATGCGCTGTCTAAATTCAGCATCAGCGGTAACCCCAACGATCTGTTCCCGCTGGCGACCGGCTACGACATGGCCACCGGCCTGGGCTCGATGATCGCGCCGAATCTGGCCGCGTCGCTCTGCTCCCTGCGTGCACCCGTCTACACAGTGTCGGTCGGGTTTCCTGGCAATCAGATCTCGATCGTCAACCACGGTGCTGCCCTCCAGGTGCACGCCGCCGACTCCGGCGGTGCCTCGCTGAGCTACGCGGCCGCCGGGCTGCCGCCGGGCCTGGCGATCAACCCCACCAACGGGGTGATCGCCGGCACGCCGGCGGTGACGGGCAACTTCACGGTGACCGTGTCGGCCGGCGACGCCTTCAGGAACGGCAGCTCGACGGCGTTTCACTGGGCGATCGTCAAGCCGGGACCGCCGACCAGTTCGGGCGATTCGCTGGGCAACTTGTCCAAGCGCAAGGCGAAGCTCAGCTTCAAGCTCGCGGCCGGTTCGTTCGCGCCGCCGATCAAGTCCTTCAGCGTCTCGCTGCCGGGCGGGCTGAGCTTCGCCAAGAAGGCCAAGACGCTCGGCAAGGGCATCGTGCTCAAGGGAGCCAACGGCAAGCAGGCCAAGTACAGCCTGAAGCTGTCACGAGGCGTGCTGACGATCAGCCTGAAGAGCCCACAGACCAACCTCTCCTTCTCAATCGCGCCGCCCGCCACCAGCGTCAGCAGCAGCCTGGCCGGCAAGGTCAGGAACCGTAAGGTCAAGAAGCTGAGCGTGATCGTGAAGGTGGTCAACACGAGCCGGGCGACCACCCGGTTGACGCTCAAGCTGAAGGTGTAGGCATGGTCAGCGCGCGCCGGGAGAACGCCGGCGTGCGTTGGCGACGGGACTGAGGCGTCGAGCAGAACATGGCCGAATGCCGGGGCAGCAGAAGGTTCGTTTCGGCGCTGGTGCGCGCGCTCGCGGCGTGGGGATGCTCGGACTGGCCGCCGCTCCCGCCTCGGGCGCGGGCCAGCCCGCTTCCGTGCCCGCATCGAGCGCGGTCCTGCCCGCTTCCGAGCCGGCCCCGGGCTTGGCCCAGCCCGCTAGCGGGGAGACCCGGATCGGCTCTGCGCCGGCGCTGCCGGCCGGCGCCGTGGTCACCGGCACAGCGCCGCCGTCCACCAGGCTGCGGCTGACGATCGCCCTGGACCCCAGGGTCCGAGCGGCCTGCGGACACTGGCGACCGCGATCTCGACGCCGGGAACGCCCGCATACCGCCACTACCTGAGCGTGGCGCAGTTCGCGCAGCGGTTCGGAGCCACCCCGTCTCAGATCGCCGACGTCAAGTCGAACCTGCGGACAGCGGGTCTGAGCGTGGGGGCGGTCACCGCCAATCGTCTGACGCTGCCGGTGATGGGCACGGTGGAACAGGTGGAGCAGGCCTTCGCGACCTCGATCTCGGAGGTCAGGACGGCCGCTGGGGCGAGTGCCTACGTCAACGCGCAGGCCCCCGCGCTGCCGCGCAGCCTCGCCGACCAGGTCCAGGCCGTGGTCGGACTCGACGATCTCACGCCTGAGCAGCCCCAGGACGTCGAGCTCGCAGCGCGTCCGCTGCGCTCACGCGCGTCCGCGCCACACGTCCTGACCGGGGGGCCACAGCCGTGCGCGCAGGCTCAGGCCGCGGCCCGGAGTCCTGGCGGCTACCCGGCGGACGAGATCGCCTACGCGTACCAGCTCTCCGGCCTGTACGGCGGCGGCGATCAGGGCGCGGGACAGACGGTGGCCCTGGTCGAATTGGAGCCTTACGTCCCGAC